>ERZ1284728.28-NODE-28-length-17969-cov-8.201016_pt1 | contig 17969 bp, 18 predicted proteins | sample MGYA00454601_ERZ1284728 | MGnify/ENA primary metagenome ERZ1284728 (study PRJEB36292, sample SAMEA5787382) | metagenome | biome: Arctic soil; feature: perennial spring outflow channel; material: sediment | place: Canada | collected 2017-07-08 | depth 0.05 m ...
CCCCGGAAGAAGTATTCTCGGCCACTTCATTTGAAGATAATAACAACATATATGTGCGGGAAGTAAAAAAGCTCGGTAAAAACGTGCTTCAAAAAGCATTACAGAACTCCAATTGGGATCCTAAATCTTTAGATTATATAATCACTGTTAGTTGCACCGGAATAATGATCCCTTCGCTGGATGCCTATTTGATAAACGAATTGGAATTAAATCAGAATATCACTCGCTTACCTGTAACGGAAATGGGTTGTGCCGCTGGAATTTCAGGGATGATCTACGCTTTTAATTTTCTCAAGGCAAATCCCGGGAAACGAGCCGCAATTGTTGCTGTAGAAAGCCCTACAGCCACTTTTCAGCTCGGGGATTTTAGTATGGCCAATATGGTAAGCGCAGCCATTTTTGGTGATGGAGCGGCCTGCGTATTGCTTTCTTCGGAAGAAAATGCTTCCGGCCCGAAAATAATCGCCGATGAAATGTATCATTTTTTTAATGCTACACATTTGATGGGATTTAATTTGACCAATCACGGATTGCAAATGATCCTTGATGAAAGCGTTCCGGAAACCATTGCAGAACATTTTCCTGATATCGTCTATCCGTTTTTGGAAAAGAACAACAGCGAGATCGGAAATGTGCAACACCTGATCTTTCATCCCGGAGGAAAAAAAATAGTGCAGACGATTTCAACTCTTTTTGGTAACTTAGGAAAGAATATTGATGATACCCGGGAAGTGCTCCGTTTATATGGGAATATGAGCAGCGTTACCGTTTTATACGTCCTGGAACGATTTTTAAACAAAGACATACCGGAAGGCGATCAGGGATTGATGCTAAGTTTTGGTCCCGGGTTTTCGGCACAACGAATTTTAATACAATGGTAGGAGAATTTAAAGACCTGAATTATTGGGCCCTGATTTTGGGTGGCAGTAGCGGACTGGGTTTGGCTACTGCGCGAAAACTGGCAAAACACGGAATGAACATTATTATTGTTCATCGTGACCGCAGGGAAGATATTCCGGGGATTGAAGAAGCTTTTGAGGAGATCAGAGAATCTGATGTGCGATTGGAAAGTTTCAATGTAGATGCTATTCAAAAGGAAAAAAGAGAGGATCTGATCAGTTAGATCACTCAAATTTTATGCGTTACCGGCAAAATACGGACGCTGGTGCACAGTATTGCAAAAGGAAATTTAAAACCTATGACCGGCGATGGAGCGATCCTGGAAAATATCGATTTTCAACTCACCATAGATGCCATGGCTTTAAGTTTATACGACTGGACCCAGGCTGTTTTCAAAGCACGCCTGTTTACCAAAGACGCGAGAATAATTTCATTTACCAGTGAGGGTAACCAAAAAGCATGGAAAAATTATGCAGCCGTTTCTGCAGCCAAAGTAGTCCTTGAAGCCCTTACCAGGTCTATGGCCCTGGAATTTGCGCCTTTTGGCATCCGTGCCAACTGTATTCAGGCTGGGGTAACCGTGACCAGATCTTTTCAAATGATCCCCGATAACGAAACTTTAAGGATTCATGCTTTAAAACACAGTCCGTTTAAACGGCTTACCGTTCCAAATGATGTGGCCAACGCAGTATATTTACTCAGTAAAGATGAAGCGGGTTGGATCACGGGAACCATTATTCCCGTGAATGGCGGGGAACATTTAAAATAATTCAACAATAAAATTTCATAACGCCCTTGAATTTTAATTCAATTATTTCCCAATTGCCATATTCCCAACCTTTTTTGTTTGTGGATGAACTCCTGCAAATAGATGAAAACGGGGTGACAGGCACTTACCGGTTTCCGGAGGATTCGTATTTTTATAAAGGACATTTTAAAGATTATCCCGTAACTCCCGGGGTGATCCTTACAGAATGTATGGCGCAAATAGGACTGGTTTGCCTTGGAATATTCCTGATCTCTGCTGAAGAAAATAAAAAAACGAAAATAGGTTTGAGTTCTACAGAAGTAGATTTCTATAAACCCGTATATCCCGGGGAAAGGGTGAAGGTTATTTCAACAAAAATTTATTTCAGGTTTAATAAACTAAAATGTAAAGTGGAAATGTTTGATACTGAAGAAAATCTAATATGCAGGGGAACTATTGACGGGATGTTAAAAACCGAATTATAAAATAATGGGCCAGATGAAGAAGAGGGTCGTGATTACCGGACTTGGCGTTGCTGCTCCAAACGCGGTTGGTTTGAAAAATTTTGAAATTGCAATCAGGGAAGGAAAAAGCGGGATCAGGTTTCATCAGGAACTGGAAGATCTCAAATTTGGTTGCCAGATAGGAGGGAAGCCCGAAATATCACAGGAAAAATTAGCCGAATATTTTACGCCTTTGCAATTGCGCGGATTAAAAAGCAGCGGGATTATTTACGGTGTAATTTCAGGAACAGATGCCTGGAAAGATGCCGGATTAACCATTAATCCCGATGATGCCCCGGATTGGGACACGGGAATTATTTTTGGAACCGGGATTTTAGGCGTGGACAAATTTAGGGAAGCCATCCATTTAATTGATGCCGGAAATACCAGGCGTTTGGGCAGTACCAGTGTGATCCAGACCATGGCCAGTGGGATAAGCGCTTATTTAGGCGGGATCCTGGGTTGTGGAAACCAGGTGACTACCAATTCATCTGCCTGTACCACCGGAACAGAAGCACTTTTAATGGGGTTTGAACGAATCCAATCCGGGAAAGCAAAACGCATGTTGGTGGGAAGTTGCAGTGATCACGGACCTTATATTTGGGGCGGATTTGACGCGATGCGGATCTTGCCCGCAAACTATAACCGGGATCCCGAAAAGGCATCCAGGCCAATGAGTGCATCCGCTGCCGGGTTTGTTCCCGGAAGTGGGGCAGGAGCATTGGTGCTGGAAGAATTAGAATCGGCAAAAGCGAGAGGCGCCTCAATTTATGCAGAAGTTTTGGGAGGCGAGGTGAACAGCGGGGGCCAACGTAGCGGCGGAAGCATGACAGCGGCCAACAGCGATGCAGTAATTCGTTGTATTCAAGGCGCGATCGTAAATTCAGGAATATCGGCAAAGGAGATCGATGTGATAAATGGCCACTTAACGGCAACAAACAGGGATGGAGCGGAAATTGAGAATTGGGTTACAGCGCTGAATTTAAAGAACGGAAATTTTCCTTATATCAATTCTTTAAAAGGGATGACCGGACATTGTTTAAGTGCTTCCGGCAGTATAGAATGTGTGGCCAGTGTGCTTCAACTTAAAAAAGGATTTATATTCGGGAATGTCAACTGTGAAGATATTCATCCTGAAATTGCGAAATTGATCGCTCCTGAAAAAATTCCGCTAAAAACCATTGAAAAACCTTTTGAAATTATCGCGAAAGCCAGTTTTGGGTTTGGAGATGTGAATGCGGTGGTTGTTTTTAGAAGGTTTGAAGATTCGTTAACTCGTTGATTTGTTAATTCGTTGAGTTGATATGATACCTCTTTAATTAGATAATTTATTGAGCCTAATAAAAAATATCAATTTAGAAATTTGTTAATTTGGAGTTGTGGTTGAGGGGTTGAGTGACGTTGCAATGATTTAATAATATTCGAATTAACGCAGTCACGAATTAACGCATTAACGATTACTAAAAACAAAACTATGTCAGATAAAGAACTGCTTGAAAAATTAAAAAACATTGTAACTCCATATGTTCAGAATAAAGAAGGTTTGGAAAATTTTGATGAGAATACTGACTTTTTAAATGATTTAAAGATCAATTCGGCTAATCTGGTCGATGTAGTGCTGGATGTGGAAGATGAATTCAACATAGAAATTGACAACGATTCCATGGACGATATGCTTAACGTTCTGGATGCAAAAAAAATCATTCAGCTTAAACTGTCAGAAAAATGATAGGCAATGATATTGTCGATTTTAATACGGCAGCTTTGCAAAGCAATTGGCAGCGCAGGGGTTTTTTGGAGAAATTATTTTCAGAAAACGAACAAAGCCTGATTTTAAATTCTGAAATTCCGGAACGTAAGCTTTGGACATTATGGGCAATGAAAGAAGCCACTTATAAAGCCCATCAGCGGCGGTTTAAATTGCCCAGAAGTTTTAATCCGAAACAATTTAACTGTAAAATTATTTCCGGGGATAATACTTCAGTTTTCGGAAAGATTCAAATAAGGGATTGCAGTTATTACACGCAAACCTTCATTGAGGAAGATTATCTTCATTGCATTGCTTCTCAATTTCAGCAAAAAGATACAGTGCAAAAGGTCTTGTCACAATCTACAGATATAAGGCAGGAATTGATCCTGGCTGTTTCAGAATTAAAAAAAATTCCGCAGGCAAAAATCAGCATAGAAAAAGATTGCAATTTTATCCCATATCTAGTGTGTGATGACGATAAAATAAATTGTGATTTTTCGCTTTCACATCACGGGATTTTTTGCGCATTTGTGCTCTCCTTAACACCATACTAAATGCCCGTTAAAAACATAAAAAGACTTTGTCAAATTCCCTTCAAATTGTAACTTGAATTCTTAAACCAAAACTTATTTGTATTATGAAAATCGTAAATAAATTGGATAAATTAGAGCAGTTGGATGCCGAAACGTCTGAGTTTATAGCAAAAGGAGAAACCGGAAAATTTTTAAAACTAATCCCGGATACCTTTATTATGAAAGGTGAGGATGGAAAAGATGGTTTTAATCAGGGCTATGCCATCCGGCATCTAAATCAGAAAGACATTATCCTCATTGATGTAATTGAAAAAGCAAGCAAAGAAGCAGTAAAAAAGTGGGTTGAAGATGGCTATAATATCAAGGCAATTTTAATTTCCAATACAACGGTATTTAAAAATGCCTATGCCAATCTTAAAACAATTTCTAAAGACGCAGGAGGAGCCCCAATTTATGCACATCCGATGATAACAATAAAGGAGGATTTTAAAATTAAAGATATAACCGCCAAAAAAAATGAATTGTTCAAAAGTTTTGGTTTAACCATTTATAATCTTCCCGGAAACGGTGGAGGATCGGTTATTATACATTCAAACATTAATAATGGGATGCTGTTTACCGGAGAAGATGCTTTGGGCTCGTCTTATGACAGCGAATCAAATAAGTTTACCCGGCCACAAATGAAAAGTAAAAATGATGAATATGGGCTTGCCCAAAGTTGGAGTGAATTTGAACAGCCTTTCAGCTATTTGTTTCCGTTGCGCGGGCAGGTCGGATTTAACCTTGAGGAAGAGGATCAATCTGCAATTTTGAATAAATTGAGCAGAATTCAGGAATAATAAGTTTTATGACTTATTAGTTAATATATTTTAAGTGCTTAGAATAACTAAAAAACAGTTTTATTTAATATAAGATGTTGTTAAATGAGCTGGTTAATCTGGTAAAATTTGATAATTTAGGGGAAAACTCACTTGTTTATGACCAAATATAATGTCACCCAAAAATTGATCAAATCTCACCTTCTCCAAGGGGAAATGAATCCTGGAAGAGAGATTGGAATTAAAATAGATCAGGCTTTGCTCCAAGATGCAACCGGAACACTTGTTCAACTTGAATTGGAAGCAATGAATCTTAAAAAAGCCAAAACTGAAGTGGCTGTTCAATATGTAGATCATAATTTGCTTCAAACCGATTTTAAAAATGCCGATGATCATTTATTTCTGCTCTCGGCTGCACAAAGATTCGGTTTATGGTATTCAAGGCCCGGAAACGGTGTAAGTCACCCTGTTCATATGGAAAGGTTTGGGAAACCCGGGAAAACCTTGGTTGGATCTGACAGTCATAGTTGTTCTGCCGGATCTTTGGGTATGCTTGCAATTGGGACAGGGGGTCTTGATGTAGCGGCTGCTATTGCAGGAAAACCTTACTTTTTTAAGATGCCCAAAATCATGGGGGTTAAGCTTACCGGTAAATTGCCAGATTGGGTGAGTGCTAAAGATGTGATTCTGGAAATGTTGAGAAGATTTGATGTAAAAGGAGGGGTAGGTAAAATCATAGAATATTATGGAGAAGGTTTAAAACATCTAAGTGCCATGGATAGGCATGTAATTGCCAATATGGGAGCAGAACTTGGAGCAACCACAACTGTTTTTCCTAGTGATGAAGAGACTAAAAGGTTTTTACGGTCTCAGAAAAGAGAGGAAGATTGGATAGAATTAATTGCAGATGAAAATTGCGAATACGATGAACATGAAGAAATTATTTTGGATAATTTGGTTCCTCTGATCGCCCTTCCAACCAGTCCCGGAAATATAGTCCCTGTAAGTGAAGTTGCAGGAAAACCAATCAGCCAGGTGGTAATTGGATCTTCAGCAAATCCTGGATTGCGAGATTTCTGGATGGCAGGAGCAATTGTAAAAGATAAAAGCATAAACAAAGAGGTTTCTTTTGATGTGAATCCTACTTCAAGACAGATCATACAGAATATGATCGAGAATCACGCTTTTGGCAATCTTATAAAAGCGGGTGCAAGGTTTCATCAATCCGGATGCATGGGATGTATTGGAATGGGGGAAGCACCGGCTTCTGAAACTATCAGTTTAAGAACTATGCCTAGAAATTTCCCTAGTAGATCGGGAACCAAAGATGATATGGTTCATCTATGTAGCCCTGAAACTGCAGCAGCATCAGCATTAACCGGTAAGATCACCGACCCTAGAGACCTGGAGAAATTATACAACATGAGTTATCCACAATTTGAAAATCCAGAAATAGATATCATCAATATTGATATGCTCGTTGCTCCATTAGAGGATGGTTCTCATATTGAACTTAAAAAAGGTCCAAATATCAAGACCTTACCACATATAGATCCGTTACAGAAAAAATATAATGTCCCGGTACTTTTAAAAATGGGTGATAATGTTTCTACGGATGAGATCTTGAAAGCAGGAGCAGAGGTGCTTCCATTCAGAAGTAATTTACCGGAAATTAGTAAATATTCATATACAGTTATAGATGACACTTTTTATGACAGGGCCATAAAGGCCAAAACTGAATTTGGAGGACATATTGTAGTTGCAAAAGAAAATTATGCCCAGGGTTCCAGTAGAGAACACGCTGCACTGGCACCCAAATATTTAGGACAGGTTGCTGTTATCGCCCAAAGTTACGCCAGAATTGCCTGGCAGAATCTGGTGAATTTTGGAATTCTACCTTTAGAATTTATAAACAATGAAGATTATGATCATATAGAGCAGGGAGATATGGTATTGATTAAAGACCTTCTTGAGAATATTAAAGATAGAAAAAATATTCAGGTTGTGGTACAAAAGGAAAACGGCGACACCGTTGAATTTGAGACAAAACATACTTTAAGCGACAGACAAATAGATGTTTTATTAAAGGGTGGAATTATAAATGAGTTCAAAGAAAAATTAGACCAAAAAGATTTAAAAGCATAATAAAGGAAGGATTATTATCAAAAATTAAAAAGTCATGAAAATAGGAGTTATTGGAAGTGGAAATATTGGGGGAAGTTTAGGAAAACATTGGGCACAAGCAGGCCATGAAGTATTGTTTAGCTCCAGACATCCGGAGCGATTGAATGATATTGTAAGAGAAGCCGGAGGAAATTCCAGAGCTGTGAGTGTAGAAAAAGCTTTTGAAGAAAATGCCGATGTTTATTTATTAGCAGTGCCTTTTAAGGCATTAGATAAAATAGCTGAATTATATGCAGGAGAATATGGCGGAAAAGTAATTATAGATGCCACCAATCCATATCCTGAAAGAGATGGAGAAATGGCACAGGAAGTTAGAGATTCAAATAGAAATGCTTCAGAATATACCGCCATGAAGTTTAATACTGCTAGGACAGCCAAAGCCTTTAATACCATATATGCAGATCATCTAAAGAACAGAGCCTTTAGAGATTCAGATAAATTAGCAGTTCCATATGCTGCTCAAGATCAGGAGAGCAAAGAAACTACCAGAAAATTAATTGAAGCTATTGGTTTTGATGCGGTATATGTTGGTGATCTTACTCAAACCAAGATCATGGATCCAGACCAAAAAATATATGGAAAATCTGTAAACAGGCAGGAATTAGAAAAACTGATGTCTTAAATAAAAAATCAGACCTAACATTTTCTTAAGGAATTACTTAAGAAAGCTAGGACTAAACATTCTTTGAGTATTTATGAAAGAAGAAAAAGAAAATGCAGACGAGAATCAGAAGCAAGAACATATAGATTCTGAACTTAAAGAATCTGAAATCAATAAAAGTGATGAAAGTAATGCCAAAAAGCACGGAGAAATTTTAAATGAACAATTGGAAGAAGGGAAAGCTGTTTTTGATAACAGTCCTGGTTTTATTGCATTATCCTCTTTTACTGCTGGACTAGAAATTGGTTTCAGTTTTTTATTAATGTGTTCTATTTACACATTTTTTAATGGAAAAGTGGCAGAAAACACCATCTTTAAATTGATGGCTTTTGGTTATCCTGCAGGATTCATTATGGTGGTCTTAGGAAGATCGCTACTTTTTACCGAGCAAACATCATTGCTGAGCCTGCCGGTTTTAAATAATAAACAATCCATCATAAATCTATTAAAACTGTGGGGTTTGGTGATTTTCGGAAATCTGGTTGGAGGATCAGCTATGGCTGCTCTTTTAATTTGGATAGGTCCTGCATTAGGTATTTTTGATCTTGTTGCTGTAGAGAGAATTGCGTCTCATGTTACCTCATTCTCTCCTCAAATAATTTTGGTGAGTGCAATTCTGGCAGGATGGCTTATGGGCTTGCTTTCCTGGTTATTAACATCAGCGAAAGACACAGTAAGCAGAATTTTGTTAATAATTATGATCACGGGAATTATGTCCTTTACCAGTTTGCACCATAGTATAGTTGGTAATGTTGAAGTTTTTGCAGGACTTTTAAGTTCTCCGAAGATCACAATTTCAGATTACCTGACTTTTGAAAGCACTGCTATTCTCGGGAATGCAATAGGAGGTGTGGTATTTGTAGCTTTGCTAAAATATCGCGCCTTTGTATATAATGTAGATTAACCAATAAGGTTTCAGAATAAAAAAATCCCCTCATAAAGATTTATAAGGGGATTTTTTCATTTCAAATAGTAATATTAGCGCGTTTTCATTTGAGATTTACGTTTCGATAATTGTCTTTCAAGATCGCTTACAGTTTCAGCTATGGCAGCCTCAAAAGATTCCTCGTTAGATTCAGCAAAAATTTGAGGTCCGGGAACACTCAGTTTTATATTACAGATAAAACCTTTGGGTTCCATCCCTTCCTGTTTTTTTAAATATACTTCGGCACGTATAACCCAGTCATATTTTTTTTCGAGTTTACTTAATTTTTCGTGTGTAAAATTTTCCAGACGTTCGCTTTTGGTCAGCTGAACAAATTGAAATATAGCTTCCATATTCTTATTGTTTAATTTAAAGGCAAGAAACAAATCTCAAGAGCTATCTGCAACTATTTTTGGGATGTTTAAGTAATATTTATGATTGTATTTTTTTGGAGTGGATATTTTTAAATCTGAATAGAAAAATTTTGGCAGTTTCATAAAACTTAAAAAATTTCAGAATAAACTGATATGAGTTTTAAGCTACTTTTTTCGGTTTTGGATGAAAGGCATCAGGAGGGAAATGATCAAACCAATTACCACTCCTCCAATAATTCCCAGTAAAATAGAATCAAGAACTATATGACTGCTGATATAATAAAAAGTGAAAATAAATAGTCCGGCAAGTATGAATGTACCAAAAAACATCTTTAGCCGTTGAGACATAACTTTTATTTAATGAATAAATTAAAGATAATAATAATAAAGTGTTGATACCAAAATTTATATCTTAATTGTTTTATATATTTAAGTTAAAAATGAATAATCGTTGAAATAAAATAATGGAGACAATTATTCGGTTCTTTAAAATTTAGTAATAACTCACTGATGGTTATAAAAATTATAAATGTTAATTAGATACCGGGGTTTAAGTAAATAACCGCCAAAACTTATTTTAAAAAAATAAATTATGAAAACTGAATCAGCTTCGGCACTAAAAATAGTAAAATTCAGATTACAATTAGGGTTTTTGGCAATTGGAGTCATACTAATGACAATGGCTTGTGGCAGCACAAAAAATGCGGAGAATAGTAAAGATTTACACAATTTTGAACAACTTAGGGAACTGGTTAATTCCCGTGCATTCGAAATAGAAAATGACTGGGCGGTACCATTGCGGTTACCCTCTGTCAATTTGATAGGAAATCCAAATTTTATGCGGTTTAAAGGAGATAGTGTAGAGGTATTTTTGCCTTATTTTGGTGTGAGACAATCCGGTGGGGGGTATGGTACTGCTGGAGGAATAGAGTATGAAGGACCATTGAATGAACTTTCTATTGAAGAGGATATGGATAAAAATAATATACTCATGAAATTTGAAGGCCGGCAGGGATCTGAGCATCTCCAGTTTATTATTACACTTTTTTCAAAAGGAAACACAAGTACTTCTGTAAACAGCTCTGAGCGTGATCCAATATCTTATTGGGGTAATGTGAATGCTTTATCAGTTAAAAAGCAATAAAAAATGCCAGTATTTACAGGCATTTTGAAAGGAATTTAAATTAATTTAAAAGTCAAATCATGAAAAAATTAATCATAATATTACTGGTCTTTTTTATTAGTTCTATTGGATATGCTCAATCAAAAGATAAAATTAAAGGCAGTAGGGAAGTGGTATCTGAATCTAAAGATTTGGATAAAAAGTTCAATTCCGTAGAAATAACCGATAATATTACGGTTTCTATCTCCCGTGGAAACAAAAACAGCTATGTTTTAAATACAGATGAAAATCTTGTGGAGGAAGTTCAGTTCGTGGTTATAAACAATGTTTTAAAAATATACACTTCCAAAAAAATAAGCAGCTTTAAAGAGCTGGAAGTCAATTTAAAAGTAATTGGAATAGACCGAATTATACTAAGGGATGATGCGGTTGTTAAAACCGATAAGAAGCTGAAATTGGATAAAATTTTAATTGATGGAAGTAATTCTTCGAAATTTGATATGGAGATAGAAACAGATGATATTCAAATAAATATGAATAAAAATGCAGGCGGAAAATTAAAGCTCAAGGCAAAAAATCTCCAAATTGAGATGAAGGATCGGACTGATCTAAAAGGAAAAATCAATATTGATAATCTAAACGTATCGTTGAAGAATAAAGCAGAACTAACACTTTCAGGAGATTCAAAGCACAGTGATTTCAGATTGGCGAATTCTGCCGGTCTGGATGCAAAAAAGATGGATTCCAGGACGGCCTCACTTTTTTCTTCGAATACTTCAGATGTTAATATAAGGGTTTCCAGAAAACTTGAAGTAACTTCAGACGGGAGAAGTAAAATTTATGTTTATGGAAATGCAGATGTTCAATTAAAAGGATTTGCTGATAAATCCAAGATCATTAAAAAATAAGTTTGATCACTAGCTAAAACAATTCTGTTAGATCTCGCGCGTTTGCAGCTATTTATGTGACCGGAAGTTTCTTTTTTACCCGTTTCTCATCGGCCTTTAGGTAAAGGAGCAATGCAATTGAGAGGGCCGCGCATATTGAAAAACCAACGAACAGGGGCAATGCTGTTTCAGAAATAAACCTTCCAATATAGATACTGATAGGAACTGCCATGATAGTGGATATAAAGCCGGTAATGGCTGCAGCAATCCCGGCAATATGTCCCACAGGTTCCATAGCCATTGCGCGTAAATTCCCAAAGAGAAAACCAATACTAAAAAATTGCAGGGCAAAAAACAGGAGCAAAATACGAACATCCGGATTCGGGGTATTATAAAACAAGGCAATATAGGTCGCCGAGACCACAAAAAATGAAATCAGGGCTGTGGTGATTAATTTTTCCATCCCGTATTTTATAACAAATATACCATTGAGCAAAACAGCCGATCCTATAGATATTGCGAGTCCGGCAAAAATGAATGGAAACTCTTCCTTCAAATTATACTGATCCTGAAATATCTGCTGGGAACTGCTTAGGTAAACCATAAAGGATCCGGTAATAAACCCGGCAATAATAGTAAAACCCATGGTTCTTTTATATTTTATCAGTTCTTTAAATTCACCTATAAAACCCTTTTTGGAAAAGCTTTTCTTGTTTTGAATTGATAAAGTCTCAGGTTGTCGTTTCCAAAACCACCACGAAACCAAAATACTGATAAGTACCTGAATATAAAAAATCCCATGCCAGTTGTAGTAATCGAGAACAAATTTACCCAAAGCAGGAGCAATCACAGGAACCAATATAAAAACAACGGTCACAAAAGACATGATACGCGCCATATAATCTCCGCTATACATATCTCGAATAATAGCAATACTCATTGTTCTGGGAGCCGAAAGACCAATTCCCTGCAAGATCCTTCCTGCAACCATCATTTCTAAACTTGTTGAATTAACACAGATGAAACTGGCAAGGATAAACAGGGCAAAACCCATGTACACCACTGGTTTTCTCCCTAAACTGTCTGAAAGAGGACCAAAAACCAAAGGACCAAATCCAAGACCAAGAAAGATCATCGTGATGAGCAATTGGTTATCCACGATTTTGACAGTCCCAATTGAAATCCCAATAATATCCAGAGCAGGCAATAAGGCATCGATCGCTAATGCCACCACAGACATCAAGGACGCCATAAGCGCCACAAATTCAAATTGCGAAGTCCGGAGATTCTTTTGCATCATGCAAAAATAACTTATTGATTCTGAAAATACAGAACTTAGAGCGCCTAAAGTCTGAAGTATTTAAAGGAAAATAAAAGGGACTAAGGCTTGTTGGAAGAATAAATTGAAAAAATAACAGTCTTGTGTAAGCAGGAAAATTATAGGCTAATTTATAAAGTTTTGTTTTATAGTAATTCAAACTTATATTTAGGGTAAACTGGTATTCTTAAGAATTATAGCGAAGTGGAAGGACTTCAAAAAGTCAGGACTTATTTATTTTCTTAAGTGACTGGCTATAAAAATAGAGAGATGGAACTTCTAAATATTCTATTTTACATAATATAAATTATAGAACAAATATAGAGTAGTTTATGTATAGCCTTTTTTCTGGCTATTTACACATAATTGTATATATATTGCCTTTAGGTCTATATAGTCAATGTTTTTATTAATTCTTTAATTTTAATATTCTGTACAATCCTTAAACATTTTTTAAATACGCGATTCTCAAGAAACTTCTCGTTTAAACATTTGTAGCTATAATTTGCCATATATTATTAACTAATTATTAAATTTGCTTTCTCATCTGCAATACCTATTTCCACTGAACTTCCAGAGTTAAAGTTTAAAAAATCTAACTCTATACCATCACTAAAAATGACTCCTTTGGTAGGCATATTTGATTCGATTATTAATTTTTTGTTTTCTGTTATTATTCCGTAACCAATACTTGTTTGTGACATTTTGCTTAAAAATGGTTCTCTTACCACAAAAACAAGCTTATTATCATTCCAATCTAAAGTAGTTCCACAATCATTTTTATCAATATTGTAATATCCACTTATATTATTTGCCATATTAAAAATTGAACTTAACCAACCTGTAGAACCTGCTCCAGTGGAAATTATTATTCCGCTAGAGGATTGTTGCTCTTTTTTACCATTAAACTTTATACTATATCTTGAAGAAACATGCGAGTCTGCTCCAATATAAAAATCATTAAATGCTAAAAGTACTTGACCATCGTTTAATTTAGCTTTGGCCATAGTAACTTGTTTGGTTACATAATTACCTTTAATAACATTCTTCAAAATGCCGATAAGGTCATTAGGAGAATGTTTTAAAAGAATTCCATCATAACGCTCAATATCTGGATTAATCCCAATTATTGGTAATCCATTGACATATTTCGCTGTATTTGCCACTAACCCATCTTGTCCAATTACTAATACCAAATCCTGCTCCGTGAAAATATATGTTGGCAAAAACGAACGATTTATAACTTTATATTTAAGAATTCCTGTAATAGATTCCTTAATTTTTGAAAGTGATTCATAAAAAGTGTTGTGTTCAAGTTCAAAAAACTCGAAGTCACCACCTGAACTCTCAATATAAAACTTGGCTTGAGCTTTGGAATTAAATCTTTCGATTAATTGCTCAAGCCTAGTTTTATCTCTGATTATTATAACTCTTTCAAATTTCATTTTTCTTATTATTTACTTCTAACAATAGACTCTAATAATTCTGGAGAAATATTCAGATTTCCAATTTTATCAGCATTTTCAGCTAATTCTCTAAAAGCTATAGCAATATTATTACCTGGATCATTACCACTATTATTAATAGCCATTAATGTTTTCCAATCTAGCTCTTTATATGGTTTTAAATTAGCATTTAACACATACTCTTTCACGTCAGCTTCTTTCTTTTCATTGGTTACTTGAATATCTATAAGCGCTTTCTTTTGTTCTTCAAGAGAAATACGTGATGTCATTTCCATTTCTTTCAGTTTTTGTCCATTTTCTTGTTTTACAACATCTGTTTCCATTTTCTTCTCTACAATTTGTTTTTGCTTCTCTTCAACAGCTATTTCTGTATTTAACTCACTTTCCTTTATTATTCTTTCTTGCTCTACAGCAAAATTTCTACGTTCATATACAGCTTGATCAGCTTCTTTTTGTAAAGATTCTCTAGTTTGAGCTTCTAGAGCTCTAGCCATTTCAGGATTTGGAGTCACGCCAAGTACGTTAACACTTAAAATTTCTAAACCTAGCATTTGAACTGATTTTGACTTTTGAATGCTTGAGAAAATCTCACTTTCAATTTCTTCTAACTGTCTTAGTGCTTCTTTTAAGTTTAAACGTTGAATAATTGACGCACTAGCCGTTTGTGCTTCATTTATAATACGCTGTTGAATTTTTTCATAATCGCTTTTTAAATACTGTTTTTTACTATTTACAGTAAAGTCTAACGTTTCTGCTAATTGTTTTGGTTGTACAATTTTGTATGTAACTTGTCCTTGTAGAGTTACATCTTGATAATCTTTAGTTGTTTCGTTAAACACGAACTGAAAATCATTACTTGTTACAGGAATAGATACAATTGATGAGTTTGGAGAAAAGTAAAAAAACGATAGTCCTCTACCCTCTTTCTTGATATTTCCATTTTTGTAATGAATTACATAATTCATTGAATCGAATTTGATATAATTTATTCCTAACATAATATTGAGTTTTAATTATTAATTTGCGTAATTATAACACAAATATAAAACGAATAGAACTATTGACCAAATATATTTTGTGTTATTTTTACACAAATATCCTAACTTATTGAAAATGTGTAGTTTATATTTCGAAAATAATTCCTTCCTTTTTGAGTTGGAAGTATCGTTTTTTATTAAACCGGAATAGATTGGCAGGTCTTCCTGAGCCTTTTGATACTTTTTCATCAAGCTCATCTAAAACATTTAAACCAACAATTTTCTTTCGGAAGTTTCGTCTATCAATTTCTCGACCTAAAAGTGTAGTATATAATTTTTCTAAATCAGAAAATGGAAATTTTTTGTCGAGTAATTCAAAACCAATAGGCTCATAGGTTATTTTACCTTGTAATCTTTCTATAGCAGTTTTTAATATTTCTTTATGGTCAAAAGATAATTTTGGTAAGTCATTAATGTTAAACCATTGTACTTGCTCAGCATCAGTAGAGGCATATATTTTAAATGCATTTGGACGGACTAATCCGAAATATGCGATTGACACTACTCTACCTCTTGGATCTCTATCTGGTTTCCCAAATGTGTATAGCTGTTCAAGATAATTAATCTTAATTCCAGTTTCTTCGAACAATTCTCTTTCGACTGCCTCTTCTAATGATTCATTGTTTATAACAAAACCACCAGGGATTGCCCATTGACCTTTAAATGGATCATACTTTCTTTTTATTAATAATACAGATATACTTCCTTCTTCATATCCAAATACAACTGCATCTACCGAAAGTTTAATTGATTGCTTGTTCATTATGTGTAGTTTATACGCAAATATATAAAATAAAACTTATTATCAATTATTCCTTTTCACACACATTATGCTTCCCTCCTACGTCGTCGCATAAAAAGTGTTCTATTAACTTTGCAGAAGAAACTTTTTAGAATAAATTTTTTTTAAGAAACAATAGTAACAACTTTCGCTTTTAACCAAAGCTCAAGTTACATAACGCTGTACATTATAGAACAAATATAAAGTAGTTTCTGTATAGCCGTTTTTCAGGCTATTTACACATAATTGAATAAATATATTGCCTTTAGGTCTATATAGTCAATGTTTTTATTAATTCTTTAATTTTAATATTCTGTACAATCCTTAAACATTTTTTAAATACGCGATTCTCAAGAAACTTTTCGTTTAAACATTCGATAATAATCGTATAATATCTTTTTCTACGGCATTTGTGGTTTTGTTACTATCATAAGTTTGCCAGGCTTCGCTCGCAAAGACAACATAACTTATTAGTTCAACTCCTTCATAATCTCCGCAAATAATTCATAAGATCGTATCCTGTCTTTCACATCATAAATATTAGTAACAGAAATAAGTTCGTCAGCTTTGCTTTGCTCCATAAATTCCTTTACCTGAGCCTTAACTGTGGCTTTACTACCTATAAAAGAATACTTTAACATTTGGTGTATTTGGGGATGTTGCATAATCTCCTTAAACTCATCAGTCATGGCTGTAGGCGGTTGCACATAATCACGTTTGCCTGTAAATATACCAACAATCATGCGGATTAAGGATGTTGACAAACGTATGGCTTCTTCGTCGGTATCAGCAATAATAATATTTACCCCGGCCATCACATAAGGGTTTTTTAAGTCTTTTGATGGTTGAAACTCTTTGCGGTAAATTTCCAGCGCGTCCCATAAATGGGTTGTTGCAAAGTGGCTGGCAAATGCATAAGGCAGTCCTTTTTTTGCGGCCAAATGCGCACTATCCGGACTGGAACCCAAAATATAGAAGGGAACTTCCACCCCTTCTGCTACCGTAGCCCGAACTTTAGAACTGGCATTCTCTTTAGAAAAGTAGGTTTCTAACTTTTCCAATTCACCAGGAAAGGAATGTGCGGCTTGCATAAAATCTGAGCGTATAGCTAGTGCTGTTTCTCTGTCTGTTCCCGGCGCCCTTCCCAAGCCCAGATCAATTCGGTTAGGGTATAAAGATGCTAAAGTGCCAAATTGTTCAGCAATAATTAATGGCGAGTGGTTGGGCAGCATAATGCCACCAGAACCTATGCGAATCGTGTTTGTACCGCCGGCAACATAGCCAATTAATACAGAGGTGGCGCTACTTCCAATATTAGGCGCATTGTGGTGTTCTGCCAACCAATAGCGTGTGTAACCAAAGGCTTCGACATTTTGTGCCAATTCAAGGGCATTATTATAGGTTTGTTTAAGAGTATGACCTTCAGAAACTAAAGCAAGGTCTAATATGGAATAATTTGTATGTTGAGTTTTCATAAATGAATAAATTCAGTTGTAAAATTTGAGTCCAATATTTGAATAGAACTAGTATCCATAAAGACTCTTTTTTATTTATTTTGATATTATTAATCGTTAAAAACCGTAGAGACTTACATAAAAAAGTAATATAATTAAAAGCCGTTCTTATCATCACATACATTCCCACTTCGCTCCTATCCTGGATTTAATCAAAGCGTATTTACTCACCCCTCTCCCCTCTCATACTTCATAAATGGGAATTTGTGAACCTTATCGGGTTTCATTTCTCCTTTAAAAAAAACATTAAGAAGTAATTAATTCTGTAAGTACTTCCTTAAACAAGTCAACAGGTTGCGCACCTGTTACAGCACTTTTTCTGTTAAATACTATAGTTGGTACAGAGGTAACGCCTAAATTCTTCCAATAACCTTCTTTGCTTCTTACTTCGTAACGTGCTTCATCATTATCTAATTTTGCCAGTGCTTCGTCAGCATTTAAACCAAC
>ERZ1284728.29-NODE-29-length-17390-cov-19.005423_pt1 | contig 17390 bp, 16 predicted proteins | sample MGYA00454601_ERZ1284728 | MGnify/ENA primary metagenome ERZ1284728 (study PRJEB36292, sample SAMEA5787382) | metagenome | biome: Arctic soil; feature: perennial spring outflow channel; material: sediment | place: Canada | collected 2017-07-08 | depth 0.05 m ...
CAGTTTGACGGCTGGCCGGCCATTGTTTTTAGTGGCTGGGAGAACCTTTCCTTTGGAACCTATGGCGCCAGGGTAGTCGCAATTGAGAATTTTATAAGCGAAAATGGGTTGTACAGGGTTCTTCTAACGCCAGATCCAGATGGCCACCCATGGCCAAAGGATGTACGCATTGGCAGTGGTGCAAGAACTCTGGCGCTGCTGGAAGACGTCCCTATTTGGTATGAGATATGGAGGAACCTTAATGGCTTTCCCCCTAATTATTACCAGCCCCAACAGGCTGCAACAGAAAAATATTGAGAATGAAGAACTTCCTTGGTATCCTATTTCTTTTTTATGGACACGCTTTGCTCGCACAGGAGCGACTGCCCGAGGTGCTCCCCTTTAAGGAATACCTGGCATACGTGAAACAGTTTCATCCTGTTGCAAGACAGGCTGGTTTAAAATTAGGCATGGCTGAAGCTGAATTGCTGCGTGCTCGGGGTGGATTTGATCCTAAAATTGAAGTGGATTATGACAGGAAGGTATTTAAAAATACTGAATATTATGATATTTTAAATTCCACCTTTAAGATTCCCACCTGGTACGGGATTGAACTCAAAGCAAATTTTGAGCAAAACGAGGGAATATATTTGAATCCTGAAAGGACCTTACCAGCAGATGGCCTTTTTAGCGCAGGAATTTCTGTAGATGTGGGCCAGGGAATGTTTATAAATAAGCGTATGGCCTCCTTACGCAGTGCCAAAATTTACAGGGAACAATCTGTTGCAGCTCGTGATCTAATGGTTAATGAGGTACTTTACAATGCAGCTCTGGCATATTTTAATTGGTTACGGGTTTACAATGAAATGACCATTTATGAAGGTTTCCTTGAAAATGCCGTTGAACGATTTAAGGGAATTGAGCAAAATGCCAGGCTGGGGGAGATTCCTGCCATAGATACGGTAGAGGCAAGAATATCCGTACAAAGCAGAAGGTTAGACCTGGAGCAGGCAAGAGTGGACCTGGTTAAGGAAAGACTTGATCTGTCCAATTTCTTATGGCTGGATAATAATACCCCGGTTGAACTACAACCAAATATAATCCCGGAGGTGGGCATTCTTCCAAATATAGATGAAGACCTTAACATTCCGGCCGTAATAACACCCGGAGTTATTCCTGATAATCATCCAAGACTTAGATCCCTCGAACTTGGCCTACGTGCCCTGGAGGTAAACCGCAGGCTTATGGCCAACAGACTGTTGCCGGCAATAAATCTGGAATATAATTTCCTCACCCAGGAACCGGATCAATTACAAAGCTTCTACCGCGAAAATTACAAAGCTGGGATAAGTTTTAGCTTTCCCCTGTTCTTAAGAAAGGAACGTGGAGAACTTAGGCTGGCCAATTTCAGGATCGATGATGCAGAGCTGGACCTGAAGCTTAATGTAAGACAGCTGGAAAACAGGATCCTTGGCACCTTTCAGCAACTGGAATCCTATAGCATTCAAATACAAATGGCAGAAGAAATGGTCAAAAATTATGATCTAATGCTGGCGGCAGAGGAACGAAAGATGAGCTTCGGGGAAAGTTCTCTGTTCCTGATAAATACCAGGGAGATTCGTTTGATAGAAGCCCGTCTTAAACAAAATGCAATCCTTAATAAGTTCCTATACGCCAAGGCCATGCTGTTTCGTAATTTGGGTATAGTCCCGAATGTAGATTAAAATAGGAATAACGTTTAATGCATTTCTTGTTTTAACAAACTATCGATATAAACTTCAGATTGTCTTAGAAAATTTGTGTTTGGAATTTCTCTAAACTCTTTCATAGAATAAATATATTCTATTGAATCCCCCTCAAAATAATATTTACCCCGATCATAATAAGATCCCATCCATTCTTTGGGCTCGATTATTCTTAAGTCTTTCCGCTTAGACATTGATCTGTCTAAATGGAGCGTATTTGTGCCATAAACATTGAGCTCCCTTCCAAAAAGCCATTTTTTATTGAATTTTTCCAGTGAATTTTCATTAGAATCGAATATTACCAATATATAATCCTGATTAGTATGGAAATTGATATCTGTAGAACTATCTTGATTAGTGTAGAAATTGATATCTGTAGAACTATTTTGATAGGAAAATACCAGAAAAATAAATATTGCAACAGCTATTTCAGCAAGCATCATTTTATAGTAAGCCACTCTTTTGATTAATACTCTGTCAATTATATAGAGGAATATTAAGAATACCGTTATTGGAATTGTGATAGCGGCATATATAGCGGCAGTGTGATCATTCGTAAATGCAATATATATGGCTTGAATGGTTATAATAATGCTTAAAATGGTAATTATGGTTAGCAAAGTAACTGGAAAAAAAAGGCCTTTAAGTATTTTCTTAAATTTCTCCATGGAAGTAATTTTTAAATTCCTCAGGATTCGTTTATATCAAAGATGTCATTCAAAGCCTATCGCAATTAGTTCTTTTATGATTAATCTAATTTAGTATATTTCAACAGAGCATCAAAGAGGCTTCTTGCTGTTTATAACCAAATATGGACCTAAACTAAGTGATCAGCTGCATTTTTTTTTCGGAAAAACAGAAAATTTTGTACTTGCTGACATAATTTAAAATTTTCCTGCAAACCTCACTTCCCTTAGCTTGTAATTCCCGGGCCCATCATCGACATGTTTTTGTAAAACTGTGCTGGGGCGGTGTATGGAATAAGGAATAATGCTTTCTTATTGATGACTTAATTTTAAGTTAATACAGCATTACTCTTGTTACAGTAAATTTGCATCGACAAGTTTAATATATCAAGTCAAAGCCAGGGTTGAATTGTCAGGTTTGTTTGAATTAGCCAAATGTAAGGGTGTTAAGAAATTTTCACCCTTTTTTCTTCAAACAAACTCGATAGAGATATATCTTAAAGGTGATTTAATGATTACATGATTATGAGGTAATATTTCATTCCTAAATTGCTGAAAATTAAATCTGGTATATTGGAAAACCGACTATTGGATAATGTCCAAACTACTAAACAAAGTTATCAGGTCTTCTCTTTCCCTTTTTTCTTCTCTGGATTGCCAGCCTTTTTAAAACTTAAAGGAGGCAATCCTCATTTTATTGTTCAGGAAGCTTTAATTCCATATTTATTTCCTTCATTTTTCGCAGGCTTCTTTTCTTCAGGAAGGTATAACCGGCATTTTTCCTTTAATCCATTCCGAATAATAACATATAAAAATCATGAAAAAACGCAAGGTAGAAGTCGTCGTCATTTCTGACGTTCATTTGGGAACCTATGGTTGCCATGCCGGCGAGCTTTTGAGTTACCTCAAAAGTGTACAGCCGGAAGTATTGATCCTAAACGGTGATATTATTGATATTTGGCAGTTTCATAAGAGTTACTGGCCCGATTCCCATATGCAGGTCATTAAATGTATCACCGGATTTTTGGCTCAGGGAGTGAAAGTCTATTATGTAACCGGGAATCACGATGAAATGCTCAGGAAATTTGTTGGTTTTGAAATGGGTTCATTACAAATTGTAAATAAGGTTGTGCTGAATCTCGACGGTAAAAAAACCTGGATATTTCACGGGGATGTTTTCGATGTTACCATGCAAAACTCCAAGTGGCTTGCGAAACTGGGAGCAAAAGGATATGACAGCCTCATATTGATAAACAGGATGTTCAATTATATTTCTGAAGGAATGGGGAGAGGAAAATTATCCCTTTCCAAAAAAATAAAGAATAGTGTGAAGAGTGCGGTCAAATTTATAAATGATTTTGAACAAACCGCTGCAGATATTGCTATTTCCAACGGATATCACTACGTCATTTGCGGCCACATCCATCAGCCGGAAATTAAGAGAATAAAAGGAAAAGATGGGGAGGTCACCTATCTTAATTCCGGCGACTGGATAGAAAATCTTACTTCTTTAGAATACAATAACGGCGGCTGGGTGCTGTACCAGTTTAATGAAGATCATCAAAGGGTAATGGCAGCCAGGGCCAAAAAATTTAAAGAGGTCAAACTAAACAGTGATGAATTATTTCAAAACCTTGTTCGGGAAATAAATTTTGTTAAGTCATAAATAGCCCACAATTTTATTTGAAATCTTCAAAAAAAAAGTAAAGAATGAAAATATTATACGCTATCCAGGGAACAGGAAACGGTCACTTGAGCAGGGCCAGAGATATCATCCCACTATTACAAAATGTGGGTGAGGTGGATATTTTAATTAGCGGTACCCAGGCAGATATCACTTTACCTTATCCCATAAAATATCAAATGAAAGGTCTTGGCTTTGTCTTTGGCAAAAAAGGAGGCGTAGACCTGTGGCAAACCTTCCGTCAGAATAGCATCAGGAGGATTATAAGGGAAGTTAATAAGGTTCCCGTAGCGCTTTATGATATTATAATCAACGATTTTGAACCGGTTTCTGCCTGGGCCTGTTACTTTAAAAGAAAACCTTGTATTGCCCTGAGTCACCAATGCGCTGTATTGTCCAGCAAAGCTCCTTTACCCAGGCACAGGGACAGAATAGGGAAATTTATTTTAAAGCATTATGCTCCTGCCACAGCCAGATATGGTTTTCACTTTGAGAAATTTAATGACCAAACCTACACTCCTGTTATAAGAAAACAGGTACGGGAACTCTTTGTTTCAAACAAAGGCCATTATACGGTGTATCTGCCATCTTATAGTGATAAAAAGATTGTCAAGATCCTATCCCGATTTAATGACGTTAAATGGGAAGTTTATTCAAAGCATAACAAAGAGCTGTATAACTGTAAGAATATTTCAATAAGACCAATACACAATGAAGAATTTCTGGAAAGTATGGCTTCAAGCTCAGGCATTCTTTGTGGTGCTGGATTTGAAACCCCTTCAGAAGCACTGTTTTTAAAAAAGAAACTCCTGGTTGTTCCTATGGAAAATCAATATGAACAGCATTGTAATGCTGCTGCACTTCAATATTTAGGAGTTAGAGTACTGAAAAACCTAAAGAAAAAACAACTACCGAAAATTGAAAAATGGTTAAAAGAAGATATAGTGATTAGCGTGGATTACCCCGATAATACTCAGGAAATAATTCAAACCCTTTTAAATGATCATTTAATTTCCAACCTCGGTGCTATTAACAGAGGTCTATTGGAACGTGTGGATCCTTCAGTAGATTAAATGAAAATAGCAAGAACAAATGCTTCCTTATTAATCCATTTTTATTTCAGGTATTAATGTCGGTTTTATATTCAAAGGAGCCGGAGGAAGCCGGTTCCTTCAACAAAAAAGATTTTGGTAAGGATTTCAAGTGGGGCGTATCCACAGCAGCTTATCAAATAGAGGGAGGGCACCGGGCAGATGGGAAGGGTTCCTCTATCTGGGATATTTTTACCGGCAAAAGAGGTAAAGTTTATCTGGGTCAAAACGGAAATATCGCCTGCGATTTCTACAACAAATACGAGGAAGACCTTAATTTAATGAAAAACCTAAACATTCAGAATTTCAGGTTCTCAATATCCTGGTCAAGAGTGATCCCTTCCGGAGTAGGCGCACCAAATCCTGAAGGAATTAATTTCTACAACCGACTTATAGATAAATGCCATGAGCTTGACATTGAACCCTGGGTGACCCTTTACCATTGGGATTTACCTTACGCCCTGGAACAACAGGGAGGCTGGACCAACAGGGAAATCATAGACTGGTTCAAAGAGTATGTAGCACTATGTGTAAAAAGTTTTGGAGACAGAGTTAAAAATTGGATGGTTCTTAATGAGCCCCTGGTATTTGTTGGTGCGGGATACTTTTTGGGAATTCACGCCCCCGGAAAAAAAGGAATGAAAAACTTCTTACCGGCCATGCACCACGCTGCTTTATGCCAGGCCGAAGGAGCCAGAATTATAAAACAGCATTTTCCCCTCGCCCAGGTGGGTACTACTTTTTCCTGTTCTCTTATTGAACCTTTACGCCCCAATGTGAAAGATAAGTTGGCTGCGAAAAGGATTGATGCCCTTGTGAACCGGCTTTTTATTGAGCCTGCATTGGGATTGGGATACCCGGTTGAAGACCTTGAATTTCTTAAAAAGCTGGAAAAGTATCAACTCCCAGGTGATAAGGAATTATTGAAATTCGATTTTGATTTCATTGGGGTACAGAATTACACCCGGGAAATCGTAAGGCATTTCTGGCTTGTTCCCTTTGTTAAAGCCAGGAACATTAAAGCTGAAAAGAGAAAAGTTCCTTTAACTGCGATGAATTGGGAGATCTACCCTGAATCAATTTACGAAATGTTGAAAAAGTTTAATAGTTATAAAGGAGTCGGAAAAATATATGTCACAGAAAATGGCGCAGCCTTTGAAGATTCTCTGGAAAAGGATGAAATCAATGACAACAGGAGAATCAACTATCTAAGAGAATACCTTGCTGCAGTGCTTAAGGCCAAACAGGAAGGAGTGAATGTGCAAGGCTATTTCGTATGGACCTTCATAGATAATTTTGAATGGGCAGAGGGATTTCGCCCAAGATTCGGACTGGTACATGTAGATTTCAAAACACAAAAAAGAACCGTAAAAGCTTCAGGTAAGTGGTATAGTAATTTTCTCAGATGAAGGTAGAAAAAACAATAAGGTTTATCAGAAATTAAGAATGAAGTATATATAATGTTCTGTTCCCTCCTCCAGACCCACTTCATAAAATTCTTCTTAACCAGGAGTTAACCGTTCATTAATTATTTGATAATCTTAATTTTAAATTCATTCATATGCTTCCATTTATCTTTGGAGAACCTAGCTTCAAAAGTATTCTCCATTATCAGGTTTTTGCAATTGGGATCTTTAAAATGGTTACGGGAAAGGCAGTTTTATTCGCCATTAACTAAGCCTATTTATAACAATAACTTCATATATCCACACTATTTTGGAAGACAAAACAATGGTAAATATAGACCCGCGTAAAGACCTGCTGAACCGATTAGTTGCAGAAATGTTTAATCTATGTAAAATGCAACTGGATAACTCTATAGAAGCATATCTTAAACAGGATAAGGATTTAGCAGAATATGTTATCTATAGGGAGTATCGGGTTCACGCTCTGGCTTTAAATATTGATCAGGAGTGTGAGCAGTTTCTTAATATCCACAAGCCAGTAGGGAATGGTCTAAGGTTTATAATGGTTCTTCGGAAAATTATTTACGACCTGGGATGCATTGGGGACCATGCTTTAGGCATTTCCAGGTATACAGCAGAATCAGACTTGCTTCCCGATAAGAAATTATTGGAAAGGCTTAGCCTGGATGAAATGTTTTCCTGTGCTACCTCTATGTTGGAGGATATTCAGGAAGCCTATATTGACCAGGATAACCAACGGGCACATAAGGTATTTAAGAAGGAACGGAAACTAAATGAAATTAATTACAACATCATTTCTGCTATATCTATATTAATGAAAAACGAGGTGGATTTAATAGATCAATCCCTGCTACTATTTACCGTTATCAAAAAAATAGAAAGAATTGGAGACCTGGCAACAAATATCGCACAGGAGATCATTCTATATAGAGAGGTAGTAGTAAACCCAAAGGCCAAATTTTTATTTTGATTTAATCAGTTGATATAAATACCGTCTAATATTATATTAATCCCTTCCTTTTTAAAAATCTTTTTTAGAGGAAATATACAGGGATAAATTTTCCTATGTAAATTCTGAAATTCAGAAAACCTCCCGGTAAATATCACATTAGATTTGCCGGTTTACTCCCCGTTATAAGCTGTTATTATGCAGTGGAATAGAACGGAATTTACACTCCCAATGGCTCTTTATAAGACAGAACTGGCCTGCTGCTTTTACAAAGTTTTGTCGCTATTCTACTGAATAATTCTCCCTCTTTGTCAATAAAGATTATTTTGATCCCGTAGAAACTCGCTTCCTCTACCAGGGTCCAATCCGGATATTTTCCGCAAATTAAAATCTCTGTTTCAGGAGTTATCTCTGGCTCCACATTGAGGTTACTTTTCAGAAGATTTTCTTTAAAAGTACTTTCACTTGTAGGAAAAAATTGCCCTGTAATAATAATATTTTTTGAATGCAAAAAGTCATTATTCATTTGAGTTGTGCTGTTTGTAAGTAAAGGGGTGCTTTTGATTCCTGTTTTATCTGTGGTTTGAAGTGCAATCCTGGTAAATTTCATTGCTTTTCACTTTTGTTTTTTCAGAAGTAAATTTACATATTAGAGGCAGGAGCGATATTATATATACATTATGATACTATAAAATAATTGAACAGTTCAGCGAATTTGCTTTTAAAAAAACTTTATTTATCTAAAGCGTTCTTTCTTATAACCTATCAAATGCAATTTTCCCTTTTGATTTGCATTTAGGATGTTTTTATTGATGGCAACATTTGAAACAATATCGGGAACCTCAACATAGGAAATATTTTAAGTTTACTTTTTAATTAGGTTTTTAAATACAATACTCCAATTAGGTATAAATACTTATTTAATTTAGAAATTGTTTAAATGTCGGCAAGAAATGATAAACCCTCTGTTTATTTAAATTAAAAGTGACCTCGCCAAGAATCGAACTTGGATCTAAAGTTTAGGAAACTTCTATTCTATCCGTTGAACTACGAGGCCCTTAATGGGGTGCAAAAATAAGAATGTTTTGAGAATATTTTCCAATTCTTAGCGAAACTTATATTTTAAAAATCATAGAAAGAAACTTATCTTCGAAATGCTTTTAAAACTTGCTTTATGAAACCGAAGAAAATAATTTTTGCTATCACTATTTTGTATTTTACTTATGCCTGTAATTCAACTAAAAGCCAAAACGATCATCTCATGGAAATCACGGGAACAATTAAAGCCATAGAAATGTCCTCATGGCAATATGGAACACATACCATAAGCAACGATGAAAACTTTTATGCCCTGCGTAGTGAAAAGGTTGACTTAACCAAGTATGAAGGCAAGCGGGCTACCATTACTGCAAAACCTATTGAGGGTTATCCTGTAGACGGAGGCCCGGTTTTACTTGAGGTCAGCTCTATAAAAGAATAAATCAAAATCGGGGCAAAACCTTAAGTTATGTTTCGAGCATTCGGGAGGAAAATACTTATAAAAAATTCAATGCAAGCCCTCTATGAAGGAATAAATTTTACTAAATCATGATAATGCAGAAGACATTTATAACAATTTTACTTGGATTGTTTTCTATTTCCAACAATCTCAGCGCCCAGGTAAATGAAAATGAAACAGGTGCCTGGTATATGTATTTTTGGAATACAACTTTTAAGGATAGCCGGTTTGGTTTGCAGGGCGATGTACAATACCGTAACTGGAATATAATTGGCGACCTGGAGCAATTGCTGTTGCGGGGTGGAGTAACATACAGCCCTCACAATGCCAATATAAAGTTCACACTGGGATATGCGAATGTGACCTCGGGAACCTATGGTGATAGCAACATTACCCTTACAGAGAACAGGATTTATCAGGAAGCTTTATTACCTCATAAATTAACTGATTATGTTTATCTTACCCACAGGTTTAGATATGAGCAACGATGGGTAGATGACCAGGATAGAAGGACCAGATACCGTTATAATCTATTCGTAAATGTTCCCTTAAACCAACCCAACCTTAATAAAAATGCCTTATATATAGCATTGTACAATGAGTTGTTTATCAATGGAGAACAAAACATAGGCGATGGGAGAAGAGTGGAATTATTTGACCGTAACCGGTTCTATACAGGCATAGGGTATGGAGTTTCCAATACGCTGAGGCTACAATTAGGGTATATGGACCAAACAGCATTTAATTTTAGTAAAGGCCAGTTGCAGTTAAGTTTACATCACACCCTATAATTTGCGCTCTTTTCTTTATATTGAACTATAATTCAAAAATGATGAAAAAAATAATTTTCTTCTTAGTTCTATCTGGTATGACATTAAATACAAGTGTGTCCCAAAACCGCCCAAGTGATCCTTTTGCTCATACTTTTTCGATAGTTGCAAGGGATTCCATAACCGGAGAAATGGCTGTTGGCGTGCAAAGCCATTGGTTTTCTGTTGGGGCATTAGTGCCCTGGGGCAAATCGGGAGTGGGCGTGGTTGCCACCCAATCTTTTGTTAATCCTGCGTATGGTCCAAAAGGCCTGGAGTTGATGGAAAAAGGGAAATCCTCCACAGTTGCTTTAAAAGATCTGGTTTCTAAAGATGAAGGCAAAGAATTCAGACAGGTGGCATTTTTGGATGCTTCCGGAAGGGCTGCGGCTTTTACCGGTGAAAAATGTGTGGAATCTGCTATGCATCACGTAGGGGATAATTTTTCCGTTCAGGCGAATATGATGCTAAATGACGACGTAATTCCTGCGATGAAAAAAGCATTTGCTGAAAATTCAAAACTTCCCCTGGCCGAAAGAGTTGTTGAGGCATTGAAGGCTGCACAGGATGCAGGTGGGGATATTCGCGGAAAGCAATCGGCTGCGTTAATCGTTGTAGGACCAAATAAAGTTGAGAATTCCTGGGAGGATAAAAAGATCGATCTCCGGGTAGACGATCATCCGGATCCACTTGTAGAACTGGAACGTTTACTTAAAGTTGCACGTGCATACGAATTTATGAACAAAGGCGACCTGGCGATGGAAGCCGGAGATGTGAATGATGCCCTTTTACAATATGGGAAGGCAGAAAATTTATTTCCTGAAAATCTGGAGATGAAGTTTTGGAAAGCCGTCGCCCTTGCAAACAGCAAAAGGATTAATGAGGCAATTCCGGTGTTTAAATCTATCTTTGCAGAAGATGAAAACTGGCGAAAAATGACCCTTAGATTACCCGCCTCTGGCTTGCTTGATGTTACTGAAGAGGAATTAAACCGGATCGTAAAATAACTGTTAAATACCGTTTACATCCGTAAGTTATTTTATATATTAAATCATTAAAATTCATTGTTATGCAATTAAGAATTATAAGTCTTGCAATTATCGCTTTGGGAGTTTCCCTTATGGTTTCCTGTAGAGATGAAGAAAAAAATGAGGTTGCTCCTGCCCAAACAGAAGTTGAGTCTACCAATTCAAATACTAAAACCACTGCCACTTTAAATCCGGCGCATGGACAAGCCGGTCACCGCTGTGACATTCCGGTTGGAGCACCACTGGATCAGGCGGCAGGAAATACGAAAGCTCAAAACCCTCCACCTGTTTCAACCGGGGTTTCCCCTGTATGGACCAGTGATGCGGCACCGGTAAAAAATCCGCCTCATGGTCAGCCTGGGCACGATTGTTCTATTCCTGTAGGAGCAGACCTGAAAAAATAGCTTTTCAATACCAAGGTTTCAGAAAATAAAACAATTCCTTCAGAAATGATTTATTCGATATAATCGGAAGGCTTTCAAGTACCCTGAAGTATGAGCTTACCTGAAAAAAATCCTTTTTCAGAAATTTTTTCAGAATCTCCCGACTACACATCTAAAAAATGGCCATCGCTACCGAAACCTTTTATTCAGATTTACCCGTTCAGGATATTCGGTTAAGCGAATTAATCGCTGAAAAATCTTTGTTTGTTTCTGTTCCTGAAGACTGGCATATTCTGGCAGCAGATATAAAAAATTCTTCACAGGCAATTCAGGAGGGGCGGCATCAGGATGTAAACCTTATAGCAACCGGCAGTGTGATTGCCATTTTAAACCTGGCAGCAAAAGAAAATATCAGTATTCCCTTTTTCTTTGGTGGGGATGGTGCCGTGATGCTGGTTCCTGAAAAACTTCTTGAAAGCGGAATTTCAGCTTTAAGAAAACACCGTGAGAATACTGCTAAAAACTTCGGATACAACCTAAAAATTGGCCATATTTCTGTGTGTGAAATTTATAAAAATAAAGTTGAACTGGTTATTTCCAAAGCGAAAATCAGCGATGTTTTTAGTATTCCGGTTGTTTTGGGGAATGGGTTGCAATATGCTGAAAACCTTATAAAACAGGATGAAGACATCCATTCAAATAATTTTCCGGAAAATCAATTCCCTTTGAATCTCGATGGAATGGAATGCAAATGGAACAAGATTAAACCACCGGAAAAAGATCAGGAAGTAATAAGTTTAATAGTGAGCGGATGCGGAGATCAGGATCCTTCCAAAATATTTTCGCAGGTATTGAATGCTATTGATGAAATTTATGGATCTCCGAAACGTCGGAAACCCATTTCTGTGAAACACCTAAAACTAAATGCAGGATTACAATTGCTTAAATCTGAAATGCAGGTAAAGCTTGGCAGGTATAACAGTTTTTATTTCATAAAAAACTGGATTAAAACCAGGCTTGGCGATATTTATCTGAAGCACAGCCAGGCCGGAAAAGAATATCTTGAAAAACTGATTGAACTCACCGATACCCTAACAATCGACGGCCGGATAAATACTGTGATCTCCGGCACCCCGGAACAACGGGAAGCATTGATCAACTTTCTTGATGTGCTGGAAAAATCGACTGAAATCAAATACGGGCTACACGTAAGCAATGCAAGTGTCATGTCCTGTTATGTAAAGGATATGGCTACTGCTGAACATATACATTTTGTGGATGGGGCAGATGGTGGTTATACAAAAGCGGCTAACAATCTGAAGGAAAAATTCTCCGGAATGTAGCCGCTTATTGTAAAAAATTACTTTTTTAACTTAGTCTAAACCACCTTTTCTGTTAGCATCTCTTGCCTCTGGCCAGGTCATTTGCTCTCCCGTTCTTCGGCTTACAGGAAGTACCCTCTTCTCCCTTGAAGTTTTTTCAGGATCTTCACTTGCCTTATAAGCCAGGATTGCTGTTAGGATAGCGTTATTTCTTACATCATCAAAAACGATCTTATCATAGGTATCCAGGTTGGTATGCCAGGTATAATTCCAATAGGACCAGCTTAAAGAACTCAGGCTAAAAGCGGGAGCACCGGCAGCCACAAATGAAGCATAATCTGATCCACCACCGGAAGGGGTTCCAGGGAAGTTGGTTTCAATTTCACCGGAGATCTCTTCAGGAACAGCTTCCAGCCATCTTCCTAAATAATCGTACGCGTGTAGAAAACCACCTCCCGAAAGATTTACAACTCTCCCGGTACCATTGTCCTGATTAAACAATGCCTGTAAATTATCAACAATTTCAGGATTGTCCTTTACAAAAGAACGGGAACCATTCAATCCCTGTTCCTCACTTCCCCAATGCCCTGCAATAATGGTTCTTTTAGGATTGGGATACATTTTCTTTAAAATACGCATAGCTTCCATCATCACAATGGTTCCAGTTCCGTTATCGGTAGCGCCGGTAGCACCGTCCCAGGAATCAAAATGAGCAGAAAGTATGATATATTCTTCGGGCTTTTCGGTCCCTTTAATAGTTGCGATGGTATTAAATGTTGGAACAACTCCCAGTTCCTTAGATTCAGCCACTATTCTAAGTTTTGGTTTATTTCCGGATTCCGCCAGTCTGTAAACCATTCCGTAGTCTTCCAGAGAAAGATCTATGGTTGGAATTTTTTTTGTAGAGGCAGAAAATATTTTATTTGCGCCAAATCCACGCGACCAGTTTAAAGTAATTATACCAACTGCACCTGCATTTTCAAGTGCCTGCGAAAGGCTTCTTCCATTATATCCGGTGTTACGTATTTTTTCTCTCCAGGCAGTGGTTTGTTCTTCCCGGTTTGCTTTCATTTTTTCGAAAGATTTATCGGTCGCAAATTCTTCCCAGTTATAATCTGGTCTGCCCGTCATTTGAGGCATAGAGATCATCACAAGCTTTCCTTTTACCTGAGACATAACTTTTGCAAATGCAGCAGAATCTTTGGCTTCAGGAAGCAAAACAACCTCAGCAATTACAGGCTTTTTCGTCCCGGGACTCCAGGCAAGTTGCATTCCACTCAGGCTTCTTACTCTTGGTTCAATAAGATCTATATGAGTAATCCCACGTTTCCAGCCGCGCCATTCTCCCCATTGTTCATTTTTGGCAGAGATTCCCCAGCCTTCATACGTATTTACCGCCCAGTCATGAGCCTGCTTCATTTCTGGCGTTCCTACCAAACGAGGCCCGATGACATCCATTAACTGATGTCCTAAATTTTCAAGCTGAGAGTTCTCATTGGCTTCCTTTATAATGTTTTCAATAACCTGATCTGTTTCCTGTGCTTGCAAGGGAGCAAATAGCAAAGATGCACATGCAGTTATAAACAATAGTGTTTTTTTCATAAAACCGTTTTAAATTAAATTTTTAGAATCCCAAATATAACATTCCTATAAAAATGAAATGGGTCTTGGAAAAAGAAATGATAAATGTTATCATTTTGAGCTGGCAAATAAAAAAGCTGCCTATTACAGCAGCTCTTTTTAAAGGAATCAATAAAAAATATCATCTAAGTACCATTCCTTCCAATGATATGATATATTCTTTTTTGGTAGAATCGTAGTTTATACTGTAGGTAGAAGGATAATAATAGCCGGTTCTTTGAAATACCGCTGGTTGCGAAATATTATATTGTATACTGGACTTTTCCAATAAATAACCAAGGGTGATCATAGGTTCATAAAAAATGAATTCACCATTGTAAGAGCCATATATAAAGGTTTGTGTAAATACACCTTCAGGCTGAAGTTCATCGGCCAACGTACTAAGCCAATGTTTGCCCATCATGGGCACAAAACCGGGAGTCGGGATATAGTCTTCAGGCCAAAATTCGTTAGGGGGAAGGATTGCGGCCAAATCGGGATCTGTAATTGACATTTTTTCTTCCTCAGAGATCATGTAAAAATGGATGTCAAAATGAGGAATGTCATAAATCCCAGGTGGCTCATGGCCTTCGGGATTCCAGCCAAGATCAATATGATCAAAAGCTAAGCCTTTTGCCTTATTAGGTAGTTGAAAAGTAAATTCTTCAGGATCAGACGGAAGGTTTTCGAGGGCTCTTTCAGAAAATTTAATTCCAATTGCCTGTGGCTCCCCATCATGGCTCATAGTTACCATAGCTCTTGCAACACCTTTTCCAAATGGTTTTGCCGGTCCATAAAATGTATTCATTTTTTCCGGATGAGCCTTTGATGCTGAAAAACTAAGATCTGCCGATTGATTTTCAATAGCTGTCAAATCCTCCTTTTCACAACTTGATAATAAAAAAACAATAATCAGGGGGAAAACCTTTAATAAAATTTGGGGCATTGCTAAGAAATTTTTTGATTTTTTCATGATTCATAAATTTTAATTTAACATTGATTTAATTTTTAAAACTATCTTCAAATTCATTCCTAATCCACTTGTTCAAAATTTAACTAACAAACTTCTGTTTCGAGTTCATTTTCACCAGGCAAAATTAACTTCGGTATTTGTTAAATATTTATCCTGAAGACAGATTGACACTGATTCCAGAAACCTCTCCTTTTTTATTCCCTTTCTTAAATTCCCATAATAACAATTGCACTTGCTTTGGCCGGAAACATCTGTTCCAATCACCTGTGATAAAGCATAAGTTCATCGCCTTTAATTAAAAAATGATTGCACTGCATGCGGTTGATCCGCGGCAATTGCATAGACTTTAATCAAGGTGTGGGGTATAGTTTTATTAAATTTTTAAAACCTGGTTATAAAAATTAAGGGCCGAATTTTAACCGGTTTAGGGAGGAGTAATAATTTCTCAATTTCTTGACGACGTAAATGCTTAGTACAAACTCATTGAATTTAAAAATAAAACCTGAAACATAATCTTAAACTACTCTTAATTAACAGCTTGCAAATACAAATGACCTTATACCTTATTCCATAATTTTTAAAGTTGAAATTTATATACCTTGCAAATAATGCTTAAAAGAAACCTAATGGATATCTCCTTTGTTCGAAATCAATTTCCCGCCCTTAAAAGCAAATTCATTTTTATGGATAATGCCGGAGGTTCTCAAATCCTGGGTCGCTCTGTAAACTATATAAGTGACTATTTGATAAATTCTAATGTGCAACTGGGCGCTACTTACAAAGTTTCAGCACTTGCGGGAAAGCGATTAAATGAGGTTACCGGCCAGGTTGCAAGACTTGTAAATGCAAAGGATCAAAAAGAAATCGTGATAGGGCCAACTTCTTCGATGCTACTGCGCATATTGAGTCTTTGCATAAGCGATTCCTGGGAAGAAGGTGATGAGGTAATCGTTACGAATACAGATCACGAGGCAAATGTCTCCTGCTGGACCGACCTTCAGAAAAAAGGAATCAAAATAAAGATTTGGAAAGTAAATCCGGAAAGTTTTGAACTTGAACTTCCCGAACTTGAAAAATTGCTTTCAAACAGTACAAAACTTGTTGCCGTTACCCATTGCTCTAATGTTTTGGGCAGCATTAATCCTATAAAAAAGATAGCCAAAATCGTTCATGATGCCGGAGGGCTTATTTGTGTTGACGGAGTTGCCTACGCGCCGCACCGCAAAATAGACGTGCAGGAACTGGATGTGGATTTTTATACGTTTAGCTGGTATAAGGCTTATGGGCCACATTTGGCAATGATGTACGGAAAACTTGAATTGTTAACAGGGATGAAAGGGCTTAATCATTACTTTTTTAAACCGGAAGATGTCCCGTATAAATTTCAGCCGGGGAATTACAATTTTGAACTTACCTATGGCCTTCGGGCTATTCCTGAATATTTGGGCGAAATCTACGATCAACATTTCGGACTTCAAAACACTTCTGAAGAAGAAAAATATCAAGAAAGCTTTAAACTAATCGAAGCATATGAAGAAAGATTGGCTAAACAATTACTGAATTATTTAAATTCGGTAAAAGAGATCAAAATTATTGGTCAAAAAACAGGGTCTGCTTTAAAAAGGGTTCCAACTATCTCTTTTATTCACGAGAATTTTAAAAGTTCGGAAATTATTACTCATACTGATAAAGCCAATATTGGAATTCGGTTTGGAGATTTTTATGCCAAAAAGCTCATTCAGGATCTGGGTCTTGAAAAAAAGGACGGAGTGGTACGCGTGAGTTTGGTGCATTACAACACCTCCGAAGAAGTGAAAAAATTGATACAGGTATTTAAAGAGATTTTTTAAAATTGAGATTAAATAGTTGAAGAGTTTATGATCTTGCCTCCTTTTTTCAACATGTTTTTTTTAGCATTTTCAAAATCGTCAGGATTTAAAGCCCGGGTGGCATCTTCAATGATCGTTGAATCAAAGCCCTCCTCTAATGCATCCATCACAGAAAAATATACACAAATTTCGGCTGCAAGACCACAAAAATAAAGCTCATCGACACCTTTTTCTTTTAGATATCCTGCCAATCCTGTTGTTTTTTCATGGCCATTATCATAGAATGCGCTGTAACTATCTATTTCCGGATTGGTTCCTTTTCTGAAAATTGCTTCGATCCTGGAAGTTTTTAAATCGGGATGTAACT
>ERZ1284728.30-NODE-30-length-17047-cov-22.872528_pt1 | contig 17047 bp, 16 predicted proteins | sample MGYA00454601_ERZ1284728 | MGnify/ENA primary metagenome ERZ1284728 (study PRJEB36292, sample SAMEA5787382) | metagenome | biome: Arctic soil; feature: perennial spring outflow channel; material: sediment | place: Canada | collected 2017-07-08 | depth 0.05 m ...
TTCGAAAAAATAAAACCACAGATTAAATGAAATATTCTTTGTAGTTTTAATAAAACAATCATTTTAAAGCATTTATAGCAATAAGCGGCACAACCCATACACATTTCACGTATAATTAGGCCTATTTCTGGCAGGACATCAATATATTCGGGATATTCATTATTAAATAAAGACACTAAAATTTCAGCTATGAACAAAGCGTACCAGGAGCTCAAGTAAATATCAATAAGCCTGTCAGCAGGCAGGGATACATAAATTACCCTCATAAGTTATCGGGCAAAAAATTAAACATAAATAAACAAAAATGAGCATAACAGAAACCCGATACAAACATCTTTGAAGATATTCAAATTACTCCTGAACAACCGGGAGACCAAATAAAAATAAATAAAATAAATCTATGAAAAGAATTCTAGTTCCTACCGATTTTTCTCCCCAGGCCGAAAACGCCCTGAAAGTTGCCGCTCAATTCGCTAAACGTTATAACGGCGAGATTTTTTTGCTGCATATGCTTGAGCTCCCTATGCAGCTCGTGCAACCGGTAAGCGGCAGCGCAGTGGCAGGCAGCAATGACAACCTTCCGGAAGCCTTGTTTTTTATGAAACTTGCAAAAAAACGCTTTGCCGAATTGTTGAAAAAGCCTTATTTGCAGAACATTAAAGTTCACGAAACGGTAGAATTCCATCAGGCGTTTGAAGGGATTATGGAAATAAGTAAGGGCTGCAATTGCGATATTATAATCATGGGATCTCACGGAGCAAGTGGGTTTCAGGAAATGTTTATAGGTTCAAATACCGAAAAAGTAGTAAGAAACTCTAATATTCCGGTGTTGGTGATCAAGAACGATTATCCGGAATTTGATGTTCAAAACTTTGTTTTTTCAACAGATTGTAATTTAAAAAACAAACACACTCTTGAAAAAGCAAAACGCTTTGCCGATAAGATCGAAGCTAAACTTCACGTTGTTTATATCAATACCGCAAATAATTTTATGACCTCCATAGATGCAGAAAAAGCCCTTCTGGATTTTACTGAAGGAACCGAACTTGAAAATCACAGCCTGAATATCTATAATGATGTTACTGTTGAAAAAGGCATCATGAATTTTGCTACAAGCATAAATGCCGGATTAATTGGAATTGGCACTCACGGACGAAAAGGTCTTGCTCATTTCTTTAATGGCAGCATAAGCGAGGATTTAGTAAATCACTCCAACAGGCCCGTAATAACTTTTAAAATTTAGAGAAAACTCTTGAGGGAACCATTGCGTATTAACAACCACAGGTAATTCCAGAAAGATTTTGTCTTATCTCTTTCTGCCTGGATATCCTTTCGCTCCAGCTTTTCGCTATTGTCGTCATTGCGAATAATAATATTTGCAAGATCAGATAGAAAACTATTTTTTCTTGATCCATCTTTTTTTAGCACTTCAACCTTAAAATCTCTGAATTGCATACGCATATCTCCGGAAGCCAGGTTATTGTCACCGCGGAAATTATAAAACAGGGACTGAATTTTACCTTCCACCTCAATATTCATAGTTGGCCTTAAAAAAGAATTCATTGCATCGGCAGAAATTCCTTCCATATCTCCAGAAATCGTGAATTTATCCTGAGGATCGCGCACATCAAATTTCCAGTTTAGGTTTAGCGGGGATTTCCCCATTAAAAGGGCCGAAATCTTAATTTTTGTTTCAGGAAAATCTGGGGAACTCAAACCAATATTGGTTATATTTTTTAAGTTGACATTTACATCACTAAAATTTAATTCTCCCGGAGGACGCGTAGCATTCGTTTTTTCTTCATATACAATCCGCGAATTCTTTAACACAACAGAATCGAATTTTATTTTCATACCCATTTCCCGTAACATACGGCTGTAAAGTGGTTTTATACTGGTATCATCCGGCAACAATTTGTTTCGGTAAACCTTTAGATAGGCCTTATTTATCTCTATAAACGGACTTTTAAGCTGAATGCTGTCTTGTTCGAAATCCCAGTTTAAAGCCGAAATATCAACCTTCTCGATCTCCACTTCAAACCTGTCTTTTTCTACCGAAATCCTTCTGTCGAATTCAGATTTACTGAAATTCGGGATAATTCGAAGATTGTTTAAAGTGATATCCCCATCCTTTATTTTCAGGTTTTTAATTGCCAGATGATGCTCATCATTCATCGAATAAAAAACCGAATCTCCGGAAATTTCCATGCGCTCATATTCAAAAGGAAGAAAAGCCTGAAGGGTTTTATCACTGATTTGGACATTATAAAGATCAAATTCATTTAAAGAAACATATAATTTATTTTGGATCGAATCATTTTCCAGAAAACGAAGATTTCCGCCTTTTATGTGAATATTCTCGATTACTACATCCTTGCTTAGGTTTGGCCTTTCTTTTTTATCCCGTGCTTTGGCCAAGGTGTCCTTTTTATAAATGGCCACATTGGGATCCTTGATCTCTATTGCACCAATTACAATTTTACCGCTTAAGAAATAATTGGTATAACTCAGTTTTTTCACCTCAAGAACATCGGCTTCCATCGAAATATTATCAAGTTGAAGCTTTGGTTTTGAAACCGAGGAGCTTCGATCCAAAATACTCACGTTGACCTCTTCATACTCAATCTGCGAATTGGTAAGCTGATTCTCGATGGCCGATTTAATCTCTGCCTGTAAATAGTAATTTAGACCTATTACAATTCCAAAAATCACAATTAACCCTAAAACAATACCCGATATAATCTTTTTACTTTTTTTCAATTTCAATGATTAAGTCTGGAAATTTACAACTATGAAAACAGGAGGTAGTAAGATTTAGGAATTTTTAACGTCGCTCCTCTAAGTATCTGAGAATGGGTTCGTTAAATTTAAGTCAAAAAGAATATATGGTGATAATAGTCATAATTTTAGCACGTATCTTTGAAGATAATTTAGCCTACTAAACAATGATATTTAAGTTGATTTTTAAAATAGCAATTCTGGCAATTGAGTTATTCCTTGCCTTTTACAGTTTGCTTATTACAGATAGCCTGTTGGTGAAATTCCTGTTTTTTGCCTTTACTGCAGTAATAATTGCATTTTTAGTCACCAAAATTACCGACAAGCTTTTACCATCAGATAAAGATCATGTGTCAGATATGGATTATTTGCAGGAAATGGAATCTAAAGAATCTTCCAAGGAATAGATTGCGGCAGGAGATGTTGAATATTGTTTGAAAAAACAATAGCTGCAATCCGGAAATCCGATGAATAACCTTCATCGGATTTCTTTTTTGGTAGATTTTGAATTTAAATTCAGTCAGTTTTTATTAAAGCCTCCCTTAAATGAAAATAGTTTGCATTGCCGATACTCACAATAAACACAGGGAACTAATCATTCCCTCCGGAGATGTGATTATTCACGCGGGAGATTTCACCGAATCTGGTACCCGGAGAGAAACTCTGGATTTCCTGAAATGGTTTGCAGCATTGCCGCATCCACATAAGTTACTGATCGCAGGAAATCATGATTTTTTTCTCGAAAAAAATCAGCAAAATCTTCATACTATTATTCCGGAAAATATAAACTTTTTAATGGATAGTGGGGTGTGCATAAATAATGTGAATTTCTGGGGATCTCCGGTAACACCAGGTGATGGAAGCTGGGCTTATAACAAAACAAGGGGAAGCGAACTTTTAGAGCACTGGAACAAGATCCCCGAAAATACCGATTTCCTTATCACTCACAGTCCGCCCTATGGATTACTTGATGAGCTTGACAATAAAAACCACATTGGCTGTGAAGAACTTCTTAAAAGAATTAAATATTTGAAAATCCCTAATCATATTTTTGGTCATGTTCATAATGATTATGGTATTGTACGTACTAAAAACACTGTTTTCATAAATTCCGCATCCCTGGATGGTCGACATCGTCAGATTAACGCACCTTTAACGCTTAATCACCCGGCTTCTTAAGCTAATCTTATTTTTTCTGCAAATGCGTTAATTAATTATTAATCCTTTGAACCTTTGGATTTTATTAACATCATGAAGTTTAATTTAGCCGTCTTGATAGAAAAATGGATTGAATAAAATTAAACTAATAACCTGAGTATCATGAAAAATATTACCCCCCTTGTTTCAGAAAGTATTACGGATGAAGTAAAAAATTTAATTTTATACAGCATGAGCAATCCAGAAGAGGATAAGTCTGGATTTGAAAATTTTCACAAAAGCATTGTAGAAATATATTTTACCGCCAAAAACATCAGTATAGACTATACTGCGCAAACCATCGATTTGCAACTCCCTACATCAAATAAAGAATATACAGGGATTACCTTCGAGTGCCTTGATTTATGTGGGTTCCTGAAATCTTGTATTAAATGTGACGACAAAAGCCTGTCAATTTATAATGAATTATTATCACAGCATAACATCATTATCGCTGCGTAATAATTTTGATTAACAATTGGTTTTTTCCGAAGGCATCAAAAAGCAATAAAACTACAATTGAATTTTCTTATTACCAGCACACAAAAGTTCCAAACCCCATAAATAATTTTAGGAAAAAACCTTTTTTCTCGGGTATTTTTTCAGTGATCTCCGCGCTATATAGTCTCTTCTTATAATAGGTTAGACTATCAAATTTTATGACTTCCTTTCCTTCTTCAGTAAGATTATAATTTCCTTCTGTTTCAAATATAAAATTTGAAGATATCAAGTTCACCAGCGCTTCCTGCTTCCAGTGATCGTACTCATTATTTACGGAAATTCCCCTATTATCATGAATTTCATATAAAACATTGTCCATCTTATATAGAGATGATCTGGGGATATTATCTAAGCTTGTTTCAAACATAATCAGGTAGGGCTAAAAATGAAGGTTAATAGAGTTAAAAAATCCAATTTAACAAAATATTTAGATTTCCAGGCAATTATGAAAGAAATAATTTTATTGTTTTTTTTTCTAGAACCAAGTCAAGTTTAAAAACCCGGGAATTATCTGAATTTCCTTTGCAAAACCCTTGGGGTATCCCGTTAATATCCAATTTGTTAAGTTTATTATGACCTTACTTGTTTTGAAATCGTGAACTTTTATGGCCAGAAAACAATCTAAGTACAAATCAATTTTTTTTTTGATATCATCAGTCCATAAGGTTGCTAAAACCTCTTCAACGACCAGAAAAATCTAAGCTTTGGTTTCAAATATTCAAAAACCTGATGCCTGTCATAAATTACACTCCATTCCTTATGCAACTTTGTATCAAATTAAAAACCTAAAATCATGAACACGCTAAAGAATTTTAAACTGTTACTTGGAAGTATAATGATGATGGTGGTGACTACACAAATTTCTGTAGCGCAAACCTTCAATGTAAATAATACAGCTTCAAGTTTAATTATAGAAGGAACCTCCAATATTCACGATTGGGAGATCGAAGCAAAAGACCAGCAAGGAAAATTAATTGCCGAATTAAACGATGGCCAATTGGTGAAATTAACCCAGCTGGATTTTGTTGTAAAAGCCGAAAGTCTTAAAAGCGGGAAAGGTGGAATGGACAAAAACACTTATAAGGCTTTAAATACCGATAAGCACAAAACAATCACGTATAAACTGACAGAAGTAAAAAGCATTGATTGTACCACCACCGGAAACTGTAAAGTGACTACTACCGGAAACCTTACTATCGCCGGCACTACAAAACCTATAGAGATCATTTTTGATGCTAAAGTAAACGGGGATAAAATGGTGTTATCCGGGACCAAAAGTATTAAAATGACCGATTTCAAAGTTGATCCTCCAACAGCAATGTTTGGAACCATTACCACTGGCGATGAGCTTACAATAAAATTTCAAACAGTGTTCAATAAATAATTACACAACAAATATTTCTAACCATAATTAAATTAATCAAAAATGAAAAATTCTATTAAATATTTAGGCTTTATTATGCTTGCAGTGTTTGGCTTCCAGGCACAGGCGCAAGATATCCTTAGAGATGTAGATAACTGGAGACCATACGATCAAAGAGGAATCAATATGTTTGAGGCTCCTAAGGATACTGTAAGCACTTTTGACGGTGTAAGAGTAAGAGTAGGTGGAGCTTCTACAGTACAGTTCCAGGCTTTAGATCACGAATCTTCAGGACAATGGACTAATGAAGACGGAACTCCGGGAAGATTACCAGAAATAGGCTCTAACTTTAACCTGCCTACTGCAAACCTGGACCTTGACGTACAATTATATGATGGGGTAAGAATGCACTTGAGAACTTACTTATCTTCACGTCACCACCCGGAACCATACGTAAAAGATGGGTATATCCAAATTGACAAACTGGAATTCATACAACCTGGATTTATGGAGGACCTTATGAACAAGGTAACCATTAAAATAGGTCACATGGAGAACAATTATGGTGATGCTCACTTTAGAAGATCAGATAACGCTCAAACCATGTACAACCCATTTGTAGGTAACCTAATAATGGATTCTTTCACCACTGAAGTTGGCGCAGAGGTATACTACCAATCTAATGGGTTCCTTGGAATGATTGGTGCCAGTAACGGAAAATTAAATCAGTCTGTTACCAATCCAGATGCTGCCGGTGTATCCTGGTTAGCGAAAGTTGGATATGACAACTTTCAATTTGTGAACCCGGATGCTCTTAGATTTAGATTAACAGGATCTGTTTACCACACCGGCCAGGTACCATCATCTTACTTATATAGCGCTGACCGTGCAGGTTCAAGATACTATTCAGTTATGGAAGGTTCATTTAGATCTGGACGATACAATCCTAATTTTGGTAACGAAATAACTGCCTTTATGGTGAACCCTTTCGTTAAGTACGGCGGCCTTGAGTTCTTTGGAACTTTTGAAGCTGCAAGTGGAAAACGCTCTAATGAAACCACAGACCGCTCATTTACCCAGCTTGCCGGAGAATTGATCTACCGCTTTGGGATGGATGAAAACTTTTACGTGGCAGGACGTTATAACACTGTAAACGGTGATGATCAAAGCGGAGTAGAAATAGACATTGACAGAGTGCAGGTTTCTGCAGGTTGGTTTATGACTAAGAACATCCTTGCGAAGATTGAATATGTAAATCAACAATACGACGGGTTTAGAACAAACAATCTCTTCCACGAAGGGCAATTTAACGGCCTAATGGTAGAAGCAGCTATTAGTTTCTAATCCTCTTCAGGAAAATGATACAAAAATCACTAAATGGGAGGACGTATTGTTCTCCCATTTTTTAATATTATAGTTTTTGAAACATCTTTAAATGTGCTTTTCCTGCCTGATTTGGAATAGATTATGCAATAAATTCATATAGCAAATCAAAAAAATCAGGGCAATTTCATTAGGTATGTCACGATATATCGGGAGAAAAATACTTTTAAAAATTTGAGGTAAGCCTGTCAGAATGATTCGGGCTATACTCGGGGAACCTTTCTGTTCGTCAGGCGGGTTAAACCCCTCAATGAGGGATTAAATTGTGTGTGAAAAATAACTGAATTTTGAGAATTCTATTTATAACCCTTATGAAAACTATTCTACTTTTTCCGTTTTTATTATTGTTCACCATGATGGGATTCGCCCAGAATGGTATATATAACAGGACAATAAAAATCAAGCCAGACAGCAAACTCACCATTACCGGGGACACCAACATAAGCAAATTCCTATGCGAATTTGATTCGAAAATGATCCCCTCCACCAAGAAGATAGCGGTCTCCGGGAACCAGGAAGAATTGCATTTCGAAAATGCGATCCTTATCCTTGATAATACTGGGTTTGATTGCGGTAGCAAAGGGATCAATAAAGATTTTCATGCGTTAATCCAAACAGAAAAATACCCTGAAATATCCCTGGAATTAAAAAAATTATGCATCAACACTCCTACCCAGGCAATTGCAGATCTTATTATAACTATTGCAGGAGAAACGAAAGCTTTTAAAGTTCCGGTAAAAATCGTTGCCGGGGAGACACCCCAATACCGGGGAGATCTCACCCTTAATATCAACGATTTTAATTTAGAGCCGCCAAAGAAAATGTTCGGATTAATAGTAGTTAAGGAAGATATTGACATCAATTTTAATTTGAACGTAGAAAAATAGGCCTTATGAGAAGTGCATTAAATATTGTTTCCGCTCAGGAAGCTGTATCACAAATAAAATCCGGCGATCGGGTATTTTTACAAGGATCGGCCATGACACCTCATGTTCTAATCAATACCTTATGCCAGAGATATAACGAGCTTAAAAATGTAGAATTTTTTCAAATCCATACCGAAGGGGATGCCCCTTATACAAAAGCACCATACAACGAAGCTTTTATAACCAACAGTTGTTTTGTTGGAGGAAATGTTAGAAAGGCCGTGAACTCTAATCTTGGAGCGTATATTCCTATATTTTTAAGTGAGATACATTTGCTTTTTCGAAAAAATATACTTCCTATTGATGTTGCTTTTATCCAGGTTTCTCCACCAGATAAACATGGGTATTGTTCTTTAGGAGTTTCGGTAGATATTACCCTGCCGGCCATACAAACCGCAAAAAGGGTGATTGCACAAATAAATCCGCAGGTTCCAAGAACCCATGGGGACGGGATAATTCACATAGACCGTATTGATTCAGCCATCGAGGTAGATGAGCCTATCCACCAAACTTCCCTCTCCACTCCTACCGAAATTGAACTTCGAATAGGAAAGCATGTAGCAGGGCTGGTAGAAGACGGCGCCACTTTACAAATGGGAATTGGTGGAATCCCAAATGTAGTTCTTGCCAATTTAATTCATCATAAACGCCTGGGAATACATACCGAAATGTTTTCTGATGGAATTCTGCCTCTAATTGAAAAAGGAGTGATCACAGGCGAAGAAAAGGTTATAAAAACTGGAAAATTGGTAACCTGCTTTGCCCTGGGATCTCAAAAATTATATGATTTTGTGGATGACAATCCCATAGTTCATTTTAAAGAAGCAGCTTATACCAATGATACTGCTATTATCCGGCAAAACCCGAAGGTTACTGCAATTAACAGCGCGATAGAAATCGATATTACCGGGCAGGTTTGTGCAGATACCATAGGGAAATATCAGTATTCTGGCGTTGGCGGACAAATGGATTTTATAAGAGGTGCATCTCTATCTGAAGGTGGAAAAGCAATTATCGCAATGCCCTCGGTTACCAGTAAAGGTGTCTCCAAGATCGTTCCTTATCTAAAAGAAGGTGCGGGAGTTACAACTACACGTGCTCATGTACACTATATCGCAACAGAATATGGCATCGTAAACATATATGGTAAAAATTTAAAACAACGTGCAAAAGCCCTAATTTCCATCGCACATCCAGATCACAGGGAACAACTTGAAAGGGAGTCGTTCAGGAGGATCAATGATTTAGTTTAAAATTCTTTACCAAGAAAATTTCAGGAAGCAGACGGTTTTTATTTAAATTCAAAACACGCGTTTGTTACTCGGTTTTTTTCGTAATTTTAAGTAACATCACTTTATAAAATCCCGCCTGATTGGCGGAAATAAGAAGTTTAAATATATAAAACATGAAAAGTAATTTTAGCGAAATTATAAAAGAAAACAAGCCGGTATTGGTAGACTTTCATGCCGATTGGTGTGGTCCATGTAAAATGTTGGCACCTATATTAAAAGAGGCAAAAGCCAGCCTGGGAGATGCCGTTAAAATAGTTAAAATCGATGTAGACAAGAATGAAGCCCTTGCTGCAAAATATCAGGTAAGAGGTGTTCCTACACTAATTTTATTTAAAAACGGAGAACAGCTATGGCGACAATCGGGGGTTGTACAAAAGGATGAAATCATTAAATTAATTCAATCGCACTCCTAAACTTAATTGATCTAATATTTTCTAAATCGGATAAATTTGTCTTAATTTGTTCCAAACCTGATATTCATCATTTTTCCTGAAGCTCCCAGTGGATAATTTTGCAATATTAATTTAAAGAAAAATTATCATGACACTCTACAAAAAATTATTTACCGATTTTGACGAAATGTATTTAGCCCATGCTTCTCTTGGAATTATTGCCTCCAGTTGCATAGGATCCATTGCCGCAATGCTAATATTGATGAAAGGTCACGCATTTATCAATATGTTTGAACTTTTCCTGGTGGTAGTGGTTTGTATGGGATTTAATGCTGCAGTCCTGGCTCAAATGAAATCTAAATTTGTTTTTAACTCGCTAATTGTAAGTCTTGGGGTAAGTATTCTTCTTATTATAATCAATTTAATCTAAATTTTTTCGGAAACCGATTCCCTTCAGAAAAAGTTCGAAATGTTCAAAAATCATCTGAATTACCAATATTTTAAAGAATGCCCTTTATGAAAAATGATCTCCAAAATCGGGAAGATGTACACCTTTTGGTATCCCGGTTTTATGAAAAAGTCCGTGCTAATGAGGAAATAGGTCATTTTTTCAATAACAGTATAAAAAATTGGGAAAAACATCTGGAAACACTTACCGATTTTTGGGAAAGCAATCTTTTTTTCGTTTCTGAATATTCAGGTAATCCACAGAAAGCACATATTGAGGTAGATGCTCAAAATAATCATCAAATAAACGAAAAACATTTTGGAGCCTGGCTTAACCTTTGGCTCGAGACAATTAATGAGAATTTTGAAGGAGAACTTGCAGAAAGGGCAAAATTCAGTGCTCGAAAAATGGCATCGCACCTACATCTTAAAATGTTCCAGGCAAGGCAATAATTCTTATCCGTGAAGCACCAGGATTGGGAGTTTATTCGTTACATCGGCACATACACCGCATTTTACATCGAGAAACCGCTCACATACATTTAGATTTTTGCCCAAAATCACGATCATATCATATTTTTTTTGTACATCCTGAAGAAGTCTTCTGTTATGAATATATTTCTCGTCGATTTCAACAAATTTTACATTTTCACTCTTCAGGTAGTCAAAGACAAGTTCTCTGGGATTTTGATGATGTGTATTGGCTAAGGAATTATCGGCTATTTCCATAACGGTTATCGCAGCATTATTTGTTATTCCAGGATGCTCAAAGAATTTAAACAGCCCATTATCAAAAGAAGCAGAATAATCTATGGGTAGAATAAGTTTCTGCGGAATTATATATAAACACTCTTCCGGAACGGCCAGCAAATTGCATTTTATCTTCCTGATGATCTCAAAAGTATGATTTCCTAAAATTGTGTTTTTAATACTATCCTTTCCGGCAGCACCCATTACGATAAGATCTATCCTCTTTTCAGCAACAAATTTACGGGTGGCGTTTACAAGATTGTCCTCAGAAAAAACGGCTTTAAAGCAATGCTCTTCATTGGTGGAATAACTTTGAAGTTCCTTAAAATGTTTATAAAGATTTTCCACTGCTTCTGTTTGATTATCAGTAGAATTGAGAATAACATCTTCTCCCGGATCGAACTTATCAAAATTGAACAAATAAAAATTGGCTGGCATATCCTTAAAAAGGTGTATTCCATATTTAGCTGCATTTGTCGCAACCTGAGAAAAATCAGTAAGTATTAAAACATTCATTCGCGTCAGTTACCTTATACAATGCGAATTTAGACTACTGATACCATGGTAAAAATGACCAAAATCAGTTCTGAAGCTATTAAAATTTTAATTATCTCTTTAAATTTTAAAAAAAAAGATCCTACCCCACTTTATAGAGGTAGAATCCTTTTTAGTTTGAATAGTTAGCCTGGTATGCTCTTATCAGGAAATGCTTTTAAGTCCTTGTGGATCCAGCAATTTAATGTTTCTGCCTTCAATCTCTATAAGACCTTCCTTTTTAAAATCTGATAAAGTTCTTATAAGACTTTCTGGCGCCATTCCGGCTACTCCTGCAAGGTCTGCACGGGAAATCCGAATGCTTTTAAGCGGATGCTTTTTAATCTTTTCGGCAAATAGCAGAATGGTATTGGCGGTTTTCTTCCTGACAGATCCATAGGCCATTTCCATAAGCTGCTGTTTAAGCCCTTTCAAATTGTTGCTAAGGATCTCAACCAGCTCAAGGGTTACACGTCCGTTGCTGGCTAATATTTTATGCAATTCTTCCTTGGAAATAGTATACAACTGGGTATCTTCAATTGCAGTTGCAAATTCCTGGTAGGATTCCCCTGCATTAAAGGCTGCATTACCAAAAAAATCGTCCTCTTTATAAAGTTCAGTGATCAATTCTTTTCCTCTGCTATCAACACGATGTGCTTTTATTACTCCGCGTTTGATCAGGTAGAAGTAATTTGATTGTTTTCCGGCTTCATAAATAGTATCACCCACCTGAAAAGTTTCAAGTTCATAGGTACTCATCAAACTTTTCAAATCCCCAAGGGTTTTCAGGGAAGCATCAGCCGGTTTTGACTGTTCATTCTGGTTTCGGGAATTAAGAATGGCAACTTTAGCCAATCGGCTTTCCAAAGCACTTAAGAGATCTTCTTCCTCAAAAGGTTTGGTTAGATAATCATCGGCACCAAGGTCCATCCCTTTTCTTATGTCTTTATGTTCTGTTTTGGCAGAAAGAAATATAAAAGGAACATTTACGGTTTGAAGTTCCTTTGAAAGCTCCTGCAAAACGCCATAACCATCCATTTCAGGCATCATGATATCACAAACAATAATGTCAGGATGATATTCATGAGCCTTTTCCACCCCTTGTTTTCCATTGGATGCGGTGATTACCTCATAGCCTGAAAGTTCAAGCAATTCTGCTGTATTTTCTCTAACGGTAACATCGTCTTCAATTAGCAATATTTTATTCATTCTATTAAAATTGGAATTTCTACAGTAAATTTTGTTCCCACATTCTCTTTGCTGGCAAATTTTATATTTCCTCCTAAATTCTCCAAATGGGTTTTTGCAATATTCAGTCCTATTCCTGTTCCCTGGTTTAAAATAGCATTTTCCGCTCGGAAATACCGTTCAAAAATATGTTTTTGATCCTTCTTCGGAATTCCCATTCCCTGATCTTCCACCTCGAATACAATCGATTTTTTAAGAAGCAGGACATTGAACTTTATCAAGGTATCTTCAGGAGAATATTTAATGGAATTCCCTAATAAATTTGAAAGAATAAGTTCCACAATTTTTTCATCCTGATAGAGCATGACATCACTTATATCCTGAGGGTAGGCTATTTCCTGGCCATTTTTAAGCGTGATATTGGCATTATAAACAACTTCATTTATCAACTTTTTCAGGCTGAAAGATGAATACCTATATTGTCCGTTTCCGCTTTCCAGGCGTTCTATGGAAAGAAAATCGTTAAGAATATTGTTGAGGTAATGAACTTTTACGCGAATAGTACCAAGGTGCTTTTCCCTTTTTTCCTGTTGATCTTCCAGCACATATTTTTCAGCCAGGGTTGCAGAAGTTAAAATTCCGCTTAAGGGCGTTTTAAATTCGTGGGATACCAATGAAAGGAATTTGGTTTTTAGTTCATTGAGCTCTTTTTCTTTTTGCAATGCATTCTTGATCTTTTTTTCAGCAATTTTTCGTTTTTTGATCTCCTTCTCAAGATCCAGGTTAAGCTTTTGAAGTTTTTGAATGCTCTCACTTAGCTCGTGGGTACGAATCTTTATCTTATCCTCCAGTTTATTATTGAGATCTCTAATTTCCTGCTCGGTTTCCCTGCGTACAGTAATATCGATGATCAGGGACATAACATATTCTTCCCCATCAATAATAAAAGGATTTAATCCGGCTTCAACGGGAAATTGGGTTCCATTTTTCTTTATTCCGAACAAATCCCGGCCATGACCCATTTGTCTTTTCTCACTGTGATCGATAAAACTTTTGAAATGATCTTTATGAGTTCCATGATAACTGGGAGGGATCAACACATTTAAATGGTTTCCGGGAAGTTCGCCGGGAGCATATCCAAACATGGTTTCTGCAGCTTTATTGGCTGCAATGATGGCCTGGGAAGTATCTACTACAATAATACCTTCTGAAGCTGCCTCAAAAAGAATGTTAAATACATTTTTATTCTGAAAAAAATCGTTTCTCACTAGCTATGGAAGTTGAAAATTATTGCACATTTTACGAATTTACAAAACTTTTTTTTGGTGCCTGCTAAAGAGAAAAACAAAAAGATTCCAATCCAAGCCTGGAAGTTAGCTTTATTTCACTCAAAATTCGGGTTGCCCGCTTGATCGCATCGCTATGAATCTAAACAGAACCCGCAAAATTTACTATAAAAAAAAGACCGAATTGCTTTTACAATTCGGTCTTGACAGTTTTTGTTGGCCTACTAGGGCTCGAACCTAGACTCTTCTGTACCAAAAACAGACGTGTTGCCAGTTACACCATAGGCCAGCGTTTTATTGCCGATGCAAATTTAAAACAAAGTTTATTTTACACAAACATTTTAAAGCTTTTTATTGCTAAATTTTTCAAAGCTCTGGATCTCCGCTTTTTAAAAAAATATTTCCTTTTAAAGCACGTTATTAAATCTTTCTTGTAAATATTCTTAAATTCGCCTCCTTATAGACAATTACAGCAAATAATGACAGATTTTAACTTTGGAAAGTGGAATAAAATATTGGGATGGGTTGTATTTTTAATTTCACTAACTACCTATTGGTTAACCGTTGAACCTACTGCCAGCTTCTGGGATGCCGGGGAATATATAGCAACTTCAGCAAACCTTGAGGTGGGTCATCCTCCGGGAGCACCACTTTATCAAATGATGGGTGCCTTTTTTGCCAGTTTTGCTACCGATGCTTCACAGGTTGCATTTATGGTGAATTTAATGTCTGTTTTTTCCAGCGCGTTCACTATTATGTTTATGTTCTGGTCCATTGTTATGTTGCTTTTCAAGATTTCCGGCCCACAAGAATCCCTTTCAGCAAGTAATAAAGTAGCTGTGCTTGGGAGTGCTCTTGTAGGTTCTTTTGCATTTACCTTTACAGATAGTTTTTGGTTTAGTGCCGGGGAAGCCGAAGTTTACGCAATGGCAGCCTGTATTATGGCTATCCTGTTCTATTTAGGGTTACGCTGGGAACGCGATATGTTCGAGCCCAGGGGTAATCGTTGGTTAATTCTAATTTCTTTTGTGATTGGACTCTCCTTTGGGGTCCATTTTTTGGGCTTGCTTACCATCCCGGCATTGGGCTTTTTGTATTTCTTTAAAAATTATGAAAAGGTAACGGTACCAAATTTTATTATTGCCAATATAGCTGTAGTTGCAGTTTTAATGTTCATTTTTAAATTTTTACTCCCATACACCCTTACTTTCTTCGCAGCTTCTGAAGTGTTTTTCACCAATACCATTGGACTTCCGTTCAACTCGGGTACGGTTATCGCCCTATTAATAATTATAGCTGCTTTCTACTTCGGAATTCAATATACCCGAAAGAAGGAATATTTTCAACTCAACACATTATTTCTTTGTGTCCTCTTTATTTTGATTGGTTTTTCAAGCTGGACCATGCTACCTATTCGTGCGAATGCAAATACGGTGATCAATGAAAACAGCCCGGACAATGCACGGGAACTTTTAGCGTATTACAATCGTGAACAATACGGGGAATCTCATCTATTTTACGGGCCTCAGTTTACAGAGATGTACAGCGGACTGGATCCTGAAAACCCTTATAAAGATGACAAACCCAATTTTGAAAAGGATGAAGAATCAGGAAAATATATTATTGTAAACGATTATAAAAATGCACGCCAAAATCTTGACGATAAGCATAAAGCCTTTCTTCCAAGAATGTGGAGTACTCAGCATGCAGCCAATTATATGCAGTTTACAGGTCCGCTTGATTTTACTGTAAAGCAGGAATATCAGGATCAGGAACAGCTGCTTCAGGCAATAGCCGAATTCAGAAAAAATTATGCCCTGGGTCGTGTAGATCTTGAAGATTACCATAGCTTCCTTTCCCAGTTTAGCCAATATCTGGAGATAGAAAAACCTTCTTTTGCTTCAAATATAGGTTACTTGCTGGAATACCAGATAGGGTATATGTACTGGCGTTATTTCATGTGGAATTTTGTCGGACGGCAAAACGATGTCCAGGGACAATATTCAGACCTGAATGGAAACTGGCTCAGCGGAATTAAGTTCATCGATGAAATGAGGTTGGGATCGCAGGATAATTTACCAAGCGATGTTAAAAATAACAAAGCCAGAAATACCTACTATTTTCTCCCACTCATCCTGGGATTAATAGGAATCATATTCCAGTTTAAACGGGATAAAAAGATGTTCTGGGTATTAACTGTATTCTTTCTGTTTACAGGTATAGCTCTTAAAATCTACCTTAATGAACGCCCTTTTGAACCCCGGGAACGGGATTATGCACTGGTGGGATCTTTTTATGTTTTTGCTATTTGGATAGGCTTTGGAGTTTACGCAATCTTCAATAAGCTCAAGGAATTTATCAAACCTAAAGTTGCTGCACCTTTTGCAATTGCAATTTGCTTCCTGGCCGTACCAACCCTATTAGCTGCTGAAAACTGGGATGACCACGATAGATCCAATCGTTATTCGGCATTGGCGATGGCAAAAATGTACCTGGATTCTGTAGATAAAAATGCTATTTTGTTTACCATTGGTGATAATGATACGTTTGCCTTATGGTATGCCCAGCAAATTGAAGGTTACAGAAGGGATGTGCGCATTGTTAACACCAGCCTTTTTGCTACCGACTGGTATATAGATCAAATGAAAAGGAAGGCCTGGGAAAGCGACCCCATTCCCTCTCAACTGGAACATAGGCAATATAGGGCTGGGACGAATGAATTTGTTATGTACCAGGCTGTCACCTCCGACACTATGAATATTAAGAACTGGATGAATTGGATTGCAAGCGATAATCCCGGAACTAAGGGTCAATTGCAAAGTGGTCAAACAGTAAATACCTTCCCCACAAAATCTATAAGAATACCCGTCGATAAGGAAAACGTTTTAAAATACGGAATCGTAAAATCGGAGAATACCGATGAAATAGTAGATAATATCTTTATTGAACTGCAAGGAAATGTGATCTACAAAAACCGTCTTTTAATGCTGGATATCATCGCGAATAATGA
>ERZ1284728.31-NODE-31-length-16723-cov-32.791337_pt1 | contig 16723 bp, 15 predicted proteins | sample MGYA00454601_ERZ1284728 | MGnify/ENA primary metagenome ERZ1284728 (study PRJEB36292, sample SAMEA5787382) | metagenome | biome: Arctic soil; feature: perennial spring outflow channel; material: sediment | place: Canada | collected 2017-07-08 | depth 0.05 m ...
CGATATTGATTTCAAAATCTTCGGGCAGATCCCTTTGCAGCATTTCATACTGTTCGTAGAAGGCATCGGCAATGTCCAGGTAGTTTGTCCCGGGCTGCGGAATGATTACCATGGAAACCATTTCCTGCCCGGAATCGCTGAGTTTTGTTTCAAGATTTTCTGCCTCCAGTGCGGCAGAACCAATGTCGCGTAATCTAACAAGATTATCCCCTTCAGAGCGGATAATAATATTGTTGAATTCTTCTTCCGTAGAAAGATTTCCAAGGGTTTTTACTGCCAGTTCTGTATTGGAACCCGAAAGTTTACCGGTTGGCAATTCTACGTTTTGAGCGGTTAGGGCTGCACGTACATCACTAACGGTTGCTCCATAAGATGCCAATTTTGCAGGATCTATCCATAGCCTCATCGCATAGCGACGCTGCCCCCAAATGCTAACGCTGCTTACCCCGGGAATAGTTTGAAGTCGGGGGGCGATGACATTTTCGGCATAATCGCTCAATTCCAAAACATTCTTCTCCTTGCTTTGCACCGTCATTGCAATGATAGGTTGGGAATCTGCATCGGCCTTGGAAACTACCGGCGGGGCATCTATATCCTGGGGAAGCCGGCGAACGGCCCTCGAGACTTTATCCCGCACATCATTGGCGGCTGCCTCCAGATCTTTATCCAGGTTAAATTCTATGTTGATATTGCTTGAACCCTGGCTGCTGGTAGAACTTATATTCCTAATTCCGTCAATAGAATTGATTTCCTTTTCCAGAGGTTCTGTGATCTGACTTTCAATAATATCCGGATTGGCACCCGTATAATTTGTTCGTACCGAAATAAATGCAGGATCTATCGATGGAAACTCCCTTACCCCAAGGTAGGTGAAACCTATAACCCCAAAAAGGACTATTGCAATATTCATTACAATTGTAAGAACCGGCCGCTTTATGCTTAACTTGGGTAAACTCATAATTTCTGTGTATTAACCAGCGGTTTCCGAAGATCAAGATTTAATGGGGTACCATCCCTTAATACCATAATTCCGGAAGTAAGTATTGTATCTCCGGCTTTCAAGCCTGAAATTACTCTTATAGCACTTGCAGTTCTTGCTCCTGTCTCCACAATAACTTCCTTTGCCTTTCCATTTTCTGAGATATAGACCTTTTTCCCGTTTTGAATAGGAATAAGAGCTTCTGTTGGGACCATTAATGCATCATTTACTGTGGCCAGTGGAAGCAGGACATTGGCAAAAGTTCCGGGTATCAATTTTCCTTCTTTATTATCTGCTATTGCACGCATTTTAAGGGTTCGGGTAGAAACCGCAACTTCCGGCTCAATTGCATAGATCGTTGCTGAATATTCTTCGGTAGAATTTGAAGTTGTAAAAGTTAATTGATCATCTACCCCCACCTGGGAAGAATATTTTTCGGGAATAGAAAATGTGATCTTTAATTTGTCTGTATTCACCAGTCTGGCTACCGGCGTGGCGGGAGTGATATAGGTTCCCTGTGAGATGTAACGCAATCCTATAATTCCGGAGAACGGAGCACGAACTGTCGCTTTGGCCAGTTGGGCAGCGATAAGCTGCGATTCTGCGCTGGCCGACTGCAAATTGGCTTCAGACATATCGTATTCTTCCTGACTTATGGCCTCTTTTTCCAGCAGGAGTTTTGCCCTGCGTGCATTTTCAGCAGCCAGTTTTTGGGCGGTTTGCACCTTTGCCAATTGTGCCCTTAATTCCAGATCATTTACTTTGAAGAGAACCTGTCCTTTAGAAACTTTACTTCCTTCATTAAAATTGATATTCTCCACCATTCCCGAAATCTCGCTTCGTATTTCAATGGTCTCATTCGCTTCAAGCGTGCCCGAAAGAGAAAGATTATCTTCAAAAACAACAGGTTGCAGGACCATACCGGCAACTTTCACAGCTGGGGTATCCCCTCCTGCCTGTTTATTAGGTGCATTACTCTTGTTTTCAAAAACCCGGTAAACTATTAAAGCTACCAACCCTAAACCTATTAGTGTGAAAATTATATATCTGTATTTCATGAGTTTCTTATCGTTTTTGCGGTCATCCAAGCTATAGGAGTAACATCCAAATTAGCATTTTCCTATGTGAGCAAAGGTTTTTTCATGGATGTTCCATTTTATTATTGCTCACATAGGTAACAACTCCCAAATAATTCCTCTTGACTATATTTTTCTGATGAATTATTCATAAACTACCTGAATAAAATGAGTAATTCTTTAGAGCCTTAAAACCTGTTAGACTAACTATATAAGAATAGGTTTAATCGATATGGAATAAAAACTTAACTAAAGGTAATTTTTAATTTTGTAATCAAAATACCTGATTTGAAAGTTTAGAGGATATCCTTAGACCAACCTGCTCTAACGTGGCAAAATAATTTTTTCCACAATTCAATATTTAAATTTCAAAATGCAACAAAAAAACATTCCCTTTTCCATATTAGAATTAGCAACTATTTCCTTGGGAACTACACCGGGAAAAACTTTTAAAAACAGCCTGGATCTGGCCCAAAAAGCAGAGGATTTAGGTTATAAACGTTTCTGGCTGGCAGAGCACCACAATATGATAAGTATTGCAAGTTCCGCCACCTCCGTGCTAATTGGATACATCGCAGGAGGAACAAAAAAAATAAGTGTGGGTTCCGGCGGGATTATGCTTCCCAACCACTCCCCTTTAATTGTCGCCGAACAATTTGGAACCCTGGGATCGCTTTATCCAAACAGGATTGACCTTGGACTTGGAAGAGCTCCGGGTACAGATCAGGTAACGGCACATGCAATTCGATCGGACAGGATGCAGGCTGTTCATAAATTCCCTGATGAGATTGAGGAAATCCAAAAATATTTTTCCGCTAAAAATAGCGAAGGCAACGTTAGAGCAGGCGTAGCAGAAGGAGTTGATGTTCCAATTTACATTTTAGGTTCGAGTACCGACAGCGCGCACCTTGCTGCTAAAAAAGGTTTGCCCTATGTTTTTGCCAGTCATTTTGCACCCACACAGCTTTTTGAAGCACTCAGTATTTATTACAATAATTTTCAACCTTCTAAATTTTTACAAAAGCCCTACACAATTGCCTGTATTAATGTGATCGCGGCAGAAACCGATAATGAAGCAAAAATTATTTCCACATCGCTTATCCGGATGATGCTTGGGGTTCTAACCGGAAAAATTGATTATTTACAGCCACCTACCGAAATGACACCAGACTTACAGGAATTATCTAAAAACCCTGCATTTGAACGTATGTTGAAATATTCTTTCGTTGGAAGTAAGGAAACCGTAAAACATCAAACGGAAGATTTTATTGAGAAAACAGGGGTGAATGAAATAATGGTGGCTTCCCATATTTTTGATCACGAAACCAGGCTCAATTCTTTTAGAATTTTTTCAGAAATTATGCAAGAATTATAGGATATCAAACTTAGAATAACCCAATTATAATCTACCCTCCCAGGAATTCCAAAGAAACAGGGGTTTTAATTTCAAGAGGCTCAAGTTGTGACGTTAATTTTCCATTTCTTGGGTCTATATTGAAAATGCTGATATTATTGGAGTCCTGATTTGCCACATATAGAAATTTTCCATTTTTCGAAATCGCAAAATTCCTTGGTGCTTTTCCAAAAGTTGGGACATATTCTATGTTTTTTAGCCTTCCCGTGTTTTTGTCTACTTTATAGGATGCAATGGTATTATGGCCCCGGTTTGAGGCATATAGGAATTTTCCGGAAGGATGAATGTGAATGTCTGCTGCCGAATTCATTTCGGTGAAATCTTCAGGCAGCGAAGTTATATTCTGGATAAGCTTTAAACCTCCATCTTTCAAAACACTAAAAACACTCACGCTACTATTGATCTCATTGATGGAATATGCAAATTTATTGTTTGCAGAAAGCGTAAAATGCCTTGGGCCAGATCCATTTGATAAAGCAACATAAGCCTGAGAATTTAACCTTAGCTTTCCTGTGGCAGGATCAAAATTGTAGATCCATATCTTATCATTGCCCAAATCTGCGATATAGGCTCGTTTGTTATCTGAAGATAAAGTAACCGAATGTGCATTGGAATCGCTGGTGTTTTCAAGATCTACCCGTTGAACTTTTTTTAGGCCTCCATCTGGCTGAATTTTATAAACCATCACAACTCCACCCACATAATTAGATACAAAAACGAAATTCCCCGATTGATCCAATGCGATATGGCAGGGCGCAAAACTCTCGGTAGAAATTTTATTGATCATTTCCAGTCTGTGATCTTCACCAATCTTATAGGAAAATACAAATCCACTGCGGGCATCTTTACTTCCCAACTCGCTTACAGCAAATAAATACTGTTTGTTTTTTGAAACTTTTACAAAGGAAGGATTGGTGATCTTTGCAGCGGTTTCTTTAAATAGCAACTTTCCGGTTTCCGGATCCTGCATCACGGTGTAAATTCCATTTGCCTGGCCGTTCACATGGCCTTCTTTTTTTGTATAGGTGCCTACAAACATCACATTTAGAGAATCTTCATCCTTTTCATTTGCAATCGTGTTTTGCCCTTTCGAATTTGTATGAATAATGGTAAAAGCCAATAAAAGTATCAGGTTAAGTTTCATTTTTAAATAAAGTATCGATTAAATAATTTAGTGAATTTCGGTTATATCCATCTTTTTCTTCGGAAATAATAAATCATCATCATAATGATTAAAACCATAATTCCCAAAAGCACAAAATAACCATATTCCCATTCCAGTTCCGGCATATTTTCAAAATTCATACCGTAAACTCCGGCTATAAATGTTAAAGGAATGAAAATAGTCGCTATTATGGTAAGTACTTTCATCACCTCGTTCATTTTATTACTGATGGTGGTCATGTACATATCCATTAGACCCCAGGTCATTTCCCGGTAAATAACAATGTTTTCTGAAACCTGGATAATATGATCGTGAAGATCTCGAAAATAGTTTCCTGTTTTATCATCAATAATTTCACTATCAATCTTTTCCAGCCTGCTCAACACTTCCCTAAGCGGAAAAACAGCCCTTCTTATTCGTAGAATAGTACGCTTAAGTTCCTGAATTTCAAAAGTAATATCATCGCTGGGCTGAGCCTGGAACAGGTTATCCTCCAGGATTTCAATTTTATCCCCAATACTATCAATCACCTCAAAATATTGATCTATGATCGCATCCAGTAAACTAAATAAAAGATAATCTGTCCCATGATTCCTTATTCTTCCCTTAGCATTTGCAAGCCGGTCCCTAATACCTTCAAAAACATCACCATCTGCTTCCTGAAATGTGAGTACATAATCTTTTCCAACAACAATACTTATATGCTCATTAACAAGTGTACCATTGGTTTTTTGATCGGCATCTTTTGGATAATAAAGCATTTTTACAACCAGGAAAATATAATCCTGAAATTCATCCACTTTTGGACGCTGATTGGTATTTACAATATCTTCAAGGATAAGAGGATGCAAATCATAATATTTACCCAGTTTTTCAATTTCCCGGGTATTATTTAATCCATTGATGTTAATCCACGTATTTTTGTCATCATCCTCAAAATTAAAAGCGTCTTCAGGATTTGTGGAAATGTAACGTTCAAAACTTTCCTTGTTATAATCTATCACCTCCAGCTTTGTCTCCACAGCTTCTTTTCTTCCTATATAGGTTACCGTTCCCGGAATTTGATTTAGTGCTTTGGTGGATTTTGGCCTTCTTAAGAAGAGTTGTTTACGTTTCAACATAGAAAATTTATTTGCATAAAAGTATAAAAGTTTTTCTTGCTAATAACAGAGGAAAGAATATAGATAATAGAGAAAGACAAATTATTCGTGCATTCGTGGCTTAAAAAAACAGTGAAAATTATTTTCTGCGAATCCCGATAGCTATTGGGAGCGATTAGTTCCGCGGGAGATAAAAAACAAGTAGCATTGAAATTAATGTTTAAAGCCGGTCAACATTAATCAGAAATGTTCAATATTAAGTTGAGGTATAAAATATCACATAAGTTTATGTGCTAATATATTGCCATCACCCTAATATTAACTTCGCACTTCAATACTTGAAATTTGCTTCGCTTAAAAAATACATCCTTAAACCCCGGGCAAAAATATTCCTAACTTTGACAAAATCCCGATTTCATGAAAAACAAATTAACACGGCAGCTTCAGGGATTTGTGAGTACTCCTCCGCTTTGGAAAAATAAGGATATGTTTGGCTTGCAACAGTTCGAATTTCCTGAATATTCCCTTCCTGAAGATATAGATCTTCAAAAAGCGCTTCCTGACCTGGAAACAAATTATGTTTTGGGAAAAAGAATGGAGCGTTTTTTCGAATTTCTGTTGAAAAATTCCAGAAACATAAAAGTTTTGAAAAGCAATATTCAAATTCAGCAGGATAAAATCACTCTTGGAGAGATCGATTTTTTAGCTGAAGATATTTTCCTTGATCAAAAACATCATATTGAACTGGTTTATAAATTCTATGTGTACGATCCAGCCTATGAAAATGAGCTGGAACGCTGGATTGGACCAAACCGGAAAGACAGTTTACTTCAAAAAATAGAAAAATTGAAACAACGGCAATTCCCTATCCTTTTTAAACAGGAAACAAAAGAGGCACTTTCTGTGTTGGATTTGAAAGCTGAAGAATTGGCGCAAAGCGTATGTTTTAAAGCGAGTTTATTTATTCCGAAGGGAATTGAATATAAGAACTCATTGTCGCTTAATAAACAATGCATCTCAGGATTCTGGTTGCATTTTGAAGAATTTACTTCAGAAGAATATAGCGGATACAACTATTATATTCCTAGAAAACAGGATTGGCCTGTTCATCCTGAATTTTCTGAAAAATGGTTTTCATTTTCAGAAATTAAAAAAGAGATCCTTTTCCAGCATCAAAAAAAAAGATCACCACTTGTTTGGATAAAGAAAAACAAAAGGGAATTTGAAAGAATATTTATTGTTTGGTGGTAGTATGTTTTCGGTTGCCAAAAATCAGCATATTTCATTTAAAAATTTTCTCACTTGTTCCATCCTAAAAATTAACTTTGCACATTCCAAGGGATTAAAGAAATATGAATTTAAACACTAAAAAGGCAATTAGGGCTACCTATTTCAGTATTTTGGGGAACGCACTTTTAGCCATTGCAAAAGGTATTACAGGAATTTTTGGAAATTCCTATGCCCTTATTGCAGATGCGATAGAATCGACCACCGATGTATTTTCTTCCCTGCTGGTTTTATTAGGCCTCAAATACTCCAGTAGACCTCCGGATGACAATCATCCTTATGGCCACGGAAAAGCTGAACCTTTAATTACTTTTACAGTAGTAGGTTTTCTTGTGATCTCGGCTACGGTAATCGCATATGAAAGCATTCAGCATATACAGACGCCACATAGCACTCCGAAACCTTATACACTTATTGTTCTGGCTGTTATCATCATTATAAAGGAAGTTTTTTATCGGTTTATATCCAAAAAAGGCGATGAAACCAAAAGCAGTTCATTAAAGGCAGATGCCTGGCATCACCGCAGTGATGCGATTACCTCGTTGATGGCTTTTATAGGGATTTCGGTTGCTTTATTTATGGGCCCCGGTTACGAAACTGCCGATGACTGGGCAGCGCTTTTTGCTTCAGGATTCATTTTATATAATGCCTATCTCATCCTACGACCAGCCTTGGGGGAAGTGATGGATGAGCACATGTATGATGACATGGTTTCCGATATTCGTAAAATTGCTGAAGATGTGCCCGGAGTGGTTGAAACAGAAAAATGTTTTGTCCGGAAAACAGGAATGACGTTCCACATTGATCTACATATTGCCGTTGCTGCAGAAATCACCGTTAAAGAAGGTCACAATATTGCACATGAGGTTAAAAATGAGCTTTTAGCAGAGTTGCCTGAAATTGCCGATGTCCTTATTCACGTGGAACCGGATGATGAAATGGAATAGCTAAAAGTGCTTCAGGCATTATTTCTCCTTAATTGTTAGGTTAATCATCCACAACCAGCTCCTCAAAAGGCGTTAAAACATTAAAAAACAAAAGTCTTATTCCATATATTATGAAACTTTTAATAAAAATGCCTTCACGTGCTGTTTGAAATTAGGTCTTATAAGCTTACCTTAATGCTAATTTTAATCCAGGAAAAACATTTTGAATATCACTAAAACTCATTGAACTGTTTTTCTCTAAAAAGCAAAGAAAATGTCAATAATAGCGCAGGAACAATTTGAGAAATTAGCCAATTTTAAGGATGAACTTTGTGTCTCAATCTTCATACCTACTCAACGGGGAGGAAAGGAAGTTTTAGAAGAACAAAGCAAAACTCATTTGAAATCTAAAATGGATGAAATAAAAAGAAGACTTAGTAAATCCGGGATTTCTGAAGAAAAAATAGCCCAGGTTCAATCACCAATCAGGAAATTGATAGATGACAGAGATTTTTGGAGACATCAGTCAGATGGTTTGGCCATATTTGCCGCACCGGGATTTTTTGAAAAGTATACCGTACCTGTGAATTTCGAGGCCTATGAGCATATTTCAAATGAATTTTATATAAAACCCCTTGTTCCATTGTTTTCCGGAGACGGAAGGTATTATTTACTTGCAATTCAGGTAAAAGAGGTTTCTTTCTACGAAGCAAGCAAATATAGCATAACAAAAATTGATATTGATGACCTTACCCCCTCCAATTTAAGGGAACGTGTAGGTTTTGATTATGAAGAAAAGGTGCTTCAGTTTAAAAGCAGTTCAAACTCTCAGGGAGAAAAAAATATGCATGGACATGCCGGTGCAGACAGGGAGCGAAAAGATGAAATTTTAAGATACTTCCGGGCGGTCGACGAAGGATTACAACCCATCTTAAATAAAGGAAAATTACCTTTGGTGGTATCATGCCAGGATTATTTTTTCCCGATATATAAGGAAGCAAACACCTACAACAAGCTATATGAAGAAGTAGTTCCCGGTAATCCTTCAGATACCGATAAGTTAGGCCTTCAAGAAAAATCCTGGAAGGTAATTGAACCCTTTTTCGAAAAAACCAAGAAAGAAAAATTAAAAAAATATGACGAATGGTCCAAGACAGAACATACCTCCTCTTCTATTCATGATATTATCCCTTCTGCCCTGGAAGGGAAAATAGATACCTTGTTTTTGGAAAACAGGGAAGAAATCTGGGGAAAATATGATCAACAAAGCAGAAAAGTAACTATTGATGATCAACAAACCAATGGAAATATGTCCCTGATGAATTTAGCTGCTAAAAAAGTTCTGGAAAATGGAGGAAATGTATTTCTAATTGAATCTGCCTTTATGCCGGAAAAAGAATCGAAAATGAATGCACTTTTTAGATATAGCTAAACATCAAATTTATAAATTTTTAATAAAAAGGCTGCTTATGCAGCCTTTTATCATTCAAAAAAAGTAATTTTATAAATCAAAAACCTCGTGGCAGGCCCACCTTAATGATTCGGGCAGGCCCCGGGGAATTAATTATAAATTCGTTTTATGGATTCAAAACTTGCAGTATTAATAGACGGGGACAATATCCCTTCAGCTTATATTAAAGAAATGATGGAAGAGATTGCGAAATATGGCAATCCTACCATCAAACGTATTTACGGAGACTGGACCAAACCCCATTTGGTAAAATGGAAAAATGTTCTCTTGGAAAATGCTATTAATCCTATTCAGCAATATGGATATACCCAGGGTAAAAATTCTACCGATTCTGCCATGATCATCGACGCCATGGACATTCTTTATTCAGACAGGGTAGATGGGTTTTGCCTGGTATCAAGCGACAGCGATTTCACCCGACTGGCAACAAGATTGAGGGAAGCAGGAAAGAATGTGATTGGGATTGGAGAAAAGAAAACACCGGAACCATTTATTGTTGCCTGTGATAAATTCATTTACATTGAAATCCTGAAAAATCCAATAAAAGAAGGAGAACCGGAAGGTGTAGAAAAAACAGCTAAAAAGGCCGAAGTGGATAAAATCACTCCAAAAGTCATCCGACTTATTTCCAGTACCATTTCTGATCTGGCCGATGAGGATGGTTGGGCATTTTTGGGTGATGTTGGAGGCCTGCTTCAAAAAAAACAACCAAATTTCGATTCCCGGAATTATGGATTTCAAAAACTCACCCCAATGATTCATTCTATCAATAAATTTGAAATTGAATCCAGGGAAAACCAAAAAGGAAAATTTAAACTGATCTATGTTAGGAACAAAGAATGATTTTCCCATTACCTAAATATCCAACCGTTAGATTTAATTATTTCCTGTAACTCTGTCTAAAATATCATTAAACGTAGCTGTTTGATTTTCTTTGTCTTCGGTAGTGAAGGTGCGCAGGTCTAATCTTGTATAGACGTGAAGATCTGAATCAATCATTTCAACATCTATATTACCTCCTGAATTGGTCTTAACTCCCTTATATATCAAAACAGCACTTACGGGATCTGCAGTGGGATCTTTTTTTGATTTGTAAACTTTTAATGAAGTACCCTGCGGAAGAACTATTCCTTTTTCCAGGTCTTTTCTTACGATATTGAGTAAATTTTGCAATTCCCGTAAAGTTTCCTCGGGCCTGAAATGATAATATACTTTATCTTCTTCTGCAGATTGATCGCTTTCAAGATATCCAAGCATTGGTCCAAATACATGGATCAACGAAAGGGTTTTATTAGATGGAATCACAATTGGGTCAACCAGAAGCACCTGTAATGGAGCAGGCTGATTTTTAAAATAACTTCCCGAAAGTAATTCAAGAAAAAGAGCCCCACTGGTTGAGGAGCCCAGAAAATGAATGTTTTTATATCCTGCACTCACAAGATCTTCATATTCCTTTTTTATGGCTGTTTGCCAATCTTTCCATCCTGAATTTTTAAAATCCTCATAACTTCTTCCATGGCCTCCCAGTAAAATCTGCGATATTAAAACATTATCGCCAATTTCTGCAAAATCCCGAAATTCATCCCATTCAAATGTGGTAGCGGTATATCCATGGCTTGCAATTATTACCGGTTTTAAAGCCTCCTGAGGAGTAGGATTAGGTAAGGCAACCGAAACAAGATATTTTTCAGGCTCGTATAAAGAAGGATCAAAAATTTCTTCACCATCAAGCATAGTTTCATTTATATCGGGTTCTGTGCCACAACCGACAAAAATTGAAAGCAGGATTAATAATTTTACTTTATTTTTCATTTTGATCTGTATTATTTAGGATACTCCAGGTAATGCTGGATTGAATAAAAACAGGATATAAAGTTCCTGGCCCCTTTCGTCCATCCCCTGTTATAATATTGTATCCAAAAGAGGCACCAACTTTTAAAGGGGAATTAGTTTTTAATCTTATACCTGCTTCCGGAGATAGCAATATTGAAGAGTTTGGAAGATCATCGAAAATTTCTTCTTCAAGATCTGAATAAAAATAACCGGTATTCAGCCTTAAAAAAGGTTGTAATTTCCTATCCGGCCTAAAAAAATAGGTTGTGGAAAGAAATATATTATCCTGGTTTATCGCATTTGAGCCAATAGCACTTCCTAATCTGCTGGTGACATAACTTATGCCAAAATACAATCTTTTAGAATATAAGCGGTTGTTTGTATACTGTGCTGTAAAACCATTTTCATAATACAAATTAACCGATTTCTGTAACCGAACGCCTATATCCAATTCTGAATTTTGTGCCTTTGAATTTGTTATTGAAAAAAACTGGAAGAGAAGAAAAAATAATATTACCCGATAAAACATATTTATTTTTTTGTTAAATATAGGTGATTAATTCCCAGTTAATTACATGGGTTAAAAAAACAGCATTTGTCCTTTTTATTCCTGAAGAATAATCTTTCGCTTTTCCAGAAATGCTTTTTTTTTTGAAAACTCTTCCCTGTATCAATCAGATATTTTTTACCTTGTATTCACCACCTAAAAATCAAATATGAGGGCGATAAAAAAAATCCACAAAGCAGAATACAGGCCAATTGACGATTTAATCACTTATTCCCCAATGCCTACCGGGAATTTACAAATGATAGATCCTTTTTTGTTCTTAAACCATCATGGCCCTCAAACCTATGGTCCTAATAACAATGGACTCCCATTTGGACCGCATCCACACCGCGGAATGGAAACGGTTACTTTTATTTTGCAGGGAGAGATAGCTCATAAAGATTCCGGCGGTCACGAAAGTGTAATTTATAGCGGAGGTGTTCAATGGATGACTGCTGGCAGCGGACTCATTCACGCAGAAATTTCTCCGGAGGATTTCAAGAAATTTGGCGGAGATCTGGAAATTCTTCAGTTATGGTTAAACCTTCCCGAAAAATTAAAAATGACATCCCCAAAATATAAAGGACTTCAGGAAGATGAAATTCCAAAAATCGCGCTGGATGAAGGAAAAGTAAGTGCGCAGGTAATTTCCGGAAATTTTGAGGGAACCGAAGGAGCTTTCGATACTTTAACCGAAATTCACCTGGCTACTATATTTTTCAAAGAAACAGGGAAATTACATCTGCCGGTCCCAAAGGAGCACAATATCTTTTTTTATGTGGTTAAGGGCGAATTAATTGTAAACGGCAAATCGGCAAAAGCATTGCACCTTATGGAATTTGATAACGATGATGAAAACATTGAGATAGATGCCATTGCAGACAGCACCTTAATTTTTGGACATGCCGCGGCTTTCAATGAGCCAGTAGTATCCCGTGGTCCGTTTGTAATGAACAGTATGGATGAAATAAACGAAGCCTATGATGATTTTCAGACCGGAAAAATGGGTAGCTGGAATGAATAATTTTATGTTTTAAGCAGTAGTAATTTTGCTCCTACGAGATATTAAGGCTTCATATCTTTAGTGGTATAAAGATGAAGCCTTGTTTCTAATGTCTCCCCTCCAATACCTTTACAATATCTTTTAAAGTAAAGCCTTTCGCCTGTAAAAGGATCAGGTAATGAAATAGAAGATCGGCGCTTTCATTTAAGAATAAATCGTCATTCTCATCTTTTGCTTCAATCACTGTTTCAATAGCTTCCTCCCCTACTTTTTGTGCGATTTTATTGATACCTGCATCAAAAAGGGAAACCACATAACTGGATTTATCCGCACGTAATTCCGGTTTCTGCTCACTTAATTTTTTACGTTCTGAAATGATCCCTTCCAGTCTGGAAATAAATCCAAAATTGGGATTATTTTCTTCACCCCAACAGGTATCTGTCCCTTTATGGCAGGTTGGCCCCTTCGGATTTACACTTATAAGTAAGGTGTCGTTATCGCAGTCGTTTTTAATACTTACCAGTTCGAGATAATTTCCGCTTTCCTCCCCTTTTGTCCAGAGTCGGTTTTTTGTCCTGCTGAAAAACGTGACTTTTTTGCTTTCATTGGTTTTTAAAAATGCCTCTTCATTCATATACCCCAGCATTAGAACATTTTTGGTAGTATTGTCCTGAATGATTGCCGGTACAAGTCCGTCGTTATTTTTGTTGAAATCTATATTCATCGATTAATTTTATTTTTTCCCTCATTGAGGGTTTAATTCCCCGAGGATTGCCTCGATTTTTAAAATTATTTTCCTCCCGATAATTCGGGAATAACTCGTGGGCTTGCCCCGAGGTTTTTGATTATGAGCTATCAGAAGAATTAACCTCCTATAATTTTTCCCCGGGCTAAATCCGTACTTCAACCCCATTTTTTCGCAATGCGTCCTTAAGATCTTTAATTTCTATTTCCTTAAAATGAAAAACACTTGCCGCCAGGGCTGCATCTGCTTTTCCCTCCTTAAAAACATCACAGAAATGCTGAATAGTTCCGGCACCACCGGAAGCGATTATTGGAATATTCAATTCTGAAGATAATCTGGCCAGAGCTTCATTTGCAAAACCATCTTTCGTTCCGTCATTATTCATAGATGTGAACAAAATCTCCCCTGCTCCCCTGTGCTCTACTTCCTTCGCCCAATCAAACAAATCTAATTCTGTAGGAACTTTTCCTCCAACCAAATGTACGAGCCAGATTCCATTCACTTGCTTGGCATCGATGGCAACCGTGATGCACTGACTTCCAAATTTACCAGCCAGTGTATTGATAAGGTCCGGATTTTTTACTGCAGAAGAATTTATCGAAACTTTATCGGCTCCGTTCTGAAGCAGAATATCCACATCTTCCACAGAAGAAATCCCACCACCAACAGTGAAAGGAATATTAACTTTTTCAGCAACCCGAAGAACAAGATTAGCCAGGGTTTTCCGTCGTTCTTCGGTTGCCGAAATATCCAGAAACACCAGTTCATCTGCACCAGATTTCGCATAAATCTCAGCCAATTCCACCGGGTCGCCGGCATCACGTAAATCGACGAAATTCACGCCCTTAACGGTTCTTCCATTTTTTATATCGAGGCAAGGTATTATTCGTTTTGTAAGCATTTTTTTAAATTAAAATGTGAGCACTAAAGGTTTAAAAACACCGTTTAATGTTCATTTTTAGTACTTAATATATAGTGTTCCAACTGTTTCAAACTGATTCTTCCCTCATAGATTGCTTTCCCAATTATGGTTCCTTCACAGCCCATTTCGGCTAATTCAGGAAGTTCATCAAAGGTAGAGATTCCTCCTGAAGCAATCAGGTTAATTGATTTTTCACTAGCTGTGGTTTCCCTTAGTATTCGTTTATAAAGTTCAAAAGATGGCCCTTCGAGCATTCCGTCTTTTGAAATATCCGTACAAATAACATACTTTACTCCCTCGTTCTGATAGTTTTGGATAAATGGAATAAGTTCTTCTTCCGATTCTTCCTGCCAGCCGCTTACCGCAACTTTTTCATTATTGGCATCGGCGCCGAGAATGATCTTGTCACTACCAAATTTTTGCAACCATGATTTAAAAATCTCCCTGTTCTTAACCGCAATACTTCCGCCGGTAATTTGCCGGGCACCGCACTCAAAAGCGATTTCCAGGTCCTTATCCGACTTCAATCCACCACCAAAATCGATCATTAGACCAGTTTTAGAAGCGATTTGCTCCAGAATTTTATGATTTACGATATGTTTGGATTTTGCCCCATCCAGGTCTACCAAATGCAAATATTGGATTCCGTGGGCTTCAAATTCCTTTGCAACTTCCAGCGGATTCTCATTGTATATTTTTTTTGTGCTGTAATCCCCTTTTGAAAGTCGCACACATTTTCCATCTATGATGTCTATTGCCGGGATAATTCTCATTTTTTTGATATTATATCGTTCGATTTTAAGTTTTGGTAGTTCGGTTTTAAATCAGAGATCTAAAAAATTCTTAAGGATCCTTTCGCCGGCCTCGCTGCTTTTTTCCGGATGGAACTGTACTCCGTAAAAGTTATCTTTTTTGATGGCTGTGGTAAATTCCACTCCATATTCACTGCTGGCAATGGTTTCTTTGCATTCCGGGACATAAAAACTATGAACCAGATATACATATTCATTCTCTGCAACACCTTGAAAAAGCTCCGATTTAAGGCCGTAAATCTTATTCCAGCCAATTTGGGGAACTTTAACCGTATTCTTAAATTTAACCACTTCAGCATGAAAAATACCGAGACCTGTTGTATTTCCCTCTTCTGAAGATTTACACATAAGTTGCATTCCCAGGCAAATTCCAAGTACGGGTTGTTTTAAAGTTGGGATCACTTTATCTAAACCGGTAGAACGCAACATGCTCATCGCGCTGCTGGCCTCCCCAACTCCGGGAAAGATCACCTTGTCTGCATTCCTTATTTCCGCTTCATCACTGCTTAAAACAGCTTCAAATCCCAATCTTTGAATGGCGAATTTTATGCTTTGAATATTCCCGGCACCGTAGTTTATTATGGCTATTTTCATTCTTTATTTTAAGATCTTTAATATTATTTATTGTTGTCCGGTAAAATTTTTTATGAAAGTTGAAACACACATTCACCAGGGATTTTAAAGGGATTTTTAAAAAACAAACCTTACTTTTTTAAATTTTTCAATACGATAATTAAAGTGCTCTAAAAAATATAAATCATAACTAAATGTTTATCAGATAATTAAAATCAAGTCTTGGCTCTCTTATCTTGCAGTTACGCCAAAGGCGGAACGATCTTGACTCTTTACCAGACACTATTGATTATTAGAGCATTCCTTTTGTTGAGGGCAGGATCATTTTTTCCGCATCACGTTTCACCGACATTTTAATCGCCTTTGCAAATGCTTTAAAGATGGCTTCTATCTTATGATGTTCATTGGTGCCTTCCGCTTTAATGTTTAAGTTAGCTTTAGCGCCATCGGTAAAGGATTTAAAGAAATGATGGAACATTTCTGTAGGCATTTTTCCAACCATTTCCCTGTTAAATTCTGCTTCCCAAACCAGCCAGTTTCTTCCACCAAAATCAATTGCCACCTGAGCCAGGCAGTCGTCCATAGGAAGACAAAATCCGTAGCGCTCAATTCCTAGTTTATTCCCCAGTGCCATGCTAAAAACTTCTCCCAGGGCAATTCCCGTATCTTCAATGGTATGATGCTCATCAACCTCCAGATCCCCTTTTACGTTAATTTCAAGATCCATTTGTCCATGACGTGCAATTTGATCCAACATATGATCGAAAAAAGCGATTCCCGTGGAAATTTCAGACTTCCCCGTACCATCCATGTTAAGTTTTATAAAAATATCGGTTTCATTGGTCTTGCGTTTAATCTCCGCAGTTCTGT
>ERZ1284728.32-NODE-32-length-16528-cov-26.257694_pt1 | contig 16528 bp, 16 predicted proteins | sample MGYA00454601_ERZ1284728 | MGnify/ENA primary metagenome ERZ1284728 (study PRJEB36292, sample SAMEA5787382) | metagenome | biome: Arctic soil; feature: perennial spring outflow channel; material: sediment | place: Canada | collected 2017-07-08 | depth 0.05 m ...
TACCTCCTACCAATAGTGGCTTGTTTTGTAATTCAGAATTAAGCAGACGCTCTACCGAAACAAAAAATGTATCAAGATCCAGGTGAAGGATAGATTTAGTTTTCATAATTTGGATTATCTCCTATTAATTGGAATTTTTCCAAATTTATAAAATTGGGATGAGATTATGAACAGGAATACGTTAATTTTAAATGAGATTTGAGATTTGAGATATGAGAGGTAACACAGATCATTCATGATTTTTAATTCGATCTCGCTGATTTTCGCAGAGATCAAATAAGTATTGAGATATGAAAGGTAACATAGATCATTCATGATTTTTAATTCGATCTCGCTGATTGCGCAGAAATCAATCCTTCATTTTTTGCCACGAATACACGAATGTTTTTCTATCTCCTGGCTTTTGAAACCTAGATTCCAGGCCATGAATACACGAAAGTTCTCAATACTCAATACTCACATCTCACATCTCACATCTTATTTTTTTCTTCCAGTAGGTTTATGGCTTCCTCGTCGCTAATTGCGCTAAAATCTTCATAGAATTGTCCTACAGCTCTGAAATTAAAAGGAGTTTCCAGACATATTACTTCATCTACTCCAGCAAAATTATTTAGCCTCTCAATTACAGAGGGTGGTGCTACCGGAATTGCCACCACAATTCCGGCGGGATCCTGATTCGCTACAAGAGATATCGTAACAAAAAGAGTATTGCCGGTGGCAATACCATCATCTATAATGATCACTATTTTTCCTTCTAATTTTTCCGGTTCAAAATTTTTATAGTATTGCTCATATTTTTTGGCCAGAGACTTTCTAATGAGGGCGGTTTCACTTTCAAGATAATCTTCAGGTACCTCCACGGTTTTATCCAAAACCACATCTTCCATACTCACAGCTCCAATCGCAAATTCTTTGTTGCCCGGATAACCAATTTTTTTGGTGAGTGCGACATTAAGCGGTGCGTTTAATGCCCTTGCCACGATTGCCCCCAGAGGTAAACCGCCACGAGGAATCGCCAGTACCACGACATCGTTGTTTTTGTAATGCAGCAGTTTTTCTGCCAGTAGATTTCCCGCTTCAATTCTATCTCTGAACATCGCTTCTGATTTAAATGTATGATTTTCAGTCCTCATATCAAGCTAGCATGAAGGTACGAAAACAGGTTGAAAATCTATTATTTATCTAAGAATTGTCACGACAAGGATTAGAAAATTTCCGCCAGCTTAACGATGTTGATCTATTAAAATTACATTTCCGTCAGGGTCGTTTAACATAAGACTTGCTGGTCCGGAAGTGTTTTCGTCGGCTTCGGCTGACAACTTTATGTTTTTGCTTTTAAGGTGTTTTTGGATTTCCCGAACGTCCTCAAAATTTTCAATGTTTTGGGCATTTTCGTCCCACCCCGGATTGAAGGTTAGGATATTTCCTTCAAACATTCCCTGAAACAGTCCAATCAATGAATTTTCATTTTTCATAATCAGATAGTTTTTACTTATGTCACCTGCAAAGACAGCAAAGCCAAGGTTTTCATAAAATGCTTTTGAAGCGGTAATGTCTTTAACATTAAGGCTTACCGAGAATGCTCCTAATTTCATAATTTCCATTTTTTAGTTTGTTTCTATTCATATCTAATTTATAAATTTTGTTTCAGGTAGTGGTGTAAAAATGGTAATGAATGTGTCATAGGCACGGCACGGATTAAAAATCCGCGCCAGCGAGAATTTGTGAATAACCTTTTGCCATATTTTTTATCAGGCCTGTTTAATATCATACATTTGGCTCCCTAAAAAATAATGATATGAGTGCAACTTGGTATGAATGTAAAGTGAAATACAGAAAAACTCACGAAACAGGAGAGCAAAAAGTGACAACAGATACCTATTTGTTAGATGCGGTATCTTATACAGAAGCAGAAGCCAGAATTAACGAAGAGATGACTGCTTATACAAGCGAAGAGTTCAGGATCATGAATATAAAAGTCGCTAACTTTTCAGAAATTCATCCATTCGAAAATTCCGATCGTTGGTTTAAATCAAAGGTTTCCCTGGTAGCACTGGATGAAGAAAGCGGGAAGGAAAAGAAAACCAATGTATATTTGCTGGTGCAGGCCAATGATGTTAAAGAGGCTTTTGAAAATACCACTGAAGCTATGCAAAGCACCATGGGAGATTACACGATTCCATCTATTACAGAATCACCCATTTTGGACGTATTCCCATATTTTTCAGGGGAAGAAGAACCATTGGAGGAATCTAAGGTGATAGATACTTCTGAAAAATTAGAAGGAGAAAAATCAGAAGAAACCGAAGCGGTCTGATCTTCAAACAAAATTAATTAGTAATAAACACCTCTTGATCAGGAGGTGTTTTTTAGGATTAAGCTTACTTGAATTGGGCTATACAAAAAAAATATTGGATAAACTATATAGGAAGAATTCGATATTTTTTACAACTCTGAATTGGGTTTTAATTACCAAAATCTATTTTAAAAAAACCTTATACCTTTCAGGATCAAGGGCTTTTAACTAACAAAATGAGAGCCATAAGAAGATTATCCCCCAAGAAAACCGATTTAAGAAAAGTCCCGATTAAACGAATTAAATAAGTTGAAAAGATTAATAAATTACAGGCCGGTTAGAAAATAACCACTGGATTTTCCAACAGGTATATTGCATCAATTTTTCTTAATATGAAGTTAAAATTTATTACTTTTGAGGGAATTGCGTTTACCGGTTTTCGGTAGGCAACATCCATTTAAATGAACAAGAAAAAAGTTTTCCCTGCCTATTTCCCAAGCAGACTCAAAGAAATAGTTCAATCGTTTGCTCTTTTATCCATTATTTGGTTATTGCTAATTCTCACAGTACGTGTACTGGAACTGGTTATCAATCAATATAATCACCCAGTACAATCAGATTTTCTGTTATTATTGGGATGGAGCTGGTATGCAGATTTTATATTTTGGGCAGATTATATACTGATTTGTTTACCGGGATTTTTGCTTATTGGTTTCCTTTCATTAAAGGCAGCCAAAATTATCTTCAAGGTCTTTATAGGCCTTTTTATTTTCACCCATATTTTGCTTATCAGTTATTTCAATACTTCTTTGGTATTGCTGGGCGGCGATTTATTTAGCTATTCAAGAGCCGACATAATTCATACTGTAGGAGCTTCCGGGGGGGGTGAATTTACTTTCCGTCCTTATTCTTTTGGGAACTTTGTCATTGACTGTATTGTTTCTGATGCTGGTTCCAAAGAAAATAAAATTAAATATTTATGTTTCAGTTTTGGCACTTCTTTTCCCCCTGGGAGCCTTTTTTCTGGAAATAACTAAAACCCCAATGCTGGAATCGGATTTTGCTGAAAACCTTATTACCAATAAATCCGGTCACTTTTATAAATCTGTATATGCCCATTACAATCCAGAGGTTTATGAAATTGATATTTATTCAAATTCTTATATAGGCAACTATCATAATAATTACAGTGAAGCTATTTCCTTTGAATATGTGGATGATGAAAACTTTCCATTTTTGCACAAAGAACTCGGGGAAGATGTGTTAACACCTTTCTTTGAACCAGGACAAAAGAAACCTGATATTGTAATAATACTGGTAGAAGGTTTGGGCAGATCTTTTTCAAATGTAGGAGCTAACCTTGGTAGCTTTACTCCTTTTCTGGATTCTCTTTCAACAAAAGGTATGTACTGGAAAAATTTTATGAGTAACGGGGGAAGGACTTTTGCCGTTTTACCTTCAATTTTAGGCTCCCTACCCTTCGCTGAGAATGGATTTATGGCTCTTTCCAACAAAATGCCACAACAGCACTCCCTCATAAATCTACTTGCTTATAATGGATACAGAACCTCATTTTATTATGGAGGAGACTCAGATTTTGACAATATGAAAGAATATCTTGAACTGAATAAAATTGATGTGATTCAGGATCTAGAATCATTTTCCCATGGTTATAAAAAACTTCCGGCAAAAAATGGGTTTTCCTGGGGGTATAATGATAAAGAGATCTTCCGAAATTATTTAAATACCAAACTTGATGATTCAACTGGCAAACCAGAACTCAATATTCTGCTTACCCTTGCAAGTCACAGCCCTTTTGTAACAGATGAAAAGCAAAAATATTCAGCATTATTTGAAAACAGGATGGAATTCCTTCAATTTGACGAAGGAAGGAAAAAGAGATATAGAAATTATAAGGATCAATATTCAAGCGTATTATATGCAGATGATGCTGTGAGAAGTTTTTTTAGATCTTATAAAAAACGAAAGGACTTCTCGAATACTATTTTTATCATCACAGGGGATCATAGGATTCCCGAAATTCCTATGAGTTCCAAAATAGACAGGTATCATGTGCCTCTTATTATCTATTCTCCTTTGCTAAAGCGCACTGCCGAAATTGCCTCTGTTTCTTCACATCTTGATGTCGCTCCAAGTTTATTTTCCTTTTTAAAAAGCAATTACAATATAAAATTTCCAGAGGTGAACAGTTTTATTGGACACGGCTTGGATACTACTAGAGGCTTTCAAAATATACATGAAATTCCTCTAATGCAGACAAAATCAACATTTGTGGATTTTGTTATGGGGGAATATCATTTGAACGGAGAAGAACTTTATCAATTAAATTCAAATTTAGGAGAAAGCAGGATCATAAATAAGGAGAAAAAGGAACAAATGTTAAAGGCTTTCAATGACTTTAAAATAAAGAATAAAAAAATGGAGGAAGGAGCAAAATTACTTCCGGATTCTTTAATGGTAAAATATGCTGAAAGAAGAGGAATTTAAAGGCTATCAGAATATTCATTAAGTATTTTACTCAATAACGGCCTGTAAAATTTCCAAAAGAAACTTTCCCGTTCCATTGGAATTCTTTCATCGTAAAATAATCCCTGGAAAAAGCCAATACCCTTAAAATAAGAGGAATTTAAAGTGACAGTATTATTGCTGAAATCTCCTGAAAAGTAATAGAAGCTGTAATCTTTATTTTTATTCCTCGTTACCGCCGGAAACTTTGTAGGAATACCAAACTTCTTCATTTCTAACAATCCTTTTGAAGTAGTATTTATTTCAAAAGAGGAAATAGTCTCATTAACAGTTTGGTCAGAAATAATTACATCAAACCAAAATGGATATTTAATCTTTTCAGGAAGTGAAAATTTTTCGGTGCCAAATTCCCCGGTAACAATGTATGGCAAAGGATCGATAAGATGTGTGCCTTCTTCAAGGATTACAACCTGTTCATTTTCATTTACAAAAGCAATCCCGGGTTTTGTAAAGGGCCATTGATTGTTGTGGGTCTTTTTGTAATTATCGATTAACCATGACGGAAGTTCTTTATTTACTTCCGGGTCAAGGATTTCAAAGTATTTGGCAGTCCACCCCGTCCATTTCATTTTGAACATTTCTTCAAATACTTTTCTATTATTAGAAGTAGTTGGAGAGCCTATCGTATTAAATTCGGCTATAATAAGTTTTTGTTCTTCCTTCATCAATTTCAGGAACTCAATATCCTTAAGGCTTAGTCCGCCATACAGCAATCCCGGGAGCTCATTACTAAACCACGCACTGTTATAAATCCCATAAGTATCTGTGAAGTAAACGAGATCTGCATCTTTACTTAATTGTTTCAGCTGAACAGAGGTAAACCTTTCCAGGCCTTTCAACTGGAATTTTTCATTTTCTAATGGGAAAAAACCATAATAATCTTCAGCGATCCTATAAGGTTTGGTAGATGTTTTTGTGAATTTTTCCTGATTGAGAACCCAGTGAAAGGAACTATGTCCCTGACTTTCTGAATTTAAAACTGTTTTATCAACTATTACCGCAACCAGGATTGTATTTGGAGTAACAAACCATATAAACCACATTAAAAACGGAATGATGATTACCAGTGCAAGAACGGAAAAAACAATTTTGCGTGCCACTAAAATCTCTTGTTATAACCAATTCCTAAAGTATATTGATTGCCCTTTGTATTTTGACGGTATTCCTGCCTTTCCAATGCGGCCTCAATAAAAATTATATTGGTAGTATTAAAAGATTTCCGGTAGCCAATGAAGATATTGCTGGATTTTAATTTATATGCTTCCCCATCGTTGAAAAGAATGTTGTTTGCCTGGTTATCCGGGGATAATCCTGAACCAATTCCAAAACTTAAATAATCATCTGCTCCGGCTAAATAGTACCTCACATTTAATGAAAAAGATTGTGAGACAGAACTGTTGGAAGGAGTTAAATAGGTCTTAAAATTAAACCAGAAATTGCTGTAATATTTTCCTATTGAAGCTGTGTAAATCCAGGTCTCATCTGAAAATTTAAGCATCCGGAAACCAGCTTCAGCTTCCAAAGCCCAAGGCAAATTTGCATAAAGAGAGAAACCTGCACGATATTTGGGAAATATTCCATCATTTTTGGAAATCCCACCGCTTACATATGCATAGAAGACATCAGAAATACGTGGATACGCATCAAGTTCAAACTGTGCTCCGTTTGAATTAAAGCGGTTGGCATAATTTAATCTTGCTGTAACCGATCCAAATTTGGTTTGCCTGCCGTAATTAACACTTGAAAGGTGCCATGGATCATCAAAACGTTTATCAAAATAAACAAAATCGTACGTAACTCCTATTTGGTTTACTGAAGAGGAATTTTTAATTTTTTCCTTAAATGCCCTGGCTTCAGAAAGATTTGGCTTAAGTTTTAATAATTTTTCTATTGTTACATTTGCTTCTGAAAATTCCTTTAAATCGTTATGTATTTTTGCCTTCAGAAACAATAGATCTTTAGATTCCGGATGAAATTCCAGTCCTTCATTGACCAGAAACTTTGCTTTTTCTGAATTGTCATTCCAGTATTCCAAACTTGCATATGCAAAAGTACCATCTTCATGACCTTTGTTCTTTTCGAGAACTTTTTGAAATTCAACACGAGCACTATCTACTTTATCTGTCCAGGTGTAGATCCTGCCTAAAAAGATTCTGATATCTGCATAATCCGGGCTTTTTTCAAGAGCAGCTTTTGCCAAGGAAATTGCTTTAGGATAATTATCTTCATCAAAGGCAGCCTTTCTGGCATTTATAAATAGTTCATCTGAGGTTAAATTTTCCTGAGCCTGAAGCGTTTGCAGAGAAAAAAATGTTGCAAAAAATAAAAAATAGAAAATATATTTTCTATTTAACAGGCGGCGGGGTGTAGGTATCACAAATCGAAATTAGGGTTGACCCGGTGTAAAGGGTATTCAGATAAAAGCTAGTTCAATAAAAAATAAAGATAAAAATTTTTTAATCTCTTGCAAGAAAATTCTGAAAAGTTAAATTTTATATTATAATTTAACTTTTTTAAAAACAGAAGGAAATTAATTTGATCAAAAAAGTGACCTTAGTCATATTTTAATCGGACTGATTTGTCTTTTTTTGTATCATAATTAAAACCCAAACCAATGAAAAGTATAAAGCAGCTTAGAAAAAATTCATTCTTCTTGTCCTTTTTAGCACTTACTGCAGTGCTACTAACGTTTTTTTCCTGCAAGCCAGAGGAAACGAAAGCTGAAAATATTCGTGTAGAATCAAAGATCCAGGCTCAACTTACTTCTCCTCCCTTTGTTCCCGCGCCTGTTGGAGCAAGAAAGGCAGCGAAACTTGTGGTTGATATGGAAATTTTAGAAATGGAAGGAGAGATGACAGGAGGGGTTAAGTATGTTTACTGGACATTTGGAGGTTCGGTTCCAGGGAGCTTTATTCGAACCAGGGTAGGGGATGAAGTAGAGTTTCATTTAAAAAATCACCCGGATAACAAACTTCCGCATAATATAGATCTTCATGCGGTTACTGGTCCCGGCGGGGGAGCAGAATCCTCTTTCGTCGCTCCGGGTCAGGAAAAGGTATTTTCATTTAAAACCTTAAATCCGGGCTTGTATGTATATCATTGTGCAACAGCGCCTGTTGGAATGCATATTGCCAACGGAATGTACGGATTGATCCTTGTAGAACCACAAGGAGGTTTGGCACCGGTAGATAAGGAATATTATGTGATGCAGGGCGATTTTTATACCGAAGGAGCTTATGGAAAACCAGGGCTTCAGCCATTTAGTATGCAAAAAGCAATCGATGAGCACGCAGATTATGTTGTGTTCAACGGAGCCGTTGGTGCCATTAGCGGGGACAATGCTTTAACCGCGGAAGTTGGTGAAACTGTTCGTTTATTTGTTGGGAATGGCGGACCAAATCTGGTATCTTCATTTCACTTGATAGGTGAGATCTTTGATAAAGTATATGTTGAAGGAGGAAGTATGGTAAATGAAAATGTTCAAACTACCTTAATTCCTGCCGGAGGTGCAGCTATAGTGGAATTTAAAGTGGAGGTTCCAGGTACTTTTATCCTTGTAGACCATTCTATTTTCCGTGCCTTTAATAAAGGAGCCCTGGGAATGTTGAAAGTTGGTGGAAATGAAAATGAGGTGGTATATTCAGGAACCCAATTGGAAAAAACATACCTGCCAGAGGGTAGTGTGATCCAGTCCATGCCGGTGGCCGAAAAGAGCGAAAAGCCTGAAAATGGTCAGGAGAAAACGCTGGCAGAGAAAATTACACACGGAAAACAACTTTATGCTCAAACCTGTTTTGCCTGTCACCAGGCTGCAGGACAAGGAATTGCAGGTGCTTTTCCTCCACTTGCCAAATCAGATTATTTGAACGAAGATATAGGTAGGGCCATTAATGCTGTGCTTCACGGGTTAACCGGGGAAATCACTGTAAATGGTGATAAATACAACTCTGTAATGACCAGCCAGAATCTTACCGACGACGAAGTTGCCGATGTTTTAACCTATGTTTATAACAACTGGGGCAACAACAAGTCAAAAGTAACTCCTGCGATGGTTAAGGAGCAAAGAAGGTAAATTTTAAAAAAATAAAATCAAATGCTTAACTCTAAGTTAAAGACAATAGTGCTAACCGTTATATGTTTCTTAAGCATTCAGGTCTTCGCCCAGGAACAAAAGAAAGAGATGGCTTATGTAAAAGGGGGATCCTATATTCCCCTTTACGGCGCCGATTCTATCTGGGTTAAAGTAGATGATTTTCTTTTGGATCCATATCCGGTTACCAATGCAGATTTTTTAAAATTTGTAAATGAAAATCCTGAATGGAAAAAGTCCGGAATAAAAAAGCTCTTTGCAGATGAACGCTATCTATATAACTGGGAAGACGATTATTCCCTCGGTGAGAATACTTCTGAAAGATCGCCGGTAACCAATGTTTCCTGGTTTGCAGCAAAAAGGTTCTGTGAATGCCAGGGAAAAAGATTACCAACTTTAGATGAATGGGAATATGCCGCGATGGCCGATGAAGACACTCCCGATGCCCGTGTTAAAGAAAGTTACAATCAAAAGATCCTTTCCTGGTATGAAACCCCAAAAACCTTTGAAAACAACATAGGGAGCACCTTTAAAAATTATTGGGGTGTTTACGATCTTCACGGACTCGTTTGGGAATGGACCCTGGATTTCAACACAGTGTTATTTTCCGGAGAATCACGAAATGACACTGGAGACCGGGATCTTTTCTGCGGAAGCTCTACAATAGGCGCAACAGATCTTATGAACTATGCCGCTTTTATGCGTTATGCATTCCGCGGTAGCATTAAAGCGCGTTATTCAATTAAAAATCTTGGTTTTAGATGTGCCAGAGATAGCGAAAATTTATAGCATCAGTGAAACCGAGATAGTAAAATGCCAGGTTTATCGCTGCTAAAATTTGGATGACCTTTACATTAAAAATTTACAAATGAAAAAAATAATATATTTTGCTCTGGGAATTATGTTCCTTGTTAGCTCCTGCAAACAATCTGCAGATAGAGCTACAGAAGAGATCGCTCAGAAAAGTTCTGAAGGAATTTCTGAAATGTCCGTTTACAACCTGCCATCTACCTGGACCAATCAAAATAATGAAGATATACAGCTTAAGGACTTGAAGGGAGATGTGCTGGTAATGGTAATGATCTATACTTCATGCAAAGCTGCCTGTCCCAGATTGGTTGCCGATATGCGGAATATTGAAGAGAAATTGCCAAATGATATCAAAGATGAGGTAAAAATGATCTTTGTGAGCATAGATCCTGAAACCGATACTCCAGAACGTTTAAAAGCCTTTGCAAAAGAAAATTTCATGGATGAGGATCCCTATATATTTCTGAGATCTTCAATAGAAAATACCCGTGAATTCGCAGCGGTGTTAGCTGTGAATTATAAACAAATCACCCCAATGGATTTCTCACATTCCAATATTATAAGTGTTTTCAACAGGCAAGGGGAGTTGGTTTTCCAGCAGGAAGGACTGGGAGTAAATTCCGATAATACAATTAAAAGTATTAAAGAAACCGTAAGTAAAAAATAAGTACCCTCTAATATGAAAAAGATTCTAATCCTGTTTATCGCTATGATGGCAGGCCTCCCCACTATTGCCCAGGAATTTGATGTTTCCCTTCAGTTAAGACCCCGTTTTGAATTTAGAAATGGATATAAAACCCTTTTAGAGCAGGGACAGGATGCAACTTCTTTTGTGTCTCAGCGTTCCAGGTTAAAACTGAATTTCTCAAATGAAAAACTTCTGCTTAAATTTTCGGCCCAAAATATCAGGGTTTGGGGAGATGTTCCCACAATGACCACCTCCGATAAAAACGGAATCGCGGTTTTTGAAGCTTTTGGAACCTATGCTGTAAGTCCCGGGTTTAGCTTGAGCTTAGGACGACAGGTATTGTCCTATGACAATCAGCGAATCTTTGGAGAAGTAGATTGGGCACAACAGGGGCAAAGCCATGATGCAGCTCTTTTATCCTGGTTGCCCGTTGAGAACCAACGCCTGGATCTTGGGTTCGCATTGAATTCAGACAAGGAAAATTTATTTGATACTCCTTACCAGGTAAACAATTATAAAAATATGCAATTCGCCTGGTATCATCTGGATTTTAATACATCCGGAATTAGCATTTTAGCTTTGAATACCGGATACGAATTTCCGGTTTCTGATTCCAATAGGGAAATACAGTATTTACAAACTGCGGGTTCCTATTATAAATTCAATGGAAATAATTTTTCCGGAGATTTATATGGATATGTGCAAGTAGGGGAAAAGGCCAACAGAAACCTTGAGGCGTGGAATCTTGGAGGAATAATTAACTATAAAATTTCAGAAAACTGGGGTATTGCTGCGGGTGCAGAATATCTTTCGGGAACCGATATGGGTACTACTTCTGAAGAACTACAATCTTTTACTCCACTTTTTGGGACGAACCATGCTTTTAATGGATTTATGGATTATTTCTATGTTGGGAATCATCAGAATTCAGTTGGGCTTCAGGATTTCTATGGCAAAATTAATTATACTTCAGGGAAATTCAAGCTTTCGGCAATACCACATGTATTTTATTCCGCAGCCGATATTCAGGATCCAGGTTTCAGTAAAATGGATTCTTACCTAGGAACCGAAATTGATATAACAGGTAATTACAAGGTCAATGATATGTTTTCAATAGCGATGGGATATTCGCAAATGTTCGGGACCAATAGTTTGGAAATTTTAAAAGGAGGAGATGCAAATCGAACCCAGAACTGGGCGTGGTTGGCAGTGAATTTTAATGCCGGATTGTTTTCAACCTCTAAGTAAAAACATAAATTCTTGAATTAGAAGTTTTTAAAGGGAATCTGCAACAGCAGTTTTGGGATTGGGAATTCTAAGAACGCTTATCGCGATAAATAGAATTCCTATAACCAGAAAGCCACTAAAAGCGAATAATGCCATATAATAATTCGGGATTAATCCGTTCCCATAATAAAACATTCCTCCCTGAATAAAAAGCAATAGTTCGGTGGTTATAAAACCAAGTAGAAATGAACCTGTTCCGTATTTAAGCAAGGTGCTTTTCAAATTCACCAGTTTACTTTCAAAGAGATAAGCCAATAGAAAGCCGCTTATTACCCCCAGCATCAGCAAATGTATAAATCCAATCACGAAGTTGCGAATTTGAGCTGAAAGCACCGCGACTTCGGGCAGGAGGGAGACACTTTGCATTCCTGTTTTTAAAGCCAGGCAAATAAAAGCGAAGCCGAACATCAACTTAGCCAGGCCGGAGGTTTTAGACCAGAACTGGGGCCATTGGGATTTTATCAACTTTATAAAGATAATTGCAGCAACCAGTTGCAACAGGATTCCAAATGCGTTGATCCATAAAAATACCGGATGGGAAATATACCAGCTTATTGGCAGGGCGAACGTTAAAATAGTGGCTGCAAGGAATACTCTAAAAAACAGTTTAAAATCCTTCGAATTTATTTTAATTCCCGAAAGACGGAAAATTTTGAACAGGATTGCTAAAACCGCGAATAGAAACCAACCATTGAATTGGAAATGCAAAAAGAACTGAATGGCTATATTGTAAAAAGCAGACTGGTTTCCCAGGGTGGCGACTGCAGGACCAAGGCTCCATACTCCAATTGTGGAAAAAACCATAAATAATAGGGAAGCTTTCACCAATAGTCTTTCTGGTAATTCCTTTATTTGAAGATCTTTCCACAGCAGTTTAACAAAATAATAGCTGCAAAAAATATGCAGGGTAGAAAAACTTATTGAAATAGCCGCATATCCCTGGAAGGGGAAACTTAACAACATTCCGGTTACGGCAAATTGTGTAATCCAGAAAAGCCTGGTGTAAACTTGCTTTTTTTCTGGTACAAAATAATAGGTGATCAAGCTGTAAAGCATTAAATATACCCACCCCAACATTGCAACATGGGAATGTGTGTGGGTTATAAACCGGAAATTGATATCCATGGTATTTACAAACTGGTACCGCAACAAAAGTCCCAGCAAGGCTGCGATAAGAAAATTGATCAAGGCTGTAAGGACCCAGGATTTTTGCATTGGGCTAAAGTAGATATTAAATTTCCGATATCATTTTTTAGTCCAGGAAAAATTGCCTCCCCTCTGGAGATATTTGATTTAAAAAGCCGTTCAAAAATCAACATATAAACTCTTTCCGTAGAAAAATTTGAAAGAAAAAACATTCAGAATTCAATTTCCTGAAATACAATTTGAAAAGAAACAACAAAGAACCCAACAATAAATTCGAAATTTAGTTGCGAATTTATTGTTGGGTTCAGATGCGATCCCATAAATTAAGAACTTATATAAATAACAACTGAGTTCCTTCCTGATCTGCCCTGTTGTAAAAATCGCCAATAGTCAATATTCCATCCAGGTCTTCAATTAAATCTTTTTCGCTAATGTGGAACATATCAACAGCCAATTTGCACGCCCAGAGTTTAACTCCAGAGGCCGATAAAATTTCCAGGAATTCATCTACCGGTGGCATATCCAGTTTTTCCATTTCCTTTTTCATCATATTGGAGGCAAAGGCTTCCATCCCGGGCAAACCTCCAACCATGGTTGGAATATGCATCGCGGGATTTCCCACCGTGGCAACACTCAGCTTATTCAATTTTTTGGTTTGTATTGCTTCCAATCCGAAGAAGGTGAAAAATATTTCCGACTCAATACCTTCCATTCGCGCGCCGTTAGCCATAACAAAGGCTGCGTAAACATTTTCAAGAGTTGCTTTTGATAAAATGAAAAGCATCTTTTTCACTACTGTCTTTCCCATGATTTAGATTTTAGAAATTTTTAAATACAGCTTTTGGGTTTTGGTACCCCTGCTATTTTTGTTGATACCTTCAAGGGACCTCCGGGGAAAAGAGCATAAAATTCTTTAATATCAAGAACACCGCTGTTTTTGATCCCTCTAACAGATAAAGCCTTATCTGCCTGAACCTGTACCTGAAGCCATTTAATGACTTCCCAATGACGGTCGGTCATTTCAATACCTTCCTGTTTTGCGATCTCATTCCCAATTTCTTTTGTCCATTGAGAAAAATCGGTTAAATATCCTTCTTCAGTTAAATTTAATTTCTGTCCTGCTACTACTGCTTCCATTTTATTTATTTTTAAATTATTAATAGTTATTATATTTTTTTTCCTTTTGTACTCATATTTCTGCTAACCAATGGAATTGAAATTCCTTTTAAGAGCATATTCCAATAGATCCACCTAAATGCCAGTTTCCCCCAGTGGTTAAAGATGCTTTCTTTTAAAAGTTTTAATGGTCCTATTCCGGGAATAGGGAAAGTACCTTCTACGGGTTCCTGGGTGTAATTAAAATCAATTAAAAGAGCTTTGTTTTTTCCTGTTTCAATAAAGCAATTGGCATGACCGTCAAATTCCTGTTTTAATGGTTTACCATCCAGGTACAGTAAAATATTATCGGTTAGGGTTTCAGACGCAAAGTGGGCCACAGAACCCGCTTTAGATGCCGGAACATTGGTTGCATCCCCAATTACAAATACATTTTCGTGATCAATGGATTGTAGGGTGTGATGATTTGTAGGAACAAAATTTAAATCGTCTCCCATTCCGGAACGTGCAATTAATTCATCACCCATATTTGTTGGGACAGTGACCAATAAATCGAAATCAACTATTTGCCCTCCATAATCAACAATTTGATTTGTTTCATTATCTACCTTTTCAATGGCGAAATCGGTTACAACCTTGATGTTTTTCTCACTTAATAAATGACCTAATGCAGCTGTTGCTTTGGGTTTGGTAAATGCACCACCTAAAGGTGTTACATAGGTTAAGTCTACTTTTTCCCGAATTCCTTTTTTTGTGAAATAATCATCCGCCAGGAAAACAAATTCTAAAGGTGCAACCGGACATTTAATTGGCATTTCAGTAAAATGGACAATCATTTTTCCACCTTTAAACTCCCGTAGTTTATTTCTCAGGGCTAAAGCGCCCTCATAAGTGTAAAAATCGAAAACATTCTTGTGCCAGTTTTTGCCTTTCATTCCCTCTGTTTCTTCCGGAGCAATTTTAGAACCCGTGGCTATAATTAAGAGGTCATAATTTAAAGTTTCGTCTTCCAACTGGACTTTATTTTCATCAGGAAAAATTTGTTCGATCTTTTTCTGAATGTAATTCACACCCTTGGGAATGAATTTTTTACCATCCTTTTTTACCTGGTCTTCTGTATAAATATCAAAAGGCAGAAATAAAAATCCCGGTTGGTAATAATGTGTTTTATATTGGTCTACAATGCTGATGTTCCATTGATCTTTTTTTAATTTGGATCTAAGATGGTTTGCCATCATTGTTCCCGCAGTTCCAGCACCTAAAATCAGTAAATTTTTCATTTGTAATATTTTTTAGTCAACTATTTTAATCCGAAATATCTATTTAATTCAAAAATATTATTGGGTAAATAATTAAATATTAAACAAAATTATCAATTATTAATGGCGATAATTATGACAATCATCATATTTATTGTTAATAATTTGATATATGTTTATTTTAGGGAATGCAAAATCACCTCAGAAATTTTGAAGTTTGGAGTGTCAATTTTTTGAAGAAAAGCAATTTAAAATTGATCGATAAGGAAATTTAATTGCCTTTATAGGTCAAAGATAACCTGTTGTTTGTGAAATATGTGTAACATATGTTGCAGAGCAAAAAAGTAGTTTGACCATGAAAATTTATGATTTTGATTTGCTGTTTCTTTGAATACCAGGTTTTTGATTAGGCCCTAGGGAAGGCATCTCCTGTTTGATGTAATCTTATTAAAATTTAAATCTATCGGGGAGATGGCATTCTGTAAAATGGAAATTCAGCGTTCAACTTAAATTTATCTGAAATTTATGGTCTTTGAAATGATATAAATCATTTACAATCAGACTTTAATAATGATAGAGGCTTTTAATAAAATTGAAGGGGATTCAATGGTTTTGAACAATTATTAAGCAAAATCAACTCAAAATACAACTATAGGTGGGACTAATTATAACTTTGTAAGTCTGTAACTTTTGTTACTGGGTTAAAAGAGATCATAGGTTACTTTTGTCCCAATTTTCCTGTTTATTATAACAGAAAATAAATAAAAAAACGATGAAAGATTTTTGGGATGAACGATATAAACAGAATGATTATGCTTATGGGAAAAACCCAAATGAGTACCTAAAAAGTAAGCTGGTAAATTTTGAGCCGGGCGATATCCTTTTTCCTGCTGAAGGGGAAGGACGAAATGCGGTGTTTGCAGCTAAAAACGGATGGAGAGTTTCGGCTTTTGATATTAGTGCCGAAGGTAAAAAAAAGGCGCTTAAACTGGCAGAAGAAGAGGGGGTGGAAATTGATTATCACATCACGCCGCTTAGCAGCCAGGGATATGATAAAAATCAATTTGATGCCATAGCTCTCATTTACGCACATGTGCAACCGGAAGAGCGAAAGGATTATTTCAGGTTTTTCACTCATATTCTTAAAAACAACGGGAAAATAATTTTTGAAGGTTTCAGTAAAAAACATCTTGAATACCAGGCTAAATATCCTAAAGCAGGAGGACCAAAAGAGGAGAAAATGCTTTTTTCAGAAAAAGAGATCAGAGAGGCTTTTCCAGATTTGGATT
>ERZ1284728.33-NODE-33-length-16286-cov-47.711848_pt1 | contig 16286 bp, 19 predicted proteins | sample MGYA00454601_ERZ1284728 | MGnify/ENA primary metagenome ERZ1284728 (study PRJEB36292, sample SAMEA5787382) | metagenome | biome: Arctic soil; feature: perennial spring outflow channel; material: sediment | place: Canada | collected 2017-07-08 | depth 0.05 m ...
ACCAAGGATATGAAATTTAAAAGGGCACGTACTATGGGACAAATATTACGCACGGCCCTTGAATTTGTTAGGAGAAATTATGAAGACGTAAATACGAAGTTTTAAAAGTGAGAAACCAACTTTTCCAAAGTTTCAAACTTTGGAAAAGTTTAGAACTTTAGAAATAGAAATAAAATTTTTTCTACCGGATTATGCATACATCAACCTTCCTTTTGGCGGTGGAATTTTCCTACCATTCAATTTGGCAGTTTCAATCCACTCATCAATCACGACTTCCACATTTGCCAAGGCTTGTTGATATGTCTCCCCATCAGCTTGACATCCGGCTAATTCCGGTACTTCAGCAATTAAGGCTTCATCTTCTTTGCTCCAATAAATAATGATCTCGTATTTATAGCTGTTTTTTATCATCTTACAATTCTAATTGATGTTTCACTATTAAGTTTCTTACTTGCTTTACTTGATAAGGTTTTGCTTTAGCTGATTTTGATTGGATATTTAAGATATCCTCTATACCTTCTTTGATGAAAATATGATGGCTTCCTTTAATCCTTTCATCGAATCCCAGTGCAATTAATAAATGTCTGAAACCTTCGAAATCAATGTTTTTGTCTGAAGTTCCCCGTAATATTTTAATCAGCATTTTTTCATGCTTACTCATACAGATGTGCCTCTTACAAAATTAATACTATTCCGATTAAAAACATTTGATAAACTTCTACCTAAAATACGTGTTTTGGATTTAATTGCAAATGCAAATTAAAATATAATTTGGAGGTAGGATTTTAGTAACCAACTTTTCCAAAGTTTCAAACTTTGGAAAAGTTTAGAAAGTTTATTTAACTCTTTTCTTCCTTATTGAAATAAACAAGATAGTAATACATCTGTTTTTCTTCATCCCAGCCTTTTTCCACGAATTTCTCAGCCGATTCCGGATTGATGAAATCCATCCTTATCTGTATATGCGTATCCAGATTGATGGTGTTCTTAATAGATTTTCTGGCGGCCGTAACGGCGGTGTTCGCGATAGGGAAGGAGGTAAGGTCTTCGATTTTATATTTCTGCCCTTTGTCTGTTTTGTAATTTTTGAATTCCGGGATCAAATCCGGATTATCGATCACAGAGTTCATGAAAGCGGTTTCTTCAAAATCGTCATTTTTTGCAAAATAATCGACACTTCGATTCATGAACATCACCTCTTCTTTTTTGTCTTCAGCAGGTAAAACCACATCTTTTGCGAAATTCTGACAAAATTTTAAATACTTCTTGGTATAAAAATTATTATCGGCCAGCACATCAACACCTAAAAAGTTCTCAAGCCAGTATTTGGTGTCATATTTATTGGAATCTACCGAAAGGATTTTATAACCTTCCTCTCTGTTTTTGTTGAATATTAGTGCTCCTTTATCAAGTTTTTGAAGATTGATCCCTTGCTGAATGATCATTTCCAGAGTACTTCCTTTTTCCTGAAACTGAAGAAAATCATGTTTTAATTCAGATTTGAAAATTCCTATTGCTGAAACCTTCTCGTTATCCAACAACATATTTTCAAAATATACCACATATACTTCTCCACTTTTGATATGCGGATGGGAGGATTGCTCAAATAACAACGTATTTATTTTTTTGGAAACCTCATGAACGGTTTCCGGCTGATCAAAAATTTTATTAGCTAAATTGAAAAGCTCATTGAATTCCAGGTCTGTTTCATGAAAAAACTGGTAATAACTTTCCTCCTTTTCCCGAAAAGGCTTTAAGAAATACTCCTTGATTAGTGGCGTGATCTCATCGTTTAATTCAAAAGGCTCTGCTGAAAGAAATATATTCTCATTGCGGCTTTTATTTCCAACTCTGTGAATAGAAAGTGATTCAATTTGTGCGTTAAATAGGTTGATCATTTTAGACTTGAGATATTAGATTAGAGATTTGAGAATTTAGAAAATAGTATTGAGATTTGAGTATTGAGTATTGAGAAAAAAAATTAAAGCAAAAAGGGGAACAGTGAACATTTAGCGAGTTCTGACAATGAGCGCAGTCGAAGGGTTAATTCCAAATATCGTCATTAGTCTGCTCGTCGTAATTGTCAAGATCAAAATCCTCATCAAAGTCATCCTCAAATTCGTCTTTTTCTGCGATGAATTCTTTTTCCGGGGCTTCCAGGGGAATTTGTCCGTGAGCGAACATTAAATTGGGATAATCCCTTCCTGCTTCGGGCTCTGCAATCTCTCCCAGTTCGATAAGGAATGTCCACATGCTTAGAAAGTCATACACATAAATCAATTTGGTTTGCGATTCAGAAACTACCGAGTCCAGGGTTGTTTCATTCATCAACCGGATAGATTCGGCTCCTTCGCTAAGGTCAAATTGAGAGATCTCTTCTCCCTGATTCCAATCTCCATCGCTTAAATAGAAGGAAGCCATTTCATTTCCATCAAATCCGAAGGCATTGATAATTGCATTATGAAAATCTTCTAAAGTAGCTTCTTCTTCAATTTCAATGTCCCGGAAAACATCCTCGTGAGTATCTAATATTATCCTGAATCTATAAATCATGCTGTGTTTTTTATTTTTAATCCCGTAAAAGGGGCTTCATTCGTTGTCAATTGCTCGTTCTATTCGGACGGACTTTCATTATATACTTTGTGTACTTTATAATATTTATCGGCTAAATCTATGCAGGGTATATGTCATTGCAGCAAGAAGGAAAAATGCTCCTACCTGATGCAAAATTCCTAACCAAAGAGGTACGGCAAAAATAAGGGTAAAAACTCCCAAAACAAATTGTACAAGAACTAAAATTAAAAGTGCACTAATTCCGTTACTTTGCGCACCGGTAAGATCCAATTTCCGACTTTTAAACCAAATTACACCTATAAAAACTACCACGATATAAGCCAGGTAACGATGCACAAACTGTACACCACTTTTTCCTTCTACAAAATTTTTCCATAGTGGCGATTGTTCTATAAATACCGTTTCGTGTATGAGTTTGCCTTCATTCATCAACGGCCAGGTATTATGAATTAAACCCGCATTTAAACCTGCCACAAAGGCTCCCCAAATAATCTGGATCAATAAAATTGCCATGCTAAACCTCAACAAATTTCGAAAACCGGTTTTTATGGTTTTTTTAGCCGGGTACATGATATCCAATGCTACCCAAAGTGTAAAAGCAAAGGTGATGAATGCGGTGGTAAGATGCATGGCGAGCCTGTAATGACTTACATCCGGTTGATCTATCAATCCGCTTTTTACCATGTACCAACCTAAAAAACCTTGAAATCCCCCAAGCAATAATAGGATAATGCATTTTTTTAGGATTTCTCCGGTAATTTTTTTCCTAATTAAAAAATAAAGGAAAGGAACAATAAATACGATCCCTAAAAGTCTGCCAAGTAATCTATGGAACCATTCCCAGAAATAGATTTGCTGATAATCTTCCAGGGTGAAATCAAAATGAATATTGATCTTCTGGTATTCAGGATATTTTTTATATTCTTCAAAAGCCTCTTCCCATTGCGAGTGGGTAATGGGAGGGATTACTTCGGTTACCAGGTGCCAATCGGTCATGGAAAGTCCGGAATTAGTAAGCCGTGTTATTCCTCCCACTACCACCATTATAAAAATGAGAAAACATCCGGCTAGAAGCCAGATAACAAGAGGTTTTTGGTCTTTTTTCATAGCGGAATTTTAGTCTTTCCAATTGCTAAACCTTACCGGAAAAGCCATGATTAACATACGTTTAAAGGCTACTTTCATTTTCGTGCTTTCTTTATTCTCTCAGTTCTGGGGATTTTCAGTTTTTAAACCTAAATCTTTCCCTTTTTGAAGCATGAAATTTCTCGCTGCTTCATATTCATTAGGAATTTCACCTTCCAGAATAGCCTCCTTTATGGCATCTTTAATTATCCCGATCTCCCTGGATGGTTTCAGTTGAAAAGTCTTCATTATTTCTTCCCCCGTAACAGGCGGTTGGAAATTCCTAACCTGATCCCGTTCTTCAACTTCCTTAATTTTCTCCCTAACTTTTTGGAAGTTATTATGGTATTTTTTAAATTTTTTCGGATTTTTTGTCGTGATATCCGCTTCACAAAGTGTCATAAGGTCTTCAATCTCATCTCCGGCATCAAAAACCAACCTTCGCACTGCAGAATCGGTTACATTTTCATCGGCTATCACAATAGGTCTGGAACTCATCAATACGAGTTTCTGCACGTATTTCATCTTCTCATTTAACGGCATCCGAAGGCGCTTGAACAGTTTAAAAACCATTTTAGCCCCAATAAATTCGTGTCCATGGAAGGTCCAGCCTATTTTTTTATTGAATTTCTTGGTAGGTGCCTTTCCAATATCGTGTAAAAGAGCAGCCCAGCGTAACCAGAGATCCTCGGTATGATTGGAAATGTTATCCACTACTTCCAGCGTATGCCAGAAATTGTCTTTATGTCGCTGACCTTCGATTTCTTCAATTCCTTCCAGAGCAGTTAATTCTGGTAAAATAAGGGGAAGCAAACCTGTTTTATGCAAAAGCGCAAAACCTATGGAAGGTTTTTCAGAAAGCAGGATTTTATGGAGTTCGTCTACAATGCGCTCTCCGGAAATTATTTTTATGCGCTCCTTGTTCCTGGAAATCGCTTCCAGCGACTGATTTTCAATTTTGAAACCCAATTGAGTGGCAAACCGTATAGCGCGAAGTATTCGCAAGGGATCATCAGAGTATGTTATATCCGGATCCAGAGGGGTTTTAATCAGTTGTGATTCAAGATCTCCCATGCCATCAAAAGGATCTATAAGATCTCCGAAATTTTTTTCGTTTAAACTTAAGGCAAGCGCATTAATGGTAAAATCCCTTCGGTTTTGATCATCTTCCAGGCTGCCATTTTCTACAACGGGATTTCGGCTATTTTCATTATAGCTTTCGGTACGGGCTCCCACAAATTCGATTTCCATATCAAAAGCCCGCAACATAGCTGTTCCGTAATTTTTGAAAACCTGAACTTTGGGTTTATGAGGGAGTAATTGGGAAACCTTTTCTGCCAGGGCAATTCCGCTTCCTACGGCAACAATATCGATGTCTTTTGGATCTCCACGTTGTAAGATGTGATCTCTTACAAATCCACCTATCACATAGCTCTCAAGACCTGTTTCATCGCTTGCGCGGGATATAATTTTAAATATTTCAGGTTTGAGTGCGTTGCTGAAATTCTTGTTTTTGGGCATGTCTTATTTGCGTATCACTTTTACAGTCCTGTCGTTACCAATTTTAATTATGGACGAAGGTTTATCTGAAATTTTTGAATGGTGCAAATTTACTATATAGTCTACACCTTTTAAAATTTCCGGGGCTATTTGAGCAAAAGATTTTGGCGTAGGTTCCCCACTGATGTTTGCTGAAGTTGAAACCAGTGGTTTTCTTAATTTGTAGATAAGTTGTTCGCAAAATTTTTCCTTAACCACACGTATGGCCAGGGTTTCATCTTCAGCAACAAGGTTATTCGCCACCCGAATAGGGTTATCATAAATAATGGTTGTTGGTTTATCCGAATGGTCTATAACATCATAAGCAGGATCCGGAACCTTATTTACAAATTGTTCCAGCATTTTTACGCTATTAACAAGGCAGATCATTGCTTTGTTGTCGGTTCGTTTTTTCAATTTATAAATCCGTTCTACTGCTTGCGGATTTGTAGCATCACAACCAATTCCCCAAACCGTATCTGTGGGATATAAAATAATTCCTCCTTTTTTTAATACCTCCAGGGCATTTTCTATTTCCTGTTTAAGCGCTTCCATGTATTATACTTTTATATTCTTTTAGTGTTTGATAAGCCATAATTTCTGAAGTGAAATTACGGTGAAGGTTTTCTTTTGAAATCCCTGTGAATTTAAACTTTAGGTCCGGGTTTTTGATAAGGCTTTTAACTGCTTCGGCTAATTTCTTAAAATCGTGCGCGGGAGCCAGAATTCCATTTTCCATATGTATGATAACTTCCGGAATTCCACCCACATCGGTGCTTACCACCGGGACATTGTAATAAAATGATTCGTAAATAAATTGTGGAATCCCTTCGCTTTCTGAAGTCATTAAAGAAATATCAAATTGCGGGATGAATCCAGAAGCCTCCGGAATTTTATTTAAAAGGCTGATATGATTTTCTAGTTTTAATTGTTTAATCAACTTATTGAAAGATGGAGTCAATTCTGAAAATGCACCTATTTGAACAAAATGGAGTCCCTTGATTTTTTGATTATTAACAAGCTCATCGGCCACCCGAATAAATGTTTTAAGATCCTTTGGCCAGATGTGATTGGCAATATTTCCAACAATAATGGTGTCTTTATTAAGCTTTAAATGATCTTTTAGTGAAAATGCATTTGATGTAGCTTTATCCCTAAGCGATGTGCCGTGATAAATACACTGTATTTTTTTATGTTCCGAAATGTTTTCTTCAGAAATAGCTTTTGTCTTTTTGGAAACACACAGGATTTTTTTAAGTTTTGGGTAATTATATTTATACAAACTCGATTTACGAGCCTGAATAGGGAAGGAGGTTTTTTTACTGAAAATAAACGGCGGCAAATCTGCCAAATAATCTCCCATAATAGCAAGGGTAAGGGCTGTGCTATCGTGAATGTGGATAAGGTCTATCTTTTGATCCTTGCATACTTTTACAAGTTTTAAAAAATATCTTGGATCCATTTTAAAATCCAAATGAGCTGTGATAAACTTAAACCCTGTTTTTTTTAAATGTTTTTGAAACTCACTTTTATAAGGACAAAATATGATATTTAGAATTTCAGGAGCCAGAAAACCCAGCTCCATACATAGATTTTCAATATGCTTTTCCCCGCCACCCCAATTTTTTACCGCTGAAAGATGTAGAATGGTCATACTTACTTTTGATGCTGAATAATTGAATTTTGGCTCAGAAAATTGAAAGACAAATTTACAATATTATTAACCGAAGCACTATGAACAAAATAAAAGCTTTTTACTCGATTGGAATTTACGCGATAAGAAAGATTATTTTTTACTCTCCTGGCTAATTTCTGAATACGCTTTATTCAAAATTGGTTTCCAAAACTTAATCACTTTGGGTTGATTAATCCCGTGCAGCCGAAGGGCAATTCATTTTGTTGTTCTTTAAAGCCAGTTGAGGCCTACGGTCTATAACAATTTTCACGGCTTTTTTATTATTGGGCACGAACAGGAAAAAAGTGTGGATCTTACGGCCGTAACACATTTTTATAGCATAGATTTCATCAAAGCCAATAGTTAAATTGTCCAAAACCAGAGATTTTGATTTTTGCCCACTTAAAGAAAAATTTTCTGATTCATTTCTTATTTTCATAGAAAGGTAAAAAAAAGAATAAGTTTCTATATTTTTATGGCCTTAAATATTATTATAAAAATTAGAGTTTTTGAAAGTTACCATTATTTCTCCTTTTTCCTTTGGATATATTGATTCTTTAGCAGAAAAATTTTCCGCTAAATCTCAGTTTGAGGTTTATTTTATAAATATAAATGATATTCCATTCAAGTATTCCAATTTATCCGAACGGGCAAAAAACTTTTTTTTGAAGTTGATTTTCAAAAGGAATTTAAAAATGGAATATATTGAAAATGAAATATTGTCGCGTGTTAATGAAAAATCGCAGCAAGATATTATCATGGTTATAAGGCCAGATAAATTCTCCAGAGAACATTTGATTTCTTTAAAATCTAATACTCATAAAATAATCACGTATCTTTTTGATTCTGTGTCATCTATACCTAAACAAATAGAGAATATTGATTTATTTGATGAAGTTTACAGTTATGAGGTAGAGGATGTGAGTAAATACAATTTTAAGTTTATAACTAATTTTATTCCAATTGATTATGAAGAAGTTGCCGCTGGTTGTGGCTTATTTAACATATCTTCTTATGATGAAAGGTACCCTTTAATATTAGAGGTCGCTAAGTATTTAATGGATTATAGTTATCCATATAAAATTGTGGTAAGAAAAGAGAAACCTTTCACTTCAAAATTCGTAGAAATTGTTAAAGATTATTGGAATTTGGAAAAAGTTTGTGATTATATATTAGAGTCTGAAATATTACTGGATATTCAAAAAAAAGGTCAACATGGGTTAAGCTTTAGGGTTTTTGAAGCTTTAGGTTGTGGTAAAAAACTCATTACAACTAATAAATCTATTTTACAATATGATTTTTATAAACCGGAAAATATTTTAGTTATAGATAATCTAAACCCTATTATCCCAAGAAGTTTTTTAGAACAAAGAACAGTAGAAGTCCCGGAATTTATAAAGTCAAAATATAGAAGAGAAAACTGGATTAATACAGTTTTTAGTTAAATAAATTTTTGTAAAATTTATAATAATTCTGTTCCATCACATCTAATGTGAATTTAGAATTTACAAGTTCAAAAGCGTTGGCAATTACTTTATTTCTTAATTCAGGATCATTTATGATTTTTAATGTATTTGCAGCTAGTTTATTTGGATCTTTTATTGGGGAGATCATGCCTGTATTCCCATTGCTAATTGCCTCTCCCGTTCCCCCGGCTGCTGTAGCAACAACAGGTACTTTGCATGCAAAAGCTTCCATGATTGATAATGGTAGTCCTTCCGTTTCAGAAGAAAGTAAGAACAGGTCCAGCTCAGGTAAAATTTTTGGAATATCCGTTCTAAATCCGGTGAAAATAATGTCTTTTTGAACGCCTAATTCTTTGGCGTAAGCCTTTAATTCTTTTTCTAATGGACCCTGGCCTACAATTAAAAATTTCAACTCATTTTTTGTTTCGGCTAAAATAATTTTAGCGGCATCCAGGAAAGTAAAAAGATCTTTTTGGCTGGTAAGACTAGCGATATTTCCAATGATAAATGCATCTTTTGGAATATTATAGTCAGATCTTAGAATTCCAGAATCTAACGAGTGGGAAAAGTTTTTAACATCAATTCCATCATAGATAACTTGAACTTTATTTTCACTTTTCAAGACAGGTTTCAGAACATTTTTTACAGCTTGAGAAACGCATACAATTCTATCTATTCTATGATGGTTGTATTTTAAAACTTTAAAAAAATTTTTGTGAACTTTGTTGTTTCGTTTTCTAGAATATACAAGTTTTAGCTTAGGGAAAAATTTAATTAATAATAAACTCATCGAAAAAGCCTTGGAGTCATGTACGTGTAAAACCTCTATTTGCTGTTCTTTAAGGATTTTATATAATTTTTTAATGAAGGCTATAGAATACCTGGAATTGCGGGAAGCTGTGAAATGTGGGATCGACAACTCGATGCATTTTTGTTGTAAAACTGAAGTTTCCGGACAAAATATAAACTGCTGTAAATCCAGGTGCGGTTTTAAAATAGAATAGGTTGTGAGCATTTGATTATCGCCACCTCGCCATTCTATAATGGTTGAAACGTGTAGAATTTTCATCCGGCTAAATTAGTTATTTTTTGAGGGTTTTCAATTATTAAAAAAGTCAGTAATTAAATTACCCAAAACCGACAAACATATTGCTTATGTTGAGAGACCCCAGATAAATAATGGGCTTAATTTTCGTCTTTCAAGTTCGGAATTAAATTTTTGCGTAATTATTATTTTAATATCATAGATACAAAGGTGTCGAAGTTAGACTTCGGTGTGCCAACAATAAACCTACCTTTCCTGAAAAGATTTAATCTTTATAGTATTTTTGTGAAATGAAAATCATTTTTGGAGAGACCGGTAAAAGAAAAAAGGAAGCTATTCTTAACTGTATTGAGAATTTTAAATCTGAAGGGAAATCTTTAAATAACGGCCAACGGAACAGTATTAAAATTTTTGATCTGGAAGGCGAAAAAATTAACATCAAGTCCTTTAAAATCCCCAACGCTATCAATAAAATAGTCTATCGGTTTTTTAGAAAATCCAAGGCAGAGCGGTCTTTCACCTATGCTGAATATCTTATTTCAAAAAATATTGGCACTCCACATCCCATAGCTTTTGCCGAGAAAAAATTGGCTTTCACTTTTCAGGAGAGTTATTATATAAGTGATCATTTGGATTATGATCTTACTTTTCGGGAATTGGTTACCAATCCAAATCATCCAAATCACGAGGAGATCTTGCGGGCTTTTACCCGGTTTACTTTCCAGTTGCACGAGCAGAGGATAGAATTTTTGGACCATTCCCCCGGTAATACTTTAATTCAGCTAAATAATGGGGATTATAAATTCTTCCTTGTGGATTTAAACCGGATGAATTTCAAAAAGTTGAATTATGAGGAGCGAATGAAAAATTTCTCCCGGCTTACTCCAAAAAAGGAAATGATTGAGGTTATGGCAAGTGAATACGCGAATTTGATAAACAAGCCTGAAGCTGAAGTTTTTAAGGAAATGTGGATGTATACCAATGATTTTCAGAAAAAATTTCAGAGGAAACAAAAAATGAAAAAGAAATTTAAATTGTAGTCTTTTTGCTAAAACAGAAGAATAAAAGCTTTAGTCAAGATGGCGATCAAGAAAACCACCTAAAGCAGGGAAAAACAAATTTGGAGGAAACTGCTGATACATCTTGAGGGCATTTTTCTTAACAGCTGCCGCGTCCTGCTCTTCAAATAATTCTGGTTTATGATCCCGCAAATGAACAGAAACATTATTTATTCCATCTTCAAAAGTTGCCCAGCCGGCTTTATCTATCCAGGGAGAAAAGATGATGAATGAAGGTTTTTTTAATGCTTTTGCCATATTAATTGCTCCCCCGTCATTCCCAATAATCATATCACAATTATCCATTATGGCTATAAATTCCCTTATGCTTTTCCCAAAAACAGTAAAATATACTTTTTTACGGGTGCTCTCTTTACAGTAGTTTAATATTTTAGATGCTTCGGAAATTTGTTTTGGATGATAATTAAAGAGCAGATTCACATCTCCTTTTTCGGCAATAAAATCAATCACTTCAGCCATATGTATAAAGGGATAGGTTTTACTTTCGCTACTTCCCAAAACATTCAGCATAATTGTCTGATTTTCGGGATCTACGTTGTGTTTGGCAAAAAGGGAACTGGCGAATTCCTTTTCTTCCCGGCTCACATGGATTTCCGGAGTATTTTTTAACGGAAAAACCAGTTTTAAGGGAGTTAAAAGGGATAAGCGTACATCTATAATTGAACCGGAAATGTCAGGCGCTTTTTCTTTCTTTACAGGGTGGGTATAAATAAAATTGGTGTTTTTCTTCCAATAGGATATTTTTTTAGGCGCTCCGGAAAACAATACTATCAACCAACTTTCCATTTTTGAATAGGCATCGATAATGATGTCGTATTTCTCCTTCCGTATGGAACGGATGAGCTTAAAAAATTCCCATTTGCTGTTCCTGTGCTTTTCCCGGAATAGAACCAGTTTGTTAAAACTGGTGTTGCCCTGTAAAACAGCAGTAGTTGATTCATAGACCATGTAATCAATTTGTGCCTCAGGATAAGCTTTTCGCAAATTATCACAAAGAAGGGAACTCACTAAAACGTCTCCTATCATTTTTTGTTGGATTACAAGAATTTTCATGGTCATTTATTTCTCCTTCCCGGATAATTCATAGATCTTGGACTTTTCCAGGATCTTTGTTTAATAACATTCAGATAATATCTCAATAACTTCTGAAGGATCAAAATATTCACTTTTAGCTTCGGAATAAAGAAAAGAAGTATTCCCAAAACCGATAAAACCAATTTCTCCACAATTTCACCTGTAAACAGCAAAGGATGTAAGATCAATTTTTGATGGAGTGGGAAATGATTGCTAATGTAAACGTGTTTAGAAATGATCACTTCTGTTTTTGTTACTGCCTTTGTTTTGATATTGATCCTAGACGCGCCCCCGTGTTTATGAAAAATTGTGGTTTGGGTATCGACCGCTACTTTCCCGCCTTCTGAATTTACTTTTTTACAAATATCAACATCCTCCAGATAAAGCCAATAATCCTCATTCCAGCCATCAATCCTGTCAAACCAGTCCCTGCTCATAAAAATCACTGCCCCGGTAACCCAGTCGGGGTAGAACAAACCATTCTGAACAGAAAACTTTTTTTTCAGTTTTTCTGAATTGAATTTCCGGTAGATAGCACGTGTTAATCCAAAGAAACGCCAAAAGGAAGGGAAAAGGTTTCTTAGGTTGTAATATTTCCCGTTTTCGTTGATCTGCAAACAGGATAAAATCCCAATTTCGGAATGGGAATCAGATGTTTTCAAAAGTTGTTCAAGAGCTTCAGAAGTAAGCGTTGTATCTGGATTTAAAAAGAACAAATATTTTCCAGAAGCATTTTCTGCGCCCCGATTGCATCCGTTGGAAAAACCGTTATTCCCGCTATTTTTCAAAAAACTAAAATCCGAAAATTTATTCTGAAATTCCTCAAATTTACCATCCCCGGAATCGTTATCAACCACGATAACCTCAAAAGAAATCCCCGGAGAATTTATTTTTTGCAGGGATTGCAAACAGGCATTCAATGCCTCCCAACCACGATAATTAACGGTAATAATGGAAATATCCAATGTCTGTTTTTTATTTTTATTTCACCCTTCGGGGGTTAGGGGGGGGTTACACTGCCACATTATATTCCCTCAAGGCATCATTCAAAGAGGTTTTTTTATCGGTGCTTTCCTTTCTTTTTCCAATGATCAATGCACAAGGTACCTGAAATTCTCCTGCGGGGAATTGTTTGGTATAACTTCCCGGGATAACTACAGATCGTGAAGGGATATATCCTTTGATCTCTTTGGGTTCTGTTCCTGTTACATCAATTATTTTCGTCGATCCTGTAAGAACCACATTGGCGCCCAAAACGGCTTCTTTTTCAACCCTGATTCCTTCCACAACGATGCATCTTGAACCTACAAAAGCATTGTCTTCAATAATTACAGGTGCAGCCTGTAAAGGTTCCAAAACCCCACCAATTCCTACACCGCCACTTAAGTGAACATTTTTGCCAATTTGGGCACAGCTTCCCACGGTTGCCCAGGTATCTACCATAGTTCCCTCATCTACATAAGCTCCAATATTTACATAACTTGGCATTAAAATTACGCCTGAGGAGATATATGCTCCGTAACGCGCCACCGCATTTGGAACTACCCGAATCCCTTTGTCTGCAAAACCACTTTTTAGGGGAATTTTATCGTGGTATTCAAAAATTCCGGCTTCAAGGGTTTTCATCTTTTGAATAGGGAAATAAAGCACCACCGCTTTTTTCACCCATTCATTTACCTGCCAGCCCTCACTTGTTGGCTCGGCAACGCGAAGTTTTCCTTCATCCAAATACAGAATTACTTGTCGAATAGCATCGATCGTTATAGAATCGCTTAGTAAACTTCTGTCGTCCCAAGCCTTGGCAATAATATCTTCCAGTGATTTCATTTCAATAAGTTTTCAGCAAATATAACAGCTTATGTCCAATTTTTGGGAGTATAGGAAGATAAACCTTATCTTTGCGTAAAATTTATAATGGCACGGATTATAGCTTTAGATTATGGTGTTAAGCGCACCGGAATTGCGGTAACCGATGATTTTCAAATCATTGCGTCCGGCCTCGCGACTATTCCTACCAAAGAATTGATCCCTTATCTCGAGAACTATTTTAAGATTGAAAATGTGGAGCTCGTTCTTGTAGGGGAACCAAAACAAATGGATAATACGGCTTCCAATAATGAAGTTCCAATTCAGGAGTTTTTGAAGAAGTTTCAGGAAAAATTTCCGAGTATGCAAATGAAACGGGTAGATGAACGTTTTACATCGAAAATGGCTGTTAGAACGATGATCGACAGCGGATTAAAAAAGAAAAAACGCCAGAATAAGGCTTTGCTGGATGAAATAAGTGCGACGATCATTCTGCAGTCATATCTTTATAAATGATATAGGAAAGTGGGAATGGAATATAGAAAATAGAGAAAAGAGAACAGAAAAAGAGAATAGAGAAAAAAAATATTCGTGTATTCGTGGCTAAAAATTCACAGCTACAAAAAACATGAAAAGTTGATTTTTTTAAATATACATTATTCAATAATAACTATTTATTATTATAAATTATTCAATATTAATTATACATTTTAAATGATTTTACCAATTATTGCTTACGGAGATCCGGTTTTAAGAAAGAAGGGAAAGGAGATCACTAAAGAGTATCCAAACCTGGATAAACTTATTGAAAATATGTGGGATACCATGTATGAAGCATATGGGGTAGGACTTGCAGCTCAACAAATTGGCCTTCCAATACGTTTATTTATGATAGATCCAAGTGCTTTTGGGGAAGATGAGGAATTGGAACTTGCAGAACAAAAACTATTAAAAAATCTTAAAAAGGTATTTATAAACCCTAAAATTGTAGCCGAAGAGGGAGAAGATTGGGCTTTTAATGAGGGGTGCTTAAGTATTCCGGAAGTACGGGAAGATGTCTTTCGAAAAAAACAAATCACCATAGAATATCAGGACGAAAACTTTAATTCTTTTCGTGAAGTATATGAGGGACTGGCCGCCAGGGTTATCCAACATGAATATGATCATATTGAGGGAATTTTATTTACCGATAAACTATCAAGTCTTAAAAAGCGTTTAATTAAAGGAAAGCTTGCAAACATTTCAAAAGGAAAGATAGATGTCGATTATAGAATGCGCTTTCCGGCAATGAAAAAAGGCCGTTAATTCTTTTGTTATTAAGCCTAGAGAAGTGATATTTGCCAGCCAAAATTTATAAAAAATATGGGTTTAGAAAAAATTTTATCGATTTCCGGAAAACCGGGATTATATGAATTAACAGCACAAACACGGGGTGGTTTTGTAGCAAAATCCATTATTGATGGAAAAAAAATAGCGGTTAACGTTCGTCATAATGTTAGTTTGCTTAGCGAAATTGCAATTTATACGTACACCGAGGAAGTTCCTCTTGGAGAGATCTTTAAAAAAATCAGTGAAAAAGAGAACGGAGGAGAGGCCATAGACCACAAAGCTTCCAAAAAGGAACAAGAGGCCTATTTTGCTGAAATACTTCCGGATTATGACGTGGAAAGGGTTTACCAAAGCGACATCAAGAAAATTCTTCAATGGTATAATTTACTCGTGAAAAATGATTTTACCGATTTTTCCAAACCAGAAGAAAAAACTTCAGACGAAGAAGAATAGGTTTAATTATCTAATAGTATAAAGCAGTTTTAATTTTATTAAAGCTGCTTTTTTGTTTTGATATTTTTCGGTTTAAAATAATCACAGTTGTATTTTTGCAAAAAATCAGAGGGATGAATTCAAGAAAAGATCAGTTACAGGCATTCGACAGACTTTTAACCATCATGGACGAGCTGCGGGAACAATGCCCGTGGGACCGGAAACAAACCCTGGAGTCGCTTCGGCATTTAACTATTGAGGAGGTTTATGAATTGGGAGATGCGATTCTTGAAAAGGATATGCAGGAGATCAAAAAAGAACTTGGAGATGTTTTATTACACTTGGTTTTCTATGCAAAAATAGGGAGTGAAACCAATGATTTTGATATTGCCGATGTCACGAATTCAATTTGTGATAAATTGATTTCACGGCATCCACATATTTATGGAGACGTGGAAGTTGCAGATGAGGATGAAGTGAAACGGAACTGGGAGAAGCTAAAACTAAAGGAAGGTAAAAAAAGCGTTTTGGAAGGCGTGCCTGCTTCCTTGCCTGCTTTGGTAAAAGCCAGCAGGATTCAGGAAAAAGTTGCCGGAGTAGGATTCGACTGGGAAGAGCCGCAACAGGTATTTGAAAAACTGAGAGAAGAGCTGGAAGAGTTACAGGATGAAATTAAGGTGAATGACACCGATAAAATGGAAGCCGAATTTGGGGATGTTTTATTTTCGATGATCAACTATGCCAGGTTTTTAAAAATCAATCCGGAAAATGCACTGGAACGAACAAACAAAAAGTTCATTAAACGCTTTCAATATCTCGAAGGCAAAGCCAAAGAAAAGAACAAATCCCTGAGTGAAATGACCCTTGCAGAAATGGATGTTTTTTGGAATGAGGCTAAACTTTTATAAATCAAAAAAAACCAGGGGAAGCCCGGAAATACTATTTTTTAATCACGATAATTTTCGAAGAAATTACTCTACTTTCATATCCAAAATTTTCCCTAACCCATTCCAGACTTTCTTCAGAATAAAAAAACAAGCAAGGGATTGTTCTTGTAATTCCACCTGTTAAAATCTATCGACTCTTAAAAAACAAGTTTTCCAATCGAATTTGCCGCTTATGTTAATAAATTCAGCTAGAAT
>ERZ1284728.34-NODE-34-length-15678-cov-8.766370_pt1 | contig 15678 bp, 15 predicted proteins | sample MGYA00454601_ERZ1284728 | MGnify/ENA primary metagenome ERZ1284728 (study PRJEB36292, sample SAMEA5787382) | metagenome | biome: Arctic soil; feature: perennial spring outflow channel; material: sediment | place: Canada | collected 2017-07-08 | depth 0.05 m ...
AAAAAGTTTAAAATTGTGAAAGCTTCCATACCTTCAAAACCATTGGTAAACGCTACATTAGATTGAATGTTATGTAACTTCGGGTGGACTCGAGGAAGAATAATTTAATCCTATTGTCTATCGAGGATATTACTGAGCGCAAGACGATAGCCAGGAAACTGGAGGACACCAAGAATCGTTATGAAGAAATGATCTACTCTTCACCTTCATTAATTGCTATTTTAGAAGGCCCTGAATTTATTTTATCTATTGCAAACGATGCCTTCCTTAAACACATAGGTAAAGGGGAAGATATAATAGGCACCTCTTATTTAGAGTCAGCTCCTGCCTTAGAAGAACAAGATTTAGAGGAAATTTTAAGAAAAGTGTATAAAACAGGGAAACCCCATTACTTACATGAAATTCCTGTAAAGATAATGCGTAATGGAAAACAGGAACTTTCCTATTACAATTTCATATATCAGCCCCAACGCGATTCCAAAGGAGTTATTAAAGGAGTGGCCATTCTCGCCAATGAAGTGACTGTTCAGGCAGAATTAAATAAAACAATAAAAGAAAGTGAAACCCGCTTTCGCCAAATGGCAGATCTTACCCCAGAAAAAATTATATCTGCAGATACCTCGGGGAAAATATATTATTTCAATAAAAGCTGGTTAGATTTTACGGGGTTGAACCTGGAATCATTAGTAAAAAAAGGTTGGGAGTATTTCATGCATCCGGAGGAATTAGATTCTGTACGCAGTACATGGAACCAGGCTATGACATCTGGAAATGTTTTTGAAAAAGAATTTCGTTTACGGGATAAAAATGGAGATTATAAATGGCATTTATGTCGCGCCGTACCTGTAAAGGATGAGGATGAAAAAGTTAAAATGTGGATTGGTGCGATTACTCAAATTCATGAGTTAAAGGAAGAGGAAGAACGAAAAGAAGATTTTCTTAAAATGGCAAGCCATGAACTTAAAACCCCTTTAACGTCAATTAAGGGATATACCTATTTATTATTAGAAAGGTTAAGGGAAAATAAAGAGGTCCTGCCAGAATCTATACCTATTATCCCCTCTCTGGAACGGATTGATAGTCAAATCACAAGATTAACCAGGTTGATCTCCGAGATGTTGGACCTTTCCAGGGTTCAGGAAAGCAAACTGGAATTACAAAAGGAAAGCTTCAGCCTAAACGATATGGTCGAGGAATGTGTACAGGATATTCAGTATTCCAGTACGGAAGCGAGAGTTGAAATAGATCATAAGGCACAACTTATTGTCAATGGAGATAGGGATAGGATTAGTCAGGTACTCATCAATTTAATTACTAATGCAATTAAATATTCCCCCAATGATAAAAATATTGAAGTTAAAGTTTTTCAGGAGGGAATAGATAAGGCCTCTGTAAGTGTAAAAGATCACGGAATTGGGATCAACCTGGAAGATCAACCAAATATATTTAATAGGTTTTTCCGGGTCACTGGAAAAGATGAACAAACCTATTCCGGTTTAGGGATTGGATTGTATTTGGCTAAAGAAATAATGTTGCGCCACAATGGTGATATCAGGGTTAAAAGTGAGAAAGGAAAAGGTTCATTATTTACATTCTCACTCCCTCTGGAGAAAAAATAAAAAATCCGGAGCGAAAAGGCAATTAAAACATTTCTTAGGTCATACAAGACCTATACAACAGTTAGAATTTTCCTGAGACTACATCAGCATTCATCGGGAAATAATGATAAATCGAATAAAATAAAATGGCTAAAATTTTAATAGTTGAAGATGATCATAACTTAGGCCTTATGATAAAAGACATCCTGGAATTTAAAGGGTATGATATAATTCTGTCCAGAAGACCTGAAAATACAGTTAAGGATATAATTGAGAACGATGTAGATTTAATACTTCTGGATAAACTTATTTATGGAGTTGACGGCACCGATGTTTGTGCGGAGATTCGAAGCACCAAAACTACTTCGAACAAACCTGTACTTATGATGTCAGCACTTAACGATTCTCGAACAATTTGTCTGAAAGCGGGGGCTACAGATTTTATTTACAAACCTTTTGATATGAAAAAATTTCAAAATAAGGTGCAGGAGCTTTTGGAAAAAGCTAAAACTTAGGCTTTAATATATCTATACTTAAGAACCTTTTAATGGCCTGCTTACAGAAAAGTAACATTTGGCTCTATCCTGTCTAGTAGTCCAAAAATGGACTAGTGGTAATCAAGTTCGGAACAATCTCAGGCAAGGTCACAACAATAAAACGCAATGCGCCAATTTTAATGCGATTGCGGATTTTTTCATTTCTTTATGCCGTGGGGTGTGCGGCCCGGGTTCTTTTTATAAATTGAATCAGAAGGGATCAAGCCTAATTGCTATGGACTACCTCATAAGAAAATTCCTACAAATCGTTTTCCAAAGAAGGTATTTATCAAGTATTTAAGTTATTGGGCTAAAAGTATTTGCAGCACCTCTTTTTCTTCTTATCTTAGTAAGACCATAACATAAGTAGGTTAAGTTCATGGTAGATTTGGGGCAAAAAAAGGTGGATGAATAATCCGCCTTTTTTTATGTTCAATTTTCAGAAGTTACTTAAGAGCTCTCATAAATGCAATTAAAATTTCGGTTTATGGGCAAACGTTGTAACCAAGGCGAAAAAATGCCATTCCGGACCTTCAGCTTGTAGGCTTTTTAAGTCCGGAATCTTTAAAGTTTTCAGGTATTTAATGTTTTTCACTACTCTGAGCGCATTTCAAAAACAACGGGTAAAGAATATCCTACTGAAACCGGTCTTCCCCTTTGTTTGCCGGGAGCCATTTTTGGGATAAGTTTAGCTACACGTTCTGCCTCGGCTTCAAGTCTTTTATGTGGCCCTCTTGTTTGGATTTCAGCAACCTCCCCTTTTTCATTGATCTTAAATCCTACATAGATCCTGTGGAAACCGATAAGCCCCAATTCTGCGCCTATCCCCGTGTTAAATTCTCTTGAATAAAGAGCCTGGATTTTATCATTTAAACATTTTTTCTGTTCGAGTTTGTCCTTTATGTTTTCACATCCCGGATAAACAGGTATTTCTTCGACGATCATAAAAGGAACGTTTTCAACTTCTTCCTCCTCCTCTTCGTATTCAACGGCTGATACGGGAATTATCACTTCCACTTTAGCATCCTGGTTTGTTTCGGTGGATTCAATTAAATCCTCTTCAACATCCAAATTGTCTTCAACTACCTGAACCATTTCGGGAACCGGAGGTGGTGGTGGTGGTGGTGGAGGTGGCGGGGGAGTGTTTAATTGTGTGACTGGAATTTCCTCTTTATCTTCATCAGAAACCTCCACCTCATAATAAGCAGTTTGATCTTGCTCAGTAAATTTCCACTCCAGGCCTATATAAGTGGAAGCCAGTACCAGTATTAATCCTACCTGAAAAAAGATTATACTATAACTAGAAAGATCTGCTTTTGCATTTTTCTTGACTTGCATGACAGTAGATTTAAAATTGTTGAACTTTTATAATGAGATTTCTCTCATGGAAAAGTCAGTTCTGAGGCGGGCTTTTCTTCAGCTTAAGAGCTGTAGTAAGGATGGAAATTCTTAATTGGTCCGGCCTTATATGGTTCGTAATGAGACAGATTTCCTGGTTTTTACTAACTAAATTTTTACCTGTTCCCGATATTTCAAATAAATTATTTTCTTATCCGGCATAATAAAGTTATATACTTTATTCCCCTGGAAATATGACTGCTATCAGCAAATCCAATAATTTTTTAAAAACAGCCTCCCCCGAATTTCAGGAACACGGCCGGTGAAGTAACTCTTTACAACCTGGGAGTACAAAGCCTAAAAATACCGTACCTGAATTTAGCTAAAACGAGAGCTTACCGTTAGCTGTTTCTTTCTAAAGGCAGTCTGGACTAAAGTTCGGTATTTGCATTACAAGAAAAGGTAAGGCGTTCGGTTCTTTCTATAATGAAGCTCTTTTTCCTGGAGGTATGGAAGGGGAATGTGCTGAAGGTTATTGGATAGTTCTGATCATCTATTATTTATAAGAATGGGCTGACCTGATCTTAATCATATACGTTTGATAACAATCATATTAAGTTTGTTCCTATAAATCAATAAAATGAACGTTTTATTACTTTCTGACTTTTCTGAGGTCGCTATTAATGCTACCCATTATGCAATGGATCTTCTAAGAGCTGAACCGGTTTCTTTTACTCTTTTGAATATTCATGTTCCGGATGTGGAAGCCTCTGAAGAGGAAAAAGAAAGAAAGAGAACAGCAACTAAAGCTAGACTTCAGGAACGAGTTAAGAAGCTTAGCGAACGTTCGAAAGATAGACCTCACAGTGTTAAAGGGTATTATTCAGAAGATAATCTTGTTAATACCACCCGCGACTTTTTGGTAAAAAATCATGTTGATCTTCTGGTTATGGGAGCTGTGGGGAAAGATATGCGGCACGCTACTATCCTTGGAGATCACACCTTTGAGATCATATCGAAGATTAAGTGTAATCTTCTGGCAGTCCCTGAGGACGTTCAGTTCCATGAGATTCAAAAAATTCTAATGCCTATAGATTATTCAGTTTCTCTGCATCGAAATAACTTCCGGTTTTTGAGGGATAATAGGTTTTTGCAGCATACGCAATTGAGCGTTTGGGAGTTGGGAAATACGATCCCTCCAGATGAAATATCCTTAAAAACTGATGCTTTTGAAAGTCTTGAAGAGATGGATGTAGACTTTTTTAAGTTAGAGGATGTGGAAAGTTACGATAAGAGCATTTGGTTAGAAGTTCAGAAGAAATTTGATATAATTAGTGTACTGGCAAAGAATATTAAAATTTGCAGCCACATCATGCACTCCAAACACGGCTTCTATTTAACAGCCCCCAATAGATTACCGATTTTTGTATTACATGATTAATTATTTGGTCTTGTCGACCAGGTAGTGTAATTCAAGATGTATGGACAAAACCCCTTATTCCTATTTTTCAAAAGAAAAAAAGGAAGCTGTTCTCACAAAATGCGCAGCCAGCAAGCAAGCTTTTCGGTGGAAATACTATCCGCGTGTTTTGGGGGGAAAGAAATGGGCAGGTACTTGGATTTTGCAAAGAAAATAAAATATAGATATTTTCTTTATGGAGAATCTCCCTTATTTTTTTAGCAAAGATTATTAATGTCTTGGAAGAATAATTATAAAAATTGTGCCTTTTTTTTCATTGCTTTCTACTTTTATTTGGTCATTATGGCCATCAACTATTTGCTTTACGATATACAGGCCAAGACTATAACTATCCTTTTTTGTGGGATCTCCTTTGGTTTTATTAAATATACCTGTAGAAATCATTTCTTTAACTTTTTCCGGTATTAGTGGACCTTAAAGTATGCGTCATTACCTTTAGCAGATATACTTACTGTGACAGGACCCCCTGGTTTTCCGTGACGTAAGGCATTAGTAATTAAATTGGTCATTAATTGATCCAGCCGTATACCGTCCCATTCCCCCTGTACCGGACCGGGAGATTCAATGACTAATTCGGCTTCGGGGTAACCCAACTGCAATTCCTGAACAGTCTTCTCACTTTGTTTTGAAAGATCAACCGGGGTTTTATTTATCGTCATTCCGCTTACCGCTTACCAAACGTAAATTGGTTATTTCCAATAGATTATCTATTAATTCTGTCATACGTTTTACACTGGAATCCGAACGTCCAAGTAAGGATTTTTCCTTTTCTGATAGATTTTTAGATAACTTAAGAATTGACTGCACGCCCGAAATGGCAGCAAGAGGATTGCGCAAATCATGCCCTAGGATACCCATAAACCAATTCTTACTTTCATCTACCTTACGATTAAAGCGTTTTAGGGAAACCATCCATAATTCGTCAATGGTCTCATTAAAACGTATCATTTCCTGAAAATCAGTTTCCAATTTATCTTCCTTACTATTCTCTTCCCAAAGTCGCAATATACTCGCCCTGAGAGCTCTAAATTCAGAACTCAATTCCATAAGGTCAAAACCTACATCCGCCCGCTGTTCACCATGGTGGTTGTTAGCTTTGCTTTCACCAGACTGCATAGTTTTATTCCCTTTTGATTTTTCTTCCTGCTGGACATCAGTTTCCGAGGTCTCCATGCTTTCTACAATCCTATCGAGCATTTGTTTAATGTGATCCCGAACCTCTTCTGGTTCCAGTTTATTGACACCACCAATGTTATCCTCGGCAAACGTCACCCATTCGTTAGTGATATCATCTTTATGGTCCTTAATAAAGTGATTAGTATCAGTCCAGGCTTTATCAGGAGACGTTTAATTAATTTTGAAGTTGAAAAAGGTTGAATATTCTGAAACAGAAAAGTTCGAAAAGAAGTTCCTGGAGTTGAGATCCAGACAGACTGAAAGGGGCCAGCGAAAGCTTGACGCGGTAGCGTCGGGGTGAAGTGCCCTGAAAATTGATTTTCAGATATTTTTTTATCTTGCTGAAAATCTTAAACTTATCTTAATGGAAAATGATTTTCATCAAATCGCTAAATATTGGAGGGAAGAGTATTCCAATAACATTAGGAAATATAATTCGTATGAGGCCGGTAAAAACTTTGACCAAATTGCATCTTTTTTTACTCCCGGAGATTCATTCTATTATGTCCTCAATATGCATAACCTGGAATTGGAATTCGTTTCTAATTCGGTAGAAAATTTTGCAGGCAGTCCTCCTGAAAAGGTTCAAATGGGTGATTTATTATCCTTAGCATTACCATCTGAGGTTGAATACCTTCAACTGAAAGAAAAAGTTATAAAAGATTTCTATTTGAATTTTCTTAGCACGGATCAGATTACGAGTTACAAAGTCATGTACACCTACAAAATGAAAGATCATAAAGAAAAACTAAGGACAATCCTTCATCAGGCTTCTGCACTTTCTGTTGGGGAAGATGGATTCTTTGAACATGTTTTCAGTGTACATTCCGATATAAGTCACCTGAATTCATGCAGTTGTGACCGCATCTCGTTTATCCATTTACAAGGGGGTAAGTCCTATTACAATATTGATGTAAGCAAAGGAAGCTTTGATCCGGAAGCGACCCTAAATCAGGAAAATTTGAAAGACTTGTTTTCTGAAAGAGAAAAAGAAATAATCTCAAGAATAGCAAAAGGTGAGCGCGCGATTGAAATTGCCGAGTATCTTCACATTTCACCTCATACTGTGAAAACACACCGGAAAAATATCCTTCAAAAGAGCGGGTGTAAAAATGCAACAGAGTTAGTTGCTAATTGTCTGGTGGGAGGGGTTATAAGTATTGGTTAAGAAATCTTCTTGTTTAATTTTAATAAATTATCCAAAGATGAACACCCAATTCTTAATCTAAGGTTAAGGAAAAAATAAATGAAAGATTTAATGTATTCTCCTAACACAGTTTACCTGCCCTCCTTCGTTGTTGTTTAGTTCTATAGTTTTCTACGGTACCATATTTTTTAAAAGACAAGATTATTGCTTTTTATAGGATAAGGTGATGTGTGGAGTGCTTTTAAAATCTGTTGATAAAATAGCATATTCAAAATTGTCAGACCAACCATCTTTAAGAGGCAGAACTTTTCTTTTTCTTCCCTCTTTTGTCATTCCTGCTTTTTCTAAAGTTCTAATACTACCGATATTCTCAACTGCACATCCAGCTTCAATCCGATGTAATTTAAGTTCGCCAAATGCAAAATCCAGAATTTTGTTTAGGGATTCTGTCGCATAAACTTTATTCCAAAAATCAGGATGAAATTTATACCAAACTTCGCCAATTTTAAATTTAGGATTTACCAAATTCAATGAAATCAAACCAATAAACACCTTATTCTCAATTAACTCAACCTTGAATGTGAGATTTTTATTCTGACCATAATTGTTCTTTTCAATCCACTCTTTTACTATTCTTTCTGTTTGATTCATGTTTTCAGGAATCCCAAGAGTGTTGAATTTGTCAGTTTCTGGAAGTGAGTGTAATTCGTGAATTTTTTCTAAATCCGATATGGAAATAGGTTTAATGATTAATCGATTAGTTCGTAAGTTAATATCTTTCATCTGTTTTTCTGGCATTACACACAACTCATTTAAACATCCTAAATCTAAAAGAATATCTCCAGTAATGCCGGGAGGAAAAGTTGGCAGTCAAGAGACTTCTATTACATGCTTGAAGAAACAAAGGTGTCTTCGCTCAAAGTTTGGAGAGTTTGCCCAGGGGAAAATACAGCATTAAATTTGCTGCGGGGGAATTTTCTAATATGATCTGGGAGATTTATTTACCGGCGGTGAAGCATTAAAATTTCTTTAGATCTTGGTTTTACAGTTGCTTGAGGTCGTTCTTGTAATTGAATAGTTGAGAAATCTTACCTCTTTTCATTTATTTCAGGGATAAGTAACACGGGGATGGATGGGTCAAAATCGATATCTTTTTCCAGACTTTGATTAAAGAGACGGGAAAAGAAACCTTGTTTTCGACGGTATAAACTTAGCATATTACTATTTCGGCTTTGGATAAAAAGTCTAACCCCGGTGGAAACGGTCGTTTGAGTTAGCGTATGACTAGTAAAATTGACTTCCTGTAGTAAAGCCATTAAAGCTTTTTTATTACCTAATTGTTTTTCACTTAAGGCCCCATTAGATTCCTGGATATCTACAATTCGTATGGCAGCATTAGTAAGTTTTGCCAGGTCTATAATTGGTTTTAATTCAGAGCCTTGGTAGCTGTTATTGAAACTAGTAGGAAAAACAATTTCAGTGAAGGTGTTTTTATCAAACTTACAGGTTTCAGGGATCACAAGGATGGGGCAGAAGTCCAGGTTTTGAGATATTTCTGAAACCCAGTTATGGTAGGCAGAGTTAATTCCGGCAGAATCCCCTTGTGAGCCCAAAATAATCAAGTCGATTTTAAAAGAATCAGTTGTTTCCTGAACAGCATCCAGTATTTTTTTTGGTGAAGAAATAGTTTCGAATTGATGCGAGAAGTTTTCCTTCCGAAAACCTATTCCCTGCATCATTCGCTGCAAGCCAGCTTCAGATTTTAATTTTTCCTCCCCCTGCTTTAGCATTTCTTTTTTATAACAATGTAGAATGAAAAATTTTGCTTTGGTTTTTTTATAGATTTCCATTCCAAAAATCAGTGCATGCCAGGAAGCTTTTGAAAGATCGGTAATAACCAGTATTTGTTTCTCCATAGGTAAACCTCAAGTAAGGATTATATAATTTAATTTGAAGATATAAATTAAAAATTAGCTTTCAGAATAGTTGTTAAGTAAAGGGTAGTTATTGGTTAAAAACCAAAGGCTAAGTTGGAAGTCAGGAGACTTCTATTACTTGCCTGAAGAAACAAAGGTGTCTTGGCTCAAAATCGAGCGCCTTTGAGCAGCGGGGTATCATCAGGTAGGCATATCATCCCCACTTTCATTATTAGCTGTTTTCAAGATTGCTCTAATCCGATCAATATGAACCTGGGACGTTTTGGCCCTTTCAAGGGCTGATTTAGAACCAACACCTTTTTCCCCTCGTGCCATTTCAGTCAGCAGATTTTTACGCTCTTCGAACATCCGTAGTGCAGTCCACATAGTTTCTTCAATCTTTTCTGTTTGTTCAGCTAAAAGGGCAGCTGCCGTGTACGCGTGCCCGGTATGGCAACGATACCGTGAGCTGCTATTCTTTTCTACTTTCCATAAAACACCACCGCAACCCGGACAGTTAAATGGAACCTGATTGCCCACTTTATTAACTGACGCCAAATCGCTCAAAACACGTTCGGCAATTTTAGCCTCTATTGAAATATCGCTGGGAACAGGTATGCTTTTTCGTAACTTCTGTGGAATAAGCTGGTAAAGCAGGGCGCCCATTTCAGATATAGGCAGACAATAATCTACCTTTACATTATTGATGGCATTTTTTGGCATAGCCGGATACTCAGCGTCTTCAGGGTCTTGCACAATACAAGTTCCTCCACATCTTTCAATGGCTTTCATTCCTGCCGTTCCATCATCAAGATAACCAGTCAGCAAAATCCCGATAACACCAGTTCCAAACCCTACGGCAGCGGAACGAAACAGCGGATCAATAGCAGGACGATACCTGTTTTCCTGAGCTCCTTTGGTCACCAGCATCTTTAGGTCTCCTCCAATCAACAGGTGATGATCTGATGGTGCCAGATATAGATATCCGGGTTTGAGCTTGTTTCCGGTTTCGGCATGCTGACATTTTACGGTATTTAGCTTATTAAGCTCGTTTAAGAGTACATTTCCTGTAGCATCAGGAGATATATGACGTACAACCAATACCGGCAGAGGGAAATCATTGTGCAATTGACCGATTAGTTTTTTTAATGCACTAAGCCCTCCTGCAGATGTACCTATTACAACTACCTTAGAAATTTTATCAGGCTTATGGGGTTTACTAGCTTTTTTCATTTTGTAAGTTCAACTATTAAGTGCTAAAATCCGGAACCTTCTATCTCCTCTTTTTACGTTTTTTGAGAAATTGCAGCCAACTTATTATAACAACTTAAATATAATAGAAAATCTCCAGTATTACCAGATAAGGTGAGCTTGTTATTATAGGCTGGTCTTATGGGAGAAAACACAGGCTAAATTAAAAATCAGGAGACTTCTATTACTTGACGGGGGAACAAAGGTATTCTGGCTCAAAGCCCGGAGATTTTATGTAGCGGGTAAAGGCTATCGGTCACAAAGTCTGTGAAAAGCACTCAATGCTATTGCGCATCACCTCTTAACTTTTTAGGTAGCATCACAACACTATTCAATTGTTCTATTGAATAGATGGAAAATATTTATATATTTGCAAATAAATGTTTAAAACAATGGATAAGCGGGAGTTTAAAAATAAAGCTTATAACGAGCTGGCAAAAATAACCAAGGCCCTGGGAAATCCACGACGAATGGAAATGATTGATTTGTTGGCACAAGGCCCTTTTTCTGTAGAGAAAATTGCGGAACAGACGAGTATGAGTGTGGCGAATGCCTCCCAACATTTACAGGTATTAAAGGGCGCACGCCTGGTAGAAATCAGTAAAAAAGGCAATTTCATTTACTATCACCTTGCCAATGAAAAGGTTTTCCATGTCTGGCGTGCTTTACGAGAACTGGGATTTGATTTGAACGCTGAAGCTGAAAAACTAGTTAATGATTTTTATCGTTCCGGTCAAAAATTGGAACCAGTAACAATAGAGGAGTTACGTCAGAAAATTTCCGAGCAGGATATTGTTGTACTTGATGTCCGCCCCGGGGAAGAATACCAACGGGGCCATATCAAAGAGGCTGCTTCTATTCCTATTGAAGATCTTGCCGACCGAATGGATGAACTTCCCAAAGGGGCAGAGATTATCGCGTATTGCCGTGGACCTTTATGTGTATATGCCGATGAGGCAGTAACCTTACTGAGAGAAAAAGGATTTGATGCAAGAAGATTAAAAGAAGGATTTCCGGATTGGAAGGCAATGGGCTTTCCTGCTGAAATGAATTAATATAATTCAGAGACTATGGAAGAAGTAAAGGCTTTTAACCGTGCCGCGCTAGAATACGATAAGTGGTTCGAGGAACACGCTAACTGGTTTTCCTCTGAAGTAGCAGCTCTTAAACTGGCTGTTCCAAAAACAGGAAAAGGGATTGAAATTGGAGTCGGCACCGGGAGGTTCGCCGGTGAACTTGGAATTGAAACAGGTGTTGAACCATCTGAGAACATGGCGGCGATCGCGTCTAAAAGAGGCATAAGGGTTTTTCCAGGATATGCTGAGGAATTACCGAAACCTGATGTTTCATTTGATTACACCCTAATGGTAACGGTAGATTGTTTTTTGCAGAACCTAACTAAAGCTTTTAAAGAAGCATGGCGTATTACGAAACCCGGGGGTTCTATTATTGGAATGATCGATAAATCCAGTCCCCTGGGTAGAAGGTATCAGGAACACAAGAAAGATAATCCCTTCTATAAATCTGCTCGATTTCACGATGTAGAAGAGATGAAAATTCTACTTGAAGAAGCGGGTTTTCAGGATTTAAGTTTTTGGCAAACCCTGGTTAATATGAAGGAGGAAGTTTTTGAACAGCCAATAGAAGGATATGGTAAAGGAGGTTTTGTAGTAATAAAGGCTCAAAAAAGAGAAGATAAAAATTAGATAGCTTATGAAATGAGCATAACAGAAACTCGATGCAAACACCAATGAACCTGCCTGCCGGCAGGCAGGGATATGCGAATTACATATGACCTATAAAAGACAAATAATATCTACATATGAAAACTGATACTATAGAACTTGGTTTAAAAGAAAATTGGAAACAATTTACTCTGCTGGTTATTGTCAATGCTTTTGTGGGTGGAATGGTAGGTTTAGAGCGTAGTATTCTTCCAGAGATTGCAGAAAAAGAATTTGGTATAGCAGCCACCAGCGCAATTCTGTCATTTATTGTAGTCTTCGGCATTGTGAAAGCCATTTCCAATTATTATGCTGGAGCCCTTGCCAATAAGTTTGGCCGAAAGAACCTTCTCGTCCTGGGGTGGATCTTTGCTATCCCTATTCCATTTATATTAATGTATGCCGAAAACTGGAATTGGATAATCGCGGCCAATGTTTTACTGGGAATCAATCAGGGACTTGCCTGGTCTAGTACTGTAGTTATGAAAATTGACCTGGTTGGGGAGCGACAACGAGGATTAGCGATGGGCATTAATGAGTTTGCCGGATACCTTGCTGTAGGGGTTGTGGCTTTTTTAACCGGATGGATAGCAGATATGTATGGGTTACGGCCATATCCGTTTTACCTGGGTATAGGTTTAATGATTCTGGGGCTTTTGTCTAGTATATTCCTAATAAAGGATACCCATGGCCACGCCTTAAAAGAAGGGAAATCCAGTGATATGTCCCTATTGAAAAATATATTCTGGGATACCACCTGGAAAGATAAGAACCTTGGATCTGTTACCCAAGCCGGACTTATTAATAACCTGAACGATGGTATGGCATGGGGACTTTTTCCCATTTTGCTGGCTACCAGGGGTTTTACCTTAGAGCAAATAGGAATTGTGGTAGCCGTCTACCCGGGGGTGTGGGGAATTGGGCAGCTATTTACGGGTAGAATGGCAGACAAGTTTTGTAAAAAAGATATGCTTTTCTTCGGGATGTTATTACAGGCAGTTGTGTTAATTGCTCTTGTATGGGCAGACAGCATGTGGCTATTCGTTGGATTAATGAGCCTTCTGGGTTGGGGGACTGCTATGGTCTACCCTACCTTTCTGGCTACTATAGCCCAGAACACCCATCCCAAAGATCGGGCAAAAAGTATAGGGATTTTCAGGCTTTGGCGGGATTTAGGATATTCCATAGGGGCAATCCTTACCGGGGTCATTTCAGACTTAATAAGTATTGAGGTTGCTATCTTACTGGTGGGGGTTCTAACTTTATTCTCTTCCGCAGTCATTTATGTAAGAATGAAATGTGGGGAGGGTAGCTCTGTCAGGTTATTATCCTTGATAACCCGACAATCCTGTTAAAATGCGGGATAGTAATTCTGAAAGATACAAGGATCACAAATCGAAGATGATTTTATCTTCAATTTAACTAATATAACCGTATCACAGATACAAAAGCTGTATTTTTCAGCAGATTTTTAAAAAAAATAACCTAAAACTAAATATTATGTTTTTTCAACACGTTTATGATAAAACTCTTGCTCAGGCAAGTTATGTAATTGGATGTCAAAAAACCGGAGAGGCAATCGTTATCGATGCTAAACGGGATATTGACACCTACCTTGATATAGCAGAAGAAAATAACCTGAAAATCACTCATGTGACCGAAACGCACATTCATGCTGATTTTCTGGCTGGAACCAGAGAACTTGCTGCGGTGACCGGGGCTAAGATGTACCTTTCTGATGAGGGTGGTCCAGACTGGGCCTATAATTTTGAACATATTGGCCTAAAAGATGGAGACAAGATTGAAGTTGGAAACCTAAGCCTTGAAGTGATGCATACCCCGGGCCATACGCCTGAAAGCATTTCCTTTATTCTAACCGATAACCCCGCTACTAAAGAGCCGGTAATGGTTTTTACAGGAGACTTCGTTTTTGTTGGGGATATAGGGCGTCCTGATCTTTTGGAAAAAGCAGCCGGTTTAAAAGGTACCCAGGATAAAGGAGCCGAAGAAATGTATAATTCCATCAAAAAGTTCAGTAAGCTGCCTTCTCACCTGCAGGTATGGCCCGGGCACGGCGCAGGTTCTGCCTGTGGTAAATCTCTTGGTGCGGTACCAAGTTCTACAGTTGGTTACGAGAAGATACAAAACTGGGCTTTTCATTACGAGGATAATAAACAGGGATTTATTGAATATCTCCTTGAGGGGCAACCGGAGCCTCCAAGGTATTTTGCAATGATGAAAAAATTAAACAAGGAAGATCGTCCGTTGCTTACTGAAGTTCCAAAGCACAAGAAACTTTCTGCTGAGGAATTTAAAAAGGCTTATGAAAAGGGTATTAAGGTGATTGATGCAAGGGATAGAAGTGAATTTGCCGAGGGGCATATTCCCAATACTTTTCATATAGAGGGGAATAATTCATTTGCCACCTGGGCAGGCTGGTTCCTTAACTATGAGGAGGAGTTTATTCTTATAGGCGATGATGATCAAATAGAAGACCTCACAAGGAAGCTTATGCGGATTGGGCTGGACAATATCATGGGATATATTTCAGATGTGAAGGCTATAGGGATTCCCCTGGAAAAATCTGAGATTATTTCAATGGAGGAGTTCAAAACTTATTTAGGAAAGAACAATACACAAGTAATAGATGTTCGAGGAGTTTCTGAATATAAAGAAGCTCATATAGATGAGGTAGACAATATTTTTGTGGGTACGATCCCGGATAATCTTGATAGAATTGATCGGGACAAACAAATAGTGATTTATTGTCAAAGCGGTGCCAGAGCAGCCATTGCTGAATCTGTGTTAGCACGAAATGGAGTGAAAAACGGGAAGGTGTTTTCCGGTGGGATGGACGAATGGACCGCTCAAAATTAACTTTGTGTCTCAGAACAAGATTCACCTAACCTCATACTTTAAAAATCATTTACTGGAAAATCCCGGAGTTCTATAATTCCCGGGATTTTTTTTATCCTAAAAACAAAGATTCTGCGGAGCTAAGGATTTTATAACTTGTCTGAAGAAACAAAGGTGATCTGGGTTAAAGTCAGGAGCCTTACTTAGCACAGCGGGGGATAACCTTGTTTAAATCGATTGAGATAACTGGATAATTCCTCTTTCCTGTTTACACTAAGGTTTTATTTCCCGGTCGTCACGGAAGCTGCATACTTACTTCCATTCTTACGCAGGGGATTTTTTTTATTCCTTTCTCTTTTAAACAAAATCGAAGTCTTCATAGTGGATGTTTTTTCTGTTTATGTTCAGTTTCTTGCTATCCAATAACAAAGCTTTTCTCATTTCTCTGGGGCCGCATATGAATATATCTTTCATTACAATATCTTCCACATCACTCAGTTTGATAAACCCCTGCACATCTCTAATAATTAAATGTAGGCGAGCCGAAGGCATCATCTTTTGCAACTCCTGAAAGACGGAGGCATGGGTAGCTTCTGAAGGGTGGTTCACACAATAAAATATATCCACTTTCAAATCATTGGAAGGGTGTTTAATCA
>ERZ1284728.35-NODE-35-length-15529-cov-43.410754_pt1 | contig 15529 bp, 10 predicted proteins | sample MGYA00454601_ERZ1284728 | MGnify/ENA primary metagenome ERZ1284728 (study PRJEB36292, sample SAMEA5787382) | metagenome | biome: Arctic soil; feature: perennial spring outflow channel; material: sediment | place: Canada | collected 2017-07-08 | depth 0.05 m ...
TATCGGGAGCGGTTTAGATCAGCGGGAGATAAAAGTAAAAGCACCATTGAAAATTAATGTTTGAAAAGGGCAACACTAATCAGGGAAGTTCAAAAACAGTCGATAGAGTTGGGCACAAGACCTTGGATTCAAAATAAACATGAAATTACTGACGAAATTAAAATTATTATAAAAATCTATCCCCCCCAATAAATTTGATGCGCATACCAAAGAAAAGGGAAGTATTCGAAAGAAAACTTCCCTTTTTTGTGTTTTTGGGAGGGCGCAGTATTTGCAAATTGCAGCAAAGAATATCCGCCGAATGCTGCAAATTCTTTTACATTGTTTTATAATTCATAAAAAACCTCCTGTAATTGAGAAAAACATTAGCCTTCTAAGCCATTTCACGTTTTTTTGGCTGCTCCTTATGCAGGGGCAGGGAAATGATAAATTCTGCCCCTTCCCCCTCTTTGTTCACCAGCCTGAGCGAACCATTATGGCCCTGGGTAATAATATTATAACTTAAACTAAGGCCTAATCCCGTACCCTCACCCGTAGGTTTGGTGGTAAAAAAAGGCTCAAAGATTTTTTCCCTTATATCCTCGGGTACTCCAGGGCCATTATCTGAAATTATTATCTCAACAAGTTTTCCTGTTCTCTTTGTGGTGATTTCAACCACAGGTTCATAATTTTCATTAGCCTCTTTCTTTTTACCCAATATCGCATCAAGGGAATTTCCGATTACATTTAACAGCACCTGCCCTATTTCCTGCCCAACGATCTTTACCTCTCCAATATAAGGATCAAGATCTTTATTAATTTTTGCTTTAAATCCATGGTACTGGTTTCTCTTCCCCTGGTAAGCCAAATCTACATATTTCTCTACAAGTTCATTAACGTCAAAAAATTCAAAAACAGGTTTTCCTCCACGAGCGTGCTGCATCATAGATCTTACAATAGCATCTGCCCTTTTACCGTGCTCTTCTATTTTCCTGGTATTTTGCTTCAAGTCACGCATGAGGTAACTTATTTCTTCCTCATCTCCTTTTTTTCTAGCCACTTCCAATTCCTCAACAAGATCTCCTGAAAGTTCTGCAAAGTTATTGATAAAATTAAGCGGGTTTTTTATCTCGTGGGCCACACCTGTAGCAAGGCGGCCCAGGGAAGCCATTTTTTCTGCTTGTATCAACTGCTTTTGGGCAGACTTTAATTCATTGTAGGCCTTTTCCAGTTCCCGTACTTTCTCCAGTTTCAGCGCCTTTTTTTCATTTTCGGCCTGTAATGCCTGGGCCTGTGCCTCAGCAGCACTTGAACGCGCGTTGGCTGTTTCTGCCTGCAACTCTGCCTCCCTCAGCCTTGCATTATTCCGCTCTTTTTTAATGAGTCGGCTGCGCTGGGTTCTGTCAACAATAAATACAACAAATCCCGCTACAGTAGTATAGATAAGAAATGCCCACCACTGCAACCACCATACAGGCCTTATCAAAAATTCATGTTTAAGTGGTGCAACTGCTTCAATCCCGCTCTCGTTTTCTGCCATTACTTCCAGAATATATTTCTTAGGAAACAGGTACGCAGGAAGATTCGTATATCTAAGTCTCTTAATTCGGGAAGTCTCTGACCAGGCGTCATCATAACCCAGGAGACGGGTCTTATACTTTACATCAGTTACGTTCGCAAAACTTAATGCCGCATATTCAAATGTAACTTCATTCCTGCTGTCGCTTTTATACGAAATTTCTGCTGATATAAGCTGTAATTTGGGAGGAACAGTATTGGGTTTATCTTTTTCAGGACTGTAGATAGACAATCCGCCGGAAGTTCCATAAAAAACCTTTCCTACACTATCTACCTTAACCGATCCATATAACCAAACTTCATTGTCTACCAAACCATCCTGCCTCGTTACGACTTTAAGTACTTTGCCTTCTTCAGGTTCCACTTCTGCGAGCCCTTTATTGGTTCCTACCCAAAAATGCCCGGTTGCAGGGGAAAGGGCAAAACTAACAGCATTATCTGCCGGGAGGCCATTTTTTGTATTGATATGTTTGAGGATCTTTAAATTTTCCGGTTCGAGTTCAAATAATCCCATTTGGGTCCCTACCCAAAGCCTGTTCTTATGCCAGAGCAATTTTTCTATATGATTCGTTGGGCTGCCATTCTCCAGGGACCACACCTGCTCAAATAAGTTAGTTTCAGATTCAGCCAAAGATTTCAGATTTTCCTGGTTTATCTCCAATTTACTTCGATACAGTCCATCGTCTGCCGTTCCTACCCATAAATACCCCTCCTCATCCATAGCCACCGATTTATAAATGCTTGAGGGAAGCCCCTGTTGAGGGCCCAATTCATAAACCTGCCCCTGGGAAAAAACATACAAACTTTTCTTTCCGGGAAACCAGATACTTCCTGTAGTAGTGTTATTTTTATTATTCTTGAATTTCAAATTCTCTGAAGCGAGAAAAGGTGGGCTGTCCCATAAGGAAAAAAGGTGAGCAGCTTTTCCAAAAATAGAAATCTCACGTACGTTAAAAGCTTCCTTTATTAATAGGCTCTTATCGAAGACAATTGCATTTAAACCCTGGGTAGTTGCCACCCAAATACGGCCCTTTTCATCCATGGACAAACCATTAACCCAATCCCCGGTTAAACCGTCCGCCTGTGTAATATATTTGGAATACCCGTATTCATCTACACAGGTCGCGCCACCCTCTGTTCCCACCCAAAACCTGCAGGGGCCAATGCCTGTTGGCGGAACAAGCACCGTATTAACCTTTCCGGAAGGTAAAACTGGTTTTTCACCTGCAATAGACCGGGCAGTAAAATTTTGAAAAGCATTAAAATTATACCTCAATTTTGAAACTCCCCCAGACTGAGAAATCCATACATTGCCCTCCAGATCTTCGAGTAGATGATAAACATTGTTGCTCAACAAGCCATTTGCCCTTGTATAAGAATTTGTAATTTCACCTGTCTTTTGATTGATCCTGGTAATCCCAGATTCCCCATTACCAGCCATTATAGTACCATCTCTAAGACCGGTTACACTGGTTACATTAGATGAGAGCCCGGCAAGAATTGTTTGAGGTAATTTTTTATCAGGCCTGAAATGAAGTAGGTCTCCATTCTGCCTGTAAGCCCATACCCCTTTATCAATGTCTTCATAAAGAGAATAAAAATTCTCTTCTTTAGTAAGACCTTTAGACCCGTATAAAAACTCTGGAAGGTCATCTTTAAATTCTACTAGTATTCCTCCGTCCAAACCTGCGAGTACAGCACCATCTTTGCGGGCCGTTAAGGAATTCACCTCAAGCTGTTCCCTCCCGCTTAAGGCTGTGGAAACAGTATCGACAGTAATTTCCGCATCTTTATTAATCTTATATCTAATAATTCCACTACCCGATGTGCCTACCCAAACACGACCGGAGGTATCTACCGTCATTTGCTGACTTCTGCTCACGGCCTCCCGGGTTAGGAGTATACCTTTGAATGAAGGACTAAATTTTACTTCTTTACCATATTTGTACTCTTGCAGGGGCCTTTCTGAAACTACCAGCCCTCCACCTGATGAAACCCATAGATACCCCTCCCCGTCTTCAGCTATTTGCCACACACCAAGATCCCTTAATCCATGATTTTTATCGTAAAGCTGCATATTGGAACCATCATACCTTACAAGTCCGGAAGTGAAGACGGTGAACCAAACGAAGCCCTGCCTGTCCTGGTAAACTTGTGTAACAAGAGCCGATGGAAGAGCATTCACTTCACTATTACTCGTAAAGTGCGTAAGCGGGAGCTCCTGTGCCCCCGCTTTGCACCATCCCGATAATAAGATGATAAATATTAAATAGAACTTCCAATTCATTTAATAATGTTGGTTAATTAATTTTAATTTACTCCTCCAGAACCATTAAAAGACAGAAACATTCTGGTATCATTTATACTTACTGCCTTAGTTTCTGCAGAAGCGGAAATTTTCGATGTCTGGTCGGGACAGGTACCGCTCTCACGGCAGGCAACCGCTTCTCCATATATTAACAGAGCATCATTGAATACTGTATTAAGCTTTCCGTCAGATTTTAGAGCTCCTCTTTCACTTACTACATTAAGCTGCGCAGTAAGAAGCTGCTGCAAAAATTCATCGAGATCTGTCCTTATAGGGCGCTCAAGAATTTCCCGGGCATTTTTTATCTTATCATCACCAAACTGGAAGGGTTCAGATAAAAACAAACCTTCGATAGCAACTAAAAATTCCATCATTTTCCCTCTGGAATAGACTTCATTTTTCTTATCTATATGTTTAAATGCCATAACCCAATATTTAGTTGGTTCAGTATCCACCTTTATAATCTTATCCTCAAGAGCCCTGGTTATTTTTCCCGAATCAACAGTGTACCCAAAATTTATTCCTGTAAGATCTTCTGTAACATTATCAAGTTCTACAGAAGTATTTTCATTAGGTGTATAGCCGGTATCGGTATTATTTAAAAAATCTTCGTCAACAGCAATTGTGTAGCCCCCCTCCAATACCATAAAGGAATAAAGCCCGTCTCTGTTGGTTGAAACTGTAGTTATACTATCTCCAGCGCTGTTAAACAGGCTAACAGGAATAGAAGGGATTCCGTTTTCTGAAGCATCTTTGACACCAAAGTTATCTGCATCTATAAATACACTCCCTGATACCTCATACACTCCCTTACAAGGGCCCAGAATTTTGGCGTTTTTCACATCACTCCCGCGTGTAACAGTAGAATTCATTATTCCTATAGGTATCTCGCCACTAAATGTGATTGAAAAATTCTGGTTTCCGTCTTTCGGCACGGAACTGTTCCACTTTAGAACACCATCCTTAAAGCTTGAGGCCTGCTGGGGTGTCCAGCTGGAAAGAGTACCTGCACAGTCCGGAATTTCCAAATAAAAGCTATCCAGTTGCGGGGTTTGATTTGTACCGCTTACGGTATAGTTAAAAGTGGTAGTAACATTGTCGCCGGTTCCTTTTATTTCGTGTCCGGTAAATGTGACATTATAAGTGTTAACCAATTTACTTTCATATGCTTCAAGCTGTGCTACAAAATAATCGGGCAAACTTTCATCCTGAAGTTTAGTGCCCGGGTAAATTTCTTCAAAGGTGCTTTCTGTTATACCGGAATCAGTTTCAGTAAAAGGTTCATCAGCTTTTTCACAACCGGAAAAAAGTAATGCTAATAAGGCGACATTGGTAAGATGATAGAAAAATCGTTTCATAATATTAAGGTTATAATTTATTAAAAATGATTATCGGGGAGATGAAAATTTTAAACAATTTGATAAAAGAAATAGCAGAGCGGTAAGAAACCCTCTGATTCTTTACAATAACCAATTCAATCGTAGAGTATTAATTGGTATTAGTACAATTTTTCGGGGGGAGTTAAAGCTTTAAGTCATTCACTGTTAACGGAATAACAATAGGAAGATATGAAAATTATTAAAAAATTAAAAATAATTTTCATCCAATTTTAAAATTTATCTTAAATTAAAGGAGCAATTAAAAGGAGTAATCCCAGAAGGGACTCCGTTTTTAGCGGTTTCAAAAAGTTAAAAATTGAGTTGTCAGGATTCGTCCTACCGAAAAAAGATTTCCCTACTTCACCTATTTCTATTAACTTACATCTAATTTGATTTGGATAAAATTGGATAAAAACTGTAGGAAACAAAATTAACAAGGAGGTTTTACAAAATTGATAAGCCTTATAATTTAAATACAGCGGGTGGCTAAGGGAATATTTACAGCACATAAACCTCACCGGGAAATAACATAAAGCTGCAGAGCAAACTTTCGATATGTTAATGATCATTTCTTAAAAACCAAAGGATGAAAACCATTAAAGTAGATGAACTTGAATCGGTTTATAAAACCGTATTAAAAACGATAACAGAATTTGCAATAGGGGATTCTCCCGCTAAAAATTCTTTTAGCAAAATCTTTGCTCCGTCCTTTTTTGCCTTTGGTACAGGCCAGGATGATAAAAGCAAAAGCTGTAATGAATTCCTGGTACTGCTGGAAAGGCAAAGAGAACAAGCCAGACCTTTGCGGGTTAAAATGACCGTTAAATGCATTCCGATATACAGGTCTTTTTCCCCCGATGGACAAACGGCAGTATATGTTGACGAGTTACAATATCTTTCTTTAGCAGATGACACTTCACAGATTACCAATTTGAGGTTATCTACCATTCTTTTCAAGATGCCACAAGGTTGGCGGGTAACTCATCTTCATGCTTCCACACCTGTAAAGGCTTCGGCAGGAAATGGTGTCCTTCCGAAGGAAGAAAAGGAAAAACAAAATACCACTCTGGAAGATCTGCTTGAACAAAAATCTGCCGCGCTTAAGGAATCCCTTGAGAAACTGGAAGCAAACCGGGCTCAATTAATAAAACAGGAGAAACTGGCAAGTCTTGGCCAACTCACCGCAGGCATTGCACACGAAATTAAAAACCCGCTCAACTTTATCAATAATTTTTCTGAACTAAGTTCTGAATTTCTGGAGGAAATTGATGAGAATCTCCGGAAACTGGAATCCAATGAGATTACAGAGGAAATAAGTGCTTTACTCGGGGATGTAAAAGGAAACCTGGAAAAGATTCACCAACACGGCACCCGTGCAGACGGGATTGTAAAGTCCATGCTTCTTCACAGCCGTGGCGGAAGTGGCAAAATGGAGGATACAGATCTTAACGCTTTAATTAAAGATTACGTAAACCTCTCTTTTCATGGAATGCGTGCCAATAAGCATCCAATAAACGTAGATATTAAAGTAGAAACAGATGAGAACCTGGGAACAGTAAAAATTAATCCGGAGAATTTTAGCCGCGTAATTCTGAATTTGTGTAAAAACGCATTCGATGCGATGCGGGAAAAACTGGAACAGAAGAATGACAGGGACTATCTACCTCAACTGGTGGTGAAGACCAGAAAAACTGAAGAAAATATTGTGGTAGAAATTGAAGACAACGGGCCGGGAGTTCCCGATGAAATAAAGGAAAAACTGATGTTACCTTTCTTTACAACCAAGAAAGGAACCGATGGAACAGGACTTGGCCTAAGTATATCCCTAGAGATAATAAAATCACACAATGGAACTTTAAACATTGAATCCAGGAAAGGAGAATTTACCCGGTTTACCATTTTGTTGAACAGGAAAGATAAAAATACAGGGTTATGAAAATATTAATAGTAGATGACGAAAGAGATGTTGAGATGCTGTTCCGTCAAAAATTCAGAAAGGAAACCAAGAATGAAGACCTGGAGCTGATCTTCGCTTTTTCAGGTTCACAGGCACTGGAAATTCTGGAAGCTTTTGATCCTCCGAATGTAGTGTATGTTTTTTCAGATATAAATATGCCCGGAATGACGGGGTTAGAACTACTGGAAAAAATAAAAAGCAGGTTTCCCTTAATTAAGGTAAGCATGATTTCTGCCTACGGAGATTCAGATAACCATGAAAAAGCTATGTCTTCAGGAGCAAAAGAATTCTTTACGAAACCAATAGATTTTATATCCCTTAAAAAAGAGATAAAGGAAACAATGACCAGTTAATAAAATACAGAGGTTATGGCTAAAATTTTAGTTGTTGATGACGAAGCAGACCTGGAAATGCTGATCAAACAAAAATTCAGACAAAAAATAAGACAGAATGAATATGAGTTTATTTTTGCATTAAACGGAAGACAAGCTCTGGAACAATTGGAAAAACACAAAGATGTTGACCTTGTTCTAAGTGACATCAATATGCCGGAAATGGATGGCCTTACCCTACTTTCCAAAATAAACGAGAATAATTCCCTGTTGAAATCTGTTATAGTTTCAGCCTACGGGGACATGGAAAATATTCGTGTCGCCATGAACCGTGGTGCCTTTGATTTTGTCACAAAACCTGTGGATTTTAAAGATCTTGAAATAACCATAGACAGGACTTTATCCCACGTTAAACAATTGAAAAACACTTTTCAGGCTATGAAGGAAAATGACATTCTTAGAATGTATGTCGATGAAACCGTCTTGAATTTCATGGGTAAAAAGGAAGTTGAGACTTCAATTTTTGAGAATGAAACCGTAATAGCCTCTGTAGTGTTTATTGACATTGTTGGGTTTACAAAAATTAGCGAAAACCAGCCGCCAAATTTTGTTGTAAACCTTCTTAACGAGTACTTTGATGTTATGGTTCGGGAGATAATCAATCAAAAAGGAATAGTAGATAAATTTATGGGAGATTGTATCATGGCCGTCTTTAAAGGCTCTTATCACCTGGACAGGGCTATTGATGCCTGCCTTGCCGTAAGAAACAAGCTGGAGGAACTACCTGAACGTGATGAAGAAGCATACAAACCAAAAATATCCATAGGAATAAACAGTGGGGAGATGGTATCGGGAAATATAGGCTCCTGCACCCTTCGGCGCCTGGATTACACAGTAATTGGAGACGTGGTAAATGTCGCCTCAAGACTTCAGGCGGCCGCATCGGTAAATCAAATCCTTATAAGTGAAAACAATTATAAACAAATAAAAGAATCTTTCAACTGCAGGGAAGTTGGCACTATTAATATGAAAAATAAAAAAGACCCTATGATGGTTTACGAGGTGTTAAGCTAATTTTTCAGTATTAATAATAATCGCATTAAATATATTTTAAATTATGAGCAGTACCAAAACCACTAATAAGAGTAGTGCCAATAGTATTAACTGGAGATCAATTTTCTCTCCCTCATCCATACTTTATACAGTCCTTGGAGTATTTTCTGCCCTCTTAGCCCTTCAGGGTTTTATGATTCCAAATCATTTTCTGGATGGAGGAGTAACAGGAATTTCCATCCTGCTGGAAGAAGTTTTTGATTTGCCGTTTAGTATTTCATTAATTATTTTTAACCTTCCTTTTCTTTATCTGGGATACAAAAAAATAGGTAAAACCTTTAGTGTAAACGCACTGCTGGCCATCATCCTGTTAGCTGTTTTAATGTATTTCATCACTTTCCCACAGGTTACCAGCGATAAGGTGCTTATCGCTGTCTTTGGAGGATTCTTCATTGGTCTGGGTATCGGCCTTGTGATTAGAGGTGGTGGTGTTATTGACGGGCTGGAGATCATTGCCCATTATACAAATGAAAAAATAGGTTTTTCTACCAGCGAAATAATTATGTGCTTTAATTCGCTGCTCTTTATTGGTGCCGCTTTTGAATTTGGTATTGAGACTGCCATGTATTCAATTCTTGTATACTATACAGCGATGAAGACATCAGATTATGTAGTGGACGGATTTGAAGAATTCACTGCATTGTCTATTATTTCAAAAGATTATGAAACCGTAAAATCGGTGATCGTAAAAGATTTTGGTAAAGCTATAACAGTCTATAAAGGAGAGAGAGGTTATCTTCCTAATGCTTTTGAAGTAAGAAACGAATGTGATATTGTAATGACAATAGTGACAAGAATTGAGATCCACAGGATAAAGCAATCAGTTTTAGATATTGACCCTCATGCCTTCTTTTTTGTCCAAAGGATTAAAGAAGTAAAAGGCGGAATTGGCAAACATAATACTCCCTCGCATTAAATGGTACTATTTGAAGATATTTATGAGAAAGTTGTAAAAGATCTGGAGCTGGGCCTTCCCCAATGGCTTGTCTATCACAATGTAAAGCATACCAAGTATGTTTTGAAACAGGCAGTAATTATTGCAGAAATGGAAAATATCTCTTATCGAGATATTTTCCTTGTAAAAATTGCAGCTTTGTACCATGACACGGGATTCTTGATCGACAATAAAGACCACGAGATCCTTGGGTGCGGTATAGCTTCTAAGGATCTCAAGGACAAGGAACTAACTGCTGCGGAACTGGAAAAAATTTGCGGAATGATAGCTGCGACCAAGATTCCCCAAAAGCCCAGGAATATCCTTGAGCAGATCATAGCCGATGCAGATCTTGAATATTTGGGAACCGATCAATTTGAAGTTTACAGCTTAAAATTATATGAAGAATTACTTCATTTCAGGCCCGGCCTCACCTCAAAGGAATGGGATGAGATACAAATAAATTTTCTCTCCAAACACAGTTATCATACAGAGTATTGCAAAAGAACCAAGGAACCCATTAAACAGAAAAATTTAGAACTGGTAAGGGAAAGGTTTGCAGGTGTGAGACGGGGGATGTGATTAAATTTACTCTGAAAGAATAAAAAAAGAACCAGTGCAGGCTTTTCCAGAATCCATTGAAGCTTCCTAAATTAAATCGGTGCCGAAGAATGTCGATCCGGAAAGGAGTTTCCCTACTCCCGATTAATTGCAGACCATTCTGAATAGATGTGAGAATTGAGATGTTAGATTTGAGTATTTAGTGTTTAGAAAAGCACAAAAAGAGTTGGGCACAGGGCCTTGTATTCAAAATTAACCTGAAATTACTGACGAATTTAAAATTATTACCAAAATCTATTCCCCCAATAAATTTGATGCGCATACCAAAGAAAAGGGCATTATTCGTAAAAAAACTTTCCTTTTTTGTTATTTTTGAAGGGGTGTGAAAAAATGGGTCCCGCAGAATTCACAGAATTTCGCAGACCAAATCTGCGGGATAAAAAATATGGAAGATATGTGAAAATGAGATCTCATATAAGATCAGAGGTGCTATATTTAATGTCTATAAACATTTTGGCCCCGGTCTTCTGGAATCTGTTTATGAAGCTGCCTTACTAGCCGATTTAAAAACCGAAGGATTATACGTTAGAAGAGAAGTTCCTGTGCAGGTTTATTATAGAGAAAAAAAATTAGAGGTAGGTTTTAGATTAGACCTGCTAGTGAATGAAAAGGTTTATTGAAATAAAATCTGTAGAACATTTAGCCGAAGTACATCATAAACAAGTAATTACTTATTTAAAACTTAAAGCTGGCGATTTTAGTAAATTTTAATGTAGAAAATATAAATTCGGGCATATATAGAAAAGTAAATGGTTTATAAATTCTGCGTAATTCCGCGAATTCTGCGGGAGATAATAAAGAGATATTTGGCCACTATAAAACATTAAATCTTAGAAAAAATCATCCTCAATCGTAAATTTAAATAACCAAAGTAAACAAAAAATAATATATGATGAATTGGGAACAACTCCTTTCTTTAAAGAGGTTTGGAGACAAGAACAAACGCCTTCGAAAAGAACAAAATGAAACCCGTTTGGGTTTTGAAGTGGATTATGATCGGATTATATTTTCTTCGGCCTTCCGCAGTTTACAGGATAAAACCCAGGTGATACCGCTTTCAAAAACCGATTTTGTTCACACCCGGCTTACGCACAGTTTGGAAGTTTCGGTGGTTGGGCGATCCTTAGGCCGTCTGGCGGGTCAAAAGATTTTGGAGAAGCATCCGCACCTCAAAACCATTCACGGCTATCAGATGAATGATTTTGGTGCTATAGTAGCTGCAGCAGCACTTGCCCATGACATTGGAAATCCGCCTTTCGGGCATTCCGGAGAAACAGCTATTGGAGAATATTTCAGTTTGGGAAATGGAATACGTTTTAAGGAGCAGCTTTCAGCAAAAGAATATGAAGATTTAATAAAATTTGAAGGAAATGCCAACGGGTTTAAGATCCTGACAGAAAACCGACCCGGAATTGAGGGCGGACTTCGGCTATCCTATGCCACCCTGGGGGCATTTACTAAATATCCCAAGGAATCCCTTCCGAATAAACCCACCAGAAATATAGGCGATAAAAAATTCGGGATCTTTCAAACAGAGAAACACATATTTGAAGATATAGCAAAGGAACTGGGACTTAAAGAAATAAGAACTGGAGAAAACATCGCTTTTGCAAGACATCCGCTGGCATTTCTTGTGGAAGCGGCAGATGATATTTGTTACACCATCATAGATTTTGAAGACGGGATCAATCTTGGATTGATCGATGAAGAATATGCTCTGGAATATCTTATTAAATTGGTAAAAAACAGCATCAATACTTCAAAATACAACAGCCTTACCACTACTGCCGACAGGTTGAGCTATTTACGGGCACTTGCGATAAATACGCTTATTACGGAAGCAGTAGAATTATTCCTGAAAAATGAAGAAACCATTCTGGCCGGGGAATTCCATCATTCGCTGTTTGATAAAAGCAGTTATGAAGCACAGATAAAGGATATTATAAAGATAAGCGTGGAGCGAATTTACCAGAGCGAAGAGGTTATTAATAAAGAGATTGCAGGATATAAAATGCTTTCCCATTTACTGGACACTTACACTCAGGCATTTTTACCGGATCAAAACGTGCCGGAATCCAACTTTAATAAACTGGTAAGAAGATCTGTTCCAAAATTGGTGCTTTCTGAAGGACAGTCCTTATATACATCCCTAATCCAGATTTGCTCCTTTACAGCATCTTTAACCGATGGAAATACGGTTGCATCGTTTGAAAAATACAAGGGATTGAAGCTTTAAAAAGCTTTTTTTTAAAAGATTTTGAAGGTGAAAAACGAGCCATTTATAGGAAGTCCGGGATTTATATTTCAAGATTACTGAGGTGAAATAATCCTTTTTTACGCGGTAAAACTAATCAAAAAACTCGGGGCAAGCCCAGAAGGTATGTCCCGATAATTCGGGAGGAAAATACTTTGAAAATTCGAGGAAAGCCTGCCTGAAGGATTCGGGCAGGCCGCTGGCGATTAGGCCCTCAATGAGGGTTAAAATTCATACACCACACCTACTCCCAGCATTTGTTTGAACTGAATTTTTGGCCCCAGGTTTTCAAGCTCCCCATCATCATTGGTATCTGCCTGAACTTTTATGTCGTCATCGTATTTTAAGTGAGAACCTATACTGGCTTTCACGAAATCGTTCACAGTTAGGTTTATATTTAGTTCCCAATCCACATCAATATTACCGAAGTTATTAAGATAATCTGAATACAGGCTCAATTGATTATCCACCTTAACATTTGAAAAAATCTCCTTTGAAAATCCGCTGGTTAATAACATCCCAAACTCTGTTCGAACCATTTCTCCCTTTTCTATAATATTTCCTTCTTCATCCCTTACAGCCGGCTTAACCCCAAACCTTCCATCATTTGCAAAACCCTGGTCGAGTACAAAAGTTGACTTTTGAGTTACCGGAGAAAGGTATATTGTAAGATCTTCTTTAGGGTCGGTATATTCAGTTCCTATTCCTAAAAAGGCATAGCCAGGAGCCATAAATTTTGAGATGGGATTTTGGGTATTTGGATATCGATACCCACTTGCAAACTGGGTATTGAAATTAAATTTAGCCGAATACCTAAAGTTTGAGGTGGAATCCCTTCTATAACCTGCTGTGGAATTGAACATTATTTGATCATCGGTTTTCCTTAACTCACGTCCTTCCTGTGCATTCAATCCATATCGTATCGAGGCGTTTGTTTTCCAGGAAAGCAGTTCCTTTTTATAATTCCGTTCAAAATTGCCGTAGAAGTTGGCTGCAATAGAATTATTTCCCCCGGCATTCCAGTTTACAAAAGCAACTTCGTTAAAATTAACACCCACTGCATTTTTTTCGGTCCACAGGATTATTACTTGCTCCTGGGATTCGGTTAAAACGCTATCTATGGTAACCGTATCGTTTTGGACAGTATCGTTTTTAACCAGGTTATATTCCTTTGCAGAAACAATTGAAAAATTAAAAAGAAGGAAAAGGGTAAGGAAAAATTTGGGTTGCATGATGGTGAAAAAAATTTATGTAGGTATAGTTTTAGTTACTTCAGAGAATTATTGATGGCATTCGCTATACTTTGAACGTCAATTTTAGCGATTTCTTGCAATTCCATGACATTTCCGTGTTCAATAAATTTGTCTGGAATTCCTAAACACTTTATTTGAGCATTATATTGGTTTATTGAAGCAAATTCCAGAATTGCAGTTCCAAAACCACCCGAAATCACGCCATCTTCCACAGTGATTATTTTGTCAAAAATATCAAAAATATCGTGAAACAACCGCTCGTCCAGAGGTTTAACAAATTGGGCGTCATAATGGGCAATATCTTCTGAAAATTCGAGACTTTCAATAGCAGCCTTCACATTTGAACAAATACTACCAATACTTATTACCGCCAGTTTGGTTCCATCCTTCAGTTTTTCTCCTTTGCCGAATTCCACCAGCTTAAATTCCTGTTTCCAGTCCAATACTACTCCTCTGCCCCGCGGATATCGAATAACCAGCGGAGAAGTTAAATTCAATTGAGCGGTAAACATCAAATTACGAAGTTGCACCTCATTGGAAGGAGCTGCTATAATAAGGTTTGGTATACAACGCAAATATGCGATATCAAATACCCCATGGTGTGTGGCGCCATCTTCTCCCACCAGTCCGGCACGATCCAGGCAAAAAATAACCGGAAGCTTTTGCAACGCAACATCATGGATCACCTGATCATACGCTCTTTGTAAAAAAGTTGAATATATGGCGCAAAAAACCGTGAATCCGCGGGTAGCCATTCCCGCTGCTAAAGTAACTGCGTGCTGCTCTGCAATACCAACATCAAAAGCCCTGTCCGGAAAAGCATCCATCATAAATTTCAGGGAACTTCCCGTAGGCATCGCCGGAGTGATCCCAATTATTTTTTTATTTTTTTCAGCCAGTTCTACAAGCGTCAGCCCAAAAACATCCTGATATTTTAAGGGCAATCCTTCGGTATTATAAGGTAAAAGCTCCCCTGTTTCGGCCGTAAATTTCCCCGGGGCATGGTATTTCACCTGGTCCTCTTCAGCTTTCTGCAAGCCTTTTCCCTTTCGGGTAATCACGTGAAGGAATTTTGGCCCTTTGATCTTTTTCAGCCCCTCAAAGGCTTTCAGCAATCCGGGAATATCGTGACCATCTACCGGTCCAAAATACTTGAAATTAAGCGCCTGAATAATATTGTCCTGAGATGGTTTCTGACCCACTTTTGCCCTGGTGAGGTATTGTTTTAGCGCACCTACACTGGGATCTATTCCAATGGCATTGTCATTTAAAACCACGAGGAGATTTGCATTGGTAACACCTGCGTGATTCAAGCCTTCAAATGCCATTCCGCTGGCTATAGAGGCATCCCCTATTACAGCTATATGTTGTTTTTGAAATTCTCCTTTTAAATTAGAGGCCAGCGCCATACCCAATGCTGCCGAAATAGAAGTGGACGAATGACCTACCCCAAAAGTATCAAACTCGCTTTCCTGCCGGTTAGGAAAACCGCAAAGTCCGTTTAGCTGTCGATTGGTATGGAATGAATCCCTTCTTCCTGTAAGGATTTTATGTCCATACGCCTGGTGTCCAACATCCCAAACCAGGAGGTCTTCAGGAGTATTAAAAATATAATGAAGTGCGATTGTAAGTTCTATCACGCCAAGACTGGCTCCTAAATGACCTTCTTTGGTTGCAACAATATCAATAATAAATTTCCTCAATTCGGCTGCAAGTTCCGGAAGTTTTTCCTCCGGAAGCTTTCGCAGATCGGAAGGAGAATTGATTTTCGTTAAAATACTTTCAGCCATAAAAACAAAGGTACATTTTGAATCTGTTTAA
>ERZ1284728.36-NODE-36-length-15428-cov-30.503285_pt1 | contig 15428 bp, 14 predicted proteins | sample MGYA00454601_ERZ1284728 | MGnify/ENA primary metagenome ERZ1284728 (study PRJEB36292, sample SAMEA5787382) | metagenome | biome: Arctic soil; feature: perennial spring outflow channel; material: sediment | place: Canada | collected 2017-07-08 | depth 0.05 m ...
TTAATATTTTATTCGTTGCGTTGATAGCTTTTATTCTCGCTGAGATTTTTAAAGAGGGAAACAATCTGATGGAAGAAAATAAATTAACTGTTTAACTATAAAGAATGAAAACTACCGACACACCTCTTCAACCACTAAAATGGTTCCTAAATTTTATATTTATAATTGCATTATTGTCCATTGGATTAAATATTATTGGAATTCTTTTTATCCCAATTTTTCCTGAATCTAAATTTTTCGCGGAATTATTAGGAGTACCCTATTTTAAGTGGGAATTACCTATAATTGGACTAATCATCACAGCTATACTTTTAAACATTGGATTTATTTTTACCTTATATGTTTTCAAAAAAATAGTGAGCTCACTATTTAAATCTCCTCTATTTACTGAATTTCAAATTTCAAGTCTGAAGCTTTTAGGCCAATTAATAGTTCTTCTGGTAATTATTAAATTCGTATTTAATATATTCTCCGACATGATTTTTGGAAAAAGTGAATTGGTTGGTATTCGTGTTTTTTCTTTCGATTCCAAAATAATGGCTATTTGTATGGGACTGTTTCTCATTTATCTCAGCTATGTATTTAGGAGAGCGAAAGAACTAAAGGAAGAAAACGATCTAACAGTTTAAGATGTCAATAAAAGTAAATTTAGACCAGATGCTGGAGAAGCGCAACATGAAGAGCAATGAACTTGCAGAGGCTGTTAATATAACAACCGCAAATCTTTCCATTTTAAAAACAGGAAAAGCGAAGGCCGTTCGGTTTTCCACCCTGGAGGCTATTTGTGAAGTGTTGGATTGTCAACCGGGAGATATTTTGGAGTATGTGAAGGAATAAAAAAACCTGCCAGTGTTTGAAACAGCGGCAGGCTATAGTATAAATTTTAAATGGATCAGAATTTAATCTGCCAATATAATTGCTTTATTATCTTTCATTTCAAGAACTCCACCCTTAATCAAATAGAAAACATTATTTCCTTCCTTTCTAAATTCCGAAGAAAGTTTTCTTAAACCAGCCTGATCTGCACCAAGGTTGATCTGAACTTCCCCTTCTACCAAAAGAGAAACAATAGGAGCGTGATGATTCAGCATTTGAAATTCCCCATCGATTCCGGGAACTTTAACCGCTTCAACTTCAGCACCAAATACAACCGCTTCCGGAGTAACTATTTCTAAATACATATTACTTTTAGTATTGAGTAGTGAGTATTGAGTAGTTAGTGCGAGCTTTTACTCATTACTAACTACTCAATACTCAATACTATTTTAAGATTCAGCCAACATTTTTTCTCCTGCCTCGATAGCATCTTCAATACTACCTTTAAGGTTAAAAGCAGCTTCCGGAAGGTGATCTAATTTTCCATCCATGATCATATTGAAACCTTTGATAGTTTCTTTAATATCAACCAAAACTCCTTTTAAACCTGTAAACTGTTCTGCCACGTGAAACGGCTGAGATAAGAAACGTTGAACACGTCTTGCACGGGATACGGCAAGTTTATCTTCTTCGGAAAGTTCTTCCATACCAAGAATCGCGATAATATCCTGAAGTTCCTTGTAACGTTGCAATAATTCCTTTACACGTTGCGCACAATCATAATGCTCTGATCCAAGGATCTCGGCGGTAAGGATTCTTGAGGTAGAATCCAAAGGATCCACCGCAGGATAAATACCAAGCTCGGCAATTTTACGTGAAAGTACTGTAGTTGCATCCAGGTGGGCAAAGGTTGTAGCCGGTGCCGGATCGGTTAAATCATCTGCAGGTACATAAACCGCCTGAACCGATGTAATAGAACCGTTTTTGGTAGAAGTAATACGTTCCTGCATAGCTCCCATCTCTGTAGCTAAAGTTGGTTGGTAACCAACCGCAGAAGGCATCCTTCCTAAAAGTGCAGAAACTTCTGATCCTGCCTGAGTGAAACGGAAAATGTTATCTACGAAGAAAAGCACATCTTTTCCCTGTCCATCTCCTGCTCCATCCCTAAAGTATTCTGCTATTGTAAGTCCGGAAAGTGCAACACGTGCACGTGCTCCCGGTGGTTCGTTCATTTGTCCGAAAACGAAAGTAGCTTTAGATTCCTTTAAAGCAGCTTTATCTACCTTAGTAAGATCCCATCCACCTTCTTCCATAGAATGCATAAAATCGTCTCCGTATTTTATAATTCCAGATTCCAACATTTCTCTTAAAAGGTCATTCCCTTCTCTTGTTCTTTCACCAACTCCGGCAAAAACAGAAAGTCCACCGTGTCCTTTTGCGATGTTGTTGATCAATTCCTGGATAAGTACTGTTTTTCCAACACCAGCTCCTCCAAACAATCCAATTTTACCACCTTTTGCATACGGCTCAATAAGATCAATAACTTTAATCCCGGTAAATAAAACTTCCGTGGAAACAGATAAATCTTCAAATCTTGGTGCATCACGGTGAATTGGCAATCCACTGTCACCAGCTTTTGGTAAATTCTCCATTCCATCAATGGCATCTCCAATAACATTGAACAATCTACCATATACATCCTTTCCAATAGGCATTTGTATTGGCGAACCAGTCGCAACAACTTCCACACCCCGGGCTAACCCATCGGTAGAATCCATCGATACGGTTCTTACAGTGTTCTCACCAACGTGGGATTGAACCTCAAGAACCAGGATAGACCCATCCTTTCTGGTGATTTCAAGAGAATCGTAAATTTTTGGTAATCCAGTATTTTCTGAATTAAAAGCTACATCCACTACAGGACCAATAATTTGTGCAACCTTACCTGTGATTTTAGACATTATCTATTCCTTTAATGTTTAATATAATAATTGTTATAATTCTGTTCGACAAATACTTATAAAATAAGAATTCATCAAAATTTTATTTCAGGCTGCAAAGATAGTTTTTTCCTGATAAAATTCTGCAGGCTCTTGAACAACTTTTTCGACTTAAATTTTTCTGAAACATAAACAGTAAAAACATCGGCATGAATTAATTCAAAAGAAGCGAAATAATCTGTTTTTAAAAAATTACTCCACTGTAACCGATTTCGCCAAATTTCTTGGCTGATCTACATTTTTACCCAACATCACAGCGATATGATAGGATAAAAGCTGAAGCGGAATCGTAGTTAATAACGGAGTTAATGACTCGATAGTTTCCGGGATTTCGATAACATAATCTGCCAGCTCCTTTACTGCCTCATCTCCGGCTGTAACAATTCCAATAATTTGCCCCTGCCTTGCCTTTATTTCCTGAACATTGCTCACCACTTTTTCATAATGTCCCTTACTGGTAGCAATTACAACTACCGGCATGGATTCATCTATTAAGGCAATAGGCCCATGTTTCATTTCAGCTGCGGGGTAACCTTCTGCGTGGATATAGGAAATTTCCTTAAGTTTTAAAGCTCCTTCCAGTGCCACAGGGAAATTATATCCTCTTCCCAAATAAAGGCAATTAGGTGAATTTTTATATTTTTCAGCGATTATTTTTATATGTTCATTTTCTTCCAGCACTTTAGAAATTTTTGCCGGAATTCTCTCCAATTCCTGCAAATGGAATCTAAAAGTTGAATCGGATATTGTACCGCGATGTTTGGCCAATTTCAAAGCCATTAAAGTAAGTACCGTAATTTGAGTGGTAAAAGCTTTGGTAGATGCTACCCCAATTTCCGGGCCTGCATGCGTATATGCACCAGCGTGAGCTTCTCTGGATATCGATGATCCAACTACATTACACACACCAAAAACAAAAGCTCCTTTTTCTTTGGCAAGTTTTATAGCCGCCATAGTATCTGCGGTTTCCCCACTTTGAGAAATCGCTATAACCACATCATTTTCAGAAATAACCGGATTTCTGTATCGGAATTCAGAAGCATATTCTACTTCCACCGGGATTCGGGCTAAATCTTCAAAAATATATTCTGCAACCAATCCGGCGTGCCACGAGGTTCCGCAGGCAACAATGATAATTCTTTTTGCATTGGCAATACGTGCCATATTATCGTCTACCCCTGCCATTCTTATAATCCCTTCATCTACCAGCATTCTTCCGCGGTAGGTATCGGTTATCGCATCTGGTTGTTCGTAGATCTCTTTCAGCATAAAATGATCATACCCGGCTTTTTCTATTTGTTCCAGGTTCATTTGCAACTCCTGGATATAAGGATCTACCAGGGAATCATCATAGATCTTTCTCACCTTTATTTCTTTCCCAAGTCGTACTACGGCCATTTCCCCATCTTCCAGGTAAATTGCATTGCTTGTAAATTCTATAAACGGAGAAGCATCTGAAGCTATAAAAAATTCATTTTCACCAATTCCAATTGCCAGGGGACTTCCCAAACGGGCAACAACAAGCTCATTAGGTTTTCTTGTATCAAAAACAGCGATTGCATAAGCTCCTACGGTTTGGCTAAGTGCTATTTGCACCGCCTTCCCAAGTTTCACTTTTTCGTTTTTCATTACATCTTCTATCAGATTTACCAGCACTTCCGTATCTGTATCTGACTCAAAAGTATAGCCTCTTTTTACAAGTTCTTTTTTAAGAGTTGCAAAATTTTCTATTATCCCGTTATGTATTATTACCAAATTCCCTGAATTTGAATAATGGGGATGTGAATTTACATCGTTAGGAACTCCATGAGTTGCCCACCTGGTATGCCCAATCCCTACATGTCCTTTTGTAGAGGTAGTGCTTTCAAACTTCGCTTTAAGATCGGCAACTTTGCCTTTCGTTTTGCATAGGTTTAGCTGCTCCCCATCGAACAATGCAATTCCTGCGCTATCATACCCTCTGTATTCAAGCCTTTCCAATCCTTTTAACACTATTGGATAAGCGTCTCTATATCCAATATATCCTACAATTCCACACATATTCTAATTGTTTGTTTCGGTATAAATAATATTAAATTTCAGTCTTTTTCCCGGATCGCTTCCCAAATTCCCATGAAGCACTGTTCCCCGCGGTGTGATTACCGAGGCTGAAGGCACCCTGTCAATACCTTCTACAGGGTTTTTTAAAGCTGAATTTGCCAATAAATTAATATTCTGAGTAATCACAAGGCCAAGTTTTACATTTTCGATATCCTCATTAAGGATTTGCTTGACATGTTCCGTGATCCTGATCTTATAACTTATTCCATTTTTATCTTCGTCCCTGACCAATCTTCCCGAATGACTTGTAAGTGAGCTCAATGGAAAACTAACATCCGGTTGATTTATACTATAATCAAGCAGCGGCCGATTTGTCTCCAGATTGTATAGATATATTCTCTCTGGCTCTGAACTTCCACCCTCAACCTTATCCTGATTCACATAAAAGGTTAAACTCGCCTCATTGATCAACCATTTATTCGCCCTTAACTCCTCCAGCTCAGCTTCATCCTCAAATAGATCTATTACAGCCATGCTGCCAGCTCCACCTTTCAAATAAAGATTTTCTGCACCGGTTTCTTCATTTGAATTTTCAATTTCCTGGGCTATTTGCACCGGTAGTTCCTGGGTAAAGGTGTTTACTGTATTCCCTCCCAGCTCAAGTTTATAAGATCTGGGAACTTCTGAAATGGAATCTGCCACTTCCTGAAAATCTGTGTAATACAAAACAATTCCTGCTTCGCTCCCACTTAAGTTCAACATCATCATCGAGCCGCTACCATCTACCGGTTCGGCTTCAAAATACAAGCCTCTTATAAAATTCCTGAAGTTATTATTGTTGGACAATTCTGAAGAGCCCTGCTTATCTATGATATTCTCTTTAAAGAATTGCGTTGATAAAGAAACCCTTAACCTGGGACTTACTCTTATGGTATCGATCTCGTTTCCCTCGGTGGTTGGATCATTTTCAAAATAGACGGCTTCTTTGGCTGAAGGTTTAAAAGATTCATTGACATAAAGAGGATCTCCAATCAAACTAGCCTTAAAAGCAGGGCCTTGATTTGAATAATATTTTTGCCGGTTCTCAAAATTGGTTTCGGGATCAAATTCATTTAAAAAGAAATTGGACCTGCTTACCGTTAATTTAAACGGCGAATCACCATAAACAGAATCCAGCCTAAAAATAGGATTTCCGTCTTCATCTGGCTCTAACCTTGTACTAAAGTAAGGCAGAGTTAAAATAACGCTGTCCAACCTTGGCTCATTTCCAAAAGTAGGATTACTGCTTGTAAGTGATACTTGGGATAGTATACTGGCTGTTTGTTGCCCGTAAACAGGCTCTTTATAAACCCCAAGCAAATTTACGGGTAAACCGTTTGTTTGAACCGGGCCTAAATTCTTACTATGAGCCATAATTCCTGCTCTGTAGGAAGGTAAGGAGTCAAATTGACCCCCTATAAGCTCTCCACCAATTGTAGTAAAATCATCATCACAGGACACAAATGCCATAAGAGTGATTAATACAGCCGGTATAAAGCCTAATCTTTTCAATAAAATCATTGGGTATAAGTTACTTATTGTGATAAAACCTGAGTAGTGTAAAATTCCTGATATGCTGAAGAAAATTCCTCCGGACTTTTATAATCCAAAACAGGTTTGTCCAGTTTGCTTAAATATTTCTTTAATTCTTCAGGAATGTTGTCGCCCGCTATTATTGCGGCATCAGAATTGTCGATAGCAGTTTTCATGATGTTGACGTAATCCGGTTTCTTAAGATGCTTCACATCTTCTTCTTCCAAACCATCAAAAAGAATTTTTTTATTCATCTTCTTATCTAACGTGCCATCAAAGCTTTGATTGTATACAGAGGTAATAATTTTAGCCTCAGAGAACAAGGGTTCTTTACCGTAATAATTCCTGATGTATAGCGGTAACAAGGCAGACAACCAACCATGAACGTGGATGATATCTGGAGACCAGTTAAGTTTCTTAACGGTTTCAATTACCCCTTTTGCAAAGAAAATAGCCCTTTCATCATTGTCCGGAAACATATTTCCATCTTCATCTGTAAGGGTTGCTTTTCTCTTAAAATAATCTTCATTATCAATAAAATAAACCTGCATTCTTTCCTTGGGAATAGACGCAACTTTTATAATAAGCGGCATATCCAGATCATCAATCACTAGATTCATCCCGGATAACCGTATCACTTCGTGCAATTGGTGTCTCCTTTCATTAATATTGCCGTAACGCGGCATGAATATTCTAATTTGGCCTCCCAGCCCATTTACCATTCTGGCAGCATCAAAAGACATAGATGATATATCGGTTTCGGGCAGGTAAGGTATAACTTCAGATGATACGTATAATATCCTCTTATCTTTCATATGTATATTGCTTTTGCGAATAAAAAACATGCAAAATTACAAAATTTTATGCAGTTTGACGGTAATATCTTAAGTTTGCACGCTGTTAATTTTATAATAAAATGCAGATATTTAGAGAAAAAGCCCTTTTACAACGTGAGATCTCACGCCTTAAGCTGAATAAAAATACGATTGGATTCGTGCCTACTATGGGTGCCTTGCATCAGGGACACCTATCTCTTGTTAAGCAGGCCGCTGAAGTTTGTAATGCCGTAGTGGTAAGTATTTTCATAAATCCAACCCAGTTTGACAACCTCAAAGATCTGGAAAACTATCCCCGAACTTTAGATTCAGATATCGCTTTACTGGAAGATTTACACCTGGATTTACTTCTTTTTACCCCAAATGCTGCAGAATTATACGGAAAAGAGATCCAGGCAATGCATTTTGATTTTGGCGGAATTGAACATGAAATGGAAGGAAAATACAGGACAGGACACTTTAACGGAGTTGGTACGGTAGTAAAAAGGCTTTTTGAAATCGTTCTACCCGATAAAGCATTTTTTGGGGAAAAAGACTTTCAGCAATTACAAATCATTAGAAAATTAAACGAAAAAGAAAACCTGGGCGTAGATGTGATTGGATGCCCTATAGATCGCGAAGATACCGGCTTGGCAAGGAGTTCAAGAAATGACCGACTAAGCCCCAATTTAAGGAAAGAAGCTTCTTTTATTTATAAGATATTGCTAAAAGTACAGGAGAAATTTGGCATAGAAAATGCCGATGATATAAAAAGTTGGGTAGAAAATGAATTTGAAAACCACGCGGCGTTAAAACTGGAATATTTTGAAATAGCCGATTCAAAAACCCTGAAATCGGAAAAAAATAAAGATCACACATCAACATACAGGGCTTTTATTGCCGCTTATGCCGGAGAGATTCGGCTAATTGACAATATTGCTTTAAATTATTAAAATTTAAAAATGCAAATTCACGTAGTAAAATCTAAAATTCACCGCGTAAAATGTACCGGAGCCGATCTTAATTATATCGGGAGTATTACCATAGATCAGGATCTTATGGATGCCGCTAATATAATTGAAGGGGAAAAAGTACAAATTGTGAACAACAATAACGGGGAACGTCTTGAAACATACGCTATCCCTGGACCCAGAAATTCGGGTGAGATCACTTTAAACGGAGCCGCAGCAAGAAGAGTGGCAAAAGGAGATGTGCTTATCCTTATCACCTATGCAATTATGGACCTTGAAGAAGCAAAAGTCTTTAAACCATCCCTTGTGTTCCCTGATGAAGAAACCAATCTCCTCAACTAATTTTTGAAAAGATCTACAAAAAAAATACTGAAAATCATACTCCCACTCTCACTGGGAGTTTTTTTAATTTGGTATTCCATAAAGAATTCTACCCCTTCAGAGAGAGAACAATTATTGGAAAATATTACCCAGGCCCATCCCGGATGGATCCTTCTTTCTATGTTGTTCGGACTTCTATCCCATATTTCCCGTGCATACCGGTGGAAATTCCTCCTGGAACCCATGGGATACAAACCCAAATTTCTAAACAGTTTTATGGCTGTTATGGTTGCCTACCTCGCAAATTTTGGAATTCCAAGATCCGGGGAAGTTCTTAGGGGAGTTACCATTTCCACCTACGAGAAAATACCTTTTGAAAAAGCTTTTGGAACAATAATTTCTGAAAGAATTGCCGATTTCATTATGCTTATGCTCATTATTGGGATTGCAATGATCCTGCAAACAGAATACTTACTGATTTATTTTGAGGAAAACAACATTAACCCTTTTCTTACAATCGCTGTTCTTTTTGGGCTTTTGGCAGTTGGGATTTTTATCCTGAAACTAATTAGAAAATCCAAACATGGAGTAATCCTGAAAGTTAAAGCTTTTGCTAAAGGCCTGCTGGAAGGAATGCGAAGTATTTTAAAAATGAAGAATAAAGGAGCGTTCATTTTTCATACCGTCTTCATTTGGGTGATGTATGTTTTAATGTTCTATGTGCTTGTATTTACAGTTCCCGAAACCGCCGCAATGCCTTTTGGCGTAGTGATGATGGCCTTTGTGGTAGGCTCTTTTGCCATTTCGGCAACCAATGGAGGAATTGGCGTTTATCCCATTGCAATTGGCGCAAGTCTCATGCTATTTGGGATTAGCAAAGAAGCCGGTGAAGCATTTGGATGGATTACCTGGGGAACACAAACTTTTCTAGTGATTTTAGCAGGAGGGTTTTCTTTCCTTTTTCTTCCAATTTTTAACCGTCAAAAATAATAACTACATTGTGTGTAGTAATCAACAACTTAACCTATGCACAAAAAACTACTTTTGCTGTTACTTTTAACCCTGCCCAACCTTCTAATTTCCCAAATTATACACAAAGAAATAGCTTCTTCAAAATTGGGAAAAGAACGGCAACTAAAGATTCAGCTTCCACGAAATTATGAGCAAAACAAAGAAAAATCCTATCCTGTAATTATAGTGCTTGATGGCGATTATCTCTTTGAACCTGTTGCCGGAAACATAGATTATTATTCCTATTGGGAGGATATCCCGGAAATGATCGTTGTAGGGATCAACCAATCTGCTACCCGGGAATCTGACGCATATTATGATGAAAACACTTTTTTACCCTCCAATACCGGCGCTGACTTTTTTGAATTCATTGGGATGGAATTGATGCCCTTTCTGGATTCAAACTATAGAACTGCACCGTTCCGGGTAATTGTGGGACATGATTTCACTTCAAATTTCATCAACTATTACCTATTAAAAGAGAAACCATTATTCCGTGGTTATATAAACCTCAGCCCAGATCTTGCTCCGGAAATGGCGCATCGCATTACCGCGTCCCTTGAAAAAACAACCGAACCAATTTGGTATTACCTGGCCACTTCTTCTGAAGATATTTCAGCTTTAAAAGAGCCAATTTTAAAGTTTGATGCCCAATTGAAAAATATCAATAACAAAAAACTGCATTATAACTTTGATAATTTTCAGGATGCAACACATTATACACTTGTAGGGAATGCAATCCCAAAGGCTATAGAGCAAATTTTTAAGGTTTATCGACCTATTTCAATTCAGGATTATAACAGTATCCTGCTTCAAACCTCTGTTTCGTCTTATGATTTTTTGGTAGAAAAGTATGAAACAATCCAAAGTCTCTTCGGAATTGATAAACAAATAAGGCTGAATGATTTTATGGCGGTTTATAATGCGATGGAGAAAACAAGAAAATGGGACGAGTTGAAGGATCTTGCCAAATTAGCCAATGATCATTACCCGAACACGATGCTGGGAACTTATTTTGATGCCCGGTACGACGAGGAAATGGGCAATCCAAAAAGGGCTATGCGAAGCTATCAAAAGGCCTATGGACAGCAACCAATCTCATTTTTAACGGTGGATTTCATGTTGGACAAAGCAGATCAGATCAAGAAAGATTTTAATTATTAAAAGCCGAATCAATACCTTGCGGGAAACGGTCATACATCACAAAATTAAACCCTCAATGTGGGTTTAGAAATTTAAAAAAACTGTCAGAAAAAATATGGCTAAACCAACAACTGTCTTCTATTGTCAGAATTGTGGTGGACAACATTCAAAATGGCAGGGCCAATGCTCTTCCTGCAAAGAATGGAACACTCTGGTAGAGGAAGTTATTCAAAAACCCGATCAAAAAGACTGGAAAACACCATTAGTGCGAGCGGTTAAAAGAACCCCAAAACCCACTAAAATAGCCGATATTCAGGTTTCTACTGAATCCAGGCTAAACACCAACAACCTGGAACTCGACAGGGTTCTGGGTGGCGGACTGGTTCCAGGATCGCTCACCCTACTTGGAGGTGAACCCGGAATTGGAAAAAGCACGTTGTTACTGCAAATCTCTTTAAACCTGAAACAAAAAACTTTGTATGTTTCCGGTGAGGAAAGCGAGCACCAAATAAAAATGCGGGCAGAGCGTATCAATCCGAATCCAGCCAATTGTTATATCCTGACGGAAACCAAAACCCAGAATATCTTTAAGCAAATAGAAACGCTTCAGCCGGAAATTGTGATCATAGATTCCATTCAAACCCTGCACAGTGATTATATTGAAAGTTCTGCAGGAAGTATTTCACAAATCAGGGAATGTACCACAGAGCTTATTAAATATGCCAAAGAAACGGGGGTTCCCGTTATCCTTATAGGTCATATTACAAAAGAAGGAAGTATCGCAGGACCCAAAGTTTTGGAACATATGGTAGATACCGTGTTGCAATTTGAAGGGGATAGAAATCACGTTTACAGGATCCTGAGAGCACATAAAAATAGATTTGGCTCCACTCATGAGTTGGGAATTTATGAAATGTTAGGCAGCGGACTACGCGAAGTGACAAACCCTTCAGAAATATTGATCTCCAAGAATGATGAAGGCCTGAGCGGAACTGCCATCGCTTCTACTATGGAAGGCATGCGCCCTTTAATGATAGAGATCCAGGCTTTGGTGAGTTCGGCCGTTTATGGAACTCCTCAACGCTCTACAACGGGTTATAATTCGAAACGGCTTAACATGCTGCTCGCCGTGCTGGAAAAACGTGCAGGATTTCGCCTTGGTGCAAAAGATGTATTTTTGAATGTTACGGGCGGAATTTCTGTAGACGATCCCGCCATAGATCTGGCCGTAATAGCAGCCATTCTATCATCCAATGAGGATGTTTACATTGAAAAGGATATTTGTTTTGCTGCAGAAGTAGGCTTGGCCGGAGAAATAAGACCTGTTCCCAGGGTGGAACAACGAATTCTCGAGGCTGAAAAGCTTGGTTTTGCAACAATCATGATTTCCAAACAAACCAAACTACCAAAGAATAACTACCAGATAAAAATTCAAAGAGTCGCCAGGATTGAAGATGTGGTGCACTTTTTATTTGAATAGACTGTGGCATAAAATCTGCATAGAAATTCTTACGCAACGATTGACTTTCTATTTTTTAGGCATCTTGTGCGTTGGTACCCTTATGGGATGCTCACAATTCAATAAAGCCAAAGATCTTATTAACAAACCTTCAGCAAAAGAACAGTATCAACGGGAATTCAGCTTTTCTCAAGAGCTTTTCAGCCTTTGGGAAAATCAGGCAGATAACGCATTAAAAGACAGCCTTCAAATAGAGCTTCCATATTTTTTAACAGGGAATTTTACTCCCAGGGGATTCCTGATTTTTTCTTATAATGTGTCACTAAATCCAGGAGAAGAACTGGAAATAGAATTGGAAACAACATCACTGCAGCCAATGGTATTTATAGATTTGTATTTAAAACAAAACGACTCAATACAACCCTATAAAAGCATTGCTTCCGCGCCATATAAAGAATCCGTATTAACCTATGAAATAAAAGAAACGGGCACCTATAAAATTGTAGTACAGCCCGCAATGGAAGCCAATGCTCCTTTTGTTTTAAAAATTAAAAAATCCCCGGTATACCTATTTCCAGTTTCCGGAGCAGGTAATAAGAATATGCAAAGTTTTTGGGGAGCCGGACGGGATGCGGGTAGAAGAAGCCATGAAGGGATAGATATATTTGCATCCAGAGGTACTCCAGTGGTGGCCGCTATCAATGGCCATATTACTTCATCTGGTGAAAAAGGGCTTGGAGGCAAACAGGTTTGGTTAAGGGATCCCAAGAGAAACCAATCCTTGTACTATGCCCATTTGGACAGCATAGAACCTATTTCGGGTAAATTGGTGAAAAGGGGAGATACTTTGGGATATGTTGGTAATACCGGCAACGCCAAAACCACTGCACCGCATTTACATTTTGGAATTTATAAAAATTATCAGGGTGCTATCGACCCTTTATTTCATATTTTTCAAACAGAAAATCCGGAATTTAATGCCAGGCCAGATACCTTAAAATTATTTTCTATGAGAGTAACCGGGAATACCGCCAATTTAAGGGATCAACCAAATTCCAAAGGTTCCAGTATTATAGGAAGTTCACAATTAAATGATACCCTGATTTTTTTTAGGAAAATCTAATGATTGGTACCATATACGAACGTTGAAAAACCAGGCTGCTTTTATTCACGAAAACCTTGTTGCCCCATTATAATTCCTTAAGGCGCCGGGTTTGGGATTGCTTCATGAATTTCATTTATTTCCTTTAAAATTTCTTCGGAAAGTTCCACTTCAAAACCATCGATGTTTTCTGAAAGTTGATCCATAGTGGTGGCCCCAATTATGGTGCTGGTAACAAACGGCTGGCTATCTATAAAACCCAGTGCCAGCTGGACCGGAGTTATTCCATGTTTTTTTGCAAGTGCTACATAACGTGAAGTTGCTTCCACGGCCTGAGGATTTGAATATCTGTTGTACTGAGGAAATAAGGTCAATCTCGAATTTACCGGAGATTCTTTTAAATATTTACCGGTTAAAGTTCCCATTCCCAAGGGGGAATAAGGGAGTAACCCAATATTTTCACGATGAAATATTTCGGTTAATCCAATTTCATCCTTTCTGTTCAAGAGGCTATATGGGTTTTGTACCGTACGTATCCTGGGAGCACCGTTTCTGGCTTCCTCAACACATCGCATAACTCCATACGGGGTTTCATTGGACAATCCTATTTCCCGGATTTTTCCGGATTTTATAAAACCATCTAAATCCAATAATATCTGCTTAAAATTGTCTTCCCATTCTTCTCCTTCAACCACATAACCTCTTTTGCCAAAGAAATTGGTATTCCTTTCCGGCCAGTGCAATTGGTACAGGTCTATATAATCTGTCTGGAGTCTATTCAAACTGGCATCAATGGCTTCGGTAAGTGCAGCCTTGCTGAATCCAGGATTTGGGCGAATATGAGCAACCGCATTTCCCGGTCCTGCAATCTTTGAGGCCAACACCACTTTTTCCCTGTTCCCGGTATTTTTAAGCCAGGAACCTATAATTTTTTCCGTGTTGCCCTGGGTTTCCTTTCGCGCAGGAGTTGAGTACATCTCTGCAGTATCTATAAAATTTACGCCTCTTTCAAGGGCATAATCCAGCTGCCTATGGCCATCTGCTTCGCTGTTTTGCTGGCCCCAGGTCATGGATCCCAAACATACTTTACTTACTTTAATAGCTGTGCCCGGTAAATTGGTGTATTTCATTTAAAATGTTATTAAACGGGTTTTCATCAATAGGAATTTGTTGAATCCATTTTTTTATAATTGTGATAAAAAATTTACTCCTCCATTTCATTTAACATCTGGCTTATTTCATCCAGTTTTGGAGTTAGGATCACTTCTATTCTGCGGTTTTTCGCTTTACCTTCTGCGGTTAAATTTTCGGCTATTGGAGCATATTCCCCACGTCCTGCGGCCGTTAAATTTTGCTGTTCTATGCCCTTGTTTTCCTGAAGAATCTGAACGATAGACGTTGCTCTTTTTGTAGAAAGATCCCAGTTGTCATTCAATTGTCCCGCACCGCCATAAGGGACATTGTCTGTATGTCCTTCAATTAAAACTGCGATATCGGGATTTTGAGCAAGTACAGTTCCTAATTGCTGAACCGCCTTTCTGCCTTCAGAATTAACAGCCCAGCTCCCGGAACTGAACAAGAGTTTGTTTTCCATGGAAACATAGACTTTCCCATCCCGCTGCTCTACCGTGAGGCCTTTTCCTTCAAAATTGGTAAGTGCATTTGAAACTGCTGTTTTTAATGCATTCATTTTGGCATCTTTCGCTGCTATTAGACCTTCAAGTTCATTAATTCTGTTTATCCGGGCTGTAAGATCCTTTTGAAGTTTTTCCAATCTTGCCTGCTCTACTGCCAGGGTTTTCTCTTTTTGGTCCAGTTCTGCCAAAAGTTCCCTGTTTTGTCTGGAGTTTTCTGCAAGAACCGATGAACTGTTGGCCTCCAATGCATCATAGGAATCTTTCAGGCTTTCATACCTGCCGGAGGTATGCTTCAAATCCTGTTTCAGTTGGTCTCTTTCTGAAATTAATTTATCTTTTTCTGCCTGAAGATATTCCAGTTCTTGCGCACCGGAGGTTTTTGTTTGTTTAAGATCCTGTGAAAGCTTTTGGTTTTTAGACTGAAGGTTATCATACCTGGATTGCAGGTCTTTGTGCACTTTAGAAGACACACAGGAAGATACCAGTAAGCTTGAAAAAATAATTGTAAAAAATAACATTTTAGACATCCTCATAGTACTTT
>ERZ1284728.37-NODE-37-length-15399-cov-18.241723_pt1 | contig 15399 bp, 11 predicted proteins | sample MGYA00454601_ERZ1284728 | MGnify/ENA primary metagenome ERZ1284728 (study PRJEB36292, sample SAMEA5787382) | metagenome | biome: Arctic soil; feature: perennial spring outflow channel; material: sediment | place: Canada | collected 2017-07-08 | depth 0.05 m ...
ACACCGGCCATATTATAAATGTAAATGAATCTCCTATTGTGTACCAGGGAGATGCTATTTTTCATATCACGCTACCACCAAAAACTCAGGATGAAGAGCTCGCTGAGAAGTAAATACACGGCATTACGGGAATCACTGACTTCGCAAGAAATCGAAAGTGAAAGTCTGAAAATAGCCAATAACCTACTAAATCTTCCAATTTGGGAGTACGAATTCTACCATCTGTTCTTAACTATTTCAGAAAAAAAAGAGATAGATACAGATCCGCTCCTTCATATTTTACAAGGAAAAGATAAAAATATCATTCTTTCCAAAAGCGATTTTAAAACGAGAGAAATGCAAAATTTTCTTCTCACCGATACTACCCTCATCAAAAAAAACAAATGGGATATTCCAGAACCTGTGGATGGTATTGAAATTCCTGCTTTTAAAATAGATGTGGTATTTGTCCCCTTACTTGCCTTTGACAAATCGGGCCACAGGGTAGGTTATGGAAAAGGCTTTTATGATATATTTCTTGCGAATTGCAGGAAAGATGTGTTTAAAATAGGTCTTTCACTTTTTGACGCGGAGGAAGAGATTCCCGGGATTTTAAGCAGTGATGTCGCTTTAGACTACTGCGTAAGCCCCCATCATATCTACAACTTCAAAAAATAAGTAAGTATATTTGCATTATTTTTAACATTGTCCTACATTTAGACTATATATATATATAATTGATGCTCAACGACCTTCAGTTAAACAGTATTCTGGAAGATTTTGATATTGCCTACTGGAAAATCAATATTCTTACAAATGAAATTACGTGGTCAGAGCATTTTGAAGCGCTTGTAGGAAAACCTTCCACCCAGGATTCCATATTTAATTATTTTCTGAATAATATCCTGCATAAAGATTATAAATATGATTTTAGGGCAGCCTTTGAGAGCCTTACTTCCAGCGCTCCGGAAATCAACCAGGAAATAAAATTAAAGCTCCAAAATGATAAATACCGGTGGTTTGAATGCCGAAATTTAAAAAGCAAGGAAAACAGCAATAAAGACACGGCTGTTTTGCTCTTTGTAAATATCCACCAGAGTAAACGAGATCAATACACCATTGAGGAGAATTTTTTCTATTACAGGGAAACCGCAGAGATGACCTCTACCGGAGGATGGTATATAGACACCCTCCATAAGGCGATTTACTGGGATGATGTCACTAAAAAGATCCTGGATTGCCCAGGCGATTACCAGGTAAATTATGATGAGCGTTTACGTTTCTATTCCACCGATCATCAGGAAAAAGCACTTTCAATTTTTAATAAATGTGAGAACTACGGAATTCCCTTTAAAACCGAAATAAAAATGGTTACCCTTTATGGAAGGGAATTTTGGGTAAGGGCCACAGGAAAACCTGTTTATAATGAGGAACAGGAAATTATAGGCATTCGTGGAGTTTTTCAAAATATTGATGAGAATAAAAACAATGAGCTTAATTTGCAAAACTCCCTGGATATCATTGCAGCACAAAATTCAAGATTGTTCAATTTTGCCCACATTGTTTCCCATAACTTAAGGTCACACAGCAGCAATCTTAGCCTGGTAGTTCAGTTGCTTTCAGAAACCCAGCCTTTAAAAGATAAAATGGAGCTACTGGACAATATTTCTGATATTTCTGAAAATCTGGATGTCGCCATCTCTAAACTAAATGGAATGATCTCGCATCAGGATGTGTTGACAAAGGAGCGAAAAACAACCAGTTTCAGCAGTGCGCTGGATGTGGTTATGGCAGCTGTCTCTTCACTTATAAAAAGAGAAAGCGCTACGATTATTTCCGATTTTAAGGCCTTAAAAGAAATTCAATATATTCCTGAATATCTTGAAAGTATTTTACTAAATTTAATCACTAATGCAATAAAGTATAAACAGCCTGGTAGAAAACCTGTGATTTTCATTCAAACCTATCTGTTTAATGACCAATCGTTTATGGAAATAAGCGATAATGGAATGGGAATAGATCTCGATCAATTTGGGGAAAAAATGTTTGGGATGTATAAAACTTTTCATAGGAATTCCGATCCAAAAGGAATTGGCTTGTTTATTACCAAAAACCAGGTAGAAACCCTGGGAGGTTCTATTTCGGTTACAAGCACCGTAAATATTGGAACAACTTTTAAAATTAAATTTTAGATTAAAATGGGGCAAAAAATAGAATTGGCGTGTATTATCGATGATGATAAAATATACGTGAACTTAGTACGGAAAATCATTGAGATCAAACATCTTTCTGAAAATTTACTGATCTTTAAAAACGGTCTGGAGGCTTTAGATTACTTCAAAGTGATCCTAACCAATATGACCGAAGATAAACTACCGGATATCATTTTCCTGGACCTTAATATGCCTGTAATGGATGGATGGGAGTTTCTTGGGGAATTTATCAAGATCAAGAACAACTTCGATAAGAAGATCATCCTTTATGTGGTTTCTTCTTCAATAGATCCAAGAGATCTTGAAAGAGCAAAATCTTTCAATCTGGTAACCGATTATTTGATAAAACCTATTGAACTGAAAAAGTTTGAGCAGATCTTTGAAAGAGACGTTGCCTGATCCTCTTATTCATTTTCTTTTTTTTCTTCCTCTTTATTTGGGAAAGCTCTTTTATTAAATAATAAAAGAAGAACTACACCTGTGCTTATTGCTGTATCTGCAACATTAAAAACCGGCTCAAAAAACCGGAAGTTTTCACCACCCCAAATTGGGACCCATTCCGGTAAAATCCCGTCATATAAAGGGAAATAAAGCATATCTACTACTTTCCCGTGGAACAAAGTGCCATAACCGCCACCCTCGGGCATAAATGTAGCTACGTTCCCATAACTGTCGTCAAAAATGATTCCGTAGAAAACAGAATCAACTATATTCCCAAAAGCCCCGGCAAAAATGAACGCGATGGCCGTTATTAGGATTCTGGAACCATTGTTTCTAACCGAATCCCACAACCAATATCCTATTCCAACAATAGCACCTAAACGGAACAAGGTAAGCAGTAATTTTCCATATTCTCCGGGGATTTTTGCTCCCCAGGCCATTCCCTCGTTTTCAACAAACAGGATCCTAAACCAGTCAGATACCCTAACTTCTTCTCCAAGAATGAAATTTGTTTTGATGTAAAATTTGGAAATTTGATCTATCAATAAGATCAGGATGATAATGATGCTCGCTTTTTTTAAGGACATGAACGGTGTGTGTTAAAACGGCACAAAAATACTAATTTTATTTAGTTTTCACGCACCCTGATATTTCCATTAATAGTTGTGAGATGAATTTTATTTTTGCCGGTGATTTTATTAAGCACCTCTACGCGCCCATTTCTTGAGTTTGCAGTGATCTCTGCATTTTCGGTTTGCACATCAATGGATCCATTGTATATATTTACAAGTGCATTTCCCTGAAAGAATTTAAGTTCACAGGATCCTGATTTCAACTCCACTTCCAGATTTTTGTAGGTTCCGCTTCCGGAAACAGAGGCTATATTGGATTTTATAAACACCTCAAGATCTTCAGGGATTTCCAGCGTGATCTCAAGGGAAAAAACCTTGTGTGCGCTCAGCTTATCATATCCGCTCTGCAGGATTTCCGGGAATTGAGTAGTAAGGATCATCCTGTCCTGCAATAACTCCATATTCAGTGATATGTCATTAAAATATTCGCCTTCAGAATGAGAAGTGAGAATGATTTTATCTGTTTTTGAAGTTTTCAAATTGATTTTGAATACCTCATCGGTAAAAATATAGAGCTTTTCAATATTTTGAGCATCGTACGTTCCCGAAATATCCTTTTGGGAAAACGCGCTTAAAACGACACTGATAAATATCAAAAATAAAACATAAAACTTCATTCAATTAAAGGAAATAAAAAAACGCTCCAAGATGAATGAGATCAAATTGGAGCGTGCTTATAATTAATTATACTATATACTAACGCTTAACGCTGTAAATTTTTAGCTTCTATACTCAAGGTCGCATGTGGCACCAACTTTAAACGCTCCTTTGCAATTAATTTACCCGTAACTCTACAAATACCATAAGTCTTGCTCTCAATACGAACCAAAGCATTTTTAAGGTCTCTTATAAACTTCTCCTGGCGAATGGCCAATTGAGAATTTGCTTCCTTGCTCATAGTTTCACTTCCTTCCTCAAATGCTTTAAAAGTGGGGGAAGTATCATCTGTGCCATTATTGCCGTCGTTTACATAAGCACTTTTGTAAAGGGCCAATTGCTCCTGGGCTTTTTGAATTTTCCCTTTGATCAATTCCTTAAATTCTGCTAGATCGGCATCGTTGTAACGTTCTTTGATTTCTGTTGACATGGGTTTAATGTTTTTTAATACACAATTTGGTAGTCACATCGTCGAATTCTATCTCTGTTCCGTCTGTAACCACGTCTGCAAATTCGAGGTTTGCAGTGAGTGTCTCGTTTTTTATATAGTTTATATTTTCTAAGACGGCGTTCTCGACAACGCTATCCTTCAGTAGGGTCACATCTATAGTATCTGTCACTTCCAATCCGGAATCTTTTCGAAGGTTCTGAATTCTGTTAACCAACTCCCTTGCAATTCCTTCCTTCTTTAGTTCTTCAGAAATATGAACATCTAAAGCAACCGTGATGTTTTTATTGCTGGCAACCAACCATCCTTCAATATCCTGGGACGTAATTACCACGTATTCGGATACCAATTTAGTCATTTTTCCATTAATATCCACAGATAATTCGCTTTCCCGCTCCAGCGTTGCAATTTCTTCTGAAGTAAGCTTATTAATAACATTCACAACAAATTTCATCTCCTTCCCAAACTTCGGACCTAATGTCTTAAAATTGGGTTTCGCCTGTTTTACAAGAATTCCCGAAGCATCATCTATAAGCTGTATTTCCTTTACGTTCACTTCAGATTTTATCAAATCCTCCACCGCACGGATTTCTGCTTTTTGCTTTTCATACAGCACAGGGATCATAATTCGCTGCAAAGGCTGGCGTACTTTTATCATCTCTTTTTTCCGCAGGGATAAAACCAGGGAAGAAATGATTTGGGCCTTTTCCATTTTATGTTCCAGGTCTTTATCCAGAAAAGTACTGTTAAAAGTTGGGAAATCGGCTAAATGGACCGATTCAAAAGCTTCCTTCCCCGTTACCGCGTTAAGGTCCCTGTATAGTTTTTCCATAAAAAACGGAGCAACCGGTGCGCTTAATTTCGCAACACTTAGCATACAGGTGTATAGGGTTTGATAGGCTGAAATTTTATCCTGCTCATACTCCCCTTTCCAAAATCTTCTTCGGCTTAAGCGAACATACCAATTGCTTAAATTCTCCTGAACAAATTCTGAAATTGCTCTTGTTGCCTTTGTAGGCTCATATTCTGCATAAAATTTATCAACCTTTTTTATCAATGTATTCAATTCTGAAAGTATCCACCGGTCGATTTCAGGGCGTTCCTCTAAGGGAATTTCAGCTTCAGAATAATCGAAATTATCGATATTTGCGTACAGGGTAAAGAAGGAATACGTATTATATAATGTTCCGAAGAATTTCCGGCTCACTTCCCCGATGCCTTCCAGGTCGAATTTTAAGTTATCCCATGGGTTTGCATTCGAGATCATATACCATCTCGTTGCATCTGCACCATAGGTTGATAAAGTTGTAAAAGGATCGGCAGCGTTGCCAAGACGTTTGGACATTTTTTGTCCGTTTTTATCCAATACCAGCCCATTGGAAACCACATTTTTATAAGCTACATCATCAAAGATCATAGTAGCAATGGCGTGCAGGGTATAAAACCATCCACGGGTTTGATCAACTCCTTCGGCGATGAAATTGGCTTTGAACGGATTTTTTTCTCCCTTATGAAGTGAACTCTCAGGGGCCTTTTCAAACGGGTAATGCCATTGAGCGTAAGGCATAGAACCGGAATCAAACCATACGTCAATAAGATCGGCCTCACGCTTCATAGGTTTCCCTGAAGCAGAAACCAGGGTAATCTCATCTACCACATTTTTGTGAAGATCTACAAAATTATAGTTCTCCTCACTCATATTCCCAACTTCAAAACCTTCAAAAATATCCTTTTCCAGGACTCCGGCCTTTATAGCCTTTGCCATTTCTGATTTCAATTCTTCTATAGAACCAATCATGATTTCTTCCTTCCCATCTTCAGTTCTCCAAATAGGTAATGGAATTCCCCAATACCTGCTTCTGGAAAGGTTCCAGTCATTGGCATTTGCAAGCCAGTTCCCAAAACGCCCTTCCCCGGTAGATTTTGGTTTCCAGTTGATCTCCTTGTTCAAATCAAACATCCGGTCTTTAAACTCGGTGACTTTAATGAACCAGGAATCCAGTGGATAATATAATATAGGCTTATCTGTTCTCCAGCAATTTGGATAGCTGTGAACATATTTTTCTACTTTAAATGCTCTGTTATCTTCTTTTAACTTGATGGCGATCTCCACATCTACAGACCTTTCCGGAGCCTGCCCATCGTCATAATATTCATTCTTAACATATTTCCCGCCGAACTCACCGATCTCTTTTATAAATTTCCCCTGTAAATCCACAATTGGGACCAGATTGTCATTTTCATCTTTAACCAGCAAGGGCGGAATCTCAGGAACTGCATGTTTTGCAACAAGGGCATCATCTGCCCCAAAGGTTGGAGAGGTGTGTACAATTCCGGTTCCTTCATCTACGGTTACAAAATCCCCAGCAATTACACGAAACGCGTTCTCAGGATTATTGTACGGCTGGACATATGGCATCAATTGCTCATATCTCAATTCAATCAAATCCCTTCCGGGGAAAGTTTTATCTATAAAATAAGGGATCTTATCGCCCTCTTTGTAGCCCTTTAAGCCTTCTTCCTCTGCAGCTTTGATGAATTTTTTATCGAATTGTTTATCTGCAAGTGCTTTTGCAACCACAATGGTGATAGGTTCAAAAGTATATTGATTGTAAGTTTTAACCGTAACATATTCTATTTTGGGACCAACTGTTAAGGCAGTATTACTGGGTAAGGTCCAGGGGGTCGTGGTCCAGGCGATTAAGAAAAGATCACCCCAGGCATTTTCGCCTTCTCTCAAAAAGGAGGAGTCTAAAACGCGAAACATGGCTGTTACGGTAGTATCGGTTACATCCTGGTAGGTTCCCGGCTGATTAAGCTCATGAGAACTCAATCCTGTTCCTGCTTTAGGCGAATAAGGCTGAACTGTATATCCCTTGTAAATAAGGCCTTTTTTATAGATCTCGGAAAGCAGCCACCACACCGTTTCCATATATTTAGATTTGTAAGTAATATATGGGTCTTCCATATCTACCCAATATCCCATTTTTTCGGTAAGATCGTTCCAGACGTCGGTGTAGCGCATCACTGCGTTCTTACAAGCTTCGTTGTACTTTTCTACACTTATTTTAGTTCCGATATCCTCTTTAGTAATACCAAGTTCTTTTTCTACTCCAAGCTCTATTGGCAATCCGTGGGTATCCCATCCGGCTTTTCGTTTTACCTGATAGCCTTTTTGGGTTTTATATCTGCAGAAAATATCTTTAATAGCTCGGGCCATTACGTGGTGAATGCCGGGCAAACCGTTGGCAGAAGGCGGGCCTTCAAAAAATATGAACGGTTCCTTTCCTTCACGGGTAGTTACGCTTTTTTTAAAAATATCATTCTCCTTCCAATAGCTCAGAATTTCTTCAGCTACTTTTGGAAGGTCAAGTCCTTTATATTCAGCGAACTTTGTGCTCATTTCCTTGTAATTTCTAATGAGCTGCGAAAATAATGAAATTTAAGAAAAGAGAAGATAGTTAATCCATAAAAAGAACCCACATCGGAAAGATGATTGCATTGAATAGAGATTTTAATGAATTGGGCAATGAAAACCTTGTAGAAATAAGAGGTTCAGCATAATTGCAATTCAATTCCAATATTTTATAGAGAAAATTTTACCTCCAAGCGACCGGAAAACAAAGGAATTGGTTAAAAAATTGAAATTAATTTTTGCCGAAAGAATTTTATTACTACATTTGTAGTATCAATACTATATTTGTGGAAACAAAACAATTAAATATAACTGAGCTCCAAATCATGAAATACCTTTGGAAGATTGAAAAAGGTTTCATGAAGGACATTGTAGAGCAATTCCCCCTACCGGCACCTGCCTACACCACTATTTCGACTTTAATTGGGAGGATGGTTGAAAAAAAATACATTGGATTCAATAAATATGGCAGAGACAAAGAGTACTTCCCTATTCTACAAAAAAATGATTACTTCGGTGCTCAGCTAAAGGATATGGTTTCAAACTTTTTTAATAATTCCACTTCGCAGTTTGCCTCTTTTTTTACGAAGAATGCGGACCTGAGTATTCAGGAATTAAAAGAATTGGAAGAATTAGTTCAAAAGAAAATAGCTCAAAAAAAGAAATAAAGTGATGGATTATCTTTTTTACTCAATCTCCGGGCTTGCGCTATCGTTTTTACTTTACCTTTTTTTCTTGAAGAGGGAAAAAAACTTCCATTTTAACAGGTTCTACTTATTAGCCACCCTAGTGCTATGCCTTATTGCACCCACGCTGGAATTAGATTGGAATTCACAATATATTCCTGCAGAAAAATTCCGTTTGGAAAGTTCTTTTACTACTCTTGAAACATTAGAAGAACCCGATGAGAAAAGTATAATGTTGCTTCAGAAAGAGAAATTCCCTTTTAGAAAAATATTTCTTATTCTGTATCTATTTGGCTCTGCTTTATTTTTATTTCGATTTTCACGAAATTTATCTAAGATCCTTATTCTGATTAAAAATAAAAAGTTCGAAATTGTCGATGGTTTTAAGATAATCGAAACAAAAGAAAAAGGAAATCCATACAGTTTTTTCAATTATTTATTTATAAATCCTTCAGATCTTAATAATAAAACCTTTGCCAATTCTATAATAAATCACGAATTAGCTCACAGCAAACAATTACATTCTGTAGATATTATATTTTTAGAATTTTTAAGCTGCTTCTTTTGGTTTAATCCTTTTATCTGGATTTATAAAAGAGAAATCCTGGAAAATCATGAATATCTGGCAGATTCAGCCGTAATCAAGGCTGGAATAGACATTGAAATTTACTCCTCTCAATTGATCCAGTGCGGGGATTTTCTTAAACAGCCCTTAATTAGCGGCTTTAGTTTCATCAAAACCAAAAACAGACTCACTATGTTACACAAAGAAAAATCATTCAATTTTTTGAGCGGCTTAAAAGCTTCTATTGTTTTAATTCTTTTTGCAGGAGTTTTTGCTATTAGCTCTTTTTCTCCAGCGAAAAATTCCAAACCATTTGTAGTTGTTGTGGATGCCGGACACGGCGGAAGGGATTCAGGATCCTTAAATGAAAAGGAGATCAATTTAAAAATTTCCCGACACTTACAGGATTTAAGCAAAGCAGATGATATACAGATCATCCTGATTCGTGAAAATGATGATTTTGTTACTTTACAGGATAGAATAAATTTCGTTAATACTCAAAAACCAGACTTCCTGCTTAGTATTCATTCCAATGTTTTTACAGATCCTGAAAAACGCGGCGTTGAAGCATTTTATGCCAATAAAGGACTCCATAAGGATCTATCACTTTTATCCAGTGAAATTCTTATAAAACAGCACTTAAAAGAGATTACCGATAAAGGTGAAATAAAAACGGCTAATTTTAAAATTTTAAGTGAGACTACTATGCCCGGGGTATTGCTGGAATTAGGGTTCTTATCCAACAAATCAGATGCAGCGAGATTGAATGATCCAGGTCACCAAAAATTAATTGCTTCCAATATTTATGCAGGTTTACAAGAAATAAAATCCTCTATTCAGAAAAAATAAATGTTCCAATTCCAGCTAAGGCGTTGAAGGGTGTTATTTATAAAACGATATCTTTTTTTAAAAACTATACTTCACTGCCAAGATCAAATTCCTTCCAGGAGCAGCAATCCCGGATGAATAGGTGCGGTAGCGTTGATCGGTAATATTTTCGAGTGAGGCAGTTGCCTGCCAGTTATAGGATATTTCATACTGCCCGGTGAAATTTATGGTGTACCAGGACGGGGCAAAGGGATTCCCGTTTTGGTCTATTGCATACAAATATGCCTTGCCTTGTTCTGATGGAGCGAGATCCTCGTTATCAAACTGTCCGTTATATTCTCCAAAAAGATCAAATTTTAATTTATCAACCTTCCATACCAAATGTGTATTTCCAAAAAGAGGCGCCGCGTGCCGTAAAGGAGCGGTTGAGCCATTATCCAGTTCTTCTTTTCCCTCTGTAATGGTCAATTGAGAATTTAATGTAAGCGATGAACTAAGTTGAACTATAATTCCTCCCTCAAATCCGTATACGTATGCCCTGGAAGCATTTTGTATAGCCTGGACATTGCTGGGTTCCCCCTGATAATCTATAGTTTCTACTCCGTTTAGACTAAAATCCCTTCTTACCAGTGCATTATCCAGGCGTGTATAAAAAGAAGCAAGATCAATACGTATAACTTCAGAAATTTTCCAGTTCACAGCAATTTCTCCATTGTAGGCATATTCAGGTTTTAAATCGGGATTAGGAACTACTACAGAGCCGGGTTCAGAATCGAATACCTTTCCCACATCGTCTATATTTGGAGCTCTAAAGGCGGTTGAAAAGTTTAGTTTCCAATTTATTTTTTCTGAAGGGTTCCAACTCAGTCCTGCACTACCTGTTAATGCACCGGTACTGAGATCGGCATTTTTAAAAGGATATTCATATACCGCATCTTCAAAATCAGCATTCAAAAAGATATGGTTGTACCTGGCTCCTGTTTGCAGGGTCAATTCCGGATGGAGTTCCCACTGAAATCCGGAATAGGCAGCAAGAGATTGCCAGGAGGATCCGTCGGGATAACGGGGCATATCTGCATTTGAGTTACCGGTGTTTATGTTTATTCGACTCCCTTCGGAAGAAACCTCATTCAAAATATATTCCACCCCGTAATTCAATTTATTCTTCAAAAATTTCTTCTCAAAATCCAGGTTTACCGACCATGCATCTACATTTTCTTCAGAATTAAAAAGCTGCTCGCTTCCAAAATCCCGGTTGTTTCTGCTCTCTTTGAAATATTGATAGGCGGTGGTCAATTGAGCATTGTCATAAACCACTCCATTTCCTTTCTTATCGATCTTAAAATTCCCCATAAACCAGGTTTGCGGTCCATAATACCATTCTGCCGACCTCAACTGCCCATCCTGTTTTTGAATAAGCCGGTCATACCGCGGAAAATCTGAAGTGGTACTATACATCAAATTTAGGCTGAAATCCCAGACCTCATTTGGCATGTACCGGATCTTTTCCAATAAATTGATTTGATTGTAACCGGTTGGTTTTTGAATTCGGGGGTCTTCATTTGAGACAATAAAACTATCCCCGTTTCTATTGATCACATATTCATTCCTAAGATATTCTTCGGGACCATGGCTTCCCATTTTCAAATCCCCAAAATCAGAGTAAGTAATGCTGGTTAAAAAGGCCCAGTTTTTTCGACCGATATTAAAATCGGCGTGAAGGGTTTTTTCATCGCTGGCAGAGGCATACCGGGAATAGGCATTTCCGGAAAGAACAGTATTACGCCCCATGGCAAATTCCGGGGTCAGGGTGTAAAAATTCATAACACCTCCTACCGCATCACTCCCGAAAATTACAGATCCGGGACCTAAAATAACCTCCGCCCGCTCCACCGCAAGGGGATCTATAGAGATTACATTTTGAAGGTTTCCGCTTCTAAAAATCGCGTTATTCATTCGTACCCCATCTATGGTGATAAGCAACCTATTGGTAGAAAAACCTCGAATTATGGGGCTTCCTCCTCCTAATTGGCTTTTTTGAACATATACCTTGCCCGAGCTTTCCAGAAGATCTGCAGCGGTTTGGGAATTTGAAAATTTTATGTCTTCTGAAGTAATACTCACTACCTGTCTTGCCAGGTCTTTTTTATTTTGTGCGAATTTGGAAACAGACAAAACCACTTCCTGAAGCTGATTCTCATCCGGGACTAAATAAACCTTATAATTTGATTTGATATCAGATTTTTTCATGCGAAGTTCATGATGGGACATATGCTTAAATATAAGCAGCTCATTTTCAGAAAACTCCGAAATAGTTGCCTTTCCATCAAAATTGGTAAGTGTGCTTATGGTTTTGCTTTGGTTGTAGATCGCCACATTGCTAAGCGGAATTCCCATTTCACGATCCATAACCGTAATTTCCTGCGCATAGGAATGGTTAAAAAATAAAAAAAGAAGTAGGCTTAAAAGAACTCGCATTTAATTGAAAATTTCTTGAAGAACCGCCAGGGACTTTGGTTTCTTAAATGCGTCTATATGAAGTTGATAGTACAGTAATAACATCTCAAGAAAATGGGCTCGGTTGGTTTTGGTTAATTTTAGTAGTTCTAACTCATCAAAATTTATGCCCAGCAGTTGTTTTAAAACTAAAGAGTTTTGGCCTTCTATACAGTAATTATTGGTTTCGACATCCTGAAATACTCCGTCCAACATATTAAAATACTCAGGGTCAGTATTGGAATCATCGGGATAGAAACCCATATACCTGGTAAGTTTCAGCATAAAAAGCAAATGAAAATTGGCAAACCTCTCATGATTATCCAGCCAGTTTAAGGTTGTTTCCAAATAATGGTATAACGCCTCATTCTCTTCTTCCTCCTGAATTGAATTCCGAAGTATTTCAGAGATAAACAGTACCATAGCGCTTTTTACCACATCTGTATGCAGTGTTCTATAGGTATTCAGCATTTTTGCTTCCTGTAAATATTCCAGAGTGCCTTTGTCTTTGTGCTTTGCAACCATTTCCAGCTGAGACAACGGCTGAAACATGGAGGTCTTGAATTTTCCTTTTTTAGATTTTAAAATACCACGCAGGAGATAGGATTTGAGTCCGCTTTTTTGCGTAAAACATTTCACGATCAAATCTGCTTCCCCATACTTTAAAGCACTTATAACGATGGCATTCGTATTGACAAGCATTTTGATGATTTTGAACGAAGATAATTAAAAAATGCCGCTCTGGGAGCGGCATCTTCAATGCTTATAAAATGTATTTCTAAGTGAAGAAAAGCTTTAAAGCTCTTACCTTATTATTGCTTGTAAATTACTTTTCCATGGAATTAGCTCTTTCAGCATTTAAAAGAATAGTTTCCATCTCATTGATAAGTACAGATAACTCCTCTGAAAGTTCTCCAAAAACCAAATGGGCACCATCGGTAGGTCTTGCTTCTCCACTATCAACGATCAATCCTAAACTGGCAATTTTGTTATTCAATCTGATGGGGAAGTTTAAAGGGTCCTGATTACTTTCATTTTTCACCTGGTAAATTGCTTCTTCAACCCTATTCAGGTTTTTAAGGATTTCGGGATCTATGTCCTCACCCATTTTTTCCTTATAGGCTCTTATTTTTATAACTGCTTCGTTGGCATCAGTTACTTTGTCCCGGATTTCAATTAAAAGATCAAACTGCTCTTTTAGATCTTCCTCTGAAATATCCATAACCCTTGGGTCTACTTTGATCTCAAACGGCTGACTTTCTGTTTTCCCATTTGTAGTCACCCTAACCTCGTACATTCCCGGTAGAGCCAACGGACCACTTTCGGGCCGGGCAGACCATAAGATCATTCCTTCAAAAACTGTAGCCCCCGGATATCGTAAATTCCATTTAAATGAATTAAGACCTTTATTATGGGAAGGACCTTTTGGTTTTTTATCTTTTTCTTTCTCCTTTTTATCTTCATTTTCCAATCCTTCAGCAAGATCTTCATCGGGGACTCCGGCATCTGCAGGCGGGGTTTTCACTTCTGCTAATTCAGCTACAGGTTCTGTAGCTTGTTCCTTTTCTTCCGGAGGATCAGATTTAAAGGTCTGTATCAAATTCCCTGAAGCATCCAGAATTTCAATTTTCAGACTGTCGGTTTCCTTAGCCAAATGATAATGAAATACCGCATCCTGAACCCTTCTTACTGCATAATAAGGTTTGTATAAATGCAGGTCCTTTTTCAAAATATCTTTGCTGTACTCTCTAATAGGTGCAATATCGTCGAGGATCCACATGGATCTTCCGTGGGTTGCAATAGCGATGTCTTTTTCAGTGACCGCAAGATCTCTAATGGCAACATCAGGCAGATTAAGCTGAAGGGAATTCCAGTTTTTACCATCATCAAAAGAAACATACATTCCATGTTCTGTTCCTGCATACAGTAATCCGGGAGTGGTGATGTCTTCCCTTACCACGTGGACGTAATGTCCTTCCGGGATTCCGTTAGTGATCTTTTCCCAGGTTTTCCCATAGTCCCTGGTTTTAAAAATATAAGGAGAACGGTCATTCATTTGATATCGCTTTACCGCTACATATGCGGTTCCTGCTTCATGTCGGGAAGCGTCAATGATGCTCACCCTTGAATGCTTGGGCAAGCCCGGAGGAGTGATCTTTTCCCAGGACTTTCCATGGTTTCTGGTAATGTGGATCAATCCGTCATCAGATCCTGCCCAGATAGTATTTGCGTCATGAAAAGAGGGTGCTAAGGCATATACTGTTGCGTAAAGCTCAGGTCCACTCATGTCCAAAGTAACTTCTCCCCCGCTTACTCCCATGGTTTCGGGATCGGCATAGGTGAGATCCGGACTGATCTTTTCCCAACTCTGACCTTCGCTGGAGGTTGTCCAAACGTGCTGAGAGGTTACATACAACCTGTCTTTTAGAGTTGAAAAAACAATAGGGTAGGTCCAATGTACCCGCTCCGGTAGGGTTTCTGCCGCATTCCCCATAAAATATCGTGGATAAGGCTCTATACGTCTTCGTTCCCCTGTTTTTCGGTTTATCCTGGTCAATACCCCGGAATAACTCCCGGCGTAGAATATATCCAGATTTTTTGGGTCCTGGGCAATATAGCCGCTTTCCCCTCCTCCTACAGAATAGGAATGAGTGCTCTTTTTAATGCTATTGCCTCTTGCAGAAAGAAAATCCCAACCTTCACTGGGAACCGCAACCGTACTATTATCCTGCTGCGCACCCGCTACAAAATAAGGAAAGTCATTGGTAACGGTAATATGGTACAATTGAGCAGTAGGAAAATCTTCATCTGTCCAGGTTTCTCCTCCGTTTACAGAAATTGTCCCTCCCCCATCATTAGCCTCGGCCATACGCTTAGGGTTATTTGGATCTATCCAGAGATCGTGATTATCTCCATGGGGCACTGTAATTTCTGTATCAAATTTTACTCCCCCATCTGTAGATTTCCAAAAATCAACATTCAAAACATATACAGTTTCTTTATCCTGAGGATCGGCATAGATCCTGGTGTAATAAAATG
>ERZ1284728.38-NODE-38-length-15394-cov-11.738640_pt1 | contig 15394 bp, 8 predicted proteins | sample MGYA00454601_ERZ1284728 | MGnify/ENA primary metagenome ERZ1284728 (study PRJEB36292, sample SAMEA5787382) | metagenome | biome: Arctic soil; feature: perennial spring outflow channel; material: sediment | place: Canada | collected 2017-07-08 | depth 0.05 m ...
TTAAGGGAGCTCTTATTGGGATGGCTCTGGATATAAAGTTAAGGGAACTAAGCAACGGCGATATGGGTATTTTGGATATGATGAAAAAATTATCTGAAAAATATGGCAAGAACACGCCTTTTGAGGACGAGGCACTAATTCCTGCAATTGTATCCATAACCTATCCTGAAATTCAGGGATTTTTTGATACTTATGTGAGCGGTACTACTCCAATTCCTTATGCCGAATTTTTAGAAAAGGTTGGAGTTAATTACGAAACTGCTGAAGTTTCTACCTCATACTTCATCAAAGGACAGATTCCATATATTGATGGTAATCCTGAGACAGGTGCTCTTTTCTTCAGAAAAAACATCACCTTAAACTCATTTCTGGATCAATTAGGAATAAAAAATGGAGATATTATTAAATCTGTAAATGGTACGAACTATACCATTGAGAATGTGTACGAGTTGGTAATGAAATCTCAATCCTGGACAGAAGGTGAGGATATAAAAATGACAATTCTAAGAGATGGGGAAGAATTAGAACTTAAGGGAAAGATAACTCAGCCTACAGATAGCCAAATTAAACTTAGAGAAGCGGATCTGCCTGAAAACGATCCAAAAGTTCAATTGAGGAAGGCCTGGTTAAAGGGTTAAGAATTTCAATTCCTTATTTTGAAATTCTTTCTTCTTATTGATTTTAATTAAAAGTAGCCGCTCTATTTCAGCGGCTATTTTTAATTGAGCTAATTTCTTCTAAAAAACAAATTCCATCACTTATAAAAGTTGAATAAACCGGATTTTTTAGTTTTTAAATATCGATCCAATTCGTAACTTGACAGGCTACCAATTAAGCAATACAGAAACAATCTATGGAAATACCAATTCTTAAAGACATCGTAATTATTTTAGGACTGTCTATTTTCATTATTTTATTATTTCAAAAAATTAAGGTCCCTTCCCTTCTGGGATTTTTATTAGCAGGAATTATTGCCGGTCCGTATGCTTTTAATTTAATAAGTTCCCAACACGAGGTGGAATTGCTTTCTGAAATAGGAATTATTTTCCTGTTGTTCATAATTGGGATAGAGCTTTCTTTAAAAGGATTGGCTGCAATTAAGAAAACAATACTCATAGGTGGTGGCATGCAGGTGGGAGGAACTATTTTAATAACTGCCGCAGTGTCTTATTTTCTTGGTATACCACTAAATTCCGGTGTCTTTATAGGTTTCCTGTTTGCTTTGAGCAGTACGGCTATAGTCCTGAAGATCCTTCAGGAAAAAGGAGAGGTAACTTCCCCACATGGGCGTGTAGCTGTAGCAATCCTTATATTCCAGGATATTATAGTGGTTCCCATGATGTTGCTCACTCCCCTGTTGGCCGGGAAATCCGACAATATCTGGGAAACGGTGGGAATTCTTCTTATAAAAATAATTGGCGTTGGAATTGTAATATTTCTACTGGCAATCTATATAGTTCCCCGGATTTTTAAAATGGTGGTGAAAACCAAGAACCGTGAACTATTTATCCTCACTACAATCGTTTTCTGCTTTGCTGTAGCCTGGCTAACCTCCTCGGTTGGTCTATCCCTGGCACTGGGAGCCTTTTTCGCGGGGCTTATTATTTCTGAATCAGATTACAGTCATCAGGCAACAGCCAATGTGTTACCCTTCAGGGAAATATTTATCAGTTTCTTTTTCATTTCGGTAGGTTCCCTGCTTAATCTCAACTTTTTTATCAATAACATACTTTACATACTATTACTGGTAGTAGGTGTGATCTTACTGAAAATGATAATAATAGCCATTACAGTTCTTAGCTTAAAATACCCTGCCAGGACCGTATTTATGACTGTTTTTGCCCTTTTTCAGGTAGGGGAATTTTCATTGCTTTTATCGACTGTTGGAGTCCAAAATGATCTTCTCCCGGAAAATGTGTATCAGTACTTTTTAGCGATTTCGATAATTACCATGGGGCTTACACCATTTTTGATGAACCTTGCACCCAGGATCACGTACTTCCTTGTAAAATTGCCCGTTCCGGCCAATGTTAGAAAACGTCTTAACAATGTTAAAAGAGTTCACCAAAATCAGCAAACTCCTGAAAAAGAACTTTCAGACCATTTGGTAATTATTGGATATGGGATCAATGGAAAGAATATTTCCAAAGCCGCTAAAAATGCCAAAATTCCTTATATAATTGTAGATCTTGAACCGGATTCTTTTCACGACGCAAAAATTGGCGGAGAACCAATCGTATTTGGAGATGCCACGAATCCCGTGATTTTGAAACATGTCCATGTTCAGGAAGCAAGAGTAGTTGTAATTGCTATTTCAGATCCCGATGCCACAAAGAAAATAATCAACGGAATACGGGAGCTTAGTCAAACTGCCTGTGTTATAGTACGAACCAGGTACGTAAAAGAAATTGAAGAAAATATTCGTTTGGGAGCAGATGAAGTAATTCCGGAGGAATTTGAAACTTCCATAGAGATCTTTAGCAGGGTCTTGCGCAAATACCTTATCCCCCATAATGAAATCCAGGATTTCATAAACCAGGTACGCTCATCAGATTATGAAATGCTAACCACCATCAAAGAAGGGCCCCATACCCCAGCCTATCAGCACCTAAATATTCCAAATAAAGAAATTGTGACCATCAGTGTTCAGCAGGGTTCCAATTCAATCGTTAACAAAACTATTGAGGAATCGGGCATAGGAAAAAACTATGGTGTAACTATTTTAGCGATTCGAAGAGGAACAACTTATTTAACCGAGATCAATCCGCAGACCTTAATTAAACAAGGAGATTTTCTATATCTTTTTGGTGCACCTTCAAACATCAATAATCTCAACCAAATTCTTTCCTATTAATAATTTTAATAATGAACATCGAACTGTTTAATTTTAATTAACTATTGTAGTATCGCGGCTTATTTTTAAAACTGATACATCCATTTAAAAACTGAGATTATGAAATTCAAATTAGCAACAGTACTTGTGGCCTTCTCTTTTATTTTCATTTCATGTGGAGAAAAAACAGATATAGTGGAGTCTGGAACTTACCAGGGAATTGTAAATGAGGTAGAACCCGCCAAAACTGAAATCTATGTTAAAATAGAGGATGATAGAATTCTGGAACTTTATTTTAACGAAGGTACATCCTTAACCAGAAACGGAGAAAATATTGATTTTTCTGCTTTGGAGGAAGGACAAAATGTAGAAGTTGAAGTAAAAAGAAACGGTAAACGACTGGATCCCATTTCTGTGAAAATTTTGGATTAGATTATAGAACCAAAAGAGGCTCATTGAGCCTTTCATATTTCTTCTAACAGGTTCTTTTTTAGGTGCTGAAATACTTCAGAATTGGATTTTCCCCAAATGAAATAAGGACAATTTAATAAAAATTTATACCGATATTAATTCGGTAAGGATATTTTTTTAGGTTTAATTTTATACAGTTCAGAAAACGTGATTTTTCCGGTTTGACGATTGAAAAAAGCAGATGCCATCCCTATTTTTCCCTGCTCGATTTCGGTTTTTAAATACTCATTTTCAGAAACAATTCTTCTTTTAGATTCTTCCAGATTCCATTGCGTAATAGTATCGGCAACCTCAAAGATTTTTTCCATCACAATATCCTGTGCTGAAATATTTAAGGCTTTAGCTGCATCTTCAATCAACGGACTTATGTAGGATACCCTTCCTTGCATAAAATCCTTCAAAGCTTCAGCATAAATTTTATTTGCCGAATTTCCCATTAGAAGAATAAATTTTGCGCCTTGTTTTTTACAGGAAACCTCAATACTCCGAATAACTTCCTGATCTGCCAGATTCCCGGCGGTCCTAATAGGGATTAAATCTCCAATCCCGGTATTCATGAGAACATTCAATGGCTCCCGCATATCTATGCAGTTTACCACAGTTGCCAGCGGAGGTGCATTTATGAAGTCCATAAGTTCCTTATTTCTGAGTCTTCTTGAAACCAATTTCCCATCCACATACCGTTGATTTCCTTCCTTCATGTATTCATAGATCTCCTCTGGGGTAGATTTTTCTTTAGACTCCTGAATTTCTCCCTTTACAAACTCCAGTTCCTTTCCTACTGAATATTTTTCCTTTAATCCAATAATACTTAAATTAATCTCATGCTCTTTGGCAAAAGTAACTTCAAAATCCTCAAAGATCTCCAGTACATCATGATCTATAAAACTTGCAAATGTCGCATCAATAATCACTGTAGACTTTGGAGGTACGCTCCAAAGAGTATTTTTGATAGAAGCCTTATTAAAGAAGGATACCTCATTTGATAATTCCAGTCGGATGGTTTCTCCTTTAAAAATTTTAGTGTTTTCTATAAAAAAGGCATTATGATAATTGCTGCGAAGCAAAAAGAAGATACTCACCAGGGTTCCTATAAATATCCCAATAAGCAAATCGGTAAGAATAATAGCGATTACAGTAACCACAAAAGGAATAAATTGATTCCATCCCTTTTTAAACATAGATGAGATTATATCCCAGGAAGCTAATTTATAACCTATAACCAGTAAAATAGCTGCTAAGCTAGAAAGTGGTATAAGATTTAAAATTGAACTAAGGAACAAAACGCTGAGCAACAGAAAAATACCATGTAAAATTGTAGATAACTTGGTTTCATTCCCTGCATTTATATTTACGGAACTTCTTACGATGACCGATGTTATTGGAATTCCTCCTATAAGACCGGTTATGGTATTCCCTATTCCCTGTGCCACCAATTCTCTGTTTGGAGGTGTTTTTCGCTTATGTGGATCAATCTCATCTGCAGCTTCAATAGCAAGTAAACTGGCGATAGAAGCGATTAAAGTAATGGTTATAGCTACTCCCCAAACCTCAGGATTCGTTATGGATGAAAAATCAGGAAAAGTTAAAAGCTCTGAAAAGTGATCTATTTTTGGAATATTAACCAAATGAGTCGAGCCAAGATGTAAAGACGGCATGATATATTGAAAAATGAAATTCAGCAAGACCCCTAAAATCACCACCACCAGGGCAGGTGGAAGTAGTTTGAAATTTTTTAAAGGAGACTTGTCCCAGAATATCATGATCGCAAGGGATAATCCGGAAATTAGAAGAGCTCCGGCAGTAAGAGAATCTATAAAATTCCAAAATGCGGGTTGCATCTGACTTAAAAATCCAATATTCGGATCCATGTAACTTTCTACAGTTGCCTCAATTCCAAGAGCATAAGGAAGTTGAGCTATAATTAGGATAATCCCAATAGCCGCAAGTAGGCCTTTAATAATATTAGAAGGCATATAATCTGCAATAAGACCGGCCTTAAGAATCCCTAAAATAAACTGAAAGATTCCCCCTAAAACAACGGCCATCAAAAATACTTCAAAACTGCCTAAAGAGGCAATTGAAGCCAATACCACCGCTGTTAAACTGGCAGCAGGTCCACTTACACTTACAGAAGACATACTTACACTTCCTATCACAATACCTCCAATTATTCCGGAGATCAATCCTGAAAGGAGCGGTGCCCCACTTGCCAGTGCTATTCCTAGACATAATGGAAGCGCAACCAAAAAAACCACTATACTGGCAGGAATGTCTTTATTCAGACTCGAAAAGAGCGGTTTACGCGGGTTGAGTTCAACCTTACTAACTATATTATTAAAACTGGGAATCTTTTTCAATAGAAGGGATTGTTAATTGCCGGAAATTTGAACTTCCAAAAGCAAGTTGTAAAATAAACAATAAAAATAATAAATTAAATTTGAAGAACAGAAATATTAAATTTTTCTTAAAAACGAAATAAGACTCCGTCCCGGATCACAAAGTGTTTGTTCAATTATTTTAAATAGATACCTTTAGTAATCAAACAACCTGAACCAAAAATAATGTCTGTAATCCCCGATAATTTACTGAGATACCAAAAGTTTTTTGGTTTTATGCTGAAATACTGGAATAGTGAATTGTTCACCCATACTGCTGCCTCTGCCCTGGATGATGAAAATGAGAATGAAAAAAATGAGACAGGTTATGATCAATCCCCGGAAGAACTGGTGGATGATCTCAAGCAAATGGGCCCCACCTATATAAAACTTGGTCAACTCCTTTCTACGCGTCCAGACCTTTTGCCGGATAATTATCTGAAAGCATTGGCAAGCCTTCAGGATGACGTCCCTTCAATTCCTTATTCTGAAGTTTCAAAAATTATTGAAGAAGAGTTAGGAGTACGAATTTCCAAAGCTTTTTCTTCTTTTGATGAAGAACCTCTGGCCAGTGCGTCAATTGGGCAGGTTCACAAGGCAACTTTGCGATCGGGCAAACCTGTAGCAGTAAAAATTCAGCGGCCAGGGATCAGAAAAAAATTCCTGGATGATCTGGATACCCTGAAGGAATTAGCCGATTTTTCAATAAAACACACCAAGGTAGCAAGGAAATATGCTTTTGATGATGTGCTTGCGGAATTGCGTCGAATTCTGCTTCAGGAACTCGATTATTTAAGAGAGGCTCAAAACCTTATTAGCCTTGGCGAGAACTTAAAGGAATTCAAGCATCTTACCGTACCTCAACCGGTTCAGGATTATTCAACATCTAAAGTGTTGACTATGGAATATATCGATGGGAAGAAAATCACTTCCATATCGCCATTTAAAAAACTGGAAAATGACTTAAGCCCTTTGGTGGATGAACTTGTAGAAGCCTACCTCAAACAAATAATCACCGATGGCTTTGTACATGCCGATCCCCATCCCGGAAATATACATCTTACAAAGGATCATAAAATTGCGTTGATAGATCTGGGGATGGTAGCAAAATTTACTCCTAATATGCAGGAAAAACTGCTTCAGTTGCTTATCGCACTAAGCCAGGATGATGGGGAAGCCTGTGCTGATGTACTTCTGAATATGAGTGAAGTTGAAGAAATTTCTGATGTGAAAAATTTCAGAAAAACCATCAATAATCTTGTAATGGATAGCAAAGATCAAATGGCGAAGGATATGCAAACCGGACGATTGCTAATCCAGATGAACCGGGTAGCTGCAGAAAATGGTATTCACATCTCGGTAGAAGTAAATATTCTGGGAAAAATATTACTGAATATGGATCAAATCATCGCAGTTCTGGAGCCGGGGTTCGATTTGCGAAAAGCAGTTAGGACCCACGCCCATAAATTGATGCGAGCAAAGATGTACAAGGAATTAAAGCCAGAAAATCTTTTTTCTGTCGCGCTGGAAACCAAAAAACTTACCGAAAATCTTCCGGAACGTTTGAATAAAATTTCGGAAGCTTTAGCCAAAAACGAATTCAGCATAAAAGTGAATGCTTTCGATGAAAAGAGATTTACAGATGGTTTTCAAAAAATAGCAAACCGCATTACCCTTGGCCTTATAATCGCAGCAATGATTTTAGGGGCTTCACTTCTAATGAGAGTTCCCTCCTCCTTCACCATATTTGGATATCCAGGATTGGCGATCATATTCTTTTTTATTGCAGCAATTGGTGCGCTAATGCTTAGCTATATTATAATCTTTAAAGATGAAGGCTTCAATCAAAAAAAATAACTTATTTTTCAATTCTTAAAATCATCTTGAAATTCAATTTAAATATACCTATGAAATTTTTATCCCTCTTAATCTTCAGTATAACTTCCATTAGTCTTTATGCCCAGAAAATTGAACTCCCGGTAGACACTATGGTTGTTACCAATCATTCGGTTAATATCAATGGTAAAAACATAAATTACACAGCACAAACCGGAACTCAACCTGTTTGGAATGAAGCCGGAAAACCGGTTGCGAGTCTATTTTATACTTATTATAAACGCAGCGATATCAAAAATACAGAAAACCGACCTCTGGTAATTTCTTTTAATGGAGGGCCAGGTTCGGCTTCTGTTTGGATGCATATTGCTTACACTGGGCCACGGGTTTTAAAAATCGATGATGAAGGATTCCCTGTGCAACCTTATGGTTTAAAGGAAAATAACTATTCGATTTTGGACGTAGCAGATATTGTTTATGTAAACCCTGTAAATACAGGATATTCCAGGTTGATCGAAAAGGAAGATGAAAAAGTGGATAGAAAAGATTTCTTTGGAGTCCAGGCAGATATTAAATACCTGGCAGGATGGTTAAACACCTTTGTTACCCGAAAAAACAGATGGTTATCCCCAAAATATTTAATTGGTGAAAGTTATGGAACCACCAGGGTTTCGGGTTTAGCACTGGAATTGCAAAACAGCCAGTGGATGTATTTAAACGGAGTGATCCTGGTTTCCCCTACCGAAATGGGCATTAACCGAGAAGGTCCCGTAGAAATCGCTAACAGGCTTCCCTATTTTACTGCAGCAGCCTGGTATCATAAAAAATTACCTTCGGCTTTACAGAATATGGACCTGGAAGAGGTATTAGCTGAATCGGAAGAATTCACTATTAACACTTTACTGCCTTCATTAATCAAAGGCGGATTTACTTCCGAAGAAAAAAAGCAGGAAATCGCTTCTAAAATGGCCTACTACTCTGGTGTAGAGGAGAAAGTTTTCCTTCAGAACAATCTTGAGGTTCCATTCCGTTATTTCTGGAAGGAATTAATGCGCGAAAGTGGTGGTTACACCATAGGACGTCTAGATTCCAGATACCTGGGAATAGATGCGAAAGTCGCGGGAGATTCCCCGGATTATAATGCCGAATTAACTTCATGGTTACATTCCTTCACTCCTGCCATCAATTATTACCTTCAGGAAGAATTGAAGTTTAAAACCGATATTAAATACAATATGTTCGGACCAGTTCACCCGTGGGATCGAAGCGGTGACAACACCGGTGAAAATTTACGCCAGGCGATGGCTCAAAATCCAAATTTAGACGTGCTGGTACAATCCGGTTATTTTGATGGTGCTACCACCTATTTTAATGCAAAATATACCATGTGGCAACTGGATCCCAGCGGAAAAATGCGGGATCGATTGAGCTTTAAAGGTTACAGAAGTGGCCATATGATGTACTTAAGAAGTGAAGACCTAAAAAATGCAAATGAAGATATACGGGACTTTATAGAAAATTCCCTTCCAAAAGAAGGAGATTCTGCAAAATATTAAATAAATCAAATTATATAAATAAAACCCTGCTGATCTCTTAATCTGCAGGGTTTTCTATTTTAACTTAATAAATATGTTTTCAGTTCCTCATAGGTTTTAATTTGAATGGACTTTTTCTCTTTTTTCATTTGTGCCTGAATCGCTGCAGGAATTTCTATTTTTTTCCCAATCGCAGCTTCTACGGTTTCCAGAAATTTAACCGGATGGGCCGTTTCCAAAAAGGTACCGTGAAATCCCTGATTGTCCTTAAAAAAAGCCTTTAATCCCAAGTACCCAACTGCACCGTGTGGATCCATGACATAGCCGGTTTTTTCATACATTTCTGCAATAGCGTTTTTGGTGGCGGAATCGTCAAAACTGTAACCGGATAAAACCTCCTTAAGATTTCCGAATTTATTCTGAAAAAGCTCAAGTATTCTTATAAAGTTGCTTGGATTACCAACATCCATCGCATTGGAAAGGGTTTGAATACTCGATCTGGGTTCAAATTTTTCTGTTTTCAGAAAGCGTTCTACCACATTATTTACATTATTAGCCGCAACAAAATGATCTATTGGAAGCCCCATTTCCCGTGCTAAAAGTCCGGCGCAAATATTTCCGAAATTCCCGCTTGGTACAGAAAACACCAACTTTTCATCTTTTTCCATCAATTGCTGATATGCCAAAAAGTAATAAAACATCTGTGGTAGCCAGCGGGCGACATTTATGGAATTTGCTGAAGTCAATCTTCTTTTTTCCTGAATTTCCCGATCTAAAAATGCTTGTTTTACCATCTCCTGGCAATCATCAAAAACCCCATCCACCTCGAGTGCGGTAATATTCCTGCCTAAGGTAGTGAGCTGTTTTTCCTGGATTAGACTTACTTTCCCCTTGGGGTAAAGAATCACAACTTCTATTCCTTCAACGCCTAGAAACCCATTGGCGACTGCTCCTCCCGTATCCCCGGAGGTAGCGACCAATACGGTGATCTTACCCAAATTATCCCTTTGTATGAAATAACCAAGACATCCGGCCATAAACCGGGCGCCTACATCTTTAAAAGCCAAAGTAGGACCATGAAATAATTCCAGAACGCTTATATCCTCGGTAAGTTCTACTACTGGAAATTCAAAATCCAACGTGGTCTCAATGATTTTTTTTAATTCAGCTTCCGGGATCTCATCACCCACATATCCTTTAATCACTTCAAAAGCAATCTCAAATTTTGACTTTGCTTTAAAATTTTCAAAGAAAGATGGTGGCAGCTTCTTTATTTCCTGCGGAAAGTACAAACCTCTGTCTGGAGCCAGACCGCTGAGGACGGCATTTTCGAAATTTGAATGCTGACTTTTATCGTTTAAACTGAAATAGTTCATCTGTTTATTTTATCGTTTTAGTTAACTCCTGATAGCTATCACGAGTAACATCCATTATAATAATTCCCTTGTGTTGAAAACATCCTTCTTATGGATGTTTCATCAAATTATTTTTATACCTGTTGTGTTTATCTTAGAAAGATGAAGGTCAAAATCTATTTCCTTTTGTTGATAGAATTCCTGAAAGGCTGCTTTTACTTTTTCAGCCGATTCCTCGCCCCTGCACATGGCATACACCGATGGACCGGAACCGGAAATACCGAAGCCCAAAGCTCCGCACTCCAGGGAGACTTGTTTTAATTCGTGAAAAAACGGGATTAGAATAGATCTCACCGGTTCTACGATTTCATCAACCAAGCTCCTTCCTAAAAGATCATAATCTCCTGTATAAAGAGAACTTACAAGCGCGCCTAAATTTCCCCACTGGCTAATGGCACTTTTCAGGGATACATTTTGCCGTATAACGGCTCTGGAATCTTTGGTCTTAAGTTCGATTAGTGGATGCAGCACAACCACTCTCAATTCTGAAAGGCTTGGTAATCTTAACACTTCCAGCGGCTCATAGCTTTTAACAAGAGTAAAACCACCCAACAATGCAGGCGCTACATTGTCGGCATGTGGATTTCCACTTGCCAGCCGCTCCCCTTCCATAGCAAAAGGAATAAGCTGGTGCGGGGTAAAGGGTTCATCCAGCAACTTGTTAATTGCAAACACGGCTCCTGCAGAGCTTGCAGCACTGCTGCCAATCCCGCTTCCTGCCTTGATATTCTTAATGATCTCAATATCGAAACCCTGATCGCTTTTTAATTTCTGAAGTAAGGCTATTGCAGAAACCCCGGCAACATTCATTTCTGTTTCCATCGGGAGTTCCTGTCCACGGATCTTTGTGATTCTTATTTTTTGCAAGTCGTTTTTCCGAATGATCATTTCATCGCCCACATTTTCGAGACAACAGCCCAAAACATCAAAACCGCAGGATAGATTAGCCACCGTCGCAGGAGCAAATATTTTTAATTCTTCCATCCTTACTTTTTTCCAATTCTTATGATGTCTGCAAATATTCCTGAGGCGGTAACATCTGCACCGGCACCGGCACCTTTCACTATTAGTGGCTGAACGCTATACCTGTCTGTAAAGAATAGTACGATATTATCGCTTCCATTCAAATTATAAAAAGGATGCTCCGGTCCTACCTGCTGCAATCCAACTTTAGCATTCCCATTTTCAAGTTGGGCTACATATTTTAACTGGGCCTTATTTTGAGCCGCATTTTGATATAATTCTTTGAATTTGGGTTCATCTTTCTCCAGCAAATCGAAAAATTCCTCGTTGGTTTTTGTATTCAGACTTTCCTCAGATAAAAAATTATCCTTCTCAATTTCGTCCAGTTCCATCTCTAATCCGCTTACTCTGGAAAGAATCAGAATCTTTCGGGCAACATCGATTCCGCTTAAGTCAATTTTTGGATCCGGCTCTGTATAGCCTTCCTTCATGGCCTCCTGCACAATTTTATAGAAAGGTTCTTCTCCCTTATAATTGTTGAACACAAAGTTGAGGCTTCCGGAAAGCACAGCCTGTATCTTTTGGATTCTGTCTCCACTGTCCACAAGGTTCTTCAGGGTATCAATTATAGGCAATCCTGCTCCCACATTGGTTTCGTATAGAAACGAAGCGCCATATTCCCTGGAAAGATCGATCAATTTCTCATAGTTTGAAAAATCATCTGCACAGGCAATTTTGTTACAGGTAACTACAGAAATAGAGTTCGCCAGATAATTTTTATAAGTAGATGCAATTACCGGACTTGCAGTATTATCTACAAAAATGCTGTTTCGGAAATTCAATTCTTTTACCTTTTCAAAAAATACATCCTGACTAGTTGCCTCTCCGTTTTCCAATAGGTTTTTCCAGTTTTCCAGATCGATTCCGTTTTTATCAAAGATCATTTTCCGGGAATTCGACAATCCAAGAATTCTTACTTTTAAACGAAGTTTCTCAAGCAGGTAACCTTCCTGCCTTTTCAGTTGTTCAATTAATTTACCACCTACATTCCCTACCCCGGTGATAAAAAGATTGAGTTCTTTAGAAGGAACCTCGAAAAAGGTTTCATGCAGGGTATTTAGTGCTTTTGTAACATCTTTCTTAGCGATCACTGCAGAAATATTTCTTTCTGAAGATCCCTGTGCGATTGCACGGATATTGATATTGTTATTTCCTAATGCACTGAAAAGTTTTCCGCTTAAACCGTGATGACTCTTCATTCGATCTCCTACCAGGGCTATAATTGCTACATCATCTTCAATTTGGATGGGATTTATTCTTTTGTTCAGGATCTCGGCTTCAAAGGCTTCGTCCAAAGCCACTTTTGCAGCCTGGGCCTCTTCATCCTTCACAGCGATACAAATACTATGTTCAGAAGAAGCCTGGGTTATTAAAACCACATTGATATTCTCCTGGTGCATCACTTCAAAGAATCTTTTTGAAAACCCAGAGATTCCAATCATTCCGCTGCCCTCAATATTTACCAGACTTATATTGTCGATATGGGTTATTCCCGTAACCCATCTAAAATTATGTTTTCCGGATTTTGAGATCAAGGTTCCCTCTTCCTCAGGGCTGAAGGTGTTTTTTACAAGGATTTCTATTTGCTTTTCCAGCAGCGGTTGCAGCGTTGGTGGATAAATCACTTTTGCTCCAAAATGGGATAGTTCCATAGCCTCCTCATAAGACACATTTTTGAGAGGATAAGCCTGCGGAACGATCCGTGGATTTGCAGTGTACATTCCGTTAACATCCGTATAAATGTACAAACGGGGAACATTTAAAGCTGCCGCGAGAATAGCAGCGCTAAAATCAGATCCCCCACGCCCTAAAGTACTTGGCACACCTTCATCATTTTTAGCAATAAATCCCGGAACCACGTATAATTCAGATCTATTTTCAGCAAAAAAAGTTTCAATATTTTTATTGGTTTTGGGGTAATTTACCTGGATCTTGTCATTGGTATTTTTACAAACGATCAATTCCCGTGAATCTACCGATAGCGCATCGATTCCCAGACTTTTAAAATACTCGGCGATAATGAGGGACGAAAGGATCTCTCCAAATCCTGCGACCATATTTCTGGTCCTGTTGGAAAGCTCATTTAAGAGATACACCCCTTCATATAAAGTTTCAAGTTGGTTAAACTCGGTTTTAATCCTGCTCAAAATTCCGCTTTGTGCATTCACGGGGATCAATTCTTTTATAGCCTCCAAATGTCTTGTTTCATTTTTCTGAAGAATTTCCTTGTAGCTAAGATCTTCTCTGGAAGCCAAAAGTGCCATTAGAATAAGATCATCGGTTACACCGCCAAAAGCAGAAAAAACCGCGATGGTAGTGTCTTCTTTTAAATGGTTCTGAATGCAGGCTGCTACTAATTTTATTCTTTCAGGAGTGGCTACAGAGGAACCACCGAATTTTAAAATATTCATGAGAATGTCGTTAAATGTTAAAAAAAAGAAATGGAAATCTATTAAGGTACTTGAGGGACGGAGAAACTATAGCTTAATACCCCAAAGGGGTAATAGTAGTGAAGGTAGAAATATACATGCCCATAACCGCCACCGGAGAGATGGTTAGGTTATAATATGTAATTCCTTTAAATTTCATTGGCATTAAGCTCGAGTTAAAAGTATACAAATTAATAGAAGAAAAAAATAAATAGAAGAAAAAAGGGAATAAAAATTAAAAACCCATCCATTTTTGACAATGGACAGGTTAATAATTTAAGTATAATTATGGTCTTTTTACGCTTCTTATACTGGAATATCATTTTTGATTAAAACCCGGTATTGAAATTGCATTTCTCAGGTATCATTGGGTTTTGCTGCTTTAATAAGCGTATCGAAAGAATTTACAATCCACTTATATAACTCCCGTAAAGATCCTTGAACTGAACTCCTTCAGCAGATCGGTATTTATTTAATTTTTTATATTCTACAAGTCCCCACAACAAAAATTCCTTCAGAAAATAGCTGTCTTCTTTAGAAACATCAGATTGGTATTTCTTGATGAGGTCATTTAAAGGAGGTACAGAATCCAATTTCTTTTTATATTCCTTTTCGGTAAGATCATCTAATATTTCAAAACCGCTTTCTGCAAAGAACCATTCCACCAATTCGTTGTAGGGATTATCAGCACTGGGCTTTTCGAGTTTTTCTATCTTAGGAAAATAATTAGTAAACAGGGTTTTAACTGCATCGCCAATCAATTGCTCTGCAACGAATGCACTTCCCTCCTGCTCGCCTTCATAAACCAGCTCGATTTTACCGGTTATCGCCGGGATTACTCCCAGAAAATCACCAAATCTCAACAAGGTTTTTTCCTCTTTGTTCTTAACCGTCCTTCTTTCTGCAGTGCTCAAAAGGTTTTCAAATGCTGAAATACTCAACCTGGCACTTATTCCGCTTCGGGAATCAATGTACTCATTGTCCCGTGCTTCAAAACTTATTTGTTCCAGAAGATCTTTTGCAAAATCCGGAACGTAGATCATTTCAGTTTGGCGACTGTCCAACCTGGCTTCCTGCTGAGTAATGGTTTTTGCAATTTCAATGGTATGCGGATAATGGGTTAAAATCTGCGAACCTATCCGATCTTTTAGCGGAGTTACAATACTACCCCTATTGGTATAATCCTCCGGATTTGCGGTAAATACAAATTGCATATCCAGTGGCAACCTCAATTTAAATCCGCGTATTTGTATATCCCCTTCCTGAAGAATATTAAAAAGTGCCACCTGTATCCTCGCCTGAAGATCGGGGAGTTCGTTGATCACAAAAATGCTCCTGTTGGCGCGCGGGATCATTCCGAAGTGTATCACTCGATCATCGGCATAGCTCAATTTTAAATTGGCAGCCTTTATAGGGTCTACATCCCCAATAATATCTGCAACAGTAACATCGGGAGTAGCAAGCTTTTCAAAAA
>ERZ1284728.40-NODE-40-length-15115-cov-28.763479_pt1 | contig 15115 bp, 12 predicted proteins | sample MGYA00454601_ERZ1284728 | MGnify/ENA primary metagenome ERZ1284728 (study PRJEB36292, sample SAMEA5787382) | metagenome | biome: Arctic soil; feature: perennial spring outflow channel; material: sediment | place: Canada | collected 2017-07-08 | depth 0.05 m ...
ATAGGCTAAAGAAGCTACTAAAACCCGAACATAATCCATCTTAGAAAGTCCGTTTTCCTCATGCAACATGGATTTGCTGGAATCCAGAATGAATTTTACCGCAATGTTGGTCTCTACCTCTGATTGCTTTATGTAATACCTGCCAGATCTGGCGAGCATTTTCCAGTCCAAAAGCCTAAGATCGTCCCCGGGTTCATATCCCCGAAACTGGCTGAATTCCATTCCCGGCCCCACCCGGCGACTGTGGTTAAGGCCGGAAAGATATCCATCTACCGTGACACGGGCAATGAGAGCAAGGCCGCTTACGGTATTTATAATTTCCGGTTTTAGTAACTGTTGATAATCCTGCTTCACTTAATTCCCTCCATTTGTAGCTACTGTTGTTATTTTTAAAAGTTCCCTGGTGACATCATCTGAAATTATTCCTTCGGCTTCTGCCTTAAAATTCACGATAATCCTGTGACGCAATACCGGAAAAGCTCCGAGTTTCAGATCTTCCAAAGTAACTGCCAGCCTACCTTGCATTAGGGCACGTGCCTTGGCGCTTAAAATCATCGCCTGTCCGGCTCTTGGTCCGGCTCCCCAGCTCACCCATTCCTTAATATATTTATTTGTAGTGGTTTCCGGTCTGGTAGCACGTATCACCCGGTTTACGTAAGAAATTAGGTCATCACTGATGGGGACCTCCCTAACCAATTCCTGCAAACGAAGAATTTCAGAACCGGTAATTACAGGGTTTATTTTTTCATTTTTACTGCCCGTTGTGTTTTTCAAAATGTCATTTTCTTCGGTTTCATTGGGGTAACCTATCTTGATATAGAACAAAAATCTATCCTGTTGCGCTTCCGGCAACGGAAAAGTTCCGGATTGCTCGATAGGATTTTGAGTTGCAAGTATGAAAAAAGGGCGTTCCAGGTCATAGGTCTTCCCGGAATAGGTCACCGAGAATTCCTGCATGGCTTCCAGCAATGCAGCCTGGGTTTTTGGAGGTGTCCGGTTGATCTCATCTGCAAGAATGATGTTGGCGAAAATAGGTCCTTTATTAAACTGAAAGAACTTCTTTCCCGTGGAATGATCTTCTTCCAGGATCTCGGTACCAATAATATCGGATGGCATAAGATCCGGAGTGAACTGAATCCTTTTAAACTTAAGATCGATGGCCTGCGCCAGGGTTCTTATCATAAGTGTTTTTGCCAGTCCCGGAACTCCTTCCAACAGCGCATGTCCTCCGGCAAGAAATGTGATTAACAATTGTTCCACCGTTTCCTCCTGCCCTATGATCACTTTTCCGATTTCCCTTTTTAAATCATCCAGTTTCCCTTTAAGTGCTTTTACTTCCAGGTCCAAATCGGCTAAATCTCTATTCATATAGTATTTCTTTTATGATGTAAGTGCATACATCACGATATTAACCCCAAAACGGGTATTATCTCTTTTATAAAATCGTTTGTTTCTAAAATCGTAGTCCCATTCACAGCCATAATCCTTATTGCTGTATAAAACCCCAATCCTGCCATTGATCTCAATGGCTTTTAAATACTCGTGAACAAGGTCATCTCCCCAACCATTGAGTTCCTGGGAAGTAGTTGGCGGACCGTCCTCAAATTTAAAGAACACATTATAAAGCTCGTGATCATTAGGAATCTTTTTTAGTTTCCCCACCCCAAAGATTTCTTCCATTTGCCGTTCAAAGGATTTGGCGAATAAACCATCAATATCGTGATTACAGTCATCGGCAAAAACGAAACCTCCATTGTGAATATATTTTTCGAAATTCTCTTTTTCCTTTTTGGTGAACTGCACGAGCTTATGACCCGAAATATAACAAAACGGGCATTTGAAGATCTCGTCACTGCTCAATGGGATTATATTCTCCTTCTTGTCTACCTCCAGGGTGGTATATTCCACAAGCGAATTCAGCAGGTTTGAAGGCATGCGCTGATCCACATCCCAGTCTCCTGATTCGTATTGCAATCTTGTGAAGAAGAATTTGTTATTCATCCTTGAGAATCTGGATTTTAGATTTTAGATATTAGACTTGAGAAAGCGGGAATTGTTTAAAGCATTATGGAATTATTAATATGAGAAAATTGTAGAAAGGTGCTTTCTTTTACCGCAAAGGGCGCAAAGTTTCCGCAAAGATCGCAAAGTCTTGCTTTTTCATTCAGCACTTTTGTCAAGTAGTCTTTTTTTAATTTTCAATTCAAAAATTATCCAGTTGTTTCATTTTCAATCATCATTTTTTTCTTTGCGCCCTCTGCGTTTTTTCTTGGCGTGCTTTGCGGTTAAATAGGAATTAAGCAAAAACGGCAATTCTTAATTCAGCTCTATAAAATAATCCACAATGTTCAAAAAAACAACCATATTTTTAATCTTCGGAAATGAAAGAATTATATTTTTAAACAACATGATTGATTTTTACCACAAAGGCACAAAGTTTTGCACAAAGGTCACAATGTGCCATTTAATAATTTTTCCGTTTAATCAATTAGAGAATTTTCAATTTCTTATGATGGTTTTCTTCGTGTTCTCTATGTTTTACTTTGTGTTCTTTGTGGTTATACATTCTTTTGAATTTTTACCACAAGGCATAAAGTTTTACACAAAGGTCACAAAGTGCCGTTTATTACCCTTTTCAAACCATTTTTCAGTGTTGCAACATTGAAATTTATTAATAGGCCCAGCTTGTAATTGCCCAATTTCATATATGTCAATGTTTGAGCCAAGTGTACATCATTTAAGGCCTCGACACTCTTTATTTCTATCACTAGCTTTTTTTCAACCAATAAATCTATTCTATAACCACAGTCTAATTTTACTTCTTCAAAAATTAGTGGCATTGGTTTTTCTTTTTCCACAAACAGCCCCTCCTTACCAATTTTGTAAAATAAACATGCTTCATATGCACTTTCCAGCAATCCAGGCCCAAGTGCGGAATGAACTTCAATTGCAGATCCAATTACCTTATGTGCTATTTCATTTTCCGTCATCTTTTCTCTGTATTCTTTGCGTTAAACTTTGTGCCCTTTGTGGTTATTCTTTATTCGTATTGCAATCTTGTTAAGAAGAATTTGTTCTTTGTAAAATATAATATTTTTAATCTTCGGAAATTAAAGAATTATTTTGTAAACAACCTGATTGAATTTTACCACAAAGGCACAAAGTTTTGCACAAAGGTCACAATGTGCCATTTAATAATTTTTCCGTTTAATCAATTAGAGAATTTTCAATTTCTTATGATGGTTTTCTTCGTGTTCTCTGTGTTTTACTTTGTGTTCTTTGTGGTTATACATTTTTTGAATTTTTACCACAAAGGCACAAAGTTTTGCACAAAGGTCACAAAGTGTTGTTTATTAATCTTTCCGTTTATTCAATTGTAAATTTGATCAATTTCTATTGATGGTTTTCTTAGTGTTCTCTGTGTTTTACTTTGTGTCCTTTGTGGTTAACTTTCCTTTCCTACCAACGACTACGAAGTAGAGAACAAATAAAAACTGGCTGTGAAAATGAATTCCACAACCAGTTTAAAATATTCAGAAAAAATTATACCGCGTCAGATAAGCTGGTAAAGGTGAAATCCCTTACCTTCATATACGGAATTAAATTGCCATTGATTCGCACCTGCTGCCCAAGTTCTTCAAGGTTATTGAGCATAATGATCGGGCTTTCATTGAACCTGAAATTCTTGACCGGATAACGGATCTCGCCGTTCTCTATATAAAAAGTTCCGTCACGGGTAAGCCCGGTATAAAGCAGGGTTTGAGGATCTACGCTGCGTATGTACCACAAACGGGTTACCAAAATTCCTCTTTTTGTACTTTTTATAAGATCTGCGAGAGATGCGTCTCCCCCTGCCATAATAAAGTTTGAAGGATAAGGAACCGGATCTGTTCCTTTTTCCTTAGCCCAGTAACGATCGTAAGCAAGATTTTTTACCACACCATTCTCTATCCAGCTGGTTTTTTTGAGCGGCATTCCTTCTCCGTTCCAGGTAGAAGTTGGCACTTCAGGATTCAAAGGATCACTCCATATATTCACCCGCTCATCAACGATTTTTTGCCCCAGTTTGGTGCCACCATCTTTAGACATGAAACTCCGGCCTTCATCAGCTGTACGTGCATTAAAAGCCCAGGACATATTTCGCAAAAGGTCTACAGAAGCTGCCGGTTCCAGGATAACAGTATACTTCCCGGGTTCTATCGCCCTGGCTTCCCTGGACATAATGGCTTTATCTATTGCGACTTTTGCTGCTTCATCTGCATCAAATTTCCTGACATCATTAAAATCTCTGGAAACCCATCCCGATCCTGTTCCATCATTGGTTCTCATGGTCACGGTAAAATCAACATCGGTAGATTTATTGTAAGCAAAAAGTCCGTTGGAGTTCAACAAGGCGCGGAATCCTGAAGAATCATTCAAAAACCCTGCTGCGGTAACATCTTTTTCTGAAGCAGGATTAATACTGCTTCCAGCCACTTTCGCCCTAAATTCGGGAGTTATATTAGCAGTTGATTCTATAAAACTTTTAGGTTCATCATAATTTTGCGGTCCCAGGGGAGCCATAAATTCAGGGTTTTCAGGAGAAAGTTTTGCAAGTTCCTCTGCCCTTTTCACAACTTTTTCCAGGGAAGCATCGTCAAATTCATCTATGGTAGCAGATCCGGATTGCTTTCCAAAACTGGAAGTAACAGCTAAATTCTGGTTTGACCTGTAACCTGAGGTTGAAACTGTATTTCGGGCGTAACGAATGTTTCCGCTATCGCTTCCTCCCAGACTAATTGCACAGGCATCCGCGGTGGAAAAGCTCAATGCTTTTTCCAGGATCCGCCGTGCTTCTTCTTTTGTATATATTGCCATTGTAGTATCTCTTATTTTAGTAAAAAGGGTTAAACAGTACGACCTGTATTGATCACATTTACATCGTTAAATCTTGAAGTGGAACTCCCGTGTGAAACTGCACTTACCTGTGAAGGCTGGCCTTTTCCATCGAAAAAGGATCCAAACATACGGTAATCACTCTCATCACATATTTTGGTACAGGAATTCCAAAACTCCTGGGTATTGGACTGGTACGCTACATCATCCAGCATTCCCACGATTTCCCCATTTTTGATCTCGTAATATACAGTACCTCCAAACTGGAAGTTATAACGTTGCTGATCTATAGAATAAGAGCCTCTACCTGCGATATAGATCCCTTTTTCAACATCCTTGATCATTTCATGGATGGAATATTTTTCTTTTCCGGGTTCCAGGGAAACATTTGGCATTCGCTGAAACTGCACATCATTCCAGCTTTGTGCGTAACAACAACCGTGAGATTCATTTTGATCGATCATATGTACCTGGTCACGGATGGCCTGGTAATTTTTCAATACCCCGTTTCGCACAAGATCCCAATGCTTTGTTTTCACTCCTTCATCATCATAACCCACTGCACCCAATGAGCCGGGCTGGGTTTTGTCGGCAATAAGATTTACGATATCGCTTCCGTATTTAAAGTCTCCTGATTTCCACTTGTCTAAAGTGGCAAAACTGGTACCGGCATAATTTGCTTCATATCCAAGCACACGATCAAGTTCAAGAGGGTGTCCTACAGATTCGTGGATGGTAAGTCCTAAATGATTTGGCTCTAATACAAGATCATATTTTCCGGGATCTACAGATTTTGCATTAAGCATTTCCTTAGCCTGTTTTGCAGCAAGAGTAGCATCTTCTACAATATCATAGCTGTTACGGTATAACCTTAATCCGGCAGGACCTTCCAGTTTTTCTGACTCCAATCCATCAAGGTATTCGTAACCCATTCCCATAGGTGCACTTAAGGCATCACGGGATTTGAATTTATTGGCAGCCCGGTCTATTGCGGTTACACCAAATGTTGGCCAGATTCGGTGAATATCCTGATCTATATAAGAACCATCGGTAGAAGCAAAATATTTCTGCTCATTTACCATGAAAAGATTGGAATTCACAAAGTTGGCACCATTGTCCATAGCAGCCGCATTTGCTTTAAGCAGAAGTTCCACTTTTTCCGAAACAGGTACTTCCTTAAAATCTTTTTTAATAGGAGTTTTCCAGGAAACCTCCCCGTATGCTTCCACCGGAGCAAGTTTTACTGGATCCTTCTGAATTATAGAATTGGCTTTGGCGATAGCCACGGCCTGATCTGTTGCTTTTTTTATCCCATCTTCAGTTACATCATTGGTAGATGCAAAACCCCAGGTTCCATTTGTGATAACACGGATCCCAATTCCGAAGGATTCCGTATTCACGACATTTTGTACTTTGTCTTCCCTTGTTGAAACATATTGATTGAGATACCTGCCAATTCTTGCATCAGCATAAGTTGCACCAAGTGATCTTGCCGTATTTAGTGCGACATCTGCAAGTCGCTTTTTTACTGCGATATCCATTCCCGGGTCTAGCAAAGCTTCCACTGGAATATTATTTCCCAGGAAAAGGGACGGCATCATTAAAGCGCCTGTACCTAAACCAGCTAATTGAACAAATTTTCTTCTTTCCATATTAAACCTCCTTTTATTGACTGAATGAATAAAAATATTATTGAATGCTAAGAATTAACGAAAACACTTGTAAATTAAGGACGATATAGTCACTTAAAATTCCGGAAGAATCCAAGTAAGCTTTTTGGTCTTGTTAATAAAATCCTAAAATAGTAAATTTCTCATATACAAGGCAATTTTTTATCTGATGTATTTCAGGCTTCAGATTTTTTCATTCTTTGGAAAAGATTCTAAACGAATATACTTTTCTCTAAGATCTGCTACTCCGAGGTCTCCTTCTGGAATTTCTATATTTATTAATTTTATTTTTCCACCACTTACAAAATAGTTTCAAATTCGGACAGATAATACTCAATTAATGTCAGGCCAACTTCACGATAAAACATGCAACCGAAAGATTCCTGGAATTATAATTAACAAAACTACCGCTGCACAGTATGTAATCATCTATTCAACAGTTATTTATAAATTTAATTTTAAAAATAAGTTAGTTACAAGATGAGATTAGTTCACAGAATTCATTTAATTTTACCCTATTAGTAATTTAATTGCAAATTTTCAAATATCAGGTTTTGATGATTTTTGGATTTACCAACTGAATAAAATTTCTATGAAAACTATAGTACCTAAGAAAACAGGGATCGCTTCAAAAGAATTCCCTATTGTTTGCGTGGGTGGTTCGGCAGGAGGCCTTGATGCTTACACACGTTTATTGCAGAATATGCCTGCAAATATGGGTGTTGCCATCGTGATCGTAAATCACCTAAGAACTGTTGCCACCCTGCTCCACGAGATCCTCCCCCGCTATACAAAGATGCCGGTTAAACTGATTACGGAAAAACTGGATATCAAAGCCAACCATGTTTTTATAATTCCGGAAAAACGCGACCTTAATGTTCTTAATGATGAATTCCGCTTAATGCCTATTTCTAAACCGCATGGATGGCCAGATGTGATCACGGTGTTTTTGAAGTCCCTCACAAAGAACTGGAACGGAAAACTCATTGCGGTAATTGTCTCGGGGTATGACGGAGATGGAGCAAAAGCACTTTGCGGAATAAAAGAAGTAGGAGGAATTACCATCGCACAAAAGCCAGATACTGCATCCCAACCGGACATGCCGGAGAGCGCAATAGCAAGTGGATGTATAGACTTTATTCTTTCGCCCGAGGATATTGCCAAAGAAATCATGAGAATTGCCAAAGCAGAAAAAAATTAGAGAAATCAAGAACTTCGGGGCAAGCCCACGAGGTATGTCCCGATACTATTGGGAGGATAATACTTTTTGACAAAAATTGTCTTTAGCGATCTTCTTCTCTTTTAACCACTTTTCTTGCTACTTCTATCTTGAACTTTTTCCTCTTCATTTTTTCATTGCTGATATTATTCAGCATAGAATCTACCTTATTCGTTTTTACTGCGGCAAAGGAAATAAAATCCTTCACCTCTATCAGTCCAAGATCGCCTTTTTCGAGTTTTCCTTTTTTTGAGAAAAACCCAACGATATCGATTTTATTGAGTTTGTTTTTCTTTCCACCACTGATATAAATGGTTTCAAATTCGGGCTTATTTGGCAATTTTCCGGTAGACCCAACTTTTAAGATCTCCATTTTTGCATCCAGATAATCCGGTTTTTGTTCTGCCTCACTTTGGATAATATATGCTGTTCCGGTTGCCAGCATTCTGGCGGTACGGCCGTTTCTGTGCGTGTATTCATCCTCCTTATACGGCAATTGATAGTGGATCACATGATTCATTTGCGGTATATCCAGCCCACGTGCGGCAAGATCGGTTGTGATTAAATAACTCACACTTTGGTTTCTGAACATAATCAATGCCCGTTCCCGTTCGTCCTGATCCATTCCTCCATGATAGTAAGTTGAATGAACCCCTTTTTCATTCAATAGATCACTTATTCGCTCTGCGACTTCCCTGTAATTGCAGAAAACCAGGGCTGCTTCCGAGTTTAAAGAACATAGCAAATAGAAAAGACTGTCTATTTTATCTTTGTCCTTTGAAATTACCAATTTCGAAGTCAGGTTTTCTTCCGGAGCTGCCTTTGAGCTGAAATCCAAAATCTTTGGGTTTACAACCCCGGTATACCTTGGAATCTCCACTTCGGAAGTAGCCGATACCAAAATACGTTTCTTGAGATGGGGTAATTGCTTAATAATAAAAGACATTTGATCGTGAAACCCCATTTGAAGCGATTTATCAAATTCATCCAGGATCAGGACCTCAATTCCGGAGGTGTCAAATGAATCTCTTTCCAGATGGTCCATGATCCTCCCCGGAGTACCAATTAGCACCGCAGGAGGATTGCTGAGATTATTGATTTCTGTATCTATGGAATGTCCTCCATAACAGATATTCACCTTATAATTGGTTCCCATATTTTTCCAAACCTGTTCAATTTGCAAACCAAGTTCCCGGGATGGAACAAGAATAAGGCATTGCACATTTTTAACAGTGGGTTTAAGCATTTCAAAAATTGGCAGTAAAAACGCAAGGGTTTTTCCCGAACCTGTGGGCGAAAGCAGCAAAACATCGGTTTCTTCTACAATAGCTTTTCCCGCCAGCGCCTGCATTTTATTCAGCTTTTCAAAACCTAAATTGGAAAGTATGTCCCTGGATTCAATTCTATTTTTCATCCTGCAAAGGTAAGTTATTTCGTTGATGCCGGAAATTGGGAATTGTTAATTAAGGATCTCTTGATGCGGGAGGCTTGATGGTATTTTATTTCCTTCTGAAAATCTGCAAATAATTTCAAATTTGTAACAAAAAAAAGATCCAACGTAAACGTCAGATCCTTTATATAAACTATTTCATCAAGTTCAGGTATTGTAAGCTAATGCCTGAAAACTAAACTAAAAAGCTAATTTACTCAACGATGAATTTTCCTTTCATCAATGCGTAATGGCCCGGGAAGCTACAAATAAAGTCATAAGTTCCGGCTGCAGGAGCTTCAAATTCTATGGTTACAGATTCTCCGCCACCAATCATTTTCGTATGGGTGATCACAGCATCGGTTCCTGCGGGGATATAGTCATTATCTTTTGCAGAAGCAGCGGCATTTCCAAATTCAGCAATATCGGTTCCTTTTTTCAGTAAAACCCAGTTATGACCCATAACGTTAACATCCATTTTCCCAACGTGGGTAAGGGTTAATTTTACGCTTTGCCCGGCTTTTACCTTAAACTCATTTTTATTATACTGCATCTGGTCATTTCCGGTAATGCTAAGCTCCACCATTTTCTCATCGGTTGAAGTTTCACCAGTTTTCATTGATTCAGTACTTGAAGAAGGAGATTCCAATTTAATCCCTTCTTTTTCTTCTTTTTTATCACCACAACTTACTATTCCAATAGTTGCAAGGAATAAAAATGCTAATTTCAAATTTTTCATCTTGAATTGATTTTATTAATTACTTAAGCCAATAAATTAGAGGCTTGTGCAAATATAAAATAAATAAACCGGACATTAAACTCCTTTTTATTATTGTTTAATATGAGCTGGCAGGAATTTGTATTTATATTAATGACCAATATCATATAAATTAATTCTAAAAATCATGAAATTTATGGAGTCATTTTTCCTCAAAGCAATTTCACGAGGTATTTAAGACCGCAAAAGAAATTAAAACCTATGGAAACAAAAATCAAAAAAACAGAAAAGCAATCAGGCACTGCAACAATGAAAGGCCTTGTATATGATGGACCCGGTAAGATTGCCTTAAAAGATATCCCAAAGCCGAAAATTGAAAAATCTACAGATGTTGTGGTTAAAATCACAAAAACGACTATTTGCGGTACAGATCTGGGGATTTTACACGGTAAAACACCTACGGTGAAACCCGGCACAACTTTAGGTCATGAAGGAGTTGGGATAATAGAAGAAACCGGGGATTCTGTCCGAAATTTTAAAAAAGGCGATCGTGTGATCATTTCCTGCATTACCTCTGATGGTTCATGTGAATATTGCAAGAAACAAATGTATTCGCATTGTGAAGATGGTGGCTGGATATTAGGACATCTTATCAATGGTACCCAGGCCGAATATGTTCGGATTCCTCATGCAGATAATAGCCTTTATCTTATTCCGGAAGGATCTGATGAGGAAGCTTTGGTTATGTTGAGCGATATTCTACCTACAGGACACGAAATAGGCGTTCAGTATGGGGCTGTTAAACCTGGAGATACCATTGCCATAATTGGAGCAGGTCCTATTGGAATGTCGGCATTGTTAACCGCACAATTCTATTCCCCTGCTAAAATATATATGATCGATATCGATGAAAACCGGTTAAAGATGTCCAAAAAATTTGGAGCTACTGATGTAATTAATACCTCGAAGGAAGATGCTGTGAAAAAGATTTTATCGGAAACCAAAGACGGTGTTGATGTTGCGATTGAAGCAGTGGGTGTTCCGGAGACTTTTGATATTTGTCAGAAAATCGTTCGTCCAGGTGGGCATGTTGCCAATGTTGGAGTTCATGGCAAACCTGTGGAATTCCAAATTCAGGATCTTTGGATCAAAAACATTACATTAACTACAGGACTGGTAAACACCAATACAACTCCAATGCTTTTAAAAACGGTTTCATCGGGAAAATTAAAACCGGCCCAACTAATCACTCATCATTTTAAACTAGAAAACATGCTCGTAGCTTATGAAGTTTTTGGCAATGCTGGAAAAGAAAAGGCCATCAAGGTAATTATCGAAGCTTAACCTCTTATAAAACTCAACTTAATATAAGAAAAAATGAAAAAAAACATGGGAAAGGCTGACAGGATCCTGAGGATTCTCTTAGCGGTAGTTGTCGCAATTTTGTACTTAACAGATATTATTTCAGGAACGGCTGCTATAATTCTGCTGATTTTAGCCGGTATTTTAATTCTAACAAGTTTTGTAGGATTTTGTCCGCTTTATGCTCCTTTCAGAATTTCAACAAGAAAAAAACAGGCTTCCTAGCTATTAGATTTAAGCGGAATCAGGGATTTTCAGGGTACAAAAAACTCTGAAAATCCCTAATTTCGCTTTTTCACTTAATTTTCAAGCAATGCCCGATTTTCAGCATTTCAAGCTATTTAAACCTTATGGATATTTAAGTCAGTTCGAAAATAATCAAACCACACGAAAGAATAAAAAGAGACTTGGGGAATTGTTTGATTTTCCGGAAGGAACCATGGCAATTGGAAGGCTGGATGAAGATTCGGAGGGCTTGCTGTTTCTGACTACCGATGGACAAATGAGTCAAAAGGTTCGTAGCAAAAGAACCGAAAAAGAATATTACGTTCAGGTGGATGGCGAGATAACTTTAGAGGCCATTGAACGTTTAAAAAAGGGTGTAGAGATTGGGATTGGTGGTGAAAATTATCTCACTAAAAACTGTGATGCCTTCAGGCTGGAGAGTCCGCCCGATTTTCCCGAACGCGGCAAAAAGATTCGGGATGCCAGGCACGGGCCAACAAGCTGGGTTTCTATTACTTTAACCGAAGGGAAATTCAGGCAGGTTAAAAAAATGACCGCCGCAGTTGGTTTTCCAACGCTTCGGCTTGTAAGGATTCGCATTGGGAAAGAACTGCTGGATTCTATGCAACCCGGAGAAGTAATCCCGGTAACTTCCTTTTGTTTATAAGAGACCAAAAACAGATTTGACTCAAAACTATTATGCATTCCCGTCCCTGTTTTTTATCTCATAAAATAGACTGCCCGATCTAGTTTTTATTTAGAATAAAACCAAAAGCTTTTGCCTAAATGGTATCTGCTGCCATTTTTTCATCTTGCAGTGTCCCGGGCAAAAATTTAAATGGAATATATTGTATCTTTAAAATCGGAATTTATTGCGAATAAAACAACGGGGATTTTACCTTATTTTTTAGTTTAATTTTACAAATTTTAAATTACAGGTAACCTGAAATGTAAGAATTTAAAAATTTGGATGAATTTTTGTACTTGCAAAGAATTCTTTCAAGGAATTAATACCGGGACTCAAAACATCTTAAAACTAAAAACAATACCCATTTAATCTATAAACGAATGAACTACAAGAAGAAATCAATAGGCTTAATGGTACTGCTCGCTTTGGGAACTTCCCCATTTTGGCAAACAAGTGCCCAGGAAAAACAACAAAAAACAGAAATGAAAGAACAAAGTGAACTGAATAACATTTTACTTAAAGAATGGCAAGGGCCTTATGGAGGCGTTCCTGCTTTTGATCAAATGGAACTGGATAAATTACAGCCTGCAATGGAAAAAGCCATGGAGCTGCATTTGCTGGAAATAGATCAAATAGCCAATAACAAAGAAGCTCCTACTTTTGAGAATACCATTGTTGCGATGGAGAAGGCCGGGAAACCTCTGGACAGAGTTTTTACCTATTACGGCATTTGGAGCAGTAATGTTTCTTCGCCAGAATTCAGGGAACTACAAACGGTTTTAGCTCCAAAAATCTCTGAATATTCTTCTAAGATCTCTCAGAACAAACCACTTTTTGAACGTATAAAAACCATTTATAACCGCTCTTTAGAAAATCCGTTGGAAGCTGATCAGCAACGGGTGGTTCAATTGATTTATGAGAATTTTGCGATGGAAGGTGCCGGATTGGATCCCGAAGCTAAAAAACGCTATGCTGCAATAAACATGGAACTTTCCAGGCTCTATACTAAATTTTCGAGTAATGTTCTTGCAGATGAAGAAGGCTATGTGGTTTACCTTGAAAAAGACCAGCTGGATGGCTTGCCGGAATCCTTTGTGAAAGCGTCGGCCAAAGCTGCAACCGATCGGGGAAATGAGGGAAAATATGCCATCATCAACACCAGATCTTCTATGGATCCTTTCTTGACGTATTCTGATGAAAGAGAATTACGGGAAAAGGTGTGGACGAATTATTATTCCCGTGGAGATAACAACGATGAGTTTGACAACAATAAAATAATTTCTGAAATTCTAAAATTGCGTGATGAACGTGTAGAGTTGTTGGGGTATGAAAATTATGCGCAGTGGCGATTACAAAACCGAATGGCCAAAAATCCTGAAAATGCCATGGATCTTATGGAGGCCGTTTGGCCTGCAGCCCTTGCCAGAGTAGATCAGGAGGTTGAGGACATGCAAAAGGTTGCGAATGCCGAAGGAAAAAATATCACCATAAAGCCCTGGGATTACCGGTATTATGCTGAAAAAGTAAGAAAGGAAAAATATGATCTTGATTCTGATGAGGTAAAACAATATCTGCAGTTGGAAAACCTTACACAAGCCTTGTTTTTCACGGCAGGAGAACTTTTTAATTATAAGTTCGAACCGGTTCCGGCAGGAACTGTTCCTGTTTTCCATGAAGATGTAAAAGTTTGGGAAGTAACCGATAAAACCACTGGAGAAAATATAGGTTTATGGTACCTGGATCCTTTTGCAAGACAAGGAAAAAGGTCCGGAGCCTGGGCGACAACTTACAGAAGTCATACTACTTTTGAAGGAAAAGAAAACGTCCTGGGATCAAACAATTCCAATTTTGTAAAACCAGCTGCCGGAGAGCCGGCATTGATATCCTGGGATGATGCCACGACCTTTTTCCACGAATTTGGACATGCGCTTCATTTCTTTTCTTCCAATGTGAAATATCCAACTCTTAATGGAGGTGTTCGTGATTATACCGAGTTTCAATCGCAGTTATTAGAGCGTTGGCTATCTACAGATGAAGTTATTAACAGGTTCCTCCTTCATCATGAAACCGGAGAACCTATACCGGCAGAATTGGTGGAAAAGATCAAAAAAGCTTCCACTTTTAATCAGGGATTTTCAACTACCGAATTTTTAGCTTCAGCATTGATGGATATGAAATATCACACCACAGATCCTGAGCTTATCGATCCTGAAACATTTGAGAAAGAAACCCTGGACAAACTAAATATGCCAGATGAGATCGTGATGCGTCACCGCTCTCCGCATTTTGGACATGTGTTTTCCGGAGAGGGCTACGCCACCGGATATTACGGATATTTATGGGCCGATGTTTTAACATCTGATGCTGCAGAAGCTTTTGAAGAAGCTCCCGGTGGATTCTACGATAAAGAGGTTGCAGCAAGATTGGTTAAATTCCTTTTCGCCCCAAGAAATTCTATGGATCCTGCAGATGCTTATCGTCAATTCCGTGGAAGGGATGCCACCATTGATGCTTTAATGCGGGACAGAGGTTTTCCTGTTCCTGAAAAGATGTAAAAAACTACAGGACAAAAATGTAAATAAACAACCCGCGTCATTTAAAACTGATGCGGGTTTTTTTTTGAAGCTCCCATCCTTCCCAAGGAGGAATGGCCAAAGGCCGGGCTGGTTCCATCAATAATTTAGTTCCGCAACCCTTCCGTCTTAATCGGAAGAATGATTCTGAACACTGGAAACCACCTGGTTCCGATTAATCCACCTTCCCTTTCTAGGGAAGGAACCCTTTGTTTTAAATAAAACTTAAATTTTAAAAATTCGAGGCAGGCTTAGGTGAACCTGCCCGGTTAGTCAGGCGGGTTAAACCTTTATTGAGTGATTAAAAATTAAAAACCCGACCTTTTAAAAAGATCGGGTTAAAATACCTGATAGAA
>ERZ1284728.41-NODE-41-length-15112-cov-24.482500_pt1 | contig 15112 bp, 11 predicted proteins | sample MGYA00454601_ERZ1284728 | MGnify/ENA primary metagenome ERZ1284728 (study PRJEB36292, sample SAMEA5787382) | metagenome | biome: Arctic soil; feature: perennial spring outflow channel; material: sediment | place: Canada | collected 2017-07-08 | depth 0.05 m ...
TTTTTGAAGAGTTTAAAAAAGCAGTTCCCCTTGTGCAGGAAAGTGAATTTTTAAACCTCACTCTTGCCAATACCCGCGCGCGTTTAAGAATGAGCACCTTATATTATTTTGCCGGTTTACACTCTTATCTGGTAGCAGGAACCGGAAATAAAATAGAAGATTTTGGTGTAGGATTTTTCACCAAATATGGCGATGGCGGAGTGGATTTAAGTCCCATTGCAGATCTATTAAAAAGTGAGGTATTTGAGCTGGCACGGTTTTTAAATATCAATAAGGAAATTCTGGAGGCAGAACCTACCGATGGTTTGTTTGAAGACAGCTTAAGCGATGAAGATCAAATAGGTGCCAGCTATGACGAACTTGAATGGGCGATGAAAACGCAAAAAAACGGCAAAAAACTCTCCGATTTTAAAGGTAGGGAATTTGAAGTTTATAGAATATATACCAGGTTAAATTCCATCAATCAGCATAAAATGAAAGCCATTCCAGTTTGTAAAATACCCGTTCATCTGAAAAATTAAACCCTTTATCGAATAAAATATCTTTAAAGGTTAATTCATAAAATTATGGATTATTTTGGTTAAACAATTTAACAATCGACTAAAATACATCCATCCCTACAGCCGTGAATTTTAGTAAAAACACGTTTCTCTATGAGTACAGTTTTAATCGCAGATCATCATCCAATCACGTGGGAGGGAATTACTTCTTTGCTCAGTAAAAATGAGCAATTAGAGGTTATTGGACATGTTACCAGTGGCAATGAACTTTTTAAATTCCTTAAAAATCAAATTCCCGATGTGCTGGTTATGGAAATTGACCTCCCACAAATCAACGGAATTACAGCTCTAAGGAACATTAAAAACCTTTTTCCGGGGACAAAAATGCTTGTATTTAGTTGCCATCCCGAAGAAATGTACGCGCTAAGCGCCATTAAAGCAGGAGCATCCGGTTATATCTCAAAAACGGTAGCTATAGAGAATTTACAAATGGCCATTACACAGGTTGCACGGGGGGGTATTTATTTGAACCGTAATATTACAGAAAGGATCAATTCCGGGGTGTCACAAAGCAATAGCCTTATTTCAAAATTCAAAAAACTTTCTACCCGGGAAGCCGAAGTGCTGAATTTAATCTCCAATGGGAAACGCAACAAGGATATTGCTGAGGCTTTGGATATTAACGAAAAAACAGTTAGCACCTATAAAACACGTTTGTTGAGGAAACTTAAAGTAGACAATATAGCAGACCTCATCCATCAAACACGTTTGCTGCAGCTAAGAACTACATAACCCTGTTCAATCTGTTTGATAAAACCCGTTTCAGGGACTGATAATCCATGATATCTTCAAGTCTTTTTCGCGGATCTTCTTCCTCTGATTCGTTGATTTTTTTTGAAAGTTCATCTATCTTTTGGTTTATAAGGAACCTGCGTAATGCCAGGATCGTTTCATTTACCAACCTCGCGACAGACTTATCCTTCGTTTTAACCATGATTTCCATGCGCTCCCAGTCGTGGAGGACATACTGCTCCTCTTCCATTAAAATAGTTGATACAAGCAAGGATAATTCGGGCTCAAGCTCATTCATGATCACATCAAGCTCTAAGCTTCCCTTCTCGTTTAATTTTGCAACCAATAAAAGATAAAGCTTTCTGAAATCGTCATTGGTAAAGGCTATTTCATCCTCCTGAAGGTCAAGGTATATCTTTTCAAAAACTTTGGCTTTCTGGATCTCGGGTTCCAGAACAAGGTCTCCATTTTTGTTTTCCTTCCACACCATATCTTCAAATTCCTCCTCCACAGTTCCGTAAAGCAGAAGTATGCTTATGATCTTGCGTTCAAGTTCAAACAATTCATCCACCTTCTTTTTGTTGGTTTCGGAATCGCGGACTACTTCAAGAGGTTTTGTGGCCTGGGGTTTGGAAACCGGTTTCCCGGCCTTTGCGAGCATTTGCGATAAAGTTGAAAAAAGCACATTTTCAGAAATATCCATGATCCTGGAGCATTCCTGAATGTAAACTTCCTGCTGGATTTGGTTTGGGATCTTTGAAATACTGGAAACCATATCCTGAATAAGATTTGCCCTTTTAACCGGATTATTTTTGGCGTCTTCATATAATAAAGATGCTTTGAACTCTATAAAATCCTTGGCATTTTCATTTAAATAATCCTGTAAATCTGCCTGCGAATTTTTTCTTGCAAAACTGTCGGGGTCTTCTCCATCTGGAAAAACACACACTTTCACATTCATTCCCTGCTCCAGGATAAGATCTATTCCACGTATAGAAGCCCGGATCCCGGCGGCATCTCCATCATAAAGCACCGTGATATTTGTGGTTAACCTGTTGATTAACCGAATTTGTTCTGTAGTAAGCGAAGTACCCGAAGAGGACACCACGTTTTCTATTCCACTTTGATGCAGTTGGATCACATCGGTATAACCCTCCACCAAATAGCAATTATCCTCTTTGGCAATGGCCTGTTTTGCGTAATAAATCCCGTATAAAACCTTGCTTTTATGGTAAAGCTCACTTTCCGGGGAGTTCAGGTATTTCGCGGCTTTTTTATCATTGGTAAGTATCCTTCCACCAAAACCCAAAGCCCTTCCGGACATAGAATGTATTGGGAACATCACTCTTCCCTTAAACCGGTCAAACTGCTTTTCACCTTTTACGATACTAAGCCCCGTTTTTTCCAGATAATCCAGCTTATAACCTTTCCGAATCGCTTCTGAAGTAAAAGCATCCCATTCATCCAGACAATATCCCAGTTGGAATTTTTTGATGGTCTCGTCGGTAAAGCCACGTTCCTTGAAATAACTAAGTCCGATAGCTTTTCCCTGTTCCGATTTTAAAAGTATATTCTGAAAATACTGATTTGCAAATTCTGAAACCAGGTACATGCTTTCCCGCTCATCTGCCTGTAGTTTTTGCTCATCAGATTGTTCGGTTTCTTCAATTTCAATATTGTACTTTTTCGCCAGGTATTTAATGGCCTCGGGATAGGTGAAATGTTCGTGCTCCATTAAAAATGCAACGACATTTCCGCCTTTTCCGCTGGAGAAATCCTTCCAGATTTGTTTCACCGGCGAAACCATAAAACTGGGACTTCGCTCCTCGGTAAAAGGGCTTAATCCTTTATAATTGCTGCCCGATTTTTTTAACTGAACAAAGTCACCCAAAACCTCCTCGACCCTGGCGGTTTCAAATACTTGGTCTATAGTGTTTTTTGAAATCAAATTTTAGTGGAAATAAATGATAATAGGATTCATCAAATGTACGCATGAATCAATAAAAAAGAGAACAATTTTCAATTAAATGAAAACTATCCTCTTTCAACATCTTAGCAGAATGTTATTTTAATTATATCAAAATCCAAGCCGTTTTTTGCCAAAACTCATCTTAAACAATTGATTTTTAAAACTTTAACACGTTCAGGGAGTTTGTGATTTTTTGAATCAACTTTCATAAAACTTAAAAATTAATCGATATCAAATCTTAAACCTACCGAAATATTATTCAGTTCTACATTCGGGTCTTGGAAGATGGGATTTAAATCGTATTTCACATAAAGAGCGGTTCCGCCCCAACCTAAATATCCGCTTAATCCGTAAATAAGATCATTGGTATTAAAATCACCGGTATTTTTTCGCTTCACCTTGCCACCTTCGTCACTGTATTTTAATTTTTGTCGTTCTCCAATATTAAACCCGGCAAATCCACCAAGCCCAATTTTTAATTTATTGGCCGTAGAAAACCAGGTCCCGGAATCTGTATCTACCCGTTTGGAGGGCCCGAATTCAAAGTGTACAGGAATTACAAGGTTATCCATTCTAAATTTGGATTTATCAAGATCTATAGAAAATACTTCCAGATTGGTAAGCTCTGCATCCTGAACAAAATAGCGATTATCTGTAGGCTTTAATCCATTGAATTGGAAAGAAAACCCGTAGCGCACTCGCAAAAAGTTAGAATCATCAAAAACGCGGGTTCTCCAGGATAACCCAATTTCAAAAAAGCGGCTTCCCGCAAGTTTAAAATCTACATCGTTAAGAGATTGCCCCTGCTCGATGGCATTATTAAATCCGGCAGCGATCATTAAATGAGTAGTAGTCCTGTTACGATGTCTGTAAGAAGATGTTTTATGCTCCTTCCCTTTCTGCTTCACCTCCCGTGATGAGGAATCCTCGATTTCCAAATCATCATTTCGGGTGATCCAGGCAATTTCATTCTCAATAATAGCTATCCTGTTCTCTATGTTAAGCGCGTGTTTTTTGGCTGCTTCCTCTTTTAAAGTGTCTGCCTGTGCCCTGGTAATCTCCTGCCTTTCCAGTTGTAAATTAATTTGCTCAACTGTTTTTTTAAGCGCTGCCTTTTCCTCTGTAATGATTTGTTCCTTTTGTTGCTCAAGGCGTTCTACCTGGGCCGGAACAGGTGTTTCCTGAGCATGTACTGCTGAAAGGCTAAGAAGCAAACTAAATAAGATAATAATGTTTTTCATGGTTTTTGTAGTTTAATATTCCTGCCACCTCTCCTTCCGGTGAGGTGGATTCAGGAATAGATTGATGAATGTTTATTTATAGTAATTGATGAATTTCGTTTAAAATGAATTATTCCGGTTTACAACTGCTGTTCTCGCCTTGAGGTACCCGTCTTTAACCACCTCAAAAACCTTTTCCCGAAAAGATGCTTCCATCTCCATTTCCAAATCCCAAAGCAAGTCATTAGCGGTTATTTTTACTGAAAAAGCCTTTTGTTCACGATTCTTATTCAATTGAGAACCAGCTTCAGCCAACAAGGCATCTACTTCTGCATCTTTAACATTCCCGCTGTGCTCCCTCAACAACACTTCTTCAATAGCGTCCTGGTTAGTTTGCAATATTTCCGGCACTCCTGCCACTATTATTTCAGGCTCCAGAATTGGATCCTGTACTCTTATATTTTTATTTACTGAGACCACAGCACTTTTATTCTCCCTTTGTGATGCTTTTTGCTCTTCGGAAGCTTTTAAGGTTTTTTTACTGGCCGGAGTTTCAATTATTTCTTTGTTTTCTTCAAAAGCTATTTCATGTGGTTTTGCTTTTTCCGAAGCATTTTTCTGAATTCTATTTTCTTTCTGTTCGGGGATTTCTACCGGAACATTTACAACTTCCGGGTTATTAGGTACCGGTTCGTTAAAGAAAGAGCCGAAGATCAGGATCCCACCTATGATGGTTGCTGCTATCCCTATCCACCAGAATATGGGGTTTTTTCTCTTTTCTTCAGAATCCAAACGTGCACTGAGTTCTTCCCAACTGCCCGGTTTTGGTGCTATCACGCGCTCTTTCAGTTTTTCGCTGAATTTCCTTTCAAATTTTAACTGTCCCATAATCTGATATGCTTTGAGTATTTAATTTTTCCTGTAACATTTTCCTCGCCTTAAACAACTGGGATTTTGAAGTTCCCTCTGTAATATTCAGCATTTTTGAAATTTCCTGATGCTTGTATCCTTCAATGGCATACATCACAAAAACCACTTTATAGCCTTCCGGCAGACTGTCAATAAGTTTCTGAATATGCTCCACCTCAATTCCGGAATTGATGTTGTTAAAACTTTGGTTGGAATCTTCAAAAACCTCTTCAGCAAATTCAATATCTTTTTTACTCCGAAGGAAGGAAATTGCCTCCCTGATCATTATTTTTCTCACCCAACCCTCGAAACTTCCTTCATTCTTAAAGCTGGAAATATGCTTAAAAACCTTGAAAAATCCTTTGAGCATAACTTCTTCAGCGTGGTGCAAATCCTTGATATACATCCTGCAAACGCTCAGCATTTTCCCTGAATATTTCCTGTATAACTCCTCCTGTGCAGCGCGGTTATTGTTTGCGGCACGGGTGATAAGCTTGGTTTCGTTTTTAAAAAGTTGAATTACTTTCACAGGATTTATAATAAGGCTTCTATTTATATAGACGCATGAAATTTACAAAAGGTTGCCTGGAAAAGATAAAATATATTCAAAATTTAAAATTCAAGGTTCAAAATTAGAGTTTGAAGGTTGAAAAGTTTGAAAGTTTGGAAAGTTGAATAAACGGATTTCACGAATTATGCGAATTTTGAATCCAGAATCCGGAATTTTGAATTTTGAACTCCGAATTCGAAACCCGGAATTTTGAATTTTAAATTTTAAATTTTTCGCTAAAAAAAAAGGTATCTTGATATTCCTAAAAAGAATAACCAAATGAACAAAATTATCCTTCTATTATTTTTTATCTGTGCACTTCCGTTGCAAGCCCAAGAACGCTTTATAGATGCTGTTTTTGAGGTGGAAAAACCAATTACCAAAACCTATGCGAGCAAAGAAGGTGAAAAATTACAACTTGATATTTACCAGCCGAAAAATGATACCATGCAAGCCCGTCCTGTAATTATCTTTATGCACGGGGGAGGGTTTTCAGGTGGTTCCAGGACAAATGAGGCCGAAGTAAAATTTGCAGAAACCGCTGCAAAAAAAGGCTATGTCGCCGTGCAAATCTCCTATCGACTAACCAGAAAAGGTCAATCCTTTGGTTGCGATTATGAAGCCTCAGGCAAAATGGAAACCTTTAAACTGGCGGCTGAAGATTTCATGGATGCCGTAAATTTTATGGTTCAGAATAAAGAGGAATATCGCATAAATCCAGACAAGGTAATAGCAGGTGGAAGCAGCGCCGGTGCTGAAGCGGTTTTAAATGCTGTTTATAACGAACGCCTAATGTTTGAAGATCTTTCAAACTACAAAAATTTAAAATTCGCGGGAGTTTTCTCCCTTGCAGGGGCCATTGTTGATGCTAAATATATTACTGAAGAAAATGCTGTTCCCGGGGTGTTCTTTCACGGAACCGATGATAACCTGGTGCCTTACATAACCGGACCGCATCATTGGTGTGACCGTGATAAACCCGGTTATATTATTCTGGACGGCTCTAAAACCATTACCGAAAAACTCGATGTTCTAAATTCTTCCTATTTGCTCTATAGTTTTGAAGGCGGAAAACACGAACATTCGGGAATGCCATTTGATTATTTCCCTGAAGTTTTCAGCTTTTTTAAGCAGGTGTTTTTAAATGGTGAAAAGCTACAAATTGAAGTTTTAAAATGAAACTTCAAGGACAAAATCAAAATAATTACAAAGCAATCTCCATCCAATCCTATTGAAGCGATGGTTTGGCTGCCTAAACAAAAAATCAAAAAATGAAATTTTACGGAATCATAACAGCTTTATTTCTCTTTCTCAGCCTTTCGATTTATTCACAAAGATCGGTGCAAAGTCTCAATGCTGCCTGGGAATTTTCTTTAGAAAATCAGGATAAGACAGCAATCGTCAATATTCCCCATACGTGGAATGCTGAGGATGCTTTTCGTGATGGCAAAGAATATTTCCGCGGAAAAGGCACCTATCAAAAAACCCTGTTTGCCCCGGAAGCCTGGGAGCAAAAACGGGTTTTTCTCAAATTTGAAGGCAGCAATCAAATCACCACTTTATTTGTCAATAATCAAAAAATAGGCGAACACCGGGGAGGTTACACCGGTTTTGTTTTCGATATTTCGGAGGCGCTAAAAATTGGTAAAGAAAACCAAATCAGGATTGAAGTTGATAATGCTCATAATACTGATATTCCACCACTGGATGCCGACTTTAATTTTTATGGGGGAATTTACCGCGATCTGGAACTGATCGTTTCTAATCTGGTTCATTTTGAAATTGCCAATGAAGCCACAGGGAACATCCTTGTGAAAACTCCTGAAGTTTCTGATGAAAATGCCACAATTCAGCTGGAAACCAGGCTGGTAAATCATTCTTCAGAAAATAAAAACACCCTGGTGAACATTGAGATCTTTGATCCTGAATCAAACTCTGTAAAGACGTTAAGCAAAAAACTAAGTTTAAAACCTTCGGAAACCAAATCCCTGAATTTTGAATATCAGGTCAAAAATCCTGAATTATGGTCGCCAGTTAGCCCAAATTTATACAGAATGGAAGCCAGAATTACTGATCAAAAATCGGGAAAAACGCTGGATGTTTTTGGTGCAAAAGTTGGATTTCGTTGGTTTAAAATAGATGCTGAAAAGGGCTTTTTCCTGAATGGGAAACCGCTAAAACTTATAGGTGCCAACCGTCACCAGGATTTTAAAGGTCTTGGAAATGCTTTACCTGATGAAATCCATCAATCTGATTATAAAACCATCAAAGAAATGGGCGCTAATTTTATTCGCACAGCCCATTATCCGCAGGATCCCGAGGTTTACAAAATTTGTGATGAATTAGGCCTGCTTGTTTGGAGCGAAGTCCCTGTTATAAATGATGTGACAGATACCGCCGCCTATCACGAAGTCTCCCTGAAAATGCAACGGGAACAAATTTCACAATTCTTCAATCATCCCTCGGTGATCTTTTGGGGCTATATGAATGAGATTTTTATTCGGCTGGTATTTAACAATAAAATTACCGAGGCAGAAAAAGATGCAAAGATCAAAACCTCGGTAGCCCTTGCTAAAAAGCTGGAATTGGAAACCAAGAAACTGGATCCGGACAGGCTAAGTGTTATGGCCTTGCACGAAAATGAACTTTACAACACTTCCGGAATTGCCGATATTCCCGATGTAATTGGCTGGAATCTCTATTTTGGCTGGTATTCGCAGGGATTAGAGAATTTTGGAAAATTTCTGGATGATCAACATAAACGCTATCCGGACAGGCCTTTAATTATTTCAGAATATGGCCCTGGAGCAGATATTCGCATCCAGACCGATGATCCAAAACCCTGGGATTACAGCGAAGCATATCAGCTTAAATTACACAGAAGTTATCTAAATCAAGTGCTGGAAAAAGATTTCGTGGTGGGAATGGCAGCCTGGAACTTTGCCGATTTCGGTTCTTCCTTTCGTCAGGATGCGATGCCTTACATCAATCAAAAAGGACTTGTGAATTTTGATAGAAGCAAAAAAGATATTTACCATTACTACCAGGCCAGATTGCTTCAAAAACCATTTATATACATCGCCGGAAAAAACTACGAAAAACGCTATCCGCAGGACAAAAATGACAGCATAGAAATCACCGTATTTTCCAATGCTAAAGATGTAAAATTAAAAGTTAATACTACCGAATTCAATTCGGGAGTTAAAGACGGAATCGCTGTTTTTAAACTTTCCCTTCCGGAAGCCAAACATCAGTTGACAGCTACTGCAGATACCGTTTCACATTCCCGCGAAATCAACGTGAAATACAGAAAAAACCTTGTTCAGGAAATTTCCCAAAACAATATCCTGGTAAATGTTGGAACCCATGTAAATTATACAGATCCTGTTACCAAAGAAATCTGGATAAGCGATCAGGAATATAAAACAGGAGGTTTTGGATATGTTGGCGGGGAAGTTTTTCAGAGGTCCAAAGACAAATTTCAAGGAACCGCTTCCGATATTCAGGGTACTGAAAACGATCCGCTTTTTCAAACTATGAGAGAAGGAATTCAGGCTTATAAATTTGATGTAAAAAAGGGTGATTATAAAGTTAGCCTGCTTTTCACTGAGCCGGACTTTAATGCTTCCGAAGAAAATATTTATAACCTCGATACTTCTGAAAATGAAAAAACAATCAACGTGCGCAGTTTTGATATTAAGATAAATGGAGAACTAGTTTCCAAAGATTTCAACCTGGCAAGGGATTATGGCAGGATTCGGGCCATAGAAATTTCCTATAAAGTTAAAGCCGAAAATAGAATTACTGTCGAATTTGAGGCAAACTCAGGAAAATCGGTACTTTCAGGAATAAAACTGGAAAAATTTTAATGCTGAAAAATCTACCAAAAGTAAGAATTCATATAATAATGAAAAGGTTCATATTTCTTTTAGGCAGTTGCATACTATTCCTGAATTGCAAAAATGCAGACAAGAAAGAGGTTAGTCCAATGCCAGAGCAAGTATATATGATTCAGGAAAAACCCATTGATATTGCAACCCCTGAAGGAATGGTATGGATCCCCGGAGGTGTTTTTCAGCAGGGTGCCGTTGCACATGATAAAATGGCAATGCCTCATGAAAAACCTGCCCATAGGGTATTTGTGAATGGCTTTTATATGGATAAAACCGAAGTCACTAATGAAGACTTTGAAAAATTTGTAACTGCCACCGGATACGTGACTGTTGCCGAACGCAGCTTAAACTGGGAGGTAATAAAAAAACAAGTACCCCCGGGAACCCCAAAACCTCCTGATTCTATTTTGCAACCCGGTTCTATTGTATTTGATAAACCAAAAGGCAAAATTGATAATCTTCACGACTTTTCACAGTGGTGGATATGGAAGGTTGGAGCTAATTGGAAGCAACCCAATGGCCCGGGAAGTTCTATTGACGGAAAAGATAAGTATCCTGTAGTCCATATAGCATATGAAGATGCTGTAGCATATTGCGAATGGGCCGGAAGACGACTTCCAACGGAGGCTGAATGGGAATTTGCAGCAAATGGCGGCTTGGCAGATGCTAAATACTTTTGGGGAAATGACGACTCAAAGCTGCCGGAAATGGCAAACACCTGGAATGGCGATTTTCCAAATAAAAACTCGAAAGAAGATGGATTTGAAAGAGCCTCACAGGTTGGCTCTTTTCCATCCAATAATTATGGGTTGTTTGATATTGCGGGTAATGTTTGGGAATATACCAGCGATTGGTACAAGGCCGATTATTATACGATTTCGCTAAGCAAGGAAATTTTAAATAATCCTACTGGTCCCGATAAACCAGGTAATTCATCAAATCCGGAAAAAGTAATAAAAGGCGGCTCATTTTTGTGCAATGCCTCCTATTGTGCAAGTTACAGAGTTTCTGCACGTATGCCGAATGCCCTGGATTCATCACAGGAGCATCTGGGTTTTCGAACCGCAGCAACGCCCGCAATGCTAAGGAAATAAAGAAGCACTTTATTATTTCGATCAATAACTGGCTGCAATTGATGGCTGTTTTGTAATTTAAGGTTGGAATTTTTAATTTTTAATAAATTGATAAGACATGAAAACAATTATCAGGAGTATCGTTTTTGTTTGTTTTCTTATTAGTACCATATCCTGCAAGGAGAAAACAAAAGAAGAAAAGATTGAACCCAGAAGACCTAACATTGTATTTATAATGACCGATGATCACGCCACACAAGCTATTAGCGCCTATGGGCATCCGGTAAGCCAACTGGCCCCCACTCCCAACATTGACCGCATTGCTAAGAATGGCGCGAAATTTTACAGTAATTTTTGTACCAACTCAATCTGTGGTCCAAGCAGGGCTGTAATTCTTACTGGCAAACACAGCCACGTCAATGGATTTAGGATGAATGGCGATGTATTTGATGGCTCCCAACCCACCCTTCCCAAGTTTCTTAAAGAAGTGGGATATCAAACAGCACTTTTTGGAAAATGGCATCTTCATGGTCTGCCGGAGGGTTTTGATGAATGGAATATTTTGGTAGACCAGGGTAATTATTATAATCCAGATTTTATCAAGGGAAAAGACACCACCAGAATTGAAGGTTATGCCACAGATATTGTTACCGAAATGGGCTTAAATTGGCTTAAGAAAAATGCGAACAGCAAGGAACCATTTTTATTGATGGTACAGCAAAAAGCTCCCCACCGTAACTGGATGCCCGCACCAAGACACCTGAACCTGTACGACAGCGTGGTTTTCCCTTTGCCGGATACCTATTTTCCCGAATTTGAAAATCAAATTGCCGCAAAACAGTCCCTACAAACCATTTATGAGGATATGTATGAAGGTCACGATCTTAAGATGAGTATTAGAAAAGGAAGTGATTCCTTGAGACACAATCCCTGGAAATCCGATTTTGACCGAATGACCAAAGAGCAAAGGGATACCTGGAATAAGGCATATCGTCCTAAAAATGATGCTTTTCACGATGCAAATCTTTCCGGGAAAGAACTGGCAGAGTGGAAAGGTCAGCGATATTTGCAGGACTATCTTGCAACAGTGGCCTCTGTTGATGAAGGGGTTGGAAGGATCCTGGATTATCTTGAAGAAAACGGCCTTTCTGAAAACACTATTGTGGTTTATACCACAGATCAAGGGTTCTATTTGGGTGAAAAAGGTTTTTTTGACAAGCGATTTATGTACGAAGAATCACTTGCTATGCCTTTACTTATCCAGTATCCAAAAGTAATTCCTGCCGGGAGCGAGGTTATGGCGCTCACTCAAAATCTTGATTTCGCCCCAACTTTCCTCGACTTTGCAAATGTAGATATTCCTGAAAATATGCAGGGAAAATCAATGCGTGGATTATTAACCCAGGAAACCGGTGGAACGGATTTTCGGGACGCCATTTATTATCATTATTATGATTTTCCTGCTTTTCATATGGTAAAGCGACATTACGGAGTTCGTACAGAAAGATACAAGCTTATGCACTTTTACGATGATATTGATGAATGGGAAATGTATGATCTCGAGAAGGATCCCCGGGAATTGAATAATATTTATGAAGATCTGGACTATGCGGAATTAAGGGAAGAATTGCATGAATCCCTGGCTTCCCTGCAAAAAATGTATCAGGTTACCAATGCCGAATTCAAAAAAACCCCGAAAGAAAAAGTTGATCAGGCCTATCGAAATTTCGCGCGTTTGGCTGGAAAAGATCTCGATGCCTACCTCAAAGAAAAATGATGAAAGTTCCAAAAAAAATCATACAGATTTCACGAATTATAACGAATTGCGCGAATTTTGAATCCGGAAGCCTGAATTGTTTACTCACCCTTCGGGGGCTGCAGGGCTTTTACTTTTTACGCTCGATCACGTAATTTACCATAAGCTCGAGAGAATTTTTATAATCAGATTGAGGATAAACCTGTAAAATTTCCATGGCTTCCTTTTGGTATTCTTTCATTTTATTTTCAGCATAGCTAAGTCCTCCCCGGGATTTCACAAAGGCTATTACCTCCTTAACACGCTTTTTATCTTTATTATGATTTTTAACCGAATTGATCAACCACTTTTTTTCCTTTGGAGTAGAGTTATTCAAGGCATGTATAAGGGGAAGGGTCATTTTTTGTTCCTTGATATCTATTCCGGTTGGTTTACCTATTTGCTCATCCCCATAATCAAACAGATCATCTTTTATCTGAAAAGCCATCCCTATCAGCTCCCCAAACTTTCTCATTTTTTCTACATCTTCCGATTCGGGTTTTACCGATGCCGCTCCAAGGCTGCAACAGGCTGCGATAAGCGTGGCGGTTTTCTGGCGAATTATATCATAATAAACATCCTCCGTAATATCAAGTCGGCGTGCTTTTTCAATTTGCAGCAATTCTCCTTCACTCATCTCCCTCACAGCTACTGAGATGATCTTTAGAAGATCAAAATCGTTGTTGTCTATGGAAAGCAATAATCCTTTTGAAAGTAAATAATCACCAACCAAAACGGCAATCTTATTTTTCCAGAGTGCATTGATGCTGAAAAATCCACGTCGGCGGTTGGAATCGTCTACCACATCATCGTGAACCAGGGTGGCAGTATGGATCAATTCAATGACCGCAGCGCCACGATAGGTACGTTCATTCACATTTCCATTTGAAACCATTTTGGAGACCAGAAACACGAACATAGGCCGCATTTGCTTTCCTTTTCTGTTGACTACATAATGGGTGATCCGATTTAATAAGGCCACTTTTGAAGACATGGACTCGAAGAACTTTTTTTCAAAAAGTTCCATCTCTTTCTCTACCGGAAGTTTTATTTGGGAGATAACCTTCATAAGGATTCCAAAGATAGTTAAAGAATTCCGTTAAAATACCAGGCCTTTAAAGGTTTTCATCCGGATACTTATCGAAATGGAAGGAGCGCTTTTAAAAGGAAAGAATTTCAATTATTATAAAGCATTATTGACCGATAAAAATTATAAAAAAAGCTGAAACCATCCATTTGACATTTCAGCACGGTATTGAAGATGCAATTTCATTAGTTCTTTTTTCTATTCTCTATTATCTTTTCTCTTGATTCTTGATTCTTGATTCTTGACTATTGTATTTAAGAAGATTTGTTTGCCAATTGACCACAGGCAGCATCGATATCTTTTCCTCTGGATCTCCGAACTGTTACCGTAATTCCGTTTTGTTCCAGCATCTTCTCATACATATGTGTAGCCTGTGAAGAAGCCTGCTGGAATTGCCCATCATCGATCGGGTTATATTCTATCAAATTCACCTTACATGGAACATATTTGCAAAACCTTACCAAAGCTTCTGCATCTTTCGGTTGATCATTGATCCCTTCCCAAACAATATATTCATAGGTGATCCTGCTTTTGGTTTTTGCGTACCAATATTCCAGTGCTTCTTTTAGATCCTTCAATGGGAAAGTAGCATTAAAGGGCATAATTTGAGTGCGAATCTCATCTATAGCTGAATGCAGGGACACAGCAAGTTTGATTTTCGCCTCATCATCCGCAAGTTTTTTTATCATTTTCGGCACTCCGGAAGTGGAGATAGTAATACGTTTTGGAGACATTCCAAGGCCGTCTTTGGAAGTGATCTTTTCCACGGCTTTCATCACATTGTTGTAATTCATAAGTGGCTCCCCCATTCCCATAAAAACTATGTTGGAAAGTGGTTTATCAAAATACAACCGACTTTCATTATCGATAGCAACCACCTGATCATAGATCTCATCAGGATTCAGGTTTCTCATGCGTTTCAGGGTTGCGGTAGCACAAAATTTGCAATCCAAACTGCAACCTACCTGTGAAGAAACGCAGGCAGTAGTTCTTTTGGGAGTGGGAATAAGAACAGATTCCACGGTAAGATTGTCATGTAGTTTCACGGCATTTTTAATAGTGCCGTCGCTACTGCGTTGCATTAAATCTACCCGAATATGATTGATCACAAAATTATCCTGCAACATGTTGCGGGTTTCCTTTGAGATATTGGTCATATCTTCAAAACTATGCGCACCTTTATTCCAAAGCCATTCATATACCTGCGATCCCCGGAAGGATTTATCACCCTGGGCGACAAAGAATTCCTGAAGTTGCTGTTTGGTTAAGGCCCGTATATCTTTCTTATCATTTTTCACGCTGCAAAAGTAAGGATTTTATAACG
>ERZ1284728.43-NODE-43-length-14904-cov-9.760927_pt1 | contig 14904 bp, 12 predicted proteins | sample MGYA00454601_ERZ1284728 | MGnify/ENA primary metagenome ERZ1284728 (study PRJEB36292, sample SAMEA5787382) | metagenome | biome: Arctic soil; feature: perennial spring outflow channel; material: sediment | place: Canada | collected 2017-07-08 | depth 0.05 m ...
TTTTTTGCTTATATTTATCGGAGTGATTTAGATGTGGTGTTATTTCTTTTATTGTTTTTTGATATAGTCGGGTATCGCCAGGAGCTACACACTGGATATCGTCGGCAGCGTCAGATGTGTTTAAGGGACAGGTTCAGCATGGATGGCTGTATGACCTGTCTTGCTTGTGGTGACTCTAAATGCGGTTAGTGAGTCGCTGTTCCGTGTCGAGCCCCTTGTGTGTACTGATCATGACGATGTTGATTATGGCTTAATCGTAGAGAAAGCTAATCTCATCATCGATTCACGTGGTGTGTATCGCGATAAAAAAGTGAATGTAATCAGCGCTTAAGTTCTTGAAAGAGATAACGTTAGACTATTTGAACTTTGACAGTATGCTGCTGTCACTAGCTATAGCTGTGTTTGCAGATGTTAGTCATCCAGTAAAAAACACTCTCGTTTTTTATAACTATATGATTTTTATCTTGAATGTTTTCACTGAAAGTGAGGTGAGATATTATCTTGTTTTGTTTTGTTATATTCTGTCGAGTTTTCGACAAATATGACTATAATCGGTATATCATGTTTAACGAGGCTTAAGAGGCAGATTTTAACGCCTCAGGTGCATAAATGTCAGCCAGGGATTCCCCCGGTTGTAAAGGAATTTTCAAAACAAACTTCAACTACACACATCATCGTGTCCTTGAAATTATTTATATGCGGATATATGTAGATGAATAAAACCATGAACAATCTTAATTATATGTCTAAATTATTATTTTTACTTTCGGTGCTAGGTCTAGCGTCATGTGACCCTGGGACCCCTGCTGGGCAAACTGGTTTTAGTGTGGGTGGAGCGGCCGCACCATTATCGCAGGCAGAATATAATAGTCTGACACCGGAACAGCAGTATCAGGTTGCTAGTAAGTTGTACGGCACCTTATTTAGAGGCATTACCGCGGATAAGTTTTTTGACTTAACTAATGGCGTAACTGCCTTACAGCCGGCTGACACAAACTTTCTTGTTAATACAAGGAATAAGCTGGCAACTAATCTCAGCCTGGATGAAGTTAGTGAATATGATAAAGCCATTGATGGGCTGGATGATGATTTGAGCAATCCAGATGAAAGTATTGCGAGATATACATTTGATAATGGAACGGATCTTGAAGGTAATCAGAGACCTCGTCAAATACCGCTAGCGCGTATTAAAGATTATCCTATTAGTCGCGATTTATATATTAACTGGATGGCATATTTTTTAGCTAATACTATTATGTATTCACCCGCAGAAGAAATGGAAAGTACGGATATGCAGGATGTGCAACGGATGTTCAGGTTTCTATCCGACAACATAAATGAACGCACCTCGATTCGCCAGATGGTTGGCTCGAATATGGGGTCGCTGTCTCGCTGGCGGGTTTCACGGACACCACAAAATCATGCACTAGAGGCTTTTGAAAATTATCTGGGGTTATTTGAAGATGGCAGTTTGACCGAAGAAGAAAAAATACAATTTCCGGTGTTGGCTTCGCTGCCTACTTCGATAGAAAACGCGGGTAAGGCATGTGGGAATTTATTTTTAACGCGTGCTACTGATGATTACTTAATAGGTCAGACTGATTACTCGAATGCCAGCCCTAAATTAATTTTAGAAGATTCTTTCGTGGTTAATTGTGCTGATGTTTATAATGTTGTTGCTGGTCATAGTTTACTTATACCGCGGGCAGTAGAAGTTATCATCAATTATTTTATGCCTGGACAGTCACTGTCAGAAGCAAGATTGGCAGTCAGTGAAGCGATTATTGCAGCGGGCCCTGAAACCTATGAAGATATTATTACTGCAATATTATTCTCCCGTGAATATTTATTAAATACTCACCGCGTTAAATCCTTCGAAGAAAATTTTTTCTCATTACTTGATTCTTTAAAATGGGATGTTGCTTCTAATGTTGGTCGTGTAGGAAAAGGCATATTTGAGTCAATGGCGTCAGATGTAAACAGTGCTACATATCTGGGTAGAATGGGATGGAAAGGAATGTCTATGAAAATAGGCCGTTTGCCCAGTGTGCCTCTCGATGCTTTAAGTTTTGCATATTATCACAAAGCGATTCGTGACCACCTTTTTATGCAAACACAAAGCTATCGCGGTGGTGTGAATGCTGCAGGTGAGGGATTGATTTTTGATGAAGATCAAGAGCTGCTTCCATTCATTGAGGGCCTGAAATTTGAGGAATATATCGACTATTTATTTTTAAACACAATACGCCGCAAAGCAACCGCTATTGAGAAAGCAGGGTTATATACATTTTTAGTGGACACGCGTGACCTTACAAATACTGATGTAGATTCAGGTGCAGAGGTAATTAAAAGCGATCTGTATGAAAGACTCACTATCGATGTGCTTGATTATATATCCAGGTTACCAGAGCTTTATTATTTCACTTCAGTTAATCAATAGGATCTGAGAATATGATGAATCGTAGAATGTTTCTTAAGATTTTAGCTGCGGCGGGCATAGCTCCTGTTACCCCGCAATTCAGTTCGTTATCCTCGATGTATAAAAATGCAAATGCGGCGATTGATTATTCGGCGATAAACATTAATGCCGATAGTGTCCCTTCAATTATGCCACAAGTCATAAATTTGTTTTTATATGGCGGGCCATCAGAACTGGCGGGTAATCTAACCAATATTATAGATATTGAAAAAAATTCTCAAAAGAAATACACTGACTTTTTTTCAGGATTAGAGACTGCAAAAGGCGCCGGTGTAAATGGTTCAATAACGCCTGGTGGATTCTGGGGAAGTAATAGCAACCCTGGTATAAATAATGATGATAATCGTTTAGGTGCCGGCGGGGATGATATGCAATTTCTTGTGGATCAACGCCATATGTCCGTTTATCGCACGATGATGAGTCGGAAAAATACCTCACAATCTCATCGTGAAAATATTTTGATCAGTCAGAAAGGTTCGCTGGATATAGAATTTTCTGCGGGTGTGGGCAATAAACTTGCATCACTCATTTATACGCATCGTGATCTTTTTCAGGATTCAGCAGTGACAAAGCTGGCGGGTGGTGCATCAATCCCTGATGTCGAAAAGTTGGTCATGCCTTTTGTTTCGATACTGGACGGTGATACCCGTGTATTCGATAAAGGCAATAGTGCGCCTTTGCCTTTGATATTTAATGGTGTTTCTGTAGGCGAAGATCTTAGTAATCCATTTTCGCGGAATGTCGACAGGCTCGGAAGTAGTGGTGGAGCAAATCCGACTGATCAAGTAGAAATTGATTTACAGGAGCAAGAGAGTGCGATGCTTGATGCTATTGTTCAACAGTCTTTAAATGCTGACACAAGAGATTACTCCGAAGTCACTGAAGCGTTTGAGCAGGGAGTGAAACTTGACGCGGCAATGTCTGAGTTTGAGGGTGAGTATGTGAATGGTGCTTTTCCTTTACCGACAATAACAGGCTCTGCGGATATCACGGCGAATGGGGTTGATGGTGACAAACTTGTTTATCCAGACAGTACTATTGGCAGGAGCGTGCAAGCGGCCGTGACGCTGGCGGTTGAAAATCCGGAAACACTGTTTATTACACTCGGCGGTGCATTCGGTGGTTGGGATGACCACAATAATGGTGTTGATCGTTATCCAGGAAGAATGCGTGATGTCTTTAAAGCATTACGTGTTGCCATGATGCATATTAAATATTCAGGCACGCAGACTGCTGCTGGATATAGAACACCTATTAAAGGTTTAGCGAGACCAACCAATAACATAATTATCAATGTATTTGGCGATTTTGGTCGAAGTGTTAACCTGAACTCTTCGTTAGGTTGGGATCATGGAAATAACCAGAACTTTTATACCTTAGGCGGCTCTCGGCCTGGCTTAAGAACACCCATTGGTAACCTTTCAAATGGCTTGGGGAAAATTGTGGGTGCGACTGTGCATACCGGCGATGCGGGTAGTAATGATCAATATACGATTCCAGCTGCCGGCAGTTATGAGTTCGAACCTGTTTCTGTCGCTGCGAATATATTTAAGTATTTTGGCGTAGTGTATCCTGCAGAAGTTAATGCAACAACTCCCGATCCTTTAACGGCAGCTTTTGACCCTGATAACCCATCGGTTATTCTGGATCCTGGTTTTCCGCCTATTGACGAGGATCCGGTAACTAATGGTGGCGTTTGATTCTTAGAGAGCTTTGCACGATGTATATTTTTCGTTAGGGCAAGGCAAAAATCGTCGAAAAAGCGCAGTTTACATGCAGTAAATGAGCATTTTGAGACTATTTTTAACGCAGCCATAGAGGAAAAGATGCTTCGTGCAAAGCTCTCTATTAATTTATTATCAAAAATAAAAATGCCGCGGTTTTCACACCGCGGCATTTTTTACGCTAACAAATGTGAATAAAAATATCAGAAACGTTTGCTATATGCCATTTGAAATATGATCGCTTTATTGGTATCAAATTCCGCGGCATCAAATTTTTGTACCATATATGCGAGCCGCATTCTGAAATGGCCATCGGTACCTATTTCAGAACCAAAGCGAATTTCTGGTGTATAACTATTGATTTCATCCAGGCGGTAGTCTGCACTAATATATTGTGGGAAAGCAGCGGTAATACTCGCTACGTTCGGGTTATTGTTAACATCGGCGAAAAATTCATTCTGATAAAAATCGGCTTTTGTCTGGTTATACAGGCGTATTTTAGGTTCCAGGTACTTGTTACTGAAGTTGAAACGATAACCAAGATTCAATGTATGAGAGTCTACCCCCCAATCATCTGTATAGTAACGGTAGCTTGCATGCAATACATTATTGCTCGGGAATAATTGATGATTCATGTGCATCGTTAAAGCGATACGATTCCTGGTCGTTGGCCGACTTTCATAAAAACTATCGTAGGCAATGTCGCTGTCTTTATCCACGACACTGAATACTTTGTAAGGGTCGGACAGGTAGCCTTTGGATACACTGTAAGTTAAATTAATTTGTGCGACTGTACGACGATTTATAATGTGTGTCACCCCGGCAATGAGATCAGTAGTATCTTTTTCACCTTCACCTAAAAACAGGCCATTGCTAATAGGGGATAGTGGTACGGGCGTATTACCATCACCAACGCGAAATATCTCATCAATTGTGCCAGATAATCCTAAGGTGAATTTATAATCCTTGGACGCTGTTTCTTTATTTATCACAATGGAGCCATTATAAGAGCGGTAGTCATTTTCAACTGAAATAGCTCCGCCATAAACAACTTCCCAATTGTTTTCGAATGAGTGCGCCCAGTTGATAGCCAGCCCGACTCGGGTATCATCAAATTTCGCTAATGCACTAGCGTTTGACTCTGAAGAGCCTTCGCCACCACCGCCAGAAGCACCGGTAAAACTTGGTGTACTTTGTTTAACAGCGCCGGATGGTGTGGAGCCAGACATGGTGTCTAATACAGCGGTTAAGTTAACGCGATCTATATCGGAAACGTCACCGCCAGCTTTGGCAACGAATTTATCGACCTTTATGCGGTCATCAGCTTCCTCGTAGTACAGGTATGAACTATCGATTTCCCAGGCGTTTTCCAGAGCAAGTGCGCTTTCTGGGTATTGCGAGAGCAATGTACAAGTTGCCACGGTTAATTCTTTCTTTATTGATTTCATGATATCTCTCAATTATTAGTTACAGCCGCAACCGCCGCCGCCTACACCATTACCACCTGCTGAGGCTTCTTTACTAAAAAAGATATGGTCGTTAGAGTACGAAAACATATCATCATTGGGGATCTGCATGCTCTTTTGAGCGAGTACGTCTTTCTCCCAGGATTTTACGTTTTCACTGGTGCTTATGTTCTGTACAGTCGAGCAGGCTGAAATGCTAAGGCAAGTTATTATCATTGTAATCTTGTTCATAAGGATCACTTCTATTTTTGAATTAATTAAAGTACGTACTTTATTTTCAATATCGTTTTAAACAGCTTCCCCCATAATCTTTGTCGGCCTGGCGTGTAATTTTTCTTTTAAGTTTCTCAAGGTTGGTATTGTCTCTGTTTTCTGGAAGGGTAGATGTCGGTGATTCTTGCGCATAACCTTCGGGTGTAAAGATGAGGGGTTACGGAAAGCCATGGGTTAATGAATAAGTTTTTTGTAAGTCTATGATTTAACATGATTGACTAAGTTCCCATTCAATAATAATGCTGAGTGTCTGGTTGGTATTATAGCCTAGAAACCACTAAAAATAGGTGCTTGAAGGATATTTGTCATTATTTCAACAGTGTATCATATGCTCATTAACAGAGAGTTAACAGTAACGTTACCTAATGTTAAGAGGCAGGAATTCATTTTTTCTGATGTAGATAACTTTTGAGGTAAATAAATCCTTGTCTTAATGATTAAATGCTTATAAAACATACTTTTTTTCACTATACTAGCCGGGCAGGTAACTATTAAGAACAGGACTTTTAAAATAATGATTACACCGGTGATTTTATCGGGTGGCTCAGGAACGAGATTGTGGCCACTTTCCAGAAAAGCACATCCTAAGCAACTTTTACCACTGTTAAATGATACTTCTTTGTTACAGGACACGATAAATCGTCTTGTTGGCCTCGATGGTATTGATAAAGCAGTGGTTATCTGTAATGAAGAATACCGGTTTATGGTGGCGGAGCAAGCGCATTCAACGAAGGTTGGTGCCAGTGCCATCATATTAGAACCAGTCGGTCGAAATACGGCACCTGCGATAGCACTTGCTGCATTCGATGCGCTGAAAAAAGATGAAGATGCAATATTGCTCGTCTTGCCCGCTGATCACGATATTAAAAATATTACTGAATTTCATAAAGCGATCGAGATTGGATTGGGTCAGGCATTAGATGATAAGTTTGTTACCTTTGGTATCGTTCCAGATTCACCTGAGACGGGTTACGGCTATATTAAATCTGCAGATTCCGTCGGCGTTAACGAGGTTTCAAAAATAGAAAAGTTTGTTGAAAAACCTGATCAGGAAACGGCTACAAAATATCTTGATGAAGGCGGCTATTACTGGAATAGCGGTATGTTCATGTTTAAAGCATCCGCGTATTTAGATGCTTTGCAGACGTTTGCGCCTGAAATTTATAAAGCGTGTCAAAATGCGATTAACACCGGTAAGGTGGACATGGATTTCATCCGTGTAGGCGTAGATGAATTTACCCAATGTCCGAGTGATTCTATTGACTATGCGGTGATGGAAAAGGTCAGTAATGCTGTTGTGATTCCTGTTGATATTGGCTGGAGCGATGTTGGCTCATGGTCTGCATTACACGAAATAGGTGTGCAGGACGAAAATAATAATATTTTTATAGGCGATACAAAAAGCGTTACTACCAAAAATTGTTATGTAAGGGCGGAACATAAACTGGTAACCACACTCGGCGTTGAAAACTTAATTATTGTCGATACTGCCGATGCTTTGTTGGTTGCGCATAAGGATCAGGTGCAGGACATAAAAAAAATCGTAGAATCTTTGTCTGCTGAAAATAGAGAAGAAGTTATTTTGCATAAGCGTGTATGTCGACCCTGGGGTTGTTATCAGGGAATTGACGAATCAGATCGTTTTCAAGCTAAGCGTATAACCGTTAACCCTGGTGCTATTTTATCACTGCAGTTACATCATCATCGCGCCGAGCACTGGGTTGTTGTAAGTGGTACGGCAAAAGTAACAAAGGGAGAGGATACATTTATTTTGTCTGAAAATGAATCGACTTATATTCCACTGGGCACAAAACATCGACTGGAAAATATAGGTAAAATCCCATTAGAGTTAATCGAAGTTCAGACAGGTAGTTACCTGGGTGAAGATGATATCGTCCGATTTGATGATGTCTATGGAAGAAAAGGAGCTTAAGGATGAAAGCACTAGTAACCGGTGGAGCTGGTTTTATAGGGTCGCATATTGTCGACCGATTGTTAAATGATGGACACGAAGTTGTAGTTTTAGATGATTTTTCAACAGGGCATCGTAAAAACCTACCTCAGCATAAAGACTTAATGATTGTCGAAGGTGATATCAGTGATTTTGATACCGTAAAAAAATGCATGGTTGGCATTGACTGGGTTTTCCACAAGGCCGCCGTTGCATCTGTGCCCAAAACCGTTAATGACCCTGTTGGCAGCAGTTTAGTCAATTACCAGGGAACATTGCATTTGCTCGAAGCGGCGAGAATCAATAAAGTAAAACGTTTTGTGTTTGCATCGAGTGCCGCGCTCTATGGTGATGAGCCTACATTGCCGAAAGAAGAAACTATGTGTCCGGTGACTTTGTCACCTTATGCGGTTGATAAGCTGGCATCGGAATCAGCCTGTGGCATGTACACTAAGTTATATGGTTTAGAAACAGTCTGTTTGAGATATTTTAATGTTTATGGGCCGAAACAAGACCCTTCCTCGCCGTATTCTGGCGTAATTTCAATTTTCACAGACAAGCTTAAAAAGAATGAGACGCCAACTATCTATGGTGATGGTGAGCAAACTCGTGATTTCGTATTTATTAGTGATGTTGTTGAAGCAAACATGAAGGCCGTGTCAACCGAGGGTGTCGCAGGAAGCTTTTTTAATATTGCGACGGGTAATAAAATAACATTAAATGATCTGTTGAAAATATTATCGGATATTTACAATGTCGAATTCAATCTGAATTATGGTGAAGTAAGGCAGGGCGATATTAAAGAATCCTACGCGGTGATTGATAAAGCCGTATCAAAATTAAAATGGAAGCCAACTGTTGAGCTGGAGCATGGTTTAAAAATGCTGTGCGATAGTTTAAGGCCCTAATTGAAACATTATTCAATGCATTGCAGTAGTGAGTTACCTCTAAAATATTGACTACACTCCCATAAATCCATAAGAAATAACGGCAATAATTTAATGTATTTGAAATGTAAGCGTAAATAATATTATGAAAGATAAATTAATTTCTAGTGCAACAATGCCGAGCAATATTCCAGTTGCTAAAATAAGCCATCCTGATGAGAAAATACGATTTACATTTTTTAGTCTTCTTGTTTTTTTGTCAGCAATGCCATCGACACAGGTTTTGAACATAGTAGGTGAGCTTTATGTGACCGAGATATTGCTTCCTCTGCTTGCCGCTATAGTACTATTTTCTGGTAAATCCCGTGTTTTCAATGAAAAGGTGTTTTGGCAATTCGTTCTTGTATGTATATGTATGATGCTTGGTTATATTGTTTCAGATATTTATGCCGGTACAGATTCATCAAGGTACCTTCGAGCATGGGGTCGAAATTTTATTTTATTCACTGATATTGTTGCATTGGCAATCATATTAAGTAGTGATAAACGGCTGATCTGGTGGTTGATTCTGGGGCTGTCTACTGGGGCTCTATTGGACCTTATACTCAACCATGTGTCGATAGTAACACATTGGAAAATGGGTTATGGCAGGCCATTGATTTTTATCACTATAGCTTTAGGATATTTTTTGTCAAAAAGAATCACCATGATTTGTCTATTTGGACTTGGCCTCTTGAGCATCTTCCTTGATAGTCGTTCAATGGGATTGTTGTGCCTGTTGACTGCGGGTGCCGTTTTTATTCGAATCAATAGGCCATTAGGATTAAAGCTGAGTGCTACTGCCATTTTTCGAATCATTATGGCCGGAGCACTTGTGTTGCTATTTGCACTAAGTATGCTGGACTTAACGCAAGATGAACATGGAAGAAGGCACGAGTGGTCGAATATGGGACGGTTTGCAGCAATTTCAATAGCAATAGTTGCTGTCAGTGAATCCCCCATAGTTGGTTATGGCTCTTGGGGGCAAGGTACCGAAAAATTTGCCGCTCAATTATATGACGAGATTGCATTTGACCTAATAAGGAGTGGTCAGCAGAACGTTAAAGAAGGAAAAGTTTTTCATCCCCACTCGCAGATATTACAAGCGTGGATGGAAGGCGGAATATTGGCAGCTATTTTTTTTATTTTTTTTGCTTATCATTTAATCTTTGCTATAAAAAGGATTGTTTTATCCAGGCGCTTAGACTATCTAACCCCCTTGTATTCTTTTTCAATACTGCTCTCAATATGGAACCTCATTATGAGTCCATATGGTGGGAATCACAGACTTCCAATAGCAATAAGTGTCACGATTATTTGTATGCTTATTATGGAAAGGAAGCTTGAAAAGAATAATAAAGAATCTACCTTAACGAACCATGTAAATACAACGGGCATACTAAGTCATAAAGTAGGTCCTGCAATCACTCCATCTAATCAGGGCGTTTCGTCTACACGCACTTAACTATATGATAATTATATTTTCGTCGGTGTGCTATTTATGTTCCACAGATAGTGTATATCTAACATTAACAATGTGTGATTAATGAATGAGATAAAATCAAGAATATTCCGCGGGGCTGCTGGTCAAGGTGTGTCACAAGCAGTGACTATAATAATTCAGTTCGCAAGCGTGCCAATATTTCTGTTGTACTGGGATGTCGATTTATATGGTGAATGGCTGATTTTATCTGCTATACCTTCATATTTATTGATGAGTGATCTTGGTTTTGGTGGTACAGCAGCAAGAGAAATGGCAATGCTAGTATCTGGTGACAGGCGTGATAAAGCGTTATGTGTTTTTCAAAGTGTCTGGTTTCTTATTACGCTGATCTCATTAGCTTTAATTTTGGCGAGTAGTGTCGCTTTGTATTTAATGCCTATTGGAGAATGGTTTCACTTCAACGTTATGGAAAAAGGAGTGGTTACAGCTGTATTGGTAATGATGATATTTCAGGTTCTGTTGAATCTACAAGGGCAGCTGCTTTATGCAGGGTATAATAGTGAAGGGCACTATGGCCTGGGAACAATATGGCTATCGTTTATCAGGCTATCAGAGTTTATTGTACAGATGCTGGCAATCATGTTGGGTTATGGCCCGCTGGAAGTGGTTGTGGTAGCACTAATTGCTCGGAGTATATGTACGCTGCTGATGAGGTGGCATTTAAAAAGAGTCGCGCCCTGGATTGTATATGGTATTGCACACCTGGAGTGGCTGGAAATAAAACGATTGACAACGCCAGCTATCTCAGCCCTTGCATTTCCGTTAGGCCAGGCACTTAATCTACAAGGCGCTCGGATTATTGTTGGTGTGGTGATGGGGCCGGTAATGGTTGTTACATTCGCCTCATTAAGAACGCTGACTCGTTTTATAGCCATGTCATTAGGTATGATTAATCGCATATCACAACCAGAAATAAGCATTTCTTATGGAAAAAGAGATATACATATGATGCGTAATTTATACAGAAAATCATGCCAGTTAGCATTATGGGGTGGTATTTTTTTATGTGTGCTGATGTATTTTAGTGGTGGTTATATTTTTGAGTTCTGGACAGCGGGTAAAGTTATCATGGATGATAATCTATTCTTGGTTATGTTATGTGCATCAGCATTGCAATCGCTATGGACTGCTGCAATGGTAGTTCTATTTGCAACAAATCAGCATAGTAAGGTTGCGATTGGTTTTATTTTTTGCAATTTATTTTATCTTATTTTGAGTTATTTTTTACTGAAGTACTTTGGTGTGGTAGAAATGATGCTTGCATTAGCAGCCGGTGAAGCAACAATGTTGATTCTTATACTTCCAAGTTCATTACGTTTTGTTGGTGATAGTTTTAAAGGGTTTATGTCTGAGGTGATCACTCTGCCACTTTTTTTAATAAGATTTGTCAAAAAGAGTAAGGTTGCATAATATTAATGTTCCTGACTTTAAGGAGTGAAATAAAGAAATGGTTATTATATCTAATGGGTTTAAGAACTTTCACATGGTTATGGCTGGCGCAGAAGCCAATACTAGGAAAATTCTAACAATGTATATAGCTGGAGCTTACCCAACGAATAATGTTATTAAGTGGTTGACAATGCCGCTAGTAAAGAAGATTTTTAATTCACCGCGATTTATTGCAAGAAAAGACTCTATTGATGATGAGGTAATTAGAAGCAAGTGCTTGCCAGAGTTGCTTCAGCTACTATCATTAAAAGTGTCCAATATAAGATATCTAGAAGGAATTTCAAATTATTTACATGTTCTCTCATTCAAATGGTATGCGCATCTTGCTGTAAAAGATATTAGAGAGGCGCATGCACTTGGAGCACGTATATATCACTATCGAGCGGGCTTTGGTCATAGCTCTGCAAAAGTAGCGCAAGAGCTTGGGATTGTCACGTTATGTGACCACTCAATTGTTCATCCTATGACTTTACAATATATGATTGATAATAACGGGCAGTTACCTACGCTAACAGATGAAGTTAATATAAACTATTTTTGGCAATCAGTACTTGATGATTTTCAATACGCAGATGCAATACTTGTCAATTCGCAATTTGTTAAAGATACGTTCATCTCGCAGGGTTGGAGGGATGAAGTTATTCATGTAGCGTATCTGGGTGTGGATACCCCATTTTTGCAACACGTAACACCTGTGGTGAAAAAAAGGCAGAATAAACGACGTATAAATTTAATTTTTGCAGGATTCTTTGGTAAACGTAAGGGTGCTGATTTACTGATCGAATCTCTGCTTAAACTAGAAGGTATAGATTGGCATTTAGACATCGCTGGAAGTATTTCTCCGTACGTAAGTAGGAAGTTTGATAAGTTCTTGAATGATGGAAGGGTTGATGTATTAGGGACTCTATCAAGACAGGAGCTGGCTGATAGAATGGCGGTTTCCGATGCGTTCGTTTTCCCATCACTTGCTGAAGGGTCAGCACGTGTTATTTTTGAAGCAATGGCCTGCGGATGTTATGTGATAACAACACCAAATAGCGGATCCATAGTTGAAAGTGGAGTGCATGGTGAGTTAGTGCGGACAGGTGATGTTAGTCAGCTTTCTACAGCAATAAGTAATGCTGCTAATGATATTCAAATGACGAATACTGTCGGTAAGAATAACGCTAAATTAATTCAGGAGAAATACTTGCAAAAAATTTATGGTGATGAACTATCAGCATTGTATAGAAAGTTAGTTGGTTAACGTGATGGTTAAGCCAAACTTTTTTATTATAGGTGCGCCTAAATCAGCAACATCTGCTTTGCAGACATATTTATCTGAACATCAGTCTGTCTACATGGTCAAGCCAGAAGAGCCAAATTTTTATGCAACCGAATTCAGAAATCCTCATAATATTGGTAGTGAAGAGGAATATTTGAAAAGGTTTTTTCATGGTGCTAAAGGTAGTCATGTGGCTGTTGGTGAAAAGTCCACATGGTATTTATACTCTAAAAACGCTGTAAAAAATATCAATGACGCATACCCTGATGCAAGATATATAGCCATTTTAAGAAATCCTGTCGAATTGGCATATTCACTTCATTCGGAGCTCTTATATACTGAGCAGGAAGATATCGAAGACTTTTGGGAGGCCTGGAATGCTCAAGAGGATAGAAGAAACGGTCGTAATATACCTAAGACTTTAAAAATAGACCATAAAATGCTACTTTATTCAGATGTGTGTAGATTGGGTGAGCAAGTTAAGAGGGTGCTAAATGAAGTGCCGTCTGATAAGGTTATGTTTGTCTTATATGATGACTTTCGTAATGATACGAGATCTGTTTATAAGTCTGTGTTATCGTTTCTTGGAGTAGAGGATGATAATAGAGAATCTTTTGATAGGGTGAATCAAAATAAAGTTATACGTTCAAGGTTTATTGATCGCATGCTCAAACCTGATAATTTTTTTGTAGATATTGCGGGTAAAGTCAAAGAAACATTTGGTATAAAGAGGCTGGGGATCGGAGGGCTTTTATTAAAAATTAATTATAAATTTAACACGGCTACTCCAAAAAGGAATAGTCTTCCAGATGAAGTTAAGTATGAATTGATAGAGTATTTTAAGGACGATATTAATGAACTGAGCAAACTTATAGGTCGTAATATTGATCACTGGTTGAAATGATATTTTCATACCATGCAATATGTAATTTCCAAGTTATATAAACCATTTTCGGGTTGTTTAGAGATATGAACCAGGAAATAAAGTGTTTTTCGCTTTCGTTAAAGAAACTTTTACTTGGTGAAGGTTAGCAGTGCCACATCGTGTGGTGCGATTAAATCATCTGTCGCAGATACTAAATTCGTGGTTACGACCTTACGAAGAATATAACTGTAGGTTGCTCTTAAGAATGCGCTGCTACAGCGCCGAAGAAAACACCTCGTTTTATCAAGAAAATCACACAGAGGTGTTACAACTGAAAGCCTTCTGATGTCCAGTTACAGAAACTTCTATCTACAGGGTATAAGGGAAAAAATTGTTCCAGATGTATCGTGATATTTGGGCGCTTGGTGTTAAAATTGGAAGTGCGTTATTTGACTTTGGATATTCATAGGGATGCAGAAGTTGGCAATTCAAAGAATCATGGCTATGATGTTGAATCATTTGAAATATCGACACCCAGCAAACTTTTCTAGAGAAAAATTTACTATTAATGTCTACTCAAGTCTTCCTGAAATAGTGATAAGTGCGATGTATTTTTTTCATCACACGTGTTGAAAAATGTGCCTTCAGTAAATGATGCCATTTATTATGTCTTTAAAGTATTAAGGCCTGGGAGTCTATTTGTTGCACTAACTCTAATGGTTCGAATGAGTTTCGGATGCATGATGCAGAATCTCGGTAAAAGCTATGTGTATTAGTACCCCCAAATTTTTTAGATAAACAATTTCATGAGATAAAAATTCGCTAATTTCTCTCATATCATTGGTATTACTCCATGTGATCTTGAAGAGCTTAGGGCGTGGTGCTCTAAAGCTGATAATGGAAGTCAAAAATACTGAATTAATCTAGCGATGAGTTACTATTTGTTGCCACTGCTGTCCCGTTAACTTTCACAGTAAAGCCATTTGATTAATGTTGAGGTTTA
>ERZ1284728.44-NODE-44-length-14819-cov-13.484015_pt1 | contig 14819 bp, 8 predicted proteins | sample MGYA00454601_ERZ1284728 | MGnify/ENA primary metagenome ERZ1284728 (study PRJEB36292, sample SAMEA5787382) | metagenome | biome: Arctic soil; feature: perennial spring outflow channel; material: sediment | place: Canada | collected 2017-07-08 | depth 0.05 m ...
CCCAGTATTTAGGTTATGAAAATTATGGAGCGTTTTTAAGTAAGGAATCAGAACCTACCGCTAAGCCGGAAGGAAAAAGCTTTAAAAAAAAATAAAGTATGGAGTATCGCTTTGATGTTATGCCTATTATTAGGGGCCTCTGCTTAAGTAGGTTACCAGGGCGGTAAAGAAGATTGTATGGTTTGGAATGAGGACCATTTTGAAAGAACCAAATGTAGTGGCACAGGAAACGAAGAATTACTAGTGACATTTAGTCTTGCGAATTTTAAAAAAATAATTAATACCGATACTATTACATCTTTCTTTAAAAATGGGAAGGTTCAAGTCTGGTATGATAAATCGAATAAGGAACTTGAATTCTTTACAGCTCCCGGCATCCATCCGGTTAACGGAAAAACTTTAAAACCGGTTACTTCCTACATTATTGAAAAGTATATTAGAAATTAGCTACTTCAATAGCACCAGAAAATACATTTTTATATTTATAGGTTTTTAATGTTTCAGTATCTTATACTGGATTCAATATTGAATTTCAGAATTATATCGGATTTTACTGCATCCATTTTTTGATCTGCTTTTAAACGGGAATTTAGAATTAAGACAGGCTGCGCGAAACCTGACTTTTAGGAAGGGTCGTCTATAAGGCTGGCTAATTTCTAAATTCCGGATCTTTACTTTCTCAAAAAATGGTATATGGCAGAATGGGTCAGCTAGGTGAATCAATTAACAAGATGAAGTTCCAACCGATCCCGGTAAGTACAAATCGTGAGAGAAATTCCGATCTGGCGGACTCAGGCACAAAAGAGCTTTCTGTAATGGAGCGTTTCCGCTCCCGAATTTTGTCGGGATTTCGGATTAGCGCAACGAAGGGAATCTCTTTTTTTCCTGTGTACAGGACCTTTTTTCACGAACCGCTTTCCCCGGAATGGAGAGCAACGGAATGAAGGGGAATGTGCTGAGGGGTGGAGTAAGACTAAATTTAATTTCAGAATGATTATAGTTGGGAATTTATATAGGAGACATTTCCTTCAAACCCTACCATCCTTCTTCGTATTAGATAGAACTTGTTCTTACTATCCTTATATGGTTGTCTACTTCGCCACCTCCAGTTCATGATTTTTTCTTTTACATTCTAGCATAAAAGAAGTTAATAACCAGCGGACTCAGGCAAAAAGGTGCTTCTCGCAGTGAAGCGATTCCGCTCCCGACTTTTTTTCGGGATTCGCGGATTAGCGCAACGAAGGGGATCAACTTTTTTGCCTTTGTCCAAGACCTTTTTTTTCACGAAGCGCTTTCCCCGGAATGGAGTGCAACGGAATGAAGGGGAATGTGTTGAGGGGCTGGAAGTATTTCAGTGATTGATTAATGCCTATGTAATTGGGATGGGAAACTTTTTTTAGTGTTGGAACTTGCTCTCAAGAGATTTCCATTCCTGGAAAATATGAAATCTCAAAAGAAATAGTGGCAAAAGCAATTGTTAATGCACTGGGTCAAAGATACCATGCTATTCATTTGTGAACAATAAATGTATCTTTGTTAATCAAAATAAATTTGTCCCATTTATAGATGCTAAATCCAGTTTGGTTAGTATCACACCTTTTACTTTAGGTGTATTTATAGAGTAGCAGTACCGTACCTTTTCCAAGGTGATATAAATTATATTATTTCATTTAAGAGGAATTTAATTTTGGTTGCTTAATGATTGGAGGTTCTCCTAATTGTTATATTTTCAACACTTAATAATTGAAGTTCCCAAATATTAACCTTTAACCAATGAAATTTTTTAGAAAGACTTCATTTTTCATCTTTATGACTTTGTTTCTTTTGATTTCCTGTACTTCGGGAGATTTAGAACAAAACTATAAAATTGGATTTTCTCAGGCCATGACTACAGATAACTGGAGGAGAGAAATGAATAGGGCCATGGAAATAGAGGTGTCTATGTATCCTGATATTGGTTTGGAAATTAGAGATGCAGAAAATGACATTGAACTACAAATTTCACAAATTGAAAAATTCATTGAAGAAGGGGTTAATATTCTTATAGTTTCCCCAATTCAGTCAATTCCCCTAACCCCGGTTATAGAAAAAGCTATGAGTGCGGGTATTCCAACGATTATAATTGACAGAAAAATTTCTGGAAGTAATTTTACAGCGTATTTGGGGGCAAATAATATTGAAATAGGTAAAAACGCTGGGCGATACATAATTTCACATTTACAAGGTTCTGCAAATATTTTTGAAATTATGGGTCTTGAAGGCTCTTCCCCAGCTTATGAACGAAGCCAGGGCTTTAGCGAAGTGCTGAGACCTTTGGAAAATATCAGAATTACGGGAACTGTATATGGCGATTGGGAGAAGGCTTCAGTCAAAACTCAACTAAATAATTTGCTGGACTCTATAGATCCCCCAAACTACATTTTTGCCCATAATGATAGAATGGCATTGGGAGCATGGGAGGTTTTAAAGTTGAGGTCCCTTGAGGATCAAATAAAAATCATAGGGGTAGATGGTCTTTTTGGACCCAATGGAGGTATTCAATTTGTGAAAGATAATTTACTCGCGGCAACTATTCTTTATCCAACAGGCGGCACTGAAGCCATTAAACTAGCAAGGAAAATTCTCAATGGAGAATCTGTGAATAAAACCAATATTTTACGTACGGTGGTAATTGATTCGGTCAATGTAGATATTATGCAGAATCAATTTGACAAAATGAATCAGCAACAAAATGATATAGAACAACAACAAGCTATCATTGGAAATCAGATAGAGACCTTTAATAATCAGAACAATCTTATTAAGTTGATGGCTTTTCTTTTGACACTTTTGTTGGCACTGGCTATTTATAGCATTTATTCGGTGATTACCATTAAAAAAAGCAAAAGAAAACTGGAACTTAATAACCAAAAAATAACAATTCAAAGAAATCAAATTGAAGATTTTGCAGGGCAGCTAAAACTTTCCAATGAAACAAAGATCAATTTCTTTACTGCGCTTTCACATGAGTTTAAAACCCCTCTTACGCTTATAACAAGTTCCATAGAATCTATAGCAAACAGCAAAAATTTAAAAGATTTTTCGTACGAGACAAAATTAATAAGCAACAATTCCAAAAGATTATTACGACTTATAAATGAATTATTGGATTTCAGGAAACTGGAGAGTGGCTCTTTTCAAATTAAACCTGCCAGAACTAATATTTACCAGTTTATTGAAAATATATACAAAGATTTCAAAACAGAAGCGCTTAAGAAATCTATAGAATTTGAGTTGAGTGCAGATAATCCTGATCTGGAAGTTTATATAGACAGGGATATGATGGATAAAGTCTTTTTTAATCTGCTTTCCAATGCATTTAAATTTACTCCAAAAAATGGAAAAATAAGTATTTCAATCAATGATATGTCGGCTGAAAAAGTAGAAGTGAAAATAAAAGATTCCGGGATTGGGATTCCAAAGGAAGAATTTGAAAAAGTATTTGATCCTTTTATTCAGGCTACCAATAATTCCAAACCCAGCTCGGGCCTGGGACTTTACATTACAAAGCAATTTATTGAATTGCACAAAGGAGAAATTTCTGTAAAATCAAAGCAGGGTGCGGAATTTGGAATAGTTATTTTAAAAGGGAAAAACCATTTGAAAGAATTTAACATATCTGAAGGAATAGAGAATGATAATCTGTCCATAATAAATCCCTCCTTTTTAGATTGCAACATTGAAAAAGAAGATCTTGTTTGTATTGAAAAGGAGGGGGCAGAATCAATTCTTATAATAGAAGACAACTCCGACCTTGCTTTTCTGCTTCAGAGAAAATTAAAAGATGAATTCAATATTTATATTTCTGATGGTACGGATGGAATAGAGAAAGCCCTGGAATTAATCCCCGATATAATAATTTGTGATATCAATTTGCCTGAAAAAAGCGGATTCGAAATTTGTTCTGAGCTGAAGGCAGATCTTCGAACTTCCCATATCCCAACACTAATCTTAACTGCACTTAGTGATGAAGAAAGCCGTATTAAAGCGCTTAAAGCGGGAGCAGATTTATATATGACAAAGCCATTCAACTTTGAAGTACTCAAACAGTCACTCACATCTTTGTTATATAACCGCGAGAAATTACGGTACTACTATACCAATAAGATCGATCAGGTAATAGATGAAAAATTCAAAAATTCAGACCAGGTATTCCTGAAAAAATTAAATACAATCATCGCTGATAATTTAAAAAATCCTGACTTTTCCGTTGAAGAATTATCACACCAACTTAATATTTCCAGAGTTCAGCTGTACAGAAAAGTAAAGGCACTTATAGGATTGAGCATTAGTGAATATATCAACACACAAAGATTAAGTAAAGCAAAATCCCTTCTACAGGACTCAACGTTAAATATATCTGAAATTGCCTATAGTGTAGGTTACTCTTCCCCGGGATATTTTTCAACTTCTTTTAAAAATAAATATGGGATCTCCCCTAAGAAGTTTCAAATTTAATAATTTCTTAACTACAATCGTTTTCGTGAGGTTAAATCAATGTAACCTGGTTTAAGAAATGGTAACATTTTCAAAACTATTACGTTTTAGTAAACTAAAAATTTTCTGCTTGAGGCTTCACATCATAGGCCTTCCAGGCCTTATTTTATTGAATTTAACAATTTTATAACTATTCAAAGAATTTTTAAAACGCCAAAAAGGATTTTAAGCATAGTTTGGTTCACATATAAAGGAACTATGTTATGAATAAAATTTTAGTTTGGTCAATTACTGCTGCAATGGCCGGTTTTCTATTCGGATTTGACACGGTGGTAATTTCAGGAGCCGATAAACAACTTCAATTAATTTGGGGCACTTCAGATGCTTTTCACGGCTCGGTAGTAATGGCCATGGCATTATGGGGTACTGTAATAGGAGCTATTTTTGGTGGAATACCAACTAACCGATGGGGGAGAAAGAACACCTTGTTATGGATAGGGATCTTTTACGTGGTGTCAGCTCTGGGATCAGCAATGGCAAATGATCCTTTTTCCTTCGCATTTTTCAGGTTTTTAGGAGGCCTTGGCGTTGGCGCTTCAACCATTGCTGCCCCTGCTTACATATCTGAAATCGCACCGGCTAAACATCGGGGGCGTTTGGTTTCACTTTATCAATTCAATATTGTCCTGGGGATCCTAATCGCTTTTCTGTCCAATTATTTATTGAGAAACACGGGATCTGAGCCCTGGAGATGGATGTTGGGAGTAGAAGCCATTCCGGCAATTTTTTACACCATGTTCGTATTTTTTATTCCCCGTAGCCCCAGATGGTTGATTTCAAAATCAAAGGACGAGGAAGCAAGAAACGTTTTAAGATCGATTAATCATGAGGATGATATCGAACAAAAAATGTTGGAGATTAGGAAACAATCCGAGGTAAAAGTATCGGGGGAACATGTGTTTTTAAAAAAATACCGCTTTCCGTTAATCCTAGTATTTCTGGTTGCCTTTTTTAATCAGCTTTCAGGCATTAACGCTTTTCTATATTATGCGCCACGGATTTTTGAAGCCGCTGGATTGGCAGCAAGTACTGCTTTGTTTAGCAGTATAGGAATTGGAATAGTCAATCTTATTTTTACCCTTTTAGGAGTTTTCTTAATAGATAAATTAGGACGAAGGAAATTATTGTTCATAGGTTCAATTGGCTACATCATTTCACTTTCACTTGTCGCTGCGTCGTTTTTCCTAAACTGGGGAGGACTTAGCGTTCCTATTTTCCTGTTTTTGTTTATCGCCGCGCATGCAATAGGGCAGGGAGCCGTTATTTGGGTCTTTATTTCTGAAGTTTTCCCAAATCATTTAAGGGCTTCCGGACAATCCTTCGGATCATCGACACATTGGATCCTGGCCGCACTGATCCCTTCATTTATCCCGTATTTATTTTCCACTATTGGCCCCGGATATGTTTTTGCATTTTTCGCATTCATGATGGTATTGCAACTGCTATTTGTACTATTCATAATGCCGGAAACCAAGGGGAAAACCCTCGAGGAATTGGGGATAGAGTTATCAACTAAAAAATAATAAACAACCAAATAATTATGAAGAATTTAATTTATTTATCGATTATCTGCTTTTTGAGTAGCATCACATTATCATCTTGTCAGGATAAGAAACCTGAAGCTGAGGAAACAGAAGAAAACCTGGCAGCTTCAGATGATAATTTTCGTCCTAATTTTCATTTTACCCCAAAAGAAAACTGGATGAACGATCCAAATGGAATGTTTTTTTATAATGGGTACTACCATTTATTTTTTCAGCATTATCCAGATGATAATGTTTGGGGACCAATGCACTGGGGCCACGCAATTAGTACAGATATGGTACAGTGGAAGGAGTTGCCCATAGCTCTTGAACCTGATGAAAAGGGATATATTTTCTCTGGGAGTGCAGTTGTGGATATAGAAAACACATCCGGTTTTGGAGATGGATTGACACCACCTGTAGTTGCTATGTTCACCTACCATGATCCAAAGGGTGAAAAGGAAGGTCGGATAGATTACCAGTCTCAGGCCATTGCCTTCAGTTTGGATGAAGGAAAAACCTTTACTAAATACGAAGGAAACCCAGTTATTAAAAACCCCGGGATTCGCGATTTTAGGGATCCAAAAATAACCCGTGATGAAGTTCACGATCAATGGATCATGGTGCTCTCTGCAGATGATCAAACAATGTTCTATACCTCTCAAAATTTAAAGGATTGGGAATTAGCCTCTGAATTTGGCCGTGGGACCGGTGCTCACGGCGGAGTTTGGGAATGTCCTGATTTTATCTATATGAATGTAGAGGGTTCTGACGAGAAAAAATGGGTTTTGATCCAGAGTTTAAATCCCGGCGGATTTAATGGTGGATCCGGTACCCAATATTTTGTAGGTGATTTTGATGGCAAAACTTTCACTTTAGATGAATCAATGAAGGATCTTGGGGAAGATCATGAGTACTGGCTGGATTTTGGAAAAGATAATTACGCAGGGGTAACCTGGTCTAACATCCCTGAAGAAGACGGGCGCCATCTTTTTATAGGCTGGATGTCTAACTGGCAATACGCCAATGAAGTGCCTACCGAGACCTGGAGAAGCGCAATGACCGTGGCCCGGGAACTTAAACTAAAGAAAGTTGGGGATACATACAGGATCTATTCTCTACCGATTGAAGAATTAGAAAGTTATATTTCTAAAAAATATGATAAGGATTTGATCGAGGTTGAAAATACTACAATAATTGCCACTTCCTCTGAAATAGATTTTACAAAAGCCATTATTAAATATGAGATCGCTCTATCACAAAATGAGAACTATGAGTTTAGCCTGAGCAATCAAAATGGGGAGGAGTTAAAATTCGGATATAACAAATCGGAAAAGCAATTTTATATCGATCGTAAAAAATCCGGGATCATCAATTTCAGTGATGATTTTGCAAATAAAATTTCCACCGCCCCGAGAACCTCAAAATCAGATAATATATCGGTTCAAATCGTTCTGGACAAAACTTCCATAGAACTGTTTTTTGATGATGGGGAAACCGTAATGACAGAGATTTTCTTTCCGAATAATCCTTTTGAAAGCTTTTCTGCAAAAGCTAATAAGAAATTCGAAATCAAAAATTTAAAGATTAACCAATTAAAATTCAATTAATATGAAAGCAACCAAATTCTTATTTATTTTATTCCTGCTTCTGCCCGTATTCATTTGGGCACAGGGAATTGAAGTTTCGGGTAATGTAGTTTCAGCCGAAGATAATATGCCTTTAGCCGGAGTCACCGTTCAGGTGAAAAATACAAACAAGGGGGTTATTACCGATTTTGACGGAAATTATGTCCTGGAAGATGCCGATGAAAATGCGACCTTAATTTTTAACTTTATAGGTTTCAAAACTCAGGAGATAGAAATTAATGGGCGTTCTGTAATAGATGTGGCTATGTCCGTGGATGCAGCTTCGCTTGACGAAATTGTAGTAACAGGTTATGGTAAAGAACGTAAAGTGGATATTACCGGCGCCATTACCGTTGTGGATCTTGCCCCTGTGGAAGGCCAAAGTTTAAGTTCTGGTAATGCTATGCAAGCACTTCAGGGGCGGGTGCCTGGTTTGTTTGTTGAAAAATCCGGCGATCCAACCGGGTTAAATAGCAGAATATTAATTCGTGGTGTTACTACATTGGGCAATAATGACCCATTGTATGTTATAGATGGTGTGCCAACCAAACGTCAGGAAGTTTTTGCAAGCTTGAACCCAGATGTCATTGAATCAATTCAAATACTTAAAGATGCATCAGCCTCATCATTGTATGGTTCAAGAGCAGCAAATGGAGTTATAGTGGTTACAACAAAAACCGGGGCAAGAGGAGAACGTTTAACTGTAAGTATAAATTCTAATATATCAGTTCAATCAGAAAAAAAACAACGCTATGATATGTTAAATGCCCAGCAACGGGGAGAGGCCCTTTGGCGCGCTTCCGTAAATGATGGAGCAGACCCAACCGGTGGTTATGGGGAAATTTACAATTTTGATTGGAACGAGGACTTTGATAATCCGATCCTTAATAATGTAACGGTTCAACCTTTTGTTGGAGGAGACCCTAATGTACCTGCTGGTGATACAGATTGGCAAGATGCAACCTATGAAAAAGGTTATGTATTCAACAATGAGGTAACAGTGTCAGCGAGCGGTGAAAAATCGTCTTTACTTATTAATTTAGGCTACTTAAAAAATACAGGGATGCTTAAATATACCAATTATGACAGGTATACAGCAAAGATTAATGGTTCAACCAAGTTGTTCAATGATAAACTAAAGTTTGGCGTAAATACTCAAATTTCTACATCTGATGAAACTTTAGCTGCTAGTGATGTTGGTGGTGCTCCAACTCCAGGACTTGCCATTACTTTGGCGCCAACAATTCCGGTTTTTGATGCCAATGGTAATTTTGCGGGGCCATTGGGAGCTGGATATTCAGATCGTAACAACCCGGTACTTATGCAATATTTGAATAGATGGGATAATGCCAAAAAAAATAATTTCTTTGGAAACGTTTATGCTGAATTACAAATTTTGGAAAACTTGACATTCCGATCTACATTAGGTATTGATTTTAGTGACTTTAAAAGGAAAGATATTGAAACAAAAGTATCTAACGGATTTATTACCAGAAGCAATAACAGACTTATTTTTGATACCAATAAATTCTCATCGCTGGTCTTTTCCAATATCCTTAATTATAATTTAGAATTAGGGGAACATAAATTTGGATTACTTTTGGGAGTAGAATCTGTTAGGGAAGATTTCGATACTTTATTTGCTCAAGCTGATGATTTTGCGGTAGAGTCTGAATCTTATTTTGTATTGAATGCTGCTACGGGCTCACGAACAAGTAATGGGAGGTCTACCCAGAATAGCTTGCTTTCCCAGTTTGGCAAAATGAATTATTCTTATGCCGATAAATACCTGGCAACTTTCACATTACGTAGGGATGGTTCTTCACGATTTGGAAAAAACAACAGATATGGAATCTTTCCTGCAGCAACCGTGGGATGGAAAATTAGTAACGAAGACTTTTTTCCGGTAGAAGGAGTTGTTTCAGATTTAAAAGTTCGCGTTGGTTATGGTGAAGTTGGTAACCAGGAAATAGGTAATGAGGCTCGTTTTGGATTATATGAAGCACGATATGGGCAAAACCAGGCACAACTTACAGGTGGTTTTTTTGAAATTTATTACAATGTGGGTACGGCTTATGACATAAATGGAAATGACACCGGTAATTTACCATCCGGATTTGTTTCTACACAAGCAGAGAATCCTGACTTAAAATGGGAAACAACTAAAGAATGGAATTACGGTGTTGATTTTAGTTTATTTAATAATGCCATTGACGGTTCGTTCGATTATTTTACCAGGGAAACCAGTGATATTTTAACCACACCTCCAATTCCATCTGTGTTGGGAGAAGGGCAGCAACGTGTGTTAAATGGTGCTACTACCGAAACCAGCGGTTGGGAGTTAGCTTTAACCTATTCAAAATTAGTATCTAACGATTTTAGTTTTGGTGTTTCTACAAATTTTGGAGCTTTTAAAGATAAAATCACCTTTTTACCGGCAGATGTTCTCGCAGGTTTTCCCGGTACTGCAAATAATTCTATCCTTGGACATTCACAATTTTCAATATTTGGTTATAAAACAGATGGATTATTTCAAAGTCAAGCTGAGGTTGATGCACATCCAAATGGAGGTGTACAAACAAGCAATGCCAGACCAGGAGGAATTAAGTTTGTCGATTTAAATAATGATGGAAAGATAGATGGGGATGATCGCGATTTTATTGGCAATACTTTGCCAGATTTAGAGTATGGTATTAGAATCGATTTAAACTATAAGAATATTGACTTTTCATTGTTTGGGTCAGGGGTTGCCGGCAGAATAGGTACCGATCCATATATTTTCTGGAATAATTTCGTGCAAGGGCGTGACAATGCGGCTCCTGGTGTTTTAAATGCCTGGACACCAACCAATACCAGCTCCGATATTCCTTCATTGTCATTGGTCAATAATATTGGAGGGGATAACGACTATGTTTTTAGAAAGAATTCCTATTTTAAATTACGGACCATGCAAATAGGTTATTCTTTTCCTGAGGATTTAATTAGCAAATGGGCAGGAATGACGGGCTTACGTGTTTACGGTCAGGGAGAAAATTTATTTTGGATAACACCTAACGATTATATCGGTTCAGATCCGGAACGCATAGATGTAAATAGAATTCCAGTACCTACAACATTATCTGTTGGTTTAAATATTAATTTTTAAAATAAAAAGATCATGAAAAAAAATATAAATATAATTGGCTGTATTTTGGCAACATTCATTTTGGTTGCCTGCAGCAAAGATTTTTTAGAATACGAACCAGAAGGGGTCTTATCCAATGAAAATGTTGCAACTGCGGAGAATGCAGAAGCATTAGTGATAGCTGCTTATGCGGGAATAGGCAATGATGAAATGATTGGGCCATTAACACATATGTGGGTTTATGGTAGTGTACGCTCCGATGATGCCTATAAAGGTGGAGGCGGTAGAGGTGACGTTGATGTTGTTGATAAATATGAGCAATACAACCTTACCGTAGCGGATATGGGTGACTGGATGGCACCGAGAACGTGGACAGACTTTTATAAAGCTATCTCAAGAGCTAATTTTGCGTTATCCGTAATTAATGAAATTCCGGATGCTGAATATGCCGATAAAACTATAAGACAAGCTGAATTGCGTTTTTTAAGAGCACATTCACACTTTATGCTAAAGTTGTTGTTCAAAAAAATTCCTTATATCACAGAAGATTTAACAGCAGAAGAGATAGCTCTAACTTCAAATGATGTTGATAATGAAGCTTTATGGAATACTATTGCCGATGATTTCCTGTTTGCTTATAACAATTTGCCACAGGCTCAGGACCAAGTTGGTAGGGCCGATAAAAGTGCAGCAGCAGCATATTTAGCTAAATTGCGTTTATATCAGGCTTATGAGCAAAATGACACCCATCAGGTAACTAATATAAATGCTGCCAGATTACAGGAAGTTATTGATTTCGCTGATGATGTTACAGGTGCTTTAGAAGCTGATTTTGGAAATAATTATTTAGATGGTTTTGATAATGGGCCAGAATCTATTTGGGCTGTACAATTTTCAATAGACGATGGCACCACTGTTGGTAGGGTGAGTTATGTAACGGGATTAAATTCACCTCACGGGACACCCCTTTATGGTTGCTGCGGCTTTCATCTTGCCAGCCAGAATATGGTAAATGCATTTAAAACAGGTGCTGACGGACTTCCTTTATTGGATACCTTTAACGATTCAAATATTTTTAATACCATAGATAACGAGGGAAATGCGCCTCTTGCTTCCGGTATTACCTTAGACCCAAGAATTGACCATACGGTTGGTATCCCGGGGCGTCCATTTAAATACCGTAACACTGTTAATGAAGATGGTGATATGGTTTACAATTTTAGTTGGGCCAGAGATCCAGGTGTTTATGGCTATTTTGGTAATATGAAGGAACAACAAGCACCAGATTGTTCATGTTATGTAAAAGAAGGACCTTTTGTAGGTACTTCCAAAAATATTGACTTTATACGTTATGCCGATGTGTTATTGTTTAAAGCAGAAGCATTAATTCAATTAGGTCAGGTAGATGCCGGTATAGCAATTATTAATCAAATTAGAACACGGGCAGCAACAAGTACGCAAAGGCAAATTGATGCCGGGGCTTCCAACGTTTACAATGTGGGTATGTACCCTATGGGAATGTCTAAACCTGATGCATTTAAAGCCTTAATGTTTGAAAGAAGATTAGAGTTCGGTATGGAAGGACCAAGATTCTTTGATTTAGTACGCTGGGGAATGGCAGAACCGGTACTTAACGCTTATTTAGCTGTTGAAAAAACCAGAAAAGATTTTCTGACCAATGCTCAGTTTACCGCAGGACGCGATGAATATTACCCAATTCCACAAAGGGAAATAGATTTTACCGGGGGGCTTTATATTCAAAATCCAGGATACTAAAAATGAATACATATAAAACATTCCTATTTAGCTGAAGGGTTAAATAGGAATGTTTTTATGTAATCATGCGGTAATGTTAGTCCAGGTTAAACAGCCTGTGGAAGTGGAACCTTAATGATAAATAATATTAGAAGAATTTTAAAGAAAGAAGAAAGATGAAAAAAGGATTTTTAATTGATATGGATGGCGTTATTTATGGGAATGATCTCTTAATTCCGGGTGCTGATAAATTTATTGAACAACTCCAAAAAAGGAAGATACCTTTCCTATTCATGACCAATAATAGCCAGCGTACTCCTTTGGATACCGTTAATAAAGTGGCCAAAATGGGAATTAAAATAAAAGAAGAAAACGTGTACACCAGCGCAATGGCTACTGCTTCTTTTTTATCTTTTATGGAACCAAAGGGAACGGCTTATGTTTTGGGTGAAGGTGGGCTTATAACCAGTTTATCTCAGGAAGGATATATTCTGGTAAATAACAATCCCGACTTTGTAGTGGTGGGTGAAGGCAGGAATTTTACCCTGGAAATGGTAAATAATGCTGTTGATATGATATTACACGGTTCCAAATTTATAGCCACCAATTTAGATCCATCGCCTAAAAAAATTGGCTGGAACAATCTGGGGATTAAAGCAATTGTTACCATGATCGAGGAAGCAACAGGGAAAAAGGCTTTTTCAGTAGGAAAACCCAGTCCGGTAATGATGAGGGCTGCGAGAAAATATCTGGGCCTGGAAGCACGTGAAACTATTATAATTGGGGACACCATGGATACAGATATTCTTGGGGGGGTACAACTGGGCTACACAACTATTTTAACGCTATCTGGTGTTTCAAAAAGGGAAACCCTCGCCGATTTTGCTTTTAAACCTGATCTCATTATAAATTCCGTCGCTGAACTTGATCTGGAAGCAGCGTTATCCTTAAAATAGATAATTCGTAATGATTTGCCTTTATTCAACTTTTCCAAATTTTAGAATCGTGGAAAAATTAAAACCTGATTTAAAATAATTTAAATGAAAATTAAAGCTGTTTGTTTTGGTGAAGTTTTATGGGATGTTTTCCCTGATAATGCCCGAATTGGTGGGGCACCTTTAAATGTCGCGTCCCGGTTAAGTGCTACCGGGATTCAAACTGAATTAATAAGCAAGGTTGGGTCTGACCAAAAAGGAAAAGAAATACTTGATTATCTCAAGAGTAATAACGTGGGTACAGAAAATATTGGAACGGATTCCATCTACCCCACAGGAATGGTGAATGTAAGTTTAAATGCAAGTGGTGCAGCAACGTATGAGATCGCGTATCCTGCGGCCTGGGATAAAATTGTGGTCTCAAAATATTCTTTGGACGCTGTTAAGAAGGCGGATGTTTTTATTTTCGGAAGTTTAGTATGCCGGGATGAGGCAGGTCAAAAGGCGCTTTTCGAACTCTTACCGGAAGCTAAATACCGCATTTTCGATATTAATCTGCGTCCACCTTTTTATGAAAAAGAGGTTTTGGTAAAACTCATGGATCAGGCAGATTTTATTAAATTCAACGACGAAGAATTATTTGAGATTTCAGCAATGATGGGTTCACCCTATAATTCTTTGGAGCAAAATATCTTGTTTATTTCAGAACAAACAAACACCCAATCCATCTGCGTTACAAAAGGCAGGCATGGAGCTGTATTGCTTAAAGAAGGCAATTTGTTTTACAATAGTGGGTATCAAATTAGGGTGAAGGATACTGTTGGCGCTGGAGATTCTTTTCTAGCGTCGTTAGTTGCAAAACTACTTACCAAGGAAAAACCTCAGGCAGCCCTGGATTATGCCTGTGCCGTTGGTGCCATGGTAGCGGGCAGCGAGGGTGCTAACCCGAAGTTGGAAACAGAAAAAATCAAAAAATTTATGTTCCCTTTAAAATTTTAAGATCCTTTTATGGATTTATTTATGGCTTTTTTTAATAATGATTATTGAAATTCCTAGCTAATTATTCGAGTGTTTGAATTGCAAATTCAAATTAATTTTGCAATATAATCTGTCTTTAAAATTATGCAGTAAATCAAATTACATGTATTTTTATAGTAATTGAAATCAATTAAACATATATAAGTTCAAAATTAAAGTAACCTAAAAGGATACCTCAATTATTTAATTCGTTGTAACCCTTGTATTTCTAAGACGCGCAATTTAGGTTTGAATCCAGCCGAGGTCACATATGAATAGGAAATCCGCAGCGAAAGCTGCG
>ERZ1284728.45-NODE-45-length-14792-cov-39.461763_pt1 | contig 14792 bp, 7 predicted proteins | sample MGYA00454601_ERZ1284728 | MGnify/ENA primary metagenome ERZ1284728 (study PRJEB36292, sample SAMEA5787382) | metagenome | biome: Arctic soil; feature: perennial spring outflow channel; material: sediment | place: Canada | collected 2017-07-08 | depth 0.05 m ...
TTTCGTTAAAATACTTTCAGCCATAAAAACAAAGGTACATTTTGAATCTGTTTAATAATAATTCAAAATTTAAAAATTTAAAAGGAAAAGAAGTGATGGAGTGATGGAGTAACGCTGTGATGAAGTGATGGTGTGATGAAGTCTAATCATTTTAGGCGAAAGAGGGAAAAATGTAACAAAAAAAGCATCTAAATCCAAAACCAAACAGTTAACGAATCCCGAATTAACGATTTTCGACTACCTCAGAATAACAAAAACAACCCTCTATTGTCATTATGAACGAAGTGAAGAATCCTGCGCCCTCAATGGAGGCATCAAGTTTGAAACACAATAAACAGAAAACACTTCAAACAAATCATCATATCATTATAACATCAAATTATCATAAGATTCTTCCTCGCCCTAAAGCTCGTTCAGAATGACAAAAAAGGGGAAAACAGCTCTTTCAGAATGACAAAAAAAAGCCTGAAAACCTAGACCTTCTTAAGAATGACAAAAACAACCTCCCAATGTCATTCTGAACGAAGTGAAGAATCCTGCGCCCTCATTGGACGAATCGTGTTTGAAGGGCATAAACATAAAACACTTCAAACAAAACATCACAACATCACATCATCATAAGATCAAATCATCATAAGATTCTTCCTCGCCCTAAAGCTCGTTCAGAATGACAAATCAGGAAGGGAACAGCTCGTTCAGAATGACAAAAACAACCCTGAAATGCGGGCAGATAAATTACCGATTTTCGACTATTTTTATACCTTTGAGAAACTTAAATTTTATGATACTAACACCTTTTGATGATGAATATTTTATGAGGAAAGCGCTTCAGGAGGCGGAGATGGCATTTGAAAAAGGCGAGATTCCTGTGGGGGTAGTTGTTGTAATTGATGAAAAGATAATCGCACGCGGGCATAATCTCACAGAATTACTGAATGATGTTACCGCACATGCCGAAATGCAGTCCATCACGGCCGCAGCCAACTACCTGGGCGGAAAATACCTTAAAAACTGTACGATGTATGTCACCCTGGAACCCTGCCAGATGTGTGCAGGAGCTCTTTACTGGAGTCAGATTTCCAACCTTGTATTCGCTGCCAGCGATACGGAACGGGGCTTCCGTAAAATGGGCACTAAACTCCATCCAAAAACAAAGGTGAAATCGGGGATCATGGAAGAAGAGGCATCTCAGTTACTTAAAAAATTCTTTATACAAAAAAGGAACTTAAACTGATTTTTAGGTTTAAATTCCCTTTTTTCCATTATAACTTGTGTTCCTAAAAAATATCAGGCAGCTATTATATTAACCAATTTCCTTTGCTTCCTCCGGAATATCCCACATATCTTCCAGTTCTTCAAGTGATTTTCCTTTTGTTTCAGGAATGTATTTGTACGTAAAGAATATGATGGCAAGGATAAATACGGAGAATATAAAATAAGGTAAGGATCCATTCCAGTATTCGCTTTTATTGACTTCGCTTTCGGCAACCAGTGGAAAAGACTGGGTTACCACGTAGTTTGCTGCCCATTGTGCCGCAACGGCTATAGACATTGCAGTACTTCGCATATTGTTGGGAAACATTTCCGATAAGATCACCCAAACCACAGGTCCCATAGACATTGCGAAGGACGCGATAAATAACAGGACACCAATCAAAGAAAGCAATCCTACAGAATCTGTCATCAGCGTTGCACCAAGCATTAAAAACCCGGCCAACATTCCTACGGCTCCTATATAGATCAATGGTTTTCTTCCAAATCTATCTACCGTTGCCATCGCCACAAAGGTAAATACCAGGTTGATCCCTGCTAGCAATACCTGTTGCTGTAATACATCTTCCTGGCCGAAACCAAGTGCGCTTTCAAAAATATCGGCACCGTAATAAAGCACGGCATTAATACCGGTAAATTGTTGTAAAATGGATAAAACCGTTCCTATTACTATAATAGAAAACACCCCTTTTGCAAATATGTTCAGTTTGACTTTACCTTTATCTTTTTCAATAGATCGTTCAATATCGCGGATTTCGGTATTTGCAACTTCCTCTCCGTGAATGCGGGTCAATACTTTATATGCTTCAGATTTAAGTCCCTTTAATGCAAGCCATCTTGGGCTTTTCGGAACAAAAAACAGCAGTATTAAAAACAAGGTACTCGGAATAAGTTCAGACCAAAACATCCATCTCCATCCATCCTGAATATTCTCAGTCTCGGTGGCACTATTTCCAATAAAATAAGTCACTAAAAACACCACGAAGAACCCTACTACAATAGCAAGTTGATAATAACTTACCAGGGTGCCCCGAACCTTTGCAGGAGCGATCTCTGCGATATATGTTGGTGCGTTCATAGAAGCTATCCCAATTCCAAGTCCTCCAAGGAGCCTGAATACTACCATAAGGGAAATAGATTCCGGTAAAAATGCTGGTAATCCTGAACCCCAGGCCGAAAGTGAAAATAAAATGGCAGAGATGATAAGGGAATATTTCCTTCCAATCGCTGTGCTTAATGGCCCGGCAACGATGGCACCCACAAAACATCCTATTAAAGCACTCCCAACAACCCAACCTTTCATTCCAGGATCCAGGTCGAAATACTGGCTGAAATAATACTGGGAGCCGTTTATCACCCCGGTGTCATAACCAAAAAGCAGTCCGCCAAGAGCGGATACAATAGTGATAAGAATAAGGTATGTTTTATTTTTCATGGGAAGATTTTAAGAACCTGATAAAACTAAATAAAAATTATTGATAATAGCTAATTCTCTGTCACTTTGATCCAATCAATATAAAATTTGGCCGGAAATATGGTGTCATCAACCTCCGGACCGCCAAAATTTCCACCAACTGCAAGGTTTATCAAAAAGTAAAATGGATGACGGAAAGGGTAATTTGCTTCATCATAAGCCTTCGGGATGAAGGTATAAACGTGAACTCCATCTACAAAATATTGTATATCATCTTCGGTCCAAACCGTTTTAAAGGTGTGATAGCCTTCTTCAATATCTTCTATGATTGTTTTCTTGGAGTTCTCAGTTTCACCGTGACTTGCAGGAGTATGTAGGGATGAATATATTGTATGCGGCTCCCTTCCAACATATTCCATAATATCAATTTCTCCGGCACCAGGCCATCCAACTTCATCAATATTAGAACCAAGCATCCACACAGCAGGCCACAGTCCATGACCTTCAGGCAGTTTTAGCCGTACTTCAATAGTTCCATATTGGAATTCTATTTTGTCTTTGGTATTGATCTTTCCTGAAAAATACTTGTCTCCGGTTTTTACCGCTTCAATCACAAGTTTTCCGTCTTCAAGGCTTACATAATCGCGGTTATAGATTTGTCTTTCATTATTTCCCCAGCCGCATAAATTTGGACAACCATCACCTTCTTCATAGCTCCAGTGATTCTTATTGAGTTGATCGCCGTCAAAATTATCCTCAAAAATAACCTTGGCTTTGGGAGAACAGGAGACACATAAAAATATCGTAAGTATTAAAAGAGCGCTTAGTGTTCGATTCATTTTCTATTTATTTAAACTGAATGTTGATTTTTTAAGGTCGCGGGAATTGCTGCCCGTTAAGATCTCGAATTCCCCTGCTTCCGATTCCCATTTTCTGTTTGCCGTATAAAACTGAAGCATTTTCTCATCAACTTTAAACTGAACATTTTTTGTTTCACCGGGAGCAAGTTCAATCATTTCAAAGGCCTTCAACTCTTTTACCGGCCTCGTGGTACTTGAGACCATATCTCTAAGATAAAGCTGAACTATCTCTTTTCCGGTGACATTTCCTGTATTTTTTACTGAAACCCTAACCTCTAAAGTTTCATTTTCATTCATTTCTTTAGCTGAAAGTTGTGGTGCTCCATATTCAAAAGTGGTATAACTCAAGCCAAATCCGAAGGGGTAAAGGGCATCTTTTGGAGAATCAGTATATCCTGAGAAAGTAACGTGTTCATCACTGGAAGGTCTTCCTGTATTTTTCTGATTATAATAAAGTGGCTCCTGCCCTACAGCCCTTGGAAAAGAAACCGGAAGCTTCCCCGAAGGATTGTATTTGCCAAAAAGAACATCTGCAATAGCATTCCCGCTTTCAGTTCCCAAATGCCAGGCTTCTACAATGGCCGGAATATTTTCGGCAGACCAGGTGATCTCCAAAGGCCTTCCATTGATCAGCACCAAGACAATATTCTTGTTTACCGAGTAAATCTCCTCAAGTAATTCCTGCTGAACCCCCGCTAAAGTAATATCTACCTGACTTCTTCCCTCACCTGTTTGAAAAGCATCTTCGCCCATCACCATCACTACCACTTCTGCATTTTTTGCTGCCTCAACAGCCTCTTCAAAACCTGAAGTATCAGTTTCGTTGATTTTTAGAGGCATTAGGAAACTGCGTTCCCCCATCCCCAAATCGGCACCTTTGGCATAATTAACTTTTACTTCTTTACCTACTGCATTCCTGATCCCTTCAACAACAGATACTGCAGAGTTTGCTTCTCCCTGGCCACGCCAGTTTCCTATAGGAGAATCCTTGTCATTGGCAAGAGGGCCAATCACAGCTATGTTTTTAACCGAAGAGCTTATTGGTAAAAGTCCGTTCTCATTTTTAAGAAGGACGATTGATTTTTTTGCAATGTCCCTGGCAGCTTTGCGATGATCTTCAAAAGAAATGTTTTTCAGAGTTTCTGGATTGGAATACCTGTAAGGATCCTCGAAAAGACCCATTTTGAATTTTACCCTCAACACTCTTTTAACGGCATCATCTATAAGCGCTTCATCAACTTTTTCTTCTTCAACTAATTGAACAAGACTCGTCTCATAAGCCCCACCTTCCATATCCATATCACTTCCGGCTTTAATGGCGATCTCTGCTGCATGTTTTTTATCACTGGCAAATCCGTGATCGATCATTTCTGAGATCGAAGCCCAGTCTGAAACAATGAATCCGTTCCAGTCCCAATCTCCTTTGAGGATGTCCCTTTGTAAAACCTTATGGCCGGTGGCCGGAGTTCCATCAATTTCATTAAAGGAATTCATGAAGGTTGCTACCCCGGCTTCTGCAGCAGCTTTAAACGGCGGAAGCACTGTATTATGCAGTTCATTCTCGCCTATGTGCACGGTGTTATAATCCCGGCCTGCTTCCGCAAGACCATATCCGGCAAAATGCTTGGCCGTGGCGGCTATTGTATGGGGATGCGAAAGGTCTTCGCCCTGGTACCCCTTGATCTTTGCAACAGCTACCAATGACGTGAGATAAGGATCCTCGCCAGATCCTTCCATGATTCTACCCCAGCGGGCATCCCTGGAAACATCTATCATAGGTGAAAATGTCCAGTTTACTCCATGTGCAGCAGATTCCAAAGCGGCAATCCTGGCCGATTCCTCCATGGCCTGTAAATCCCAGCTGGCGGTTTCCGCAAGTGGAACAGGAAATATCGTTGTATACCCGTGAATTACATCATATCCAAATAACAAGGGGATCTTAAGTCTGGAATTTTCCATCACAAGTTTTTGAGCCTCGTTGGTTGCTTCTACAGAAAGCACATTGAGCATTGCACCAACAAGCCCATTCTTAAGATTTTCTTCTTTTTGCTTTGTATCAAGATTTGAAGCCGGACCGGTAAGATCCCAACTTCCATTGTATTGTACCAGCTGGCCCACTTTTTCCTCAAGGGTCATCAATGCCAAAACCGAATCGACTTTGGTTTCAACATTTTTAACAGAACTCAAAATTTCAGAGTTTTGTCCAAGGGCTAAAAATCCGCCACAAAAAAGTGCAATGCTAAACAGTATATATTTTTTCATTTCGATCAAATTAAAATCCTCAGGATTAGACCACAAGATATGAATAAGAAAATATTTTAAAAATTCAAAAAGGCCTCGGAATATTTACCCCTCAATGAGGGATTAATATTCCGGGGAATCCATTTTCCCCCGGAGATTACTGGCTAATTATTTACTTTTTTTACTGATACACCCTTATATAATCCACTTCCATGGAAGATTCGCTAAAAGCCGGATCAATGGAACCGCCAAAGGTTCCGCCCATTGCAACATTCATAATTAAAAAGAAATCTTTGTTAAATGGCGTCGTGGAATTGTTCTCAAAAGTGTGATACACATCCCCGTCAACCAGGAACCAGATTCTTTCTGCAGACCATTCAACGGTGTAAATATGAAATTCTGTACTGGCATTTAGGATGGTTTTGGTATCACCATCCGCATCTCCTCCAGAGTTCCCAGGATAATGTAAGGTACCGTGGATTTCGTTTTGCCTGTTTCCGGCGTGTTCCATAATATCAATCTCTCCAACACCAGGCCAGCTTTCTTCAGGGAATGTGGCGCCAAGCATCCATATTGCAGGCCAGGTCCCGTTGCCCTGAGGCAATTTTGCACGGGCTTCTATCCTACCATATTTAAATTCAACCTTATCTTTTGTAGTAATTCTGGAAGATGAATAATTAAAGCCATTGATGGATTCAGCTTTTGCTGTAATTACAAGATTTCCATTTTCCAGTACAGCGTTATCATCAGCATAATACTGGCTTTCATTGTTACCCCAGCCATCGTTATTTCCAGTTTCAAAATTCCAGGTGTCAGGATCAAGAGGGCCGTCTGTATTAAAATCGGCTTCCCAGAAAAGGTCATTAAATTCTGAAACAAATTCTTCAGTTTCCTCCTCGCCCTGAGAGGTTGTAAATTTTAAATACCAGGCTAAACCAGGTTCGTTCCCCATTACGGCTCGCACATGCATGCTGTTTGCAGAAAGCGACAAAATCTCATAGGAACTGGCTCCAATATAGTAACTCATAAATCCGCCTCCGGAAATATTTAGTACAGTGCCAGTTGTTTGATCTTCAGGCAACCCTGAAGTTGAAGGTGATAAAGAAACAGATTTTGTTCCGGAAACATCCAAATCCAAACATTGATCATCCGGACCTCCACCACCAAAATCGCTGTTATAAGAAGCATTAAAGAAGGTTTGTCCTTTATTGTCGTGGTTGTAAACAATATTATCGTTTTCCAGGCTAAAGGTCAGCTCATCATTATAAAAACAAGGGTTTCCGGTTTTCTCAAATGGTGCCGCAGCATAATATATTGGACCATCAAATCCATCTCCTGCACTTGGCCCAACTCCCAGATGTCCAGGTAAGGATGCCGCAACATACCAGGTTTTAGAATTTCCACCGGTAAGCAGTTGTTTGGTTTCAGGATCATCGAAATCACTAAATACGGTTACCACCGTTATTTTACTGGAGGATGCACCGCCTGCTCCTGAAGCAACCACAGTAACCGTATAATCATTCACTCCGTTTTTATTGAAATTATGTGAAGCAGTACCGTCACTGCTAACATCCGTAAATCCGTCACTATAGACAAATTTATAGGTCATCGCATTATTTGCAGAAGCAGTAAAGTTTACGATCCCGCTGCCATCACCATCAGGCATTTCTGCCGATTGCCCCACAACTTCATAGGAAACTTCCAGGTTGGAAGGAACTATGATTTTATCAAGCTCATAATCATCTTCCACACAACTGACACTAAAGGAGATCAGGAGAAGAGAAAATATAATATTCTTAATATTTTTCATATGTTATTATTTATTGTTTTTTATTGGTCTCCCTATAGCTATCGGGAGTAATTCGCATATCTTCATCGGTGCTTGTATCGTATTTCCGTTATGCTCATTTCATTTTTATATTTTTTTAATTACTTCCGAAGGTGATATTATCAAAATAAACTACATTATCTGATGATCTTGACTGAAAATCAGGAAATATGATTATTTGATCAATAACTCCTGTTGCCCCGGCACCAATACTTCCGGAAAGATCGAAGGTTAATTCCTCCCATTCATTCACTTTGGTGTTGGCAACCTTCACCTCCGGTTGAGCTTCCCCGTTTGCTTCTGAAAATTTTAAGCCTACATCACTAATTTCAGTTTTATAAACCATAATTTTTACAATACTGTTTGAGGCATCAAAGGTAAAGGATCCAATGTCTGAACCGTGTTTAGATTCAACACCAGCCCAAGGTTGTCCTCCCTGTAATGCTGTAAACTTAGCGACTGTCGAAGATGTATTAATCCCAGTTGAAGCTGGATTTGCAACAATTTCCAATGCAGGATTTGAAACATTTTCAAATACACTCCAGGTCCAGTTTGCGCCATTCCCACCTGTTTCAAAATCGATCGGTGAATGTGGAGCTGCACCGGTTGTTCCTCCGTTATCACCTCCATTTGTTCCACCATCTGAACCGCTGGTATAAAAATACAGATTGTCTATATAGATAGTACCTCCGTTATCCGGTTGCACATCAAATTTGAACTGAAAAATATCATTCACTGAAAGTCCCTGACTTGTAAACTCAGACAATGGGATATCAATGCTGTTCCACTGATTGGGAGTCAGGTTCAACGTTACACTCTTCTCTCCGGATCCAGCACTAATAAGGAAGAAGGGAAGGGAAGTATAATCTCCAGACCACACATCTATACGAACAGATTCAAAAGCAGTTCCGTCCACATTCTCTCCAATGTCTATACCTTGGTAATTCATGTTACTATATTTAATAGCAGCATTCCCGTTTATATCAACCATTTCAAGAGCTGTGGATTGTCCCCAGTCCGGAGAATAATTCACTCCGGCAGGATCTGTATACGCATCGCTGAAAATAGACTTTACATTTTCTGCTGCTGCGGTAGGCGTTGCCGCGGCGGCTGTCGGGTCTGAGGTTCCTCCACCATCACCGTTTCCGCCACCATTAGCATCACTTTGTTCAATATCGTCTACATAAAATACACCTGCTGTAGTTCCCGGACCATCAATAAATAGCACCAGGCTTGCATATTGACCTGTTGGTACAAAAGCCTGTCCATTTTCCGGATCTCCCTCTATATAACTTTTAATAGCATCTGTAGCAAAATTAAAGCTAAGTAATTCCCAACCTGTTCCACCATGAGTCGCCACTACTTCATTTTGACGTTCATTATTTACACCGCCTTCAAATTTCAATAAAACCGGCAGTGAAACATCCGACCAGAATTTCATGGTAATTGTTTTGTTGTCGCCGCTAAAATCTATCGGAGGCGCCAGGTTAAAAGTACCTCCTTCATATTGTGCTCCTGAATTGGTAATTGCACCAACTTTAGAAGCAGTATCATTTGCCCCGGAAACATCTGGATTGTCAACAACTTCAAAAGAAGCCCCATTGAATGTAACAAACTCGTAATTAACAGTAGCATCATCAAAAGTTATAGGTAATTTAACCGGATTTGAAGCTCCTTCACCAGCTAATTTGATATCATCAAAGTAAAACAATTCTCCTTTACCAAGGGTTCCAAAATCAGGGAATACAATTACAGTATCATAGGAATTTGAAGTGCTGAAATCAGCAATTGAACTTAAGTCGAATGTTATTTCTTCCCAGGTATTTACCAGGGTTGAGTTCATTTGAATTTCAACAAAAATTGTTGGATTTCCATCATTGTTTTTTGGAGAATTGGAATCTTCAATTTTTAATAAGATTGGTGTTCCTGCTCTTGGCGACCAGACTTTCAATGAAACAGTGGTTCCATTTGTAAAATCAATAGGACCTTGAAGCGGAATACTGGCACCTGCCCAAACCTGTGCATCAGCAGTTTTATTAACCGAAAGCACTTTAGCAGAGGTATTTATTCCCGATGCATCTGGGTTTTCGATTACTTCTGCCGGGATTGGCCCAAAATCTGCTGCTCCAAAACCACTAACAGCATAATTTACGGTAGCATCCTCAAAAGTTATAGGTAATTTAACCGGATTCGAAGCCCCTGTTATAGAGATATCCTTTGTTACTTCCAAAGTTGCAGCACCCGCGCCTCTGGCTACCACTCTAACTGTATAATCACCAACTTCTGCATAAACATGAGTTTCGGTTTCTCCAGCCATGATTGTAGTTGGCTCTTCATCTTCCACATCACCAAAATACAGATCAAATACGGTAGCATTGGTAGCAGAAGGAGTTACTTCTATTGCAAAAGGATTTGTTTCCGAGATCTTTATATCCACTTCCAGATCTTCCGGAGCTTCCATTGAGATGGTTACAACCCTTACAAGTTCACTTGTTAGACCTGTAAGCCCAATGGCCACAATCCTTAGATTGAATTCGCCTTCTCCATAAACGTGCGTGATAGTCTCCCCGGGGGCAACTTCAGTTGGAGTTTCATTCTCCTCATCGCCAAAATAAATTTCAAACATCGTGGCTCCATCTGCAGAAGGGGTAATGGTTACCAAACCAACTTCTTCTGATGAAATATCAAAAAGGGCATCGATATTAGTAGGTGCCGAAATATCATCCAATGCATAAGATACCACTTCCTCTTTTTCGCAGGAATTGAATACACTGATGATTAATAAAAATACTAGTAATTGCTTAATATGTTTCATTTGTCCTTATTTTAGTGTTATTAATAGCCAGGGTTTTGTTGCCAGTTCCCAGCAGAAAACTCAATCTCTTCCAGAGGAATAGGAAATAATTCATTTTTACCGGATGTAAATCCGTCAATTGCCTGAGCTGCCCTTTCGGTGCGTACCAGGTCGAAGAAACGGTGGCCTTCGCCAACTAGTTCCAGTCTTCTTTCAAGAAAAATTGCTTCTGTTAAGTTATTTCCGGAAAGCTCTGAAGGGTCCAGGCCTGCCCGTTCGCGAACCAGGTTAAGATAAGTTCTCGCAAGGCCGTCATCAATATTGCCCCTGTTCAGTGCTTCAGCAGCCATCAACAAAACATCGGCAAATCGTATTGCCCTGTAGTTGTTGGGCTGGGTAAGATTGGCATCTCCCAAATTATCATTTTGACGTGGTAAATATTTCCTGTTAAAGAATCCGGTATGTTTATACCCTTCCCCATAGGTTGCGCCTGTTGCATTTGCCCAGGCCACAATATCAAGAATTGAAAGATCTCTCCTTATATCATCCTCAGAGAACAAATCATAAATTTCCTGTACCGGTACATTAAAGCTAAAACCCGATTCAAATGCAGGGCCGTTATAATTGCGAATTCCCTGGAATCCGACTGCGACATTTCCCTCGCTGCATTGTAAACATCCAAAACCGGCACCTTGTTCTCCTGTATATTGTATTTCAAAAACAGACTCTTCATTATTTTCTTCTTCATACTCAAATAACGTACTGAAATCAGAAAGTTCGTAAGGACCACTATTTATAAGGTTTGTAAGAACATCTGCAGCTTGCGGAAATTCTTCCTGGTACAAATGCGCTTTTCCTTTAAGTGCCTGTGCAGCACCTTTGGTTGCCCGTCCTGCTTGAGGCGCCGTGTAATCAAGATTATCTATCGCAAACTGAAGATCGGATTCTATTTGTGCATATACCTCATCTAATGATGCTCTTGGAATTGTTTTTTCATCTCCAAGTACAAAACGCTCATCTCCTTTTAAAGGAATAGGACCAAACCATTTTACAAGTTCAAAAGTGAAATAAGCACGCAGGAATCTGGTTTCTGCGATTATTTTATTTTTTCCCGTAAAATCGGTTTTATCTTTGAATTCAAGCAGATAATTTGCGCGTTGTATTCCTGCAAAATTCCAGTCCCAAATATCATCCAGGTTGTCATTTACAGGAGTATGTGTCATTTCATCTACCTGCTGAAACCCAATCACATCGGTAGCACTTTCTCCTCCGCTTAGGGTATTATCTGAAGCGATCTCTCCAAGAAGTACATTTACGTAAGTAGCCTGAAGCAAATCATACACCCCGATAAGGGCATTATTATAGTCATCTTCAGAATTGAAATAATTCTCAGAATCAATAGTATATTCTTCGGTTTTCTCTAAATAATCCTCGCTACAACCCAAAAAGCTAATAAGCGGAAGCAGCAGCAGAATTTGTTTAAATTTTGAACTAAGTATCTTCATAGTGCTATATTTTAAAAGTTTAGGTTTAGTCCGGCTAAGAAAATTCTGGGAATTGGATAGAATCCATAATCAATCCCACCTCCTATAGCTTCTCCGGTTGATGCCGCAGGATCAAACCCACGGTATTTTGTAAATGTATAAAGGTTGTTTACAGATGCATATACCCTAAGCTTGCTAATTCCGGCACTGCTTAACGATCCTTCGGGTAAGGTGTACCCAAGTTGTACATTTTGTATTCTTGCATAAGAAGCATCCTCCACATAATAATCTGAAAATGCCATGTTTGATGTCGCTCCGGTTGAAACCCGTGGCACTTCGTTACTTGTTCCAGGCCCGGTCCACCTGTCCAAGATAAATGCAGGTCTGTTTACATTTGGCTGATTTCTTTCGTAATTCCGTACCATATCATTCCCTAAGGAAGCATAGGTGTATGCAACGAAATCAAAATTCTTATAATACAGGTTCAAATTAAGTCCCATAGTAGCGTTGGGTATTGGATCGCCAATGTTTGTACGGTCATCGGTATTGATAACACCATCCCCATTCACGTCCACATACCTAATATCCCCGGGAGCTGCTGAGGCTCCAAGTGCAGCCTGAGACGGATGCGCATTTACGTCTGCCTGGGTTTGAAAAAGCCCATCGGTTTTGTATCCGTAGAAATATCCAATTGGGAATCCTGCCTGAAAACGGGATGGTTGTGGCTGCCCCACTCCAAACTGTCCGCCGGCAACAAATTCTGTCCCATTTACCGCAACAACTTCATTTCGAATTACAGTGGCATTGTAGCCAATATTGTATCTAAAATCATCACCGAAATTGTCTGAATATTTTATAGAGAATTCCACACCTTCATTTCGGGTTGTTCCAGCATTGATGGTTGGCGCTCCGGCACCGGGTGCACCTCCACCCAGGATTCCTGAGACCGGAATTCCTGCTACAAGAAGATCTTTACGGTCTTCCCTAAAAACATCGGCAGTGATATCTATTTTACTCCTGAACATTCGAAGATCTATCCCGATATTTGTTTTTTCTGATTCTTCCCATCCTGCAGAAGGATTTGGAATTCTTCCAGGTGCAGTTCCATTAACCAGTGCACCATTCAGGACGTAGGTAGCTTCTCCGTTAAGAAGTGATCGGTAAAACTGAGCTCCCCCAGCTTCATCGTTCCCAAGGATACCAAAACTTCCTCTTAATTTCAGAAAAGAGATCGTTTCTGAATCCTTTAGAAAATCTTCATCAGACAGGATCCATCCGGCAGTACCAGAAGGGAAATACCCTACTCTGTTCCCGGGTGCAAATCTTGTCGATGAATCTCTTCGTAGCATTCCGGAGATCAAATATTTTCCTAAAAAGTCATATTGAACCCTTCCGAAGAAAGAAAGTTTCCGTACATCATAAACATAAGAACCATTGTTTAGTCCGTCATTGGTACCGGTGGTTAAGCTGATGTCTGCAAACTCCCAGGAATTATTGGGAACATCATAACCTGTGGCAAAAAGTCCATCACCCCAATTCTTTATAACTGTCATCCCTCCTGTAGTGGTTAAGTGATGCGCTTCAGCAAAAGTTTTTTCATAAGTACCAAACAAATCATAGGTATACCCATTGTCATTAATCCTGTTTTGATTAACCGTACTTCTTGGCGTATTAAAAACTTTTCCGGGACCGTATGAAACAATAGGAGAAAACACTTTTCCCTTACTCAGGGAAAGGCTGTAACCTATTCTTGATGTGAACTTAAGTTCCGGAATTGGCGTGTAATCAAGATTAAAAGATCCGTTGAATTTGTTTAGATTGTAATCGTTGTAGGTGTTTTCAATTTGAGCAAGGGGATTGATGATCTCATTTCCCAATTTTCCTTCAAGATCTTCCTGATCCAATGGGAAGGTTGGTGCAATGTTCAATGCATTAAATAAAACAGAACCCAATCCATTCTCGTTGATGGATCTTCGGTCAATATTCGTATAAATTGAATTTGCACTGAAGTCAAATTTTTCTGAAATATCTATTCCAATGTTAAAACGAGCGGTACTTCTGGTGAAATCAGATTTTTTAGCACCTACAATCCCTTCCTGATACAAATGAGATCCTCCTACTGAATAGGTAATGCGCTCCGACCCTCCACTTAATGAGAGGTTATGACTCATTATAGGAGACACATCAAAAACCGCATCCTGAAAATCGGTTCCTATTCCCAAACCCCTAACATTAGGAAAAGGTAAAGATTGCCCATTGTTTGCATATGCCTCATTTGTAAGAAGCGCATATTCTGTTGCATTTAATACAGGAATTTTTCTGGAGGTTTCCTGCATCCCCGTATAAGCATCATACTTAACAACAGGAGCAGTATTCTTTTTCCCGGATTTAGTGGTGATAATCACCACCCCATTTGCTCCGGCAATACCATAAATAGCTGCCTGCGCATCTTTTAGAATAGAGATGGATTCCACATCATTAGGATTTAACGTTCCAAGGTCACCCTGGTACCCATCTATTAACACAAGCGGGCCATTCACACTGTTTGATGCGATCCCCCTTATATTAATGTTAATCCCGGCACCTGGTGCTCCGGAAGATGGCAACACATTTACTCCAGCTGCGGTACCTTGTAAGGCCTGCTCCAGTTTGATAGGGTTTAATTCTTCAATGGTCTTATTGGAAACCACTGAAACTGCTCCCGTAATATCCCTTCGCTGCTGAGTACCATATCCTATTACCACGACTTCGTCTAAAGACTCAGCATCTGTTTGGAGTGTAACCTTTAAAAAGCTACCATCTGTAACCTGAATTTCCTGTGGAAAGAATCCTACATAGGAAAATTGTAGAACATCCCCGGGAGCGAGATTCTCAACAGTAAAGTTTCCGTCAAAATCTG
>ERZ1284728.46-NODE-46-length-14751-cov-27.024973_pt1 | contig 14751 bp, 17 predicted proteins | sample MGYA00454601_ERZ1284728 | MGnify/ENA primary metagenome ERZ1284728 (study PRJEB36292, sample SAMEA5787382) | metagenome | biome: Arctic soil; feature: perennial spring outflow channel; material: sediment | place: Canada | collected 2017-07-08 | depth 0.05 m ...
TGTTTTCTGTTTATTGCCTTTCAAACATGATTCGTTCAATGAGGGCGCAGGATTCTTCACTTCGTTAGAATGACATTTGGGGATTGTGACATAAATCACATTGTTTTATTATCATAGATCATTTCTATTCCTGGTGTTTGCTCTTAACTTTGTCTTATCAAATAAAAATAAAAAAACTTTGTTTAGGGCAAACACAAAATGGGTAATTCACCTTACGCACAAGTTCTTTAAACAAGCATAAAATCTAAAAGCCATGGAGAACAAAATATTAGGACTGCATCATATTACCGCCATTGCGGGAGATGCTCAAAGAAATTATGATTTTTACACCAAAGTTTTGGGATTGCGAATGGTAAAGAAAACCGTGAATTTTGATGATCCACAGACCTACCATTTTTATTTTGGAGACGGAATGGGGACCCCGGGAAGTATCCTGACATTCTTTCCATGGCCGCGGGTTAGACAAGGCAAAAACGGTGCTGGAATGGCCACGGGTATTGGATATTCTGTTCCGGAGGGAAGTCTGGAATTCTGGAGAGAGCGTTTTGAGAAATTCAATGTTCCTCACGGCAAAATTTCAAAGAAGTTTGGAGAGGATTTTCTCGCATTTCAGGATCCGGATGGCTTAAAACTGGAACTTATAATTCCAAAGCACAAAGATGAGCGCAAGCCCTGGGAAACCTTAGATGTGAAGGAAAACGTGGCCATCAGGGGATTCCACAATGTCACCCTCACTTTAACAAATCATAAATTTACTGCTGAAATACTCACGGATGTTTTTGGATATGAACTTATTGGAACAGAAAATAGCCTTTACCGTTTCAGGACCAGTGCAGTTGAAAATGCAGCCGTGGTAGATATTATTGAAGATCCAAAAGCCGAAATAGGCCAGAATGCCGGGGGAACGAATCATCACGTGGCCTTTAGGGTGAAAGATGAAGAAACCCTAATGGCTTTCCGGGAAAAAGTAATGCAAAAAGGATTGCAAATCACAGAGAAAATTGACCGTGATTATTTCTTTTCACTTTACTTCCGTGAGCCGGGAGGAGTGTTATTTGAGATAGCTACGGATAATCCTGGATTCGCCACAGATGAAACCGTGGAAGAATTAGGAAGTAGCCTCCAGTTGCCCGACCGTTATAAAGATGCCAGAGCACAAATTGAAAAAGCCTTGCCTCAACTGAAACAGTAACTATTTAGAATTGAAGTTCGGGGTAGAAAAATTTTCCGGACTTTTTTTATCAAAGTAAACGCCCAGGGGAATTAAACTTTCAACTGGGTAAAAAATGAAAACAATGCATTCAAAAAATATCATAACCGCAGGAAAAGACATTTCAGAAGCAAAAAAAGTACTGGTGCTTTTGCACGGGCGTGGCGGTAAAGCACAGGACATTCTTTCTTTGGCAGATCACTTCCCCGTAGATGACTTTGCGCTTCTCGCGCCACAAGCCACCAATAATTCCTGGTATCCTTATTCCTTTCTGGCACCACCTGCTCAAAATGAACCATGGCTTTCTTCAGCATTAAAGATTTTGAGGGATTTACTGGGCGAAATAGAAAGCAAAGGAATAGCATCAGAAAACATTTATTTTGCCGGGTTCTCACAGGGAGCTTGTCTTACCGCAGAATTTGTCACTCAAAAAGCAGCCAGGTTTGGAGGGATAATTATCTTCACCGGCGGCCTAATTGGGGATAAAATAATTGCTGAAAATTATAAAGGGGATTTCGCAGGCACTCCTGTTTTTATTGGAACCGGAAATCCGGATGCGCACGTTCCGGTAGAAAGGGTTAGCGAGACCGCTAAAATTTTGGAAAAGATGAATGCTGAGGTCACTGTAAAAGTATATGATAACAAACCGCATAGTATTTCACAGGAGGAAATTGAAGCTGCGAATAAACTTATTTTTAAGAATTTCTGATACAATCCCTGATGGTACTTTCAAGCAGCAGTCAAACCTGCTAAATGGGATAGGCATAAATTCCACCAATATTTAAACATCCCAATAAATAAAGAGATTGGGATTGCTTTTTTTAAAATTGCTAATATGATTTCTATCATATTAAAGAAGCATGTAAGCAGTTAACTTTAAGAGGAAGTTTAAAACCTTTTAAAATGGATATTTCTATTTTCTTAGCACAATTCTGGGGTTGGTATCTGCTTATCTTTTTTTTCGCCCTAAGTTTTAACCCAATCAGGATAAAGCAGATCTTTATTGATTTAAGTGATCACAAATTTTCTATAATCGCCGCTTTTCTTGCTATTGTTATAGGTTTAATTAATATTCTTCTTCATAATATATGGGAGCCAGACTGGAGGTTTATTATAACCGCATTAGGTTGGATCTCGCTTTTTATTGGTCTGGCGTTGTTTATTTTTCCAAACCCCTCGCGAAAACGTCTTGAGATTATCAATGTGAAATTGGTTCAGGTTATATATGTACTCCTATTTCTATTTGGAATTTTTCTGCTGAATATGGGGTATCAACTCGTACAATATTGAGATTAATCCCTCATTGAGGGTTCCTTATCTCGTGGGCTTGCCCCGAGGTTTTGATTTTATAAAAGCCACATTATGTAATCCTGTAGAATTTAAACTCTTTCATCCTTTAAATTCTACAGGATTATTATCAGACTAAAAACCTGTTTTGGGTAATTCCTTTTTATTATCAGTAACCTTATTTTTAGGATTTCGATTAAGCCTGGATTTAGTTCTTTTTTCGTTGAATTTTTTACTGAAGTCAGCAATACTGGAAGGCTTCTCCAGCCGCTCCATTATGATCCTGGCCATTAAATAACAAACTGTAGACTCTGCGCCCTGATTAATATTTACGTTCTTTTCTTCAACTCCATCCCTGCATCCTCCCGTTAATGGATTGTATACGATTTGCGATAAGTGATTTTCGCCCAGAAACCAGTTGAATGCCCTATGCATCTTATCTAAATATGCCTTGTTTTTAAAGGTTTTATAGAAAATATCCAGACTGTTAATAATGCAAAAAACATCTATAGGTTGTTCTCCATATCGATTGGGCTCAGTACCCTTTTGATACCAGCCTCTGTTTGAGATCACTCTGAAATCTTCGTTCACAAACATTTTGGAAAGCAAAAAATCAAAAGATTCTAAAGCGGTTATTTTATAGGCTTTATTCCCAGAAACTAAATAAGCATAAAGCAGGGATTCCGGAAGTATACTGTTGGCATAGGTTAAGTTCTCTTCAAACCATTGCCATTCCTTTTCCCGGTTAATATCATAACGCGTGATGAGGTTTGCGGCCAGGTTTTCAATATGCTGTGAGATCTTGTTTTCCTGTTTTACCTGCAGGTAATTATAAAGCCCCTTTATTGTAAAACCAATAGCCCTGGGGGATAGTACCCCGGCGATCCAGGGATCACATTTCAGCATACATTTCAAAGCCTTATTTATTATTTCCTCTGGCAATATGTCCTGTAGGGAGATTACCGTTCCTAAAGCCCAGACAGCCCTGGCATTGGAATCTTCTAAATTAACGTAATCGTTTTTTATATGGATTTGATCATATTCATCTATATAATTTACAAAAGTACCTTGAGTAGTTTGACACCGTTCAATGAAATCCAGATATATTTTTATATTCTTAAGAACCTGGTTGTCCCTGAATAATTCAAAATGCATGCACAGGGCAATTAGGGCCCGTGCATTATCATCCAATGTATAACCTGAATTTAAATCGGGAATGCAGATTTTTGAGAACTGGATCATTCCTCTTTCTGTGGTAAGCTTATTAAAATGCCTTAATTTTATGGGCGGATAATCATAGATAATTTGATCCTTGATGTTATTAAGTTTATGATAAAGTTTTCCATGTCGTGTAGCGATGTTTTCCCATGAGGCCGCACTGGAACACTGAAAAGCATTAAAACTCATGCGTTCCCGCAACTTTTTATTTGCAAGCAATTTTATACCTGCATTTGCCAATTGTTTGGAATCCCCAATATTTATTATATATCCAAGATCTTTGGAGAGTATTTCCCGGGTGTGGGGAATAGAAGTGGCAATTATTGGACAGGCACAACTCATAGCATATGCAAAGGTCCCGCTCACAGCCTGATTTGGATCTTTGGATGTGAATAAATAAATATCGGTAGCCTGTAAAAGTTCCAGCAATTCCTGAAGTTCTACATACTTATCAATAAACATCACATAGCTTGAAATTCCCAGTACGTTTACAAGCTCTTCAAGGTATTCCCTGTATTTATCCCTTCCATTTAGAATATTGTTGGGATGGGTTTTTCCAATGATAAGATAAAAGACATCCGGAAATTTTTCAACCATCTCCGGAAGCGCATATAGGGCTGTTTCAATACTTTTTCCGGAGCTAAGAAGCCCGAATGTAGAAAGCAGTATTTTCCCGGAAAATCCGTATTTTGCTTTTAATTTATCGCCTTCGGCCCATTTAACAAGGTGGGTGCCATGTGGAATATATTCTATAATTTCTGGATCTAAATCATATTCTTCCTGAAGGATCTCTGCAGATCTATGTGTCATTACTGTAATAGCAATGGCGTGGGAAGCTAAACTTTTCACGACCGCTTTCAATTCTTCATTGGGATTGGACAAAACGGTATGGAATGTAAATACTACCGGTTTGTTTATCACATTCAGGAAATCGAATAAATAATCTCCATAGGAGCCACCAAACAATCCGAATTCATGTTGAATATGAATTAATTTTATTGTCTGGTCCAAATTTAATTCCTGAGCAATTTTTGTGTATTCTTCGCGTACATCCGGATTCAGGATATATTCAGCAGAAGAAACGGTTTGCCCGCCTTTTTTTAGATCGCATTTAATACAGGTAAAGGTCTGGCTAAATTTTAGGGAAATAGCATTTATAACATCGGTTGTAAAAGTTGCAATTCCGCATTCCGTTGGTGGAAAGCTGGACATAAATAGTATTTTGAAGTTTTTGTTATCACCGTTCATTTCATTTCATTTTTAAGTTCATTTAGCAGGGCATTTATATCCATCGAGGCTACTGCTATCCTGAGGTCGGCGGCACCATAATAGATGTATAGTTCTTTATCGAACAGAACACTTCCTGTTGGAAATACAACATTGCCCACCACTCCTTCTTCTTCCTCGGGAAGGCTGGGTTCAAATAGGGGTTTTTTTAGATGAGCCAATACTTTGCATGGATTATCGATGTCTAATAAAGCCGCAGCCGCATGGTAAATCGCCCCGGTTTTTGTTGCCTGTGCCGCGTGATAGATCAATAACCAACCATCATCGGTCTCGATTGGGGGGCACCCGGCTCCAATATGACCTCTTTCATAAGAAAATGAGGGATTAAGAACGATATGCTTTTTTAAGTTAGAAATATAATCGCTCCAATATCCTTCCGTCAGTTCTTTAGGGTCTTCATAGTAAGCAATCTGAATAGAGGGGTATAACCTGTGTAAAAAGGCGAATTTTCCGTGGATCTTTCGCGGAAAAAAAACAAGGTTTTTATCCCATACATAAAGTGTTGTGTTCAACAGCTTTGAAAGCTTATATTTTTCAAAAAGATCATAGAATGTTAAATGTTTATCGCTTATGTCTCCTAAATTCTGACGTATGAGAAGGCTGTATTCATCATAGGTGAACCTGGGGGTTATTATCCCATGCCGTTCAAATTTTTTCAGGTCCTTGGAGGTAGCATAAGAACCGGCAACATTTACACCGTCAAAAGCCGAATATGTCAAATAATAGGTGCCTTCTATTTTGGTTATACGAGGGTCTTCGATTCCGTGAGATTCATGGTTATTAGCCGGGGACATTACCGGTTCCGTATAACGCTCAATCACCTCCGTTGGACCCTTTAATTTGCAGTAGCCCAGGGTGGAGAAATTACCTTCGCTCACAGCCCTGTAAAAAAGATGCACAAATTCACCTTCCCTTATGGCAGCGGGATTGAATACCCCTTCGTTCTCAAAAACATTCTCTGTCTTACTAAGAATTATACCGTGCTTTTTTACAAATGGATACATTATTCTATTGAAAATTTTCCTTTTCAATTTGACCTAAAAAAGCAACTAATCCTATGATATATATCAAGTTAGGGAAATTTGGGAAACAGCCTGAGGAAGTAAAAAATCGAAACTATAAATGCTTAAAATTTCCTCAAACAGCAGCTGAAGTTGATACCTTTCAGGATAACAGGATCAAATTTATGAGTGATAAGAGTTTGTTCCGGGCTAATTGATTGAGATAAATACGGCACTATTGAACCGAGATTATATTTGTGTTCTGAAAAAACAGGGATTATAACTGAATGTTTATCAGAAAGGCGGAAGGATCTTGATTCTTTACCGGATAGTACTGTTTGAATTTTAAAAGATAACAGCTTTAAATTCCCACACTTTCCAAAGAAAGAGCAGTAAGAATGAAAATGCCACAACCAATTCCATAAAACTGGAGGCCAGGAAACCGATAAAAGATCCATAAGCCGCTTTTAATGCCGATTTCCGGTTGCTTTTATTAATGAGCTCCCCAATAAATGCTCCCACAAAGGGACCAATAATAACCCCGAATGGAATAGGTGAAAAAAGACCAATCACGAGCCCAAGCGTGGCTCCTACCATTCCCGATTTACTTCCGCCATAACGTTTGGTTCCCATAGCCGGAATGATGAGGTTAAGCGCATAAATAAGAACTGCAATAAAGAAGGTAATCCCTAAAAACCAATAATTTACAGGAACAGAAGGGGCAAGGTAAAATACGAGCAATCCTACCCAACTAATTGGAACACCCGGTAAAACCGGTAAAAAGCTTCCAAGAATTCCAATAACCATTAGCAGGGCAGCAATGGAAACAAGAATAATATCCATCTAGTTGGAACGGTTTTTAAAAGACAGGTCGTCTTCAGTTAACCCGTTTTTTAGCGTACCCTGATCTCCGGATTTTTGGGCTTTTCTGTCCTTTAAAAATTTCAAAAAATCCTTTACAGTAGCATCGGAAGCAGAATCCAGAAAATCATTAAACTCCTTTCTTAATTGTTCTTTATCCATTTTAGTACAGATTATTTTATACCCAAAAATACGAAATTTTAATGCATCATTGCTTTCCGAAGTATACAAAAACAAAATATTCAACTAAAAGATTAGGTTAAACTAATTATTTAGTTTAGATTAGCGGTATCAAAATTAATCATCCTGCTTTTTTAGGATTTATATAAGTGTAATACGGGTCAAGATATGCATAAAAAATTTCCCGCTCCCGATAGCTCGGGACCGCAGATTTAAAATCCGCGGACTAGCGCTGAAGATTTGATTAAAATAATTATTGTCCGGCAAGCTTTTTTTGTAAAGCTGCAACCACAATACTGTAATTATAGTGTTTTGAAAAAAATGGATTATACCTAAATGTTTATCAGTTAATTGAAAACAAGTCTTTGTTCTTGATTCTTGCAGTTACGCCAAAGACGGAACGATCTTGATTCTTTACCGGACATTACTGAAATAAAAAAAACTCAAATGAAACAATTAACCAAAGCCGAAGAGGAGATCATGCAAATCCTCTGGCAACTTAAAAAGTCCAATGTTGCCGCTATCATCGAGGAGATGCCGGAACCGAAACCCGCATATAATACCGTTTCCACCATTGTTCGGATTTTGGAGAACAAGGAATTTGTTGGTCATGAAAAACAGGGGAAAGGCTATAATTATTTTCCGCTGGTAGACAAAGAAACCTACAGCAATCAGAGTATGAATAAGCTGATGAACAATTATTTTAACGGTTCCTTTAAAAGTATGGTTTCCTTTTTTGTGAAGAAAAACGAACTGGACACCAAAGAACTGGAAGCTATTCTAAAAGAGATCAATAAAAAAGATTCCTGATATGTTAGTATATATCCTACAAGTCGTATTATTTCAACTCCTGTTCCTGCTGGTGTATGAATTCTTGCTAAAGAAAGAGACCTTTTTCACCTATAACAGATGGTATTTGTTGTTTAGTGCGGTGATCTCTTTTCTCCTGCCACTGCTGAAAATCGAAGCTTTTTCCACGCTTGTCCCTGCAGAATCGATGGCTGTTTTTACCAATGTTTGGCTGCCGGAGGTATTTATAGGAAACACTCCTGAAAACATCCAGTATTTACCTGCTGTTGAGATTAGTAGTGCAACATCAACTATCAACTGGATGTATATAGCATATGGAGTTGGGGCATTGGGAAGCCTGTTCCTGCTTTTTAGAAAATATCAAAATTTAAGCAGGTTGTTCAGTTTTAAAACAATTTCTGCGGAAAAAGACTTGAGAATAATTGAAGTTCCCGGTTCTACCATCGCCTGTACTTTTTACAAAACCGTTTTTTTGGGCGAGCAGCTTTCCGAAGAAGAAAAACAGCAAATCCTTTCTCACGAGCTGGTGCATGTAAAACAAAAACACAGTCTGGATCTTGTATTTTTTGAAGTGCTTAAAATTATCTTCTGGTTTAATCCATTGGTTTATATCTATCAAACCCGGATTTCCACGCTGCACGAGTTCATCGCCGATGCAGCCGTTGTGAAGACAACCGAAAAAAGGAGCTATTACGAGCAATTGCTCAACAGCGCCTTTAATACCCGCAATATTTCATTCATCAATCAATTTTTTAATCATTCATTAATCAAAAAACGAATAGTTATGTTAGAAAAATCAAAGTCAAAAACAATCGCAAAAATTAAGTATCTGGTAATTCTGCCGCTAATGCTGGCGATGCTTACTGTTGTTTCCTGCTCTCAGGAAAGCCCTGAAAACCTTGAAAGTAGAGATTCACTTTCAGAACAACTCGATAAGCTGAAACTTAAAATTGAAGAAAGCGAGGAGATTTCCCCGGAAGAACGTCAGAAATTAGAGGAATTATTTGTGTTTGTTCTTAAAAAATCAGAAATGGAGGCTATGGAAAAATTTAAAAGTCCTCCTTCCTCTCCATCAGCTGATGGTATTAGTGTTACTAAAGAATATAGACAAAGTAAGGATGTACCCTTTGCAGTTATAGAACAGGTGCCGGTATTTCCCGGTTGCGAAAATCTCGCCTCCAATGATGAACAAAAGAAATGTATGTCTGATAAAATTCAGGAATACGTGAACAAAAATTTCAATACCGGTTTGGGTAAGGAGCTTAATTTAAAGGGAACGAACAGAATTATCGTTCAATTCAAGATTGACAAGCAGGGGAATATTAAAGATGTTAAATCCCGGGCACCACATCCCGATCTGGAAGTAGAAGCAGAAAGGGTAATTAACAGCCTTCCTTCTATGAAACCGGGAAAACAAGGAGGAACAGAAGTGGGAGTGGTGTATTCTTTACCAATTGTATTCCAGGTAGGTGAATAAGTTTATCATCATAATAATAGTTTTTTCATTTTTCAAAGCCGGAGCACAAACTCCGGCTTTAGCCGTTACCACAAGATTACCATTATCAAATAACTTTTAATTAAAAACCTTAATTATCAACTATGTGCAAAATTATTATAAAATTTATTGTTGTTTTATCCATCTTCTTCTTCTCTAATAATTCCTTTGCTCAGGATAAAAAAACGGATAATCCAGTTAGCATTATTGCCGAATTTGGTCTCAATAAACATGGAACAGGTGACCAGACGGGATTTTTATATGGCTTAAGAGTACAGAAGCCGATCTCAAAAAGATTCGAAATAATTGCCTCTTTTGAGGCGAATTTAAATGATAGTGAAAACTCACCTTTTATAGGGGAAGATTTAAATGGAAATACTTTTGACGGCACCCTTCATGATGTCCTTGCAGGTTTCCAATTCAATGCCGGGATAGGATTTAATTTAATTAATTTAAATCGCAGTAAATTCGGAATTAATCCAAGTGTATTCGGGAGGTACCAGGCAAATTCGACTTTAAGTTCAAATATTGATTATCCCATTATAACGGGATATCCCGTACCTATAAGATCTTTAATAAGAGATGAGCCTGGTAGAACCTATGCGGTAGGAGGGAGTATTCGATTATACTATCACTATAAAATTTCTGATAAACTTTTGCTAGGTATTAGTCCGGGTTTTCAGACAGATTCCCAGGATGATACTATGCTTTTTACGACTTTAATGCTCGGATTAAATTTATAAAAAAAATATTGTTGAGCTTATTTTTAAATAGCTCCGAATGATATAAAACTCCAGTTTTACCATTAGATTCGGAAAACATTCTTCGATTTAGCAGGATCGGTTATCGACCAAAAGTTAGATGTCGGTATAAATTTTACCGGTCAAGCAGATTTATCCAAATTTGAAACAAGTTCTGGAAAATCATTTGACGATAAACAAAAACATAAAAATTTAAATTCTGTAGGGTTATTATTAAAATATAAACTCTAAAATCACTGTAGACAATAACTAAATTAAACACTAATTTATTTTAAATTATGTCCAAAATTACCCTAAAGTTTATTCTCATATTAATAGTATTTGTATTTTCCAAAGTCGGAGCTCAAACTTCGGCTTTGGCCGTTGCATATAGTTTGTATGCGGTATAACAAACCGGTGCAACCTCAGATATAATTACTCATCTGGCCACAAATGTTTTATTAAATTAAAAAATCCCTTAGATTCGTAGAAGTCAAGGGTGATATAAAGACAATGTTTTTAATTATAGGTTGGCTACTATTTAAAACAGAAACTGAAAAATTTGACAAATGGAACATATTTGGATAATAGCAATATCAATTTTTTTAATAATCACTTTTCTCTTTTGGTTAATTACTCGTGGTCAATATAAAAAAGAATATGGTAAGAAAATGTGGAAATTATGAGGAACGAGAACTTTTTATTGGCAAGGTGTGATATTCGTCGCAACCGGAGGTACATTTCTAATATTGTTTCTTTTAAGATGGGCAAATGTTCTGATTTTTTAGAAGTCTAAACGATCTTTACGATAAAATTTCAAGAAAGTCATGGTAAAAGCTTTACTCTATATTTTCGGTTTTTTAATTGCCGGGGAATTGATTCGCTATGTTTTTAATATTCCCATCGCCGGGAATATCATTGGAATGCTCCTTATTTTTATCGCTTTACGCCTAAAATTGATAAAATTAAAAGATGTAAAACCGGCATCAGACAAGCTTATAAAATACCTGGTTTTGTTCTTTATTCCTTATGGAGTAGGCCTTATGGTATATTACAACCTCATTCAGCCTTTCTGGCTGCCAATTGCAATTGCCGTGGTGGTCAGTTCAGTAATTACGCTGTATGTAACCGCCATCATCCTGGAAAAATTCGGAAGATGAAAGAGATTGTTCAACTTCCCGTATTCGGCGTTTTTATTACGCTTCTGGCCTTTATCATTGCCGTACAAATCAAAAATAAATGGAATTACATCCTATTTAATCCTGTTCTTTTAGCGATTACTTTTATTATTATTTTCCTTCTTGTTTTTGATATAGATTTTGATGCTTATAACAAAGGAGGAAAATTTCTAAGCTTTTTTCTTGGTCCTGCCGTGGTAGCGCTTGGGGTATTTTTCTATGAAAAATACGCAGAAGTGAAACAAAACCTAAAGCCTTTTTTAATTGCCGTTACTGCGGGAGGCGTAAGTGGAGTCCTGAGTGTGGTTTTAATATTGATATTATTCAGGGTGCCCGATTTTATCGTACAATCCTTAGCGGCAAAATCGGTTACCGCACCCATTGCTATTGAAATATCCAGAATTGCCGGTGGGGTTCCCGAAATTACCGCGAGTATTGTTATCGCGGTTGGTATTTTTGGGAATGCCTTTGGTCCTTTGATCCTGAAGCTTCTGGGCATAAAGAATAAAATTGCCATTGGTGCAGCTTTGGGTACAGCGGCCCACGCCATTGGAACCGCCCGGGCTTTTGAAGAAGGGAAATTACCCGGTGTTTACAGCGGTCTGGCCATGTGCCTCAACGGAATTATTACCGCGCTTTTAGCTCCCTATATCCTCGATTTGTTTTTATCATTTTAGGAAATCCTTATTTTTTTTCATTGTTGTGTGGCAAGTATTTTTCTGAAAGCTGGAAGCGAACCTAAATGAAGGATTTATTAATTTTCAATGTTACCTAGTATTTTATTTCCCGCTAATATCGCTGATTTTCGCCACAGAGATTAATCTTTCATTTTTTAGCCACGAATACACGAATATTTTTTTTCTCAATACTCAATACTCAGATCTCAATGAACTTCCCTGATTGGTGTTGACTGTTTTTTAAACATTAATTTTCAATAGTACTTTGTGTTTTATCTCCCGCTGATTTCGTTGATTTTCGCAGAGATTAAACTTCTGTTTTTTTTTGCCACGAATACAAGAATGTTTTTTTTTGACTCAATACTCAATACTCAATACTCACATCTCACATCTCAAATCTTATTTCTATATGTCTATATCCTTCAGCATATTGAATAACAGATTGCTAAGTTTTGCTTATTTTTGATTTTTAGATCCAAGCATCAAATATCTTACATGAAAAAAATAGTACTCCTGATTCTTTTTTCTGTTCTTGCCGGATGCAATAATTTTGAGACCAGGAAAATCACTTCGGAAGAGGTATTGGAACTGGAAAGCAAAACCCTGAATTGGAAAGAGGTAGATGAATATCCCGCTTTTGAGAATTGCAAGAATATCACCGAACTCAACAAGGCGCGTGATTGTTTTGAAACCAGCGTAGCTAATTCGGTATATGCATATCTTGCCCGGCAGGAACCCATAGTAACCGAAGTTATTGATGATACAATCTACCTTCATCTTGAGATTTCCAGAACCGGAAAACCCGAAATTGCTTCTATAGAGGTGGATACCCTGGTCACCAACCAAATTCCTGAATTGAAAGTATGGCTTCAGCAAAGCATCGATTCCCTTCCAAAGATCTATCCCGCCAGCAAACGCGGAATTCCCGTTAACAGTGTTTTTACAATGCCTATTGTTATTAAAGCAGAGTGAAACGAATTCCGAATTCAAAGTTCAAAATTTCAAATTACGAATTCTCGACGCTCGCAAATTAACTGCTTTTTGTCATTCTGATCGAGCTTTTGGGCGCGGAAGTATCCCTTTAGGTGATGAAGTGATCTTGTGATGAAGTGATTTGATGAAAAAGTATTTTCTGTATCCCTCTTTTTGTCATTATAATCGAGTTTGTTGAAGGAAGAATCCCTGCAAAGATATGACGTCCAATCAATACGCAGGATTCTTCACTTCATTCAGAATGACACTCGGATATATATTTTAAAAAAAGAATTTTGAATTTTACACCTTGAATTTTGAACAGTTTTTGTCTTGTTTCTTGACTCCTGACTCCTGATTCTTTCTAGCTTCGAAACTTTCTCCCTTTCCATTCAAACTTTTTAAATAAGGACATGACTGCAACCGAAGTTGAGAAAACAGGATATACCAAACTGCTCCAAAAATAATTCCGGAGGATATCTTTTCGGTCAAAAAACTCTGCCGAATAAAACAACAAAGCAAAATCCATATTGAATTTAAAGAAGAAAGCAAGCAATACCGGTTGGTATGGAATGAATTCAAAGAATGTTAGGATACTTCCAAGAATTAGGGAAAAATTCATCATCAACACAGCAAATCCTGTAAGTTTCGCAAACAGGCTTTTATAAGCGGGCGTTTTTGCGGCCCATCGAATACGTTGGGAAATCAAGGCGGTAAGATCTTTTTGAGGTTTGGTAAGTACGACCGCCTCTTCGCATTTTAAAAAGGCGATTTTCAATTTTTTTTCAGTGAATTTTTGAAGCAAAAAAACATCATCCCCACTTGAAATTTCTCCATTTCCGCTAAAACCGTCCAGTTCAAAAAATGCCGATTTGCTATAGCAAAGATTTGCGCCATTACACATAAATGCTTTTTTTAGCCCAAAAGCCCCGGCACCTGCAATTTGTAAACTCAGGAAATCCATCTCCTGAAAAGCAAGGAAATATTTAAATCTCCTTTTTTCTTTTTTAAGTTCCTGCTTATTTAAATCTTTTCTGGTTGCGTTTAAGCGGGTTTTCAATGTTGTAACAGGGCCCGCTATTAATTTCGCGCCTGTTTCCAGGATCTTTTCATTAAACGCGTGCAGCCAGAAGCAAGGAAGTTTGCAGTCTGCATCTGTGGTGAGGATATATGGATAAATGGCCATTTTAATCCCGGTTAAAATCGCATCTTTTTTTGGAGAACCTGAAATCCGGTGGTTTTCAAGAAGGGATATTTGCAGTTCAGGATGTTGGGTTTTAAAGTCGGAACAAATCTTTACGGAGCCATCTTCAGAAGAATCATTTACCAAAAGAATTTCAAACAATGAAAGCGGATACTTTAATTTCAGAATTGAATTCAATAAAACCGTTAGATTTTCAGCTTCATTTCTGTATGGAATTATTATGGAAAAACTTATTTCAGGAGAAGTATCCTTCAGAACAAATTCGGGTATTTTCCGCCAGCCAATGAGCAATGCCAGCATAAGCGTTAAATATAATCCGGTAATAAAAATTAGGAATAGCGTCATCTTATGCTTTTAAGCCTGACCTCAAATATAAGAATAGCTGCTTAGAATTGCGTAGCTTTGCGATGTGCAATCCTGTTTTAGTGTTTGCCTTCAGCCTGTTTAAAAACAAGAATATAGCTCATTTGAAAACCGAAAGAATTATCCTGGGAATAGATCCCGGAACCACAATTATGGGTTTCGGAATCATAAAAGTGGAAAATAAAAAAATGCAGTTTTTACAGCTAAATGAGTTGTTGTTAAGCAAATACAGCGATCCTTATATCAAGCTGAAACTTATTTTTGAACG
>ERZ1284728.47-NODE-47-length-14570-cov-24.568722_pt1 | contig 14570 bp, 17 predicted proteins | sample MGYA00454601_ERZ1284728 | MGnify/ENA primary metagenome ERZ1284728 (study PRJEB36292, sample SAMEA5787382) | metagenome | biome: Arctic soil; feature: perennial spring outflow channel; material: sediment | place: Canada | collected 2017-07-08 | depth 0.05 m ...
AAATTACCAGGTTGAAAATTTGAGGTACCCCCGTCTTGATTTAAATCCTGACGGGGTTTATTTTTAAACACAGAATTTTTTATAGATACCATCCTGTCCGGGTGAGATTTCATCGGTATTCCAGGATATTTCTTCCTTTGACAAATCACGTAAGTTTGCCGCGAAGGAATGATAAATTCAATAATTTTTAAGATTGTTTATTTTCAGAAGAAAGTGTAAAAGTAGGTAGCGAGATTTTATATTTTACAACCACCAGCCGTATACTTATAACGATAAGCGAAGTGACAATATAGATTACATCTGTATTGGCCCCTAAATCGTGCAGGATAACAAATGCCAGCGCCCCGAGAATAGAAGCTGTTGCATAAATTTCCTTCCTAAAGATAACCGGAATCTCGTTACACAAAATATCACGTATAACTCCTCCAAAAGTTCCCGTCATAGCTCCAATTGCTATAGAAACTATTGGGCTAAGGCCATTTTGAACTCCTGTTTCCACCCCGGTTATCGTGAAAATCCCGAGTCCGATGGTATCAAACAGAAAAAGTGAGGTTTTAAGATAATTGATCTTATTTCTAAAGATGATTGCAAGAATTGTTACCAGACCTATCAGGTATAGGTAAATGGTATTTTCCATCCACATAATAGGAGTGTTTCCCAGCAGTACATCCCTAAGCGTTCCTCCACCAATAGCGGTTACAAAAGCTATAATAAAGATTCCGAAAAGGTCCAGTTTACGGTGCATTGCGGCTAAAGCTCCTGAAATGGCAAAAGCCATAGTCCCCAGCAAATCGAGTATATTAAAGAGAGATATTTCCATTTTCAAGGCAAAGGTACTTTTAAAAGGCATATTTTAAAGCAAACCTTTGAGTTTTTAGAAAATATGGCATAAATTGAACTTTGAATTAATCTTAACCAAAAGTCAAAACTAACCAGGAATTACTGTAAGGTTAAGGCTAAAGTTCCTACTTTTACAGTATTAAATTTATATTGAAATGACCGATAAAACAGAAAGAATAAAATGTTTGATAATAGGTTCTGGCCCTGCAGGTTATACTGCGGCAATATATGCAGCCCGTGCAGACATGCATCCTGTGATATACACCGGAATGGAGCCCGGAGGACAATTAACAACTACTACGGAAGTTGACAATTTCCCCGGTTACCCAGATGGAATAGATGGGCCTGCAATGATGATTGACCTTCAAAGACAAGCTGAGCGTTTTGGAACAAAGGTTAGGATTGGAATGGTAACTGAAATTGAATTTAGCAAAGAACCCGGAGGGATCCATAAAGCCTGTGTAGATAATGCTACCTGGGTAGAAGCTGAAACAGTTATTATTTCTACAGGAGCAACAGCAAAATATTTAGGATTGCCAAGTGAACAGCGCTTGCGTGGTGGCGGGGTTTCTGCCTGTGCAGTTTGTGATGGTTTTTTCTATAAAAATCAGGAAGTTGCTATCGTTGGTGGAGGAGATACCGCTGCCGAGGAAGCTACATATCTTGCAAATATTTGTAAAAAAGTGACTATGCTGGTTAGAGGTGATGAAATGCGGGCTTCTAAAGCGATGCAGCACCGGGTAACCAGCACCAAAAATATAGATCTTCGTTATAATACTCAGGTTGATGAGGTTATAGGCGAGCAGGTTGTTGAAGGTTTACGAATGGTAAATACCAAATCAGGAGAAAAGGAAACAATTGAAATCACCGGTTTATTTATCGCTATTGGACATAAGCCAAATACCGAAATTTTTAAGGGTCAGCTGGATATGGATACTATGGGATATTTACTAACCGAAGGAAAGTCCACTAAAACCAATCTTCCGGGTGTTTTTGCTTCCGGAGATGTTCAGGATAAGGAATATCGGCAAGCCGTTACCGCTGCTGGTACAGGTTGTATGGCCGCTTTGGATGCAGAACGCTATTTGAGCACTGTTGAAAAGACAGAAGAAAAAGAGGTTACTACCAATTAAATAAGCTCATTCCAAAATATTTTAAAAGAAAAAAGTCCCGAAATTCGGGACTTTTTTGATTTTAGGATTTCCTAGTTATCGTTACCATCAATTTTAATCTTTTTCTTAACATCTCCATCATCATCGGTTTTTATTTTTATTTTCTTGTCGTCAGTTTTTATTTTTATTTTTTGCCCGTCTTCGCTTACTTTAACCTCAGCGCCTTCAGTTATATCATCGGCTTTGTTGGTTTCCCTAAAGGCTACAAGAGATATACTCATTGCAAATAATAATAAACTTACTTTAAAAAATCGTTTCATAATTTCGTGAATAAATTGGTTATCGGGGACAAATCTATTCTATAGGAAAACACTCAGTTATAGTTTTAACACTATACACGTTTTATCGTTAAAACTTATACAATTATCATAATCAGCAGGGGTATCACCAGAATTCTTTTCATAAGAAAATGATGGAGAATCAGAAGTAGATGGCATTAGATCATATCCTGTTAAAGTACTACAAATACTTACCAGCGTCGCGATTAGGAAATTGGTTAGAGCGGTCATTTTTTAATTATTTTGAATTTCTACTCCGTCCCGGGAGATCCGTATTTTATTTGTTTCATCCTTATTTATATTTATTCCTTTCCCATTGATTCGGATTTTCACGTTGTCTGTGGAATCTCCTCCTTCAAAATCTATGGTTCCATCAAATTCATCTTCATTATCCCAGGAATCCTCATCCCAGGTGTCGCTTTCGGTTTGAGGGCAGCTTTCACAGAAAACAGAATTTTCAGCGATTTTTAAATAATTTCCTTCCTGATCATAATTTAAAATGTTGCCATAATAATCGGAAGAACGGTGAAAGGAAGCTATATTTTCATCGGGATAAAGTGTAGAACCTTCAGGAAGATATACTACCACCCTAACCTCCTGATCTCTATAGTGATCATTGAGATTAGCGGTGAAATATGAATTGAGGAATAACTCATTCCCTAAAAAACTGGTAGCGTACCTAATATTCTCCGCTCGCTGTTTGGCATCTTTGTAATCACTGCCATCAGCCGTTTTTATGATCTCAATCCTTCCTGTAGAATCCTTGGTAGATTTAACAACCAACCGAACATCGGTTGAATACATGATCTTGTTATCTTCCTCATCAAATTTCAGTTTCAAATCTGTTTTATAGGCACCTGAAGAATAATCGGGATTATATTTCATCGCAAGAAAAAGAGTATCCTGAGGTGTAATTGGCAAGACTTCGGTTATTACTACTTCCCCTTCAAAAGCCCGCTGTGTAGCTTGTTTAACTCCTAAAACAGCAAGTCCTATTATTGAAAGCAACCAAAGACCTAACAGTACCAGTTTTGCAGGAGTTCCAATTGATTTTAATTTTCTTACCAGAATTTTCAATCCCAGGATAAACAGGAAGAAAAACGGTATCCCAACAGCAAAGAAAGTTAGTAAGGAAATTGCCCAAAGTGGAGCACCTATTCCTGCCATTTCAATATAATCTGTCCAGGGCGCATCGATAATCCCGAATGTTCCCACGGTGAAAAGAGCGATAAAGAGCCCAATAAGGGTAGCACCGGCTATAAGGATAATAAGAATCCCTATTAATTTCACAAAGATATTCAGTAATAACAGGATTCCTGATCCAAAACCTTTCGCTGCCGAAGAAGCTCCGGTCCTGGCCTGATTTCCGTATTTTTCATAATCTACACTTCGGACTTTTCCGCTAACATCATCAAAACCCTCCCTTATTTTTCTTTCAATATTGGAGATATTAACCGCTTCTCCGCGCATAGAAAGTTTATCGGCCGTGGTTTTAGCTTCCGGAACGAAGATCCAAAGCGCGATATAAATAAGGATAAAGGCCCCGCTTGAAGCAAGGGTAAGTATGATCCAAAGCAATCGTACCCAGATAGACTGAATTCCAAGATAGTGACCTAATCCTGAAGAAACTCCGCCCACGTAAGAATGATCGGTATCGCGGAACAGTTGCTTTCCGGTTACTTTGGAGCGTGTATACGAGGGTTCATCCTCAAAGATTTCCTCATCCAGCATATAGTCTTCCGGCTGTCCCATAATGGCTATCACTTCTTCTACTTCCCGGATGCTGATTACCTGGCGATCGGTTTTTGTTTTTTCACTGAATAATTCAGCAATTCGGGCTTCAATATCTGCTATTATTTCCTCCCGGCCCTGAGTATTGGTTAAAGAGCGTTTAATCGCTTCCAGATAATGTTGCAATTTGGTAAAAGCATCTTCATCAATATGAAAGAAAATGCCTGCAAGATTTATATTGACTGTCTTATTCATGATTCTTGTTTTTTTGTGTGGTTACTATAGCTACTGCGGTTTGCAACTCATCCCAGGTATGAGTAAGTTCTTTTAGAAAATCCTTTCCGGTATCTGTTAATCCGTAATATTTTCTTGGTGGCCCTCCGGTAGATTCTTCCCAGCGATAATTAAGCAAACCGGCATTTTTTAATCGGGTGAGCAGTGGATAAATGGTGCCTTCCACCACCAGTAATTTTGCATCTTTAAGCGTATCAAGGATTTCTGCTACATACGCATCATTATCTCTTAAGACAGAGAGGATGCAGTATTCCAGCACGCCTTTACGCATTTGCGCTTTGGTGTTTTCAATGTTCATAGCGTTTGGTTTTGAGTGTTGTTAAACTGTTCATTTTTTGATTGATGATCCCCAAACGGAGTTGGAGTGATGAAATTAATGGTTAAAGGATATTTGTATAAATTTCCTTCACTGGCCTTAACAGTTGCGGTGATGACGCAAACTATTTCCAGGATAAACAATGCCAGTAAAAGGATTCCTATAAAGCCTATAAAAAATAAAAGAGGCAGGGCTTTTCCCAGATCTCCAATACGAATGAAGTCTGGTGAAAAAATAAAAGGTTCCTGAAAAGTGAAATTCACTCCCAGAAAAATGATTCCCGCTATTCCAAGACAAACCAGTAAAATGAAATACAGAAAAATACTGATTTGAAAATTCAGCGCCTGTTTTCCATGTTCGTCCACAAATGGATCATTCTTTTTTGCAGTCCATAAAATTAGTGGAAGTATAAAATTCCCAAGCGGAATAATATATTTTGAAAACGCAGAAACATGGATGAGTGCTGCTATTGTTTTGTCTGGATTTGTGGATTGTGAGTTCATCATTTTAAATTTTATAATACAAATATATATCTTTAAGAAGGTATTATGCAAAGCAAAGTACTGTATATATTTAAATTTTATGAAAAGTTTAACATTTCGGTATGTTCTAAAATTTGAATACTTTTAGAAAAAATACGATCATACTTATGGATTTAACTCCGGGAAAACTCAATAAATTTTTAATGTTCAAATTGCCAAGTGCCTGGATTAGCGGGGTACGTGTGAAAGAAATCGTTGAAGAGCGCTGCGAGGTTGGTGTAAGACACAGATGGATCAATCAGAATCCGTTTAACTCCCTTTACTTTGCAGTTCAGGCTATGGCTGCCGAATTAAGTACAGGAGCTTTGGTAATGGGGCATATTCGCGAAAGCGGAGAAAAGATTTCCATGCTGGTAGCTCAAAACAAGGCGATTTTCACCAAAAAGGCAACCGGAAAAATACGTTTTGTATGCAGCGATGGTAATTTGATTAAAAATGCTATTGACGAAACAATTTCCACGGGAGAAGGGCAAACATTCTGGATGAAGTCTGTTGGAACTAATGAGGAAGGGATTGAAGTTTCAACTTTCGAATTTGAATGGACGATCAGGAAAAAATAATCACAAATTGACTTTATTATCTTCTTCTTAAAAACAAAAAACATGAATGCACATGAAATAGATTATCAAATTTACGGTGAGGAAATGCAATATGTAGAGCTGGAACTGGATCCAAAAGAAGCTGTTATTGCTGAAGCTGGTAATTTTATGATGATGGACAGCGGAATAAGAATGGATACTATTTTTGGTGATGGTTCCAGAGAAAATGAAGGTTTTTTAGGCAGTATACTGGGAGCAGGAAAACGATTGCTAACAGGAGAAAGCCTTTTTATGACCGTATTTTCAAATGAAGTCCTGGGGCCGAAAAAAGTGAGTTTTGCATCTCCATATCCGGGAAAGATTATTCCGATAGACCTTACAAAGTTTGAAGGAAAATTCATTTGCCAGAAGGATGCTTTTTTATGTGCAGCGAAAGGGGTTTCCATCGGGATTGAATTCAGCCGGAAACTAGGCCGTGGTTTTTTTGGTGGGGAGGGTTTTATAATGCAAAAAATTGAAGGAGATGGAATGGCTTTCGTTCATGCGGGAGGAACTATGGCCAGAAAAGAATTAAAATCGGGAGAAAAACTAAATGTTGATACCGGATGCATTATTGGTTTTACAAAAGATATCAATTATGATATTGAATTTGTGGGAGGTATTAAAAACACCATTTTTGGAGGAGAAGGATTGTTTTTTGCAACGCTTACCGGTCCCGGGACGGTTTATGTACAATCCTTACCTTTTAGCCGTTTAGCGAATAGGATCCATCAGGCAGCACCTCAGGGAGGTGGAAAGGACAAAGGAGAAGGTGGTCTTTTAGGCGGACTGGGCGATGTTATAGGGGGAGACAGAAGGTTTTAATCCCCACAATTTGTATTGAATTTGAACTTATTTAATTAATATAACATCTGAGGAATTCATAATAGCTTTTTAAAAAGGTATTGAATAGGAATTTTTTCACTATATTTATTAAGTCCTAAAACTTAAAGCCTATTGATTTACTTCTACTCTTTTAAACTAATCAATCAATCAATAACCTAAAAAATTTCAAATTATGGCGAGAGCGATGTTTGAATACACCAAAACTATTCTGCATAAAGTTAGTTTTGATGCGGTTCTTTTCTGTAAAGAAGTAAAAAAAGCAATTCAACGTTTGCTTCCTCATGAAATTGAGGAATTAAAAATCTGGATTGTTTCATTAACCAGACAGAACCCGGAATTAAATCAATGTCTAATATATTTAAATTAAAAAATAAGCGGCTTCAAAGCCGCTTATTTTTTTTTGGATTTATTTGGACTTAAAGGGCTTACAATTTTCACATTTTGAAATGCGATAGCACCTTTTACGACTCCTGAAATCGTACTTTTAAGCGCCTCAATGATGTGTATTTTAAGTTCGCTTTTATTGTAGATAAGGCTTACTTCCCTTGCAGGTACAGGATCCTGAAACATTTTTAAATTTTTACTTTCGTTCTCATTCAAATCCAGGGTATGTAAATAAGGAAGCAATGTCATTCCCAAACCTTCGTTGGCTAGTTTAACCAAAGTTTCAAAACTTCCACTTTCCAATTGAAAATGGTCATCATTTACTTTTTTTGGTGTTTTACATAAATTTAGAATTCCATCCTTGAAACAATGACCATCTTCAAGCAATAAAATATCATCGATATCAAGATCTTCTACTTTTAGCTTTTCAAGTTTTGAAAGTCGGTGACTTTTGGGGATATAGGCCACAAATGGCTCATAATATAAGACCTGTTCTTTGATGTTTTCCGTTTCCAGGGGAGTAGCTGCAATGGCGGCATCCAGATGCCCTTCCTTTAGCCGCTCAATAATAGTATCTGTATTGAGTTCTTCGATTTTAAGTTTGACCTTTGGATATTTTTTGATGAAGTTATTTAGGAACATAGGCAAAAGCGTTGGCATTACCGTAGGAATTACCCCAATTCTGAACGTACCGCCTATAAAACCTTTTTGCTGATCTACGATATCCTGAATTCTATCGCTTTCATTTACAATATTTCGAGCCTGATTAACAATTTTTCGCCCGGTTTCAGTAAGCTGAATAGGCTTTTTACTCCGGTCAAAAATACGAACTCCCAATTCATCTTCGAGCTTCTGAATTTGCATACTCAGGGTAGGTTGGGTTACAAAAACTTTTTGAGCTGCTTTGGTGAAATTTTGATGTTCAGCAACTGCTAATACATACTGTAATTGGGTAATTGTCATAAATCAAATTTAATATTCAAATACAAATGTATTGATTATTTCTATTTGATTGTTAAAAAATAAACGATTCATCTATAGTTTAGTTCAGAAATTTAATTTCCATCTTCACCGGCTCTCGGGAAACTTCAAATTTTGAGTCTTCCCAAACAGGAGGGCCATTAGGGTCTACGTTGTTATTGGATATTCCATAAGGTTCCCCTGGTTTCCCGCCAGGTTCAAAATCCATTTTATTATTTCCGTTCAGATCATGAAAACCGGATATTGCATAGGTTCCGGAAGGAACTCCTTCAAAGGTTATCGTTGCGCTTCCGTTTTCAATAACCCCTTTGGCGGTATATTTAGGAGCGGATTTCATAAAGATCATTTCAGTATAAATACCCATTAGCAAAAAACCTTCATCACTGGATAGATTATTTACATTCACGGTAACTGTGGAGGTGTTTTCAGATTGAGAAAAGGAGGTTGCAGAAACAAATAAGGTTAAAAGCAGAATCAAATTTTTCATGAGGATCAGGTTTTGAGGAAATCAAATCTAACACAGTGAAACTGGATTATATACAAAATATTCTTAATTGTGACTTATTTGAGAGTAAAGCGGCTTAAAATTATACCTACAATATCCCCCGGGCTTTTATCTCGAGATATTTATTAATGGTGTTTACCGTGAGTTCTTCCGGACGGGTTAAAACGGTTTGAATTCCGTGTTGTTGAAGTGTTTTAGCAATTAACCTTTTTTCGTAGTAGAAATCTTCTGCAATGATTTGATGGGCCAGTTCCGGTACATTGTCGGTTTTGTGAAGAATGGCTTTTTCCAACTCGGTATTTTCAAAGAGTACCACCACTACGATATGCTTTTTAGAAAGTGCTTTCAAATAGGGAAGTTGCCTGCTTAAAGCATTCATATGTTCAAAATTGGTGTACAGCATTAGCAAGCTGCGATGGGTAAGTTGTCTTTTAACCGTGGTATACAGCAAACCAAAATCTGAATCGCGAAATTCAGTTGTAATATTATAGAGATTATGAAGGATTAGATTGAGCTGGGTTTTTTTAGCGCTCGCAGGAATCAGGCTTCCTATCTTGTTTGAAAAAGAAAGCAGGCCTACTTTATCCTTTTTTTGCAAAGCAACATTGGAAAATGCAAGGCTGCTGTTTATAGAATAATCAAGTAAACTAAGGCGGTTAAAAGGCATTTTCATCAGTCTGCCGGTATCTATTACAGAATAAACAGGCTGGGCTTTTTCATCCTGATATTGATTTACCATCAATCCGGCCTGTTTAGCTGTTGCCTTCCAGTTGATACTTCTTATATCATCTCCCGGGACATATTCCTTGATCTGTTCAAAATCCTGTGTATGTCCTATCCTTCTTATTTTCTTTAAACCAGGTTGCTTTAATCTTTTATCGATGGCCAGGAAATCATATTTCCGCATCTGAATAATGGATGGATAGACTTTAACCATTTGGTCTTCGTCAAAAACGAGTCGTTTTTTCACCAATTTTAATTTGTTGGAAACAAAAAGATTCAGTTTTCCAAAATAGTATTCCCCGCGCTCCACAGGACGAACAAAATATTGAAACTCTGTATTGGAATTCGAACCAACTTCAGTTTTCTTCAGAAAATCGCGTTTTTGAAATTGAACAGGGAGTTCATCTATAATTTCAAGATAAACCTTAAACCTGTATTTATTCTGAATTTGAATAGTGACCGGGTTTTGATCTGAATTCGAGAATTTTTCAGAAAGTATGCGTTGTGCGCTTATGCCATTTTTGGAGAACAAGATCACGGTATCCAGAAGAATGGCAAAAAGCAATAAAACCAATAATATCCAGGTGATGGCATATAATTGAGGGATCCAGAAGGAAAACAGGAACAATCCCGCAATTCCGAAAATGGCCCAAAATACCCGTTGCTGAAAATAGATAGATTTTATGAAGTTCACTTATCTAGGGATTTCTATGGTGTTCGCAATAAGATCGATCACGTTTTCCGGAGTGATACCTTCCATTTCTTTTTCCGGTGAAAGTATCACCCGATGCGCAAGTACCGGAACCAGGACTTTTTTAATGTCTTCCGGAATCACAAAATCCCTTCCCTGGATTGCGGCCATAGCTTTAGAGGAATTCATCACTGCAATGGAAGCCCTTGGAGAAGCTCCCAGGTATAAATGCGGATGATTTCTGGTTTTGATTACCAGCTGCGCAATATAATTCAGCAATTTTTCTTCCACCAAAACACCCTGAATTTGTTTTTGAAGCTCGAGAAGTTTTTCAGGAGTCAGTACCGCGACGATTCCTTCTTCGGGTGCAGCACCTTTTCTTTCATGATGCGATTGCAGGATTTGTACTTCTTCCAATGGAGTAGGATAATCCACTTTTATTTTAAAAAGAAACCTGTCCAGCTGCGCCTCCGGCAGGGCATAGGTGCCTTCCTGTTCTATCGGGTTTTGAGTTGCCAGAACCATAAATGGTGGTGGCATCAGGTATTTATTTCCATCGATGGTAATTTGACGCTCTTCCATCACTTCAAATAATGCTGCCTGAGTTTTTGCCGGTGCCCGGTTGATCTCATCTATTAGCACGATATTGGAAAAAATTGGACCCGGTTTAAATTCAAAATCGGAAGTTTTTGAACTCAATACAGATGTTCCCAAAACATCACTGGGCATAAGATCTGGTGTAAACTGGATCCTGCTAAAATCGGTTTTCAGGGTTTTGGCAAAAAGTTTTGCGGTAATGGTTTTTGCCACTCCGGGAACGCCCTCAATCAATACATGCCCGTTTGCCAAAAGTGCAGCTATTAACAGTTCTATAAAATTTTCCTGTCCAATGATGACTTTCCCCAACTGAGATTTTAGATCTATTACCGCTTTTTTAAGGTCTTCCAATGGAATGCGGTTATCAAAATTAATTTCAGGATTTTCAGAAGTTTCGTTATTCATTATTTGAGTTTTTATAGGATTGGATCATCGTATTAAGATCCTGTAATTCCTGTTTTGTTATTTGAGTTTTATTGGACAGCTCCCTGAATTTTTCAAAAAGAGCCGCTGTTTCGGTTTGGGTATGTTCACTTTTTATGGCTAATTCCGAATAAAAATGATCAGATTCCGCGGAAGTATCTATTCTGTGCCTTGTTCGAATATAATCATAAAAATGTTTGATTTGTTTTTGAGCAAGTTCTTTATATTCTTTTTGTTCCAGGTAAATATTGGCGATGGTTTTGGAATATTCGTAGGTTTGATTTTTTAGGGGCTCTACCACCGGAATGGCGCGCTGTTTTCTTTTGCCTTCAAAAATTATAAATAAAATACAGCCTGCAATTGCAATATAGTAAGCCCACTTTAAAGCCTTGTTTCCAAGTAAAATATACAGGGGAGAGGAAGCGTAGGCTTTACCAGATTTGTAATAGGAATCCCAATAAACTTTTTGATCTCCCTTTAGGTAGGCCAAAACCCCTTCGGCATAGTGATAGTTATCGTTGGAAAGTAAAAAGTAATTTGCCAATGCCTGCGGATTGGAATGTAACAAAATTTCACCCTTCCCAAACTTGGACTTTACAAAGTTTATTTTCAGTTCATCAGAAGTATCACTGGTATATCTGGAAATACCTAAAGCCAATTGATTTAAAGTATCTATTTCATTGAAATAAAGGGATTCCAAATCATAGCTGAATTTATAATCGCTATCGTTTTTTAATTTGGGATGCACAAAATTAAGCCCGGGCCTGGAAACGAAATTTTCCAATCCGCTGTAGGTCGTCGCTTTCATGTTGAGCGTATCCAGTAAATTCTTACCAATATATCCGGCGGAAATGAAAACCGAATTTCCATGGGATACCCAGTTTAAGAGTTTTTTGAGTTCACTGTCATCAAAAGCCACAGTGTTATTCAGAAAGAAATAGGTTCCCTTTGGATCTTCATTCAAAAACTCATAAGGGGGAATTTTTACTTTTTCAATGGGTATATCCGTATTTTTCGTCCAGGAATCGAAAAGCACAAAACTTCCCAGAGCTATTTTATCGGTTGCGAGGTAGCTTGGAGTCCAATTTACCGGTTCCGGCTGCGTAGCTTCCAGATAGGTTAAGAAAAGCACCAAAAGGAGGAAAGCACCAAAGGCTAATTTCAAACTTCTACTCATTTTCAATGATTTTTAGTGAAGTTTGAAAATCCTGAAAATATCGCTGTGTTTTTTTGAAGTCATCTTCAGAAATTGGAAAACTACCGTACCAGATAAAATCGTAAATCCGCATGAGTTTTTTAAGCTCCGGCCTGAAATGTTCTTTTTTCAGTTCATTTAAATATTCAGTATCAGTTTTTTGAAATTCATATTGTATCAATTCATTAGCATTGAGTTGCCGCAGTAGTTGCAGGTAATAATAACGAACTGCGAGCCTGTAATCTCCATTGTGGATCGCCTGCTCGATGAGATCGGAAATATTTTCAGATTTGATGATTTTTTCCTCTTCGCTAAGAAATACCTCAGGATCTTCTTTAGCTGCCAAAAGATAATTTCCGGGATTTAACCGGATAAAAAGCCAAACCGCAAAAGCTACAATTGCCATGAGCAATAGATACGGCAGTAATTTCAGGAAAAAAGCCAGGATAGTGTTTGCTTCATAATCCCCAAATAACCAGTCTAAAATTTGATGATACCTCATGGTAACCCATTCTTTAAAACGGGTCCACCAGTTGTCTTTTGCTGCAGCATTCAGATAATCAAAAGCTTTATCGGTTTTATATTCATTAATTTGCTGCTCCTCAAATTTTAAAGGTTCTATGCTGCTATTGGTATCATAGCTGATCTTTTTCGGACTTTGGGAAATAGTATCCTGTGTCCAGCCAAAGGATGAACAAAAGAATAGTAGTAGGAATAAGACCGAAGAAAATTGCATACGATTATTTTCCCAGGTTGTCGATTTGTTCAAAGGTACCGGTAAGATTTTTTTCCTCGTTTAAATGGAAATAAATAAAAGCAATTACAATAACGCTGATGGAGTAAAGTATATATTGAATAAGAGATGCTAAAACCTGAAGCACAATTAAAACCCAATCTGAATACATAGCCATTTCTGCTGCAGATCCTTCCTGCACCATGGTCATCATTTTTACTAAAGTGTAAATAATTAGCGGAATTTGAAAGACCAGACCAATAATATAAACCAGCAATCCTGTTACAATAAGTGTTATAAACGTCATCCACCAATTATCTTTTATGAGGATAAAAGCATACGAAATAGTATCGGTTAAATTGGTTTGTTTAAATACCATGATAGCTCCCACAAGGCTAAGTGGTACAAAAAGATAAATTCCCGGGATCACAAACAGGACAAATCCTGCAAACATTATGATGGCAGAAACAAGAAAGAGAATGAGCAGCCTTCCAAAGTCGTTTTTTACTCCAGTAGTGATCTCGGCTTCCACTGTTTCTCCGTCATGCTTTATATAGGATTTTATATAATGATAAATGGTAGCGTACAGGTAGGAGTAATAAATCAATAAGGTTAAAGCAAGTACGGAGAAACCAATGATAAAGTCACCGGAGGAGAAGTCCATTGATTGCAAAATACTTGAGGGAACCGAATAGGTGTAATAGGACAAGGCCGCAACCAGTAAAATAAAAGAGGGTCCTACCAGGCTTACCAAATAATTAAAAAGAGGTTTATAATTTTCCCTGATAAATTTAAAAGTAGCATTGATGATTTCTCCCAGCTCCCTTTTTTGTTTAAACTGAATGTAATTGTTTTGCATTTAAATTTTCTTTTTTGTTCAAATAAATTGGATAATATACATAATAGAACAGAATGCTAAGTAATGATACACTAATGATCAAAATTGCCAACCAATCCGGCATCCAGGTTAACCTGGTTACAAATCCCTCCAGAAACCCTGCTACAATAAAAAACGGAATAGTGCTAATCACGATCTTCAACCCGTTTTTCACTCCCTGAACAAAGGAAGTAAGCCTGGTAAATGTTTGCGGGAACAATATGCTTTTACCCACTACCAGTCCGGCACATCCCGCGATAATAATTACGGAAATCTCGATGGTTCCATGAATCCAGATTGTTCTGGCAGATTCCCACAGCATTCCGTTTTGGTAAAAGAAATACTGAAAAGAGCCTAACATGATCGCATTCTGCATCAAAACAAAAGCGGTTCCTATTCCTGCTAAAATCCCCAACGTAAAGGCCATTAAAGCCACCCGAATATTATTGATAGTGATACCAAGGAACATATCCAATTCTCCCATTTGCTTATAAACCGCCATTGGATCATTCTTTTCGATATTTTCCAGCGTCATATTCACATAGGCATCTCCTAATATTGCCCGGACAAAGGAAGCATCACTGGAGGCCGAAAAAGCGCCAACAGTAACAAAAACAGCAAATATTATAAAGCTTAACAGTAATTGCCTCTGAAATTGATAAAACATTCGGGGGAAATCTTCAGCATAAAATTTCCACAGAAAGTTTCCGGATTCCTTTTTAGTGGTATAAATTTTTTGGTGCGCCTGTGCAGCAAGATCATTTAAATAAATAGCGGTATTACTTTCCGGATAGTATGTTTGAGCAAAGCTAAGATCATCTGTAACTTCAAGATAGAGTTCAGAAATTTTTTTAGGAGGAATGG
>ERZ1284728.48-NODE-48-length-14408-cov-28.287814_pt1 | contig 14408 bp, 9 predicted proteins | sample MGYA00454601_ERZ1284728 | MGnify/ENA primary metagenome ERZ1284728 (study PRJEB36292, sample SAMEA5787382) | metagenome | biome: Arctic soil; feature: perennial spring outflow channel; material: sediment | place: Canada | collected 2017-07-08 | depth 0.05 m ...
ATCAGAACATGAACATTCGGCTTCTTCACGATAAAGAGGAAGTATTGCAACGGGAGCAATTACTTTCAAAAAGATATCCCGGCGAGGTAAGCGGGTTAGATGTTTTTGTATTAAGGGCCAAACAAGGAAAGATTGATTCCAGGGAGTGGACCTATATACGTAAAAACGGTACCCGGTTTCCTGTACAACTTGCGGTCACTTCCATAAAGAATGAGGAAGGGGAAATTACAGGCTACTTAGGCGTAGCATTGGATATTTCAAATTTAAAAAAGATTGAAACCGAACTTCGTGAAAGCAGGCAACGTTGGCAGTTTGCACTGGAAGGATCGGGAGATGGGGTTTGGGATTGGGACATTCCGGAAGGAAAACAATATATGTCTGAACAGGCAAAAAATATGTTGGGATTTGATGCTGCGGAGGCTTTAACAGATGTAAAAAAATGGGATAAAAGGATCCATCCTGAGGAAAGAGAAAAATCGGAAAAGGCGGTGAAGGATTATTTTGAGGGAAATGCGTCAGGTTACAATATTGAAAAACGAGTTAAATGCAAAAACGGTAATTATAAATGGATCCTGGACAGAGGTAAAATTATTAAATGGGATACCTCGGGAAGGCCATTGAGAATGATCGGAACACAATCTGATATCACTCTAAGAAAAGAAATGGAAAATTCCCTGGTTAATGCAAAGCTTAAAGCGGAAGCTGCCAATAAATCCAAATCGGAATTCCTGGCAAATATGAGTCACGAAATCAGAACGCCCTTAAATGGTGTTATTGGTTTTACAGATCTTTTGATGAAAACAGACCTCACCAAAAGTCAGATGAAATATATGCAAACAGTCTATTATTCGGCCAATACTTTATTGGACCTGATAAATGATATCCTGGATTTTTCTAAAATCGAAGCTGGAAAACTGGAGCTTAGCAATGATAAAACAGACCTTATAGAACTTTGTGGGCAAACAATAGATATTATTAAACACCAGGCACATAAAAAGGACCTGGAAGTCCTGTTAAATATTTCTTCAGAGATTAACCGATTTATCTATGCAGATGCCATCCGAATCCGGCAAATTATCACCAACCTTTTAGGAAATGCCGTAAAATTTACCGAAAAAGGGGAAGTGGAATTAAAAATTGAAGCTACTCCCTGTGAAAATAGTCTGGATGAAATGCTGTATACTTTTTCCATTCGCGATACAGGAATTGGAATTGCGCCCAACAATCTTCAGAAGGTATTTAACGCTTTTGATCAGGAGGATTCATCAACAACCCGAAAATATGGGGGAACAGGGTTAGGGCTTACCATAAGCAATAAACTGCTTGGATTAATGGATAGCAAATTGGAGGTGAAAAGTGAGTTAGGTTTAGGTAGTGAATTTTCGTTTGCGATCAGGTTTAAATCTGAGAAAGGTGCGAATTATATAGAAGAAATTACTAAAGAGATCACCAGGGTCCTTGTTGTTGATGACAATAAAAATAACCGGATCATTCTCAAGGAAATGTTGGCCATTGGAAATATTCAGTCGGAATTGGTTTCCAACGGGATCGAGGCTCTACAATCCCTGGAAGGCACTAACAGATTCGATTTGGCAATTGTTGATTACAATATGCCATATATGAACGGAATCGATTTAATTGGCCATATTCGAAATAAACTTAACTATACCCGGGTAGATTTACCAATAATATTATTGCATAGTTCTGCCGATGACGAGAAAATTTATCAGGCTTGTAAAGATTTACATGTTCAGTTTAATATTACAAAACCCATACAAATCGATCATCTTTTTAAAATGCTGAAAAACATGAAGTTTTCAGTTAATGAGAAAGTTCAGGAAAAGACATCTAAGGATTTTATTAAATCGCCAACGGTATTTACTATTTTGGTGGCGGAGGACAATCCCGTAAATAAATTTTTGGCCAAAACAATTATCAGGAAAGCATTGCCCAATGCGAACATATTGGAAGCGGAAAATGGATTTGAGGCCGTAGAAATGTATAAAAATGCTCCCATAGATCTTATTTTAATGGATATTCAAATGCCAGTTATGAGCGGATTTGAAGCAACCCAAAAAATAAGATCCTTAGAGCGCAAGGACAGTCATGTTCCCATTGTTGCCCTTACCGCGAGAACCTTAAAAGGAGAGCAGGAGCGATGTACAGAGTTTGGGATGGATGATTATATTACCAAGCCGGTGATTTTTAACACAATACGGGATCTTATCCAAACGTATTTGATCGCGTCACAACCTAATGAACGAATTTACTTACAAAAAAATGAACCAGAGAAGGAGGATTTAGTTTAAAACCATAAAAAAACGAGCCTATAAATAAAAGATGAATTCTTAAACTCCTTATTTTGTTGACTTTATAATATGTTAATTGCATTTTAAAAACCTCTATTCAATAAAAAAAGGAGTACTTTTAACCTTAATTATTTCTTAAAGAAATCATAAAATATGAAATAGCCGTAATTGAAAAAAATAAAAGTTTATATATTATAAATCTGAATCAGGTAATTTAGCCCCAAATCGCCCCCTTTCATGAAAAACCCAAATGCTTCCCTACAAGCAGGGCCTACTATTTTATTGGTAGAAAGCAATATAACAGAAAAGGAAAATTTCGCTCACATAGCATTGCAGCAAGGCTGGCAGTTGGTGATATGTAACTCCGGCATCGATGCCATCCATTGGTTTAATAAAACCAACAAGGCAGATATTCTCGTAATTGAGGAAAATTCCACTCCTTTAAACGGATATCAAACCGCCGATTATATTAAAACAGAATTGGGATTAATGCTGCCGGTATTAATCACAGTTGGAACTGTTCCAACTCCACAGGAACTTCGCGTAATCACTTATGCGGAAGGGGTTATAAAAAAGCCTTTTATAAAATCTACCTCCGTTCTTCAAATTAACGAAATTCTGAAAAGGCTCCCTGAAAAATCTCCTGCCCAAACCGATTGTTATTCATTAAATTATTTAAGGGATATTTTCGACGGTCATGAGGAATCTGTCTTTGAATCCTTGAAATTGTTCAGTACTTCGGTTAATACAGAGCTCGAGCAGTTAAATATTGAACTTCAGGATAAGGATTTTAACAGAATCCGGGAGATAGCCCACAGTATAAAACCTTCGTTTGAAATGTTGGAAAATGAAACGGGAAGGAGCATTTGTCACCTACTGAATTCTGAAGCTGAAGAAACCAAAATGCCGGGACTTATACATGACCTGCAACTGGAATTTGCATCAATAAAAAAACAACTAACACGGGATTTCCCCGACTTGAAGATAGGAGGATGAAAAGGATTTTAGTTATTGAAGATAACCCTATGGTGATCAAGTCTTTGGAATTTAAACTTACCAAGGACGGTCATGAAGTGCTAATTGCGAAGGATGGAAGGGAAGCCATGAAATTTTTAAAGGAAGCCAATTTCGATTTGATCTTAACCGATTTAATGCTGCCTTTTGTCACGGGAAAAGAATTGATAAGTTACATTAAGAAAAATTCACCCAAAACCCCCATTATCGTATTGTCAACCTCTACCCAGGAAAATATAATAATGGACGCGTTTAATATGGGTGTAGACGATTTTATAACAAAACCTTTCAGTCCAAACGAACTCTCGCTTAGGGTAAAACGGTTTTTAAATAAAGCTTAAGACCGGATTTATTAGAAAGGTTATGTTTTAGAACATTGTGGGTTATTTTTCAGACCTCATTTAAGAATTGCCGTTTTCAATTTGTTCCTTTTTTAACCGCAAAGCACGCCAGGAAAAAAAGCAAAGTACGCCAAGAAAAAAATTATGATTGAAATGTTCCAACTGGATAATTATTGAATTGGAATTTAGAAACGTTCTACTTGCCGGAAGTGCCGAATGGAAGTGCAAGACTTTGCTGAATCTTTGCGCCCTTAGCGGTTAAAGTAAGCATACGCGATCATTTTATTGAAAATGCGGATATTTTATAATCATCATTTATGACACCAAACCTACTTATAATATTTGACGGTTTTTTCAACTTCAGGGATTGGGCATGGATCTTGAAAATCAATGTTCTTTTGATTTTGCTCTTTTTATTTCTCACACTATGCCTTGTGACTTTTATAATAGGAGTTCGTCTTTTTAAAAATTTCAGAAATTCAAAGAAGAAAAAGCAGGAAAATTTGCTTATAGATTTTTTAAATTCTTATCTGTTTGATGAGGATTTTGAAAAGCAAAAGGAGATTGAAATTTTTAAAAAAAATCATTTAAACACAGCACTTGAGATAAAAGTCACTATAAAAGAGATCCTGCAATTTCATAAAAACCTGAAAGGAGAATCTGCCACAGCGCTGGAGAGACTTTTTTTAATATTTCACCTGGATCATTTTATTCTCAAGGACCTGGATAAAAATAGTTGGTATAATACGGCTAGAGCTATCTATGCCCTTTCAGAATTAACAATAGAAGTTCCTGTAAATAAGATTGAACCTTATTTAAACGACCAAAGGGATGAGGTGAGGCAGCAATCCCAACTTTATTTCTTAAAAATCGCAAAATCCAATCCTTTACAATTTCTGGACAAAACAAAACGCCCGTTAACCACCTGGCAACAAATTTATATTGAAAATGCATTGAAGAATTTTTATGAGGGACCAACCCCGGATTTTGCTCAATGGTTAAATCACGAATTAATAAGTGTGGTAGAATTTGTAATACGGTTGATCTCAAGGTATAATCAATTTGAAAATATACCTAAACTAATTCCATTTCTCGATCACGGAAATGAAAGCGTTAAAATTGAAACCATACGGTCTTTGAGAAAATTGGGATATGAGGAATTGCTCGGTTTAATAATCCCCGATTTTGAAAAGGAAAATTTACTGATAAAAAAGGAAATTTTAAAAAGCATAGAACAGCTTGGCGATAATAATGATCTTCAAAAAATTCGACCATTGATAGCTGCCGATGATTGGGAACTGAAAATAAAATACCTTAATATAGAGCGGTTTTTTTTGCCGGAGGAAACAAAACGAATAAACTTAGAATTCATGCTTGAAAAGGAATTAGAAATTTAAATGGGTTCTGCCTTACATCAAATAACAGAAATAGCCAGCTGGCTGTTTTTAATTTACGGCTCAATTATTTGTACCGGGTATCTTTTTTCTGCGGTTTTTTCCTTGATTGAAATTAGGGATTACAAACGAAGAAATAATTTTGTGGATGAGACAGCTATGTTGCAATCCTTGAATTTACCCGCTATTTCCATCCTGGCACCTGCCTTTAATGAAGGATTGAATATTGTAGAAAATGTTCGCTCCCTTCTCACCATTAATTATCCTTCATTTGAAATTGTTATAATCAATGATGGAAGCAAGGATGATTCGCTTAAGAAGCTCATTGAGGAATATGAATTGGAAAAAAGGGATGTTTTGCATCATAGTTTCATTCCAACAAAAACTATCAGGGGAATTTACAAATCCAGGAACAAAGCCTTTAAAAACCTTACGGTTGTCGACAAGGAAAACGGGGGCAAAGCCGATGCTTTAAACACGGGGATTAATATTTGTAAAAACAGTATTATTTGCTGTATAGATGTTGATTGTATTCTTGAGAATGATGCGATGTTAAAGCTCATAAAACCGTTTTTGAACAATGAAAAGAAGGTAATTGCCTCCGGTGGGGTTATAAGGGTGGCCAACTCCTGCGTGATTGAAGATGGGCGAATTATAGAAGTGAAATTACCCAAAAAATTTATAGCCAGGGTTCAGGTTTTGGAATATTTCCGGGCATTTTTAATGGGACGCATGGCTTGGTCCAGGGTGGATGGATTGTTGCTAATTTCGGGAGCTTTTGGAATGTTCGATAAACCCACGGTTATACAAGCCGGTGGTTATAATACAAATACGGTTGGGGAGGATATGGAATTGCTGGTTCGCATGCGCAGAATGATGCGCGAAAAAAATGTGCCTTATACCGTTGGATTTGTCCCGGATCCTTTGTGCTGGACAGAAGTGCCCCAAAGCTGGAAGGTACTTCAAAGCCAGCGCAACAGGTGGACACGAGGAACAGCCGAAACCCTGTGGATCCATAAAAAAATGCTTTTCAATCCAAAGTATAAGATCCTGGGAATGCTAAGCACGCCTTTCTGGTTTTTCTTTGAATGGCTGGCACCTCTCATCGAATTTTTGGGGATCTTATTCTTTTTATTTTTACTGTTGTTTAACCAGATCAACTGGATCATCTTTTTAACCTTTTTTCTGGCGGTCTATAGTTTTGCCTTTTTATTTTCAGTAACTGCCTTGTTTTTTGAAGAGTATTCTTTTCAGCAATACACCAAGCCCAAATATATTTTCAGGCTTATAGGAACAGCCTTGCTTGAACCTTTATTATATCATCCCGTTATTATGTGGTCTGCGGTTATGGGTAATTTTGACCTGATACGGGGAAAGAAAAAATGGGGAGTGATGACCAGGGCGGGTTTGACAAATCCGGTTAAAAAAAATAAGGATTAAGAAGATTGATGGAGTACGTGGGTTAGCTCCGGAAAATAAGCAGCTTGTAGAAAAATTTGGAAAGAAAAATATAATCGTTGACCTCGCGCCTGCTTTAGTAAAGAAAGAACCAACTTTCACCTCCCTGCAGACTTAAATCCGCAAATTGGGATCTTGTGACATATGTCCTTTGTAACTCTATCTTTTTTGTTGAAATTTGAAAAAAAGATTATGAATAAAACAGCATTGGTAGTTGGCGTCACCGGAATAACCGGAAGTAGTATTGCGAAGTCCTTAATTGATAAGGGTTGGAGAACGTATGGGTTGTCAAGAAACCCTAATTTAGATTTGAAAGGTTTAATTCCAATATCCGCAGATTTATTGGAAAAGGAAAGTCTGAAATCGACTTTGAAAACGATAAGACCTACCCATGTATTAATTTCTACGTGGATGCGCAGGGACACAGAAGCCGAAAACATAAAGGTGAATGGCGCGATGATTAAGAACCTTTTAGAAGCCCTTTCTCCGCAAAAATCCATTGAGCATGTGGCTTTGGTAACCGGTTTAAAGCATTATTTAGGCCCATTTGATGATTATGCAAAGGGAGAGTCACCACAAACACCTTTTAGAGAAGATCATCCGCGACTGGACAGTCCTAATTTTTACTATGCTCAGGAGGATGAAGTATATGCAGCTGCTGAGAAGGATGGATTCACTTGGAGCATTCATCGCCCTCATACAATTATTGGCAAAGCAGTGGGGAACCAAATGAATATGGGGACCACACTGGCCGTATATGCAAGTATTTGCAAGGAAAAGAACCAGCCGTTTACCTGGCCGGGATCTAAGGCACAGTGGGAAGGACTTACCGATATGACGGATGCGAATGTACTCGCTGAGCATTTAATTTGGGCCTCTACCACAGAGGATGCTAAAAATGAAGCTTTTAATATCACAAATGGGGATATTTTCAGATGGAAATGGATGTGGAAACAGATTGCCGATTATTTTGAGCTTGAAATAGTGGGTTATACAGGAGAAATCCAACCTTTAGAAAAGCAATTGGAGCATGAAGAAGAGGTATGGAATGCTATAGTTTCAAAATACAATTTGATAGAAAGTAACCTGTCACGATTGGCTTCACCCTGGCATACCGATTTAGACCTAAGCAGACCGATAGAAATCATGACAGATATGTCCAAAAGCAGGAAACTCGGTTTTAAAATTTATAAACCTACCATTGAATCTTTTATTGAACTTTTTGATGAACTCCGTACAGATAAATTGATTCCCTAGTGCTGTCAAATAGTTATTGGGGGGATTGAAAACACCCTGCAAAGAGAGCAACAATTCACCTCCGATGCTTCACACGAATTGCGAACTCCGCTTGCCACCTTAAGAGGCACGCTGGAGGTGTTGATAAGGAAACCCAGAACTCAGGAAGAATATGAGGATAAAATAAAGGTATCTTTAACCGAAGTGGATAAAATGACCATTATACCGGAACAACTTTTGTTTTTGGCGCGGTTTGATGCACAAAAACCTATAGCTCAAAATGAAAAAAAATCTCTTGCTCAAATAGTTGCTGACATTATCGACTCCCATTCAAAAGCCATCAATTTCAAAAACCTACAGGTTATTTTCAACAGTCAGGGGATCAATAATGATTTGGCACCTTATTACTATTCTCATTTAATTTTAGATAACATCGTTCTCAACGCGATAATATATTCAGGAAAAAACTCCCAAATAACAATCTCTTTAAACAGGAATGAAAGAGGTCTTGAGTGTGAAATTAAAGACGAAGGGATAGGTATTAAAAGGAAGATCTGGAAAAATTATTTATTCCTTTTTTCCGTTCAGATGCCTTTAACCACAAAGATATTATTGGTAATGGCCTTGGACTTTCCATAGCCAAAAAAGCGGCACTCGCAATCAATGCAACAATTTCTGTTGAAAGTGAATTAAACAAAGGCACTGGCTTTCTGATTACATTTTAAGACAACAAGCTTTGGAAATACGTACATCACCGTGGTACCAAAAACGCTGTGAATTTTTAATGGCAAATCCAGAAATTTTCATCAAATAAGATTCTCTTAACCATCATAAATACTGAGTTGAACAGTTGGTTATTTCAAAGGCTTCGGAATTTTTTCAGGAGCCATTTATTTTTTAATAAAAAGTTGCGTTAAGTGACATAAGCCCTGCAATTACTGAATACTTATTCCTATATTTAATAGGGCAAAGTAGATTTGACCAGGAATGACCTAGATTTTAAGCCAATCTTAAGAAAACCTTTATAAGTCTCTTAGACTGCCTGTTTACATTTGAAGTAGAGAAATAAACCGCATTTAGATGTTAGAAAAGATTATCCAATACAGCATTCACCACAAACTTATTGTATTGCTTTTTACCCTTGGCGTTGTTGGTTTTGGAACATATTCTATGTTCAATATTCCCATTGGTGCTGTTCCGGATGTGACCAACAACCAGGTTCAGGTAATCACCACATCCCGAAACCTGGCCACCCAGGATGTGGAAAAATTCCTGACCTATCCTGTAGAACTGGAAATGGCAAATTTGCCCGGAGTTGTGGAAATTAGATCGGTTTCCAAATTCGGACTATCAGTGGTTACTATTGTTTTTGAAGACAACATGGGAACTTACCTCCCCCGCCAATTGATCGCAGAAAAACTAAAAACTGCCGAAGAAAAAATCCCTGCAGCCTTTGGTGTGCCTTTTATGGGGCCCATCTCAACCGGGTTGGGTGAAATTTACCAATACACCTTAGAAGTTGAAGATAAGTACAAGGATCAATATTCGATAATGGAATTACGCACCATTCAGGATTGGGTGGTAAAACGGCAACTGTCCGGAATTCCGGGCGTGGTAGAGGTTAATACCTGGGGCGGTCACCTAAAACAATACGAAGTAGCGGTTAATCCGGAACGCTTGAGATCGCTAAATCTCTCCATAAGCGAAGTGTTTACGGCTATAGAAAAGAACAACAGCGTTGCCGGAGGTGGTTATATTGAAAAAACAAATGAAACCTTTTTTATTCGAGGGGAAGGTTTGGTTACTTCTCTGGAAGATATCGAAAACATTCTAGTGGAGAGCAGGGATGGTACACCAATATTAGTTAAAAATGTCGCTTCTGTTGGCTTTGGAAAGGCAAATCGTTTTGGGGCGATTACTGGAAATGGAGAAGGCGAAAAAGTATTGGGCCAGATCATGATGCTCAAAGATGCCAATTCAAAAGCCGTTATTGAAGCGGTAAAAAAGCGTGTATCTAAAATAGAAAGCTCCCTTCCCAAAGGAATTTATATCAACGGTTTTCTGGAAAGAAGCGAACTTATTGGTAAAACTACATTTACAATTGCCGAAAACCTGATCTTAGGATGCTTGATTGTTATTTTTGTTGTGGTCTTGCTTTTGGGGAATCTCCGCTCAGGTCTAGTGGTGGCCTCTGTGATCCCCCTTTCATTATTGTTTGCGCTCTCCCTCATGTATATTTTTAAAGTGGATGCCAACTTAATGAGTTTAGGGGCAATCGACTTCGGAATCATTATTGACGGAGCCGTAATTATTGTAGAATTTATAGCTTTTAAAATTACCAGTAAAAGATCCCAGATCCTGGAGTTGCCAAAAGAAGAAAGACAAAATTTAATCAATAAAATAACATTTCAGGGTTCTACAAAAATGATGCGCTCGGCTGTTTTTGGACAGTTGATCATTATTATAGTTTTTATTCCCATTCTCTCGCTGGTGAATGTAGAAGGAAAAATGTTTCGTCCAATGGCCCTGGTGTTTTGTTTTGCGCTTATTGGCGCAATGCTTATGTGTTTTACCTACGTTCCCGTAGTTGCTTCCATGTTTTTAAAACCTACCGATCCCGGCAAGAAAACCATTTCTTCCCGGCTCATCCATTTTCTTGAAGAAAAGTATTCTCCAACCATTATTTGGGCACTGCGACGAAAGAATTTGGTATTGGGAATGGCAATAGCACTTTTGATAGGCGTAGGAATTCTTTTCTCTACAATGGGCGGGGAATTCGTTCCAACCCTGGATGAAGGTGATTTTGTAATTCAACCGGTTTTAAAAACAGGAACTACGCTTTCCAAAACCATAGAAACCACCACACGAATAGAAAAAATACTCAAAACCTTTCCCGAGGTAGATCAGGTGGTAAGCCGGATAGGTGCCGCCGAGGTTCCTACCGATCCTATGTCTATGGAAGAAAGCGATGTTATAATAAAACTGAAACCAAGAAGGGAATGGGTTTCCGCGCATAGCAAAGATGAATTGGCCGAAAAATTTAAAACTGCACTTTCTGAAATTCCCGGCATTGAATATGAATTCACCCAACCCATTGAAATGCGCTTCAATGAATTGATTACCGGGGTTCGCGCAGATCTGGCTATTAAAATATTTGGGGAAGATTTAGACATTCTCTACAAAAAAGGCCAGGAAGTTCAAAAAGCCATTCAGGAGGTTGAAGGGGCTGTTGATATAATAGTGGAAAAGATCACCGGTTTGCCACAAATGTCGGTGCAGTTTGACCGTCAAAAAATCGCCAAATACGGTCTTAATGTAGAAGATCTAAACAATTTAATTACAACTGGTTTTGCAGGAAAATCTGCAGGGATCGTCTTTGAAGGTGAAAAGCAATTTGATTTGATCGTTCGTTTTGACGAGAACCACCGAAAGGATATAGACAACATAGAAACCGCTTCGGTACTATTGCCAAATGGAAACAAGCTGCCTTTAAGTGAATTTGCATCCATCAGCTATAGCAAGGGGCCTGCAAAAATTTCCCGCGATGATACCAAGCGGAGAATAGTGGTTGGGGTAAATGTGCGAAACCGCGATTTAGAATCGGTAGTAAAAGATGTGCAAACCATTATCGAACGGGATATTGAACTTCCCACTGGTTACAGCATCACTTATGGCGGTCAGTTTCAAAACCTGCGCAGTGCAAAGGAGCGGCTCGCAATTGCGGTTCCTATTGCGTTAATTCTCATTTTTATACTCCTGTATTTCGCCTTCAACTCGATAAAAGAAGCGCTTATAATTTACAGCGCCATTCCAATGGCTGCCGTTGGTGGTGTGCTGCTGTTAGATATTCGGGGAATGCCCTTTAGTATTTCTGCCGGGGTTGGCTTTATCGCTCTTTTTGGAATCGCTGTATTGAATGGGATTGTACTTATAGATCATTTTAAGGAGCTCAAAGTTCAGGGAATTCAAGATATAAACAAGAGGATCATTATGGGAACACGAGACAGACTTCGCCCGGTTTTACTTACTGCAGCCGCGGCCGCTTTGGGATTTTTACCAATGGCTATTTCTACCTCTGCCGGGGCTGAAGTGCAGCGCCCGCTGGCCACGGTTGTTGTGGGAGGCTTAATTTCGGCAACCGCTCTAACTTTGATCGTACTGCCGGTGCTTTATGCGATGTTTGACAGGAAAGGACATCATCCCAAACTCAAGCCGGGGAAGGCTACCTTTCTTCTGATTTTTCTGATTGGAATTCCCTTTCTGGGAAATTCCCAGGAAAAACCCTTAACAATTGAACAGGCGATACAAATTTCTTTAGAAAATAATAAAGGTTTGAGAGCATCGGCTGCAAGAGTTCAGCAAAATGAACAATTGATAGGTACAGCTTTTAATATTGACAAAACTCAGGTTTATTATCAATATGATGAAATGAACCGTGCAGAAAACAATCAACCCCTTAAAATATGGGGGCTAAGTCAAGCCCTTCAATTCCCCACAATTTATGGAGCGCAACGAAAAGTTCAGAAAGGAAAAGCAGCGCTCTCCCAACAACAATTCGCTTTGGATAGTAGATTTATCACCAAGGAAGTTTCCCAGGCCTATTACAGGGTTTTATTCTGGCAAAACACAGTGAAAAACTATGCGTACCTGGATAGTTTATATTCCAAGTTTGCTTACGCCTCAAATCGCAGATACGAGGTGGGTGAAACCAATTATTTGGAAAAACTTACCGCGGAATCCAAACAAAAGGAAATAGAGATCCTACTGAAGCAAGGAATGGAAAACATGAATAAATCGTATTTAAAATTAAAACGATGGATGCAAACAGATTCGGCTTATGTGATCCCAAACCAGGAATTACCGAAATTGCAACTGCAAAATCCCGATTTAGAAAACCATCCGGGAATAAGCTATTATCAGGATTTGGAAAATCTATCGGAAGCTTCTTTATCCCTGGAAAGGCAAAAATTGTTACCGGATATTCAGGTTTCAATATTTCAGGGAACCAATAATTTTGAAAACGCAAAAATATATCAGGGATTTCAGGTAGGAATGGCTTTTCCGCTTTGGTTTGGAAACCAAAAGGCAAAAATAAATGCAGCCAAAACTGAAACTCAAATTGTTCAGGACGAATTTGAAAATTACAAATCCGCTTTAAAAATTCACTATCAAAGCTTGCTGTTGGACCTTTCAAAATTTGAAGAAGGGATTTCCTATTATGAAACCCAGGGAAAAATTCTCGCTCAAGAATTGTTTTCCAACGCAGAAAAGGCTTTCCAAAACGGAGAGATCAATTTTTTACAATATGTGCAGTTACTGGAAAATGCAAAAAACATTGAAGGGAACTATCTGGAAAATCTCCTCCAGTATAATAATACCGTATTGGAAGCCAATTATCTCATCAATTAGCCTTGGAAAGGACTATAAAAAATGAAACAAATGAAACAAAATGAACATAAAAAGCGAATTCCAATGAAAGTGTATGGACTTTTCACCTTTGTAATCCTTACATTATTTTCATGTAATTCCGGTAAGGATTCCAACGAACCTATTCAGCTTGAGGATAAAGCAAATTCCGGGGAAGTAACGATCACTACCTCACAGTTTTCTTCCTCCCAAATGGAATTGGGCCGATTTTCCCAGCGGGTGTTTCACCAATCGGTTAAAACCAATGGGATGTTTGACGTGCCGCCGGAAAATAAAGCTTCTGTAAGCGCCTATTTTGGTGGTTACGTAAAAGAATTAAATCTCCTGCCAGGGCAGGAAGTAAAAAAGGGTCAGGTTTTATTAACCCTCGAAAATCCGGATTATGTGCAATTGCAGGAAGATTTTCTGGTAGTAAAAGCACAATTAGGTTATTTGAAAAGTGATTTTGAACGCCAACAAGAACTGGTAAAAGACAATGTAACCTCACAGAAAAATTTTCTCAAGGCAGAAAGTGAATACAGGGTAACATCAGCCAGCTACGAATCCTTGAAAAAGAAATTGGGACTTATGAATATCAATCCAAATAACATTACCGAAAACTCTATTCGATCTACAATTTCAATAACAGCTCCAATAAGCGGATATATCACTTCAGTAAATGCAGAAAAGGGGATGTTTTTAAATCCTGCCGATGTTGCAGCAACAATTACAAACCCCGAACATTTACATATTGAACTGAATATTTTTGAAACAGATTTCCCCCAAGTTGAAATTGGACAAGAAATTCAGTTCAGGTTACAAAAAGAAGGAAGTAAATATTACCGGGCTAAAGTTTACCTCATCAGTAAATCTATCGATGCCCAAAAAAGAACAGCGAATGTTCACGGGCATTTAACGAAGGAAGATGAAATAAAGCTCTTTGCCCCGGGAATGTACGTGGAGGCTGAAATTTTCACTACTACAGATTCTTTACCCGCTTTGCCTCAGGAAGCAATTGTGAATTTAGAAGACAAGCAATACGTCTTGATCAAAACCGGGGAAGATCCAGATGGAATAAAATTCGACAGAAAAGAAATTCAGGTTGGAAAGACCGCAAACGGATTTACTGAAATAAAGAATGCAGAGGATTTTAATGAAAATTCGGAATTTTTGGTAAAGGGAGCCTTCAATTTAATTAATGAATAATAGGTTTTGTTGACTTTAATGCGACTACATATTTACTAATTATA
>ERZ1284728.49-NODE-49-length-14394-cov-9.581421_pt1 | contig 14394 bp, 10 predicted proteins | sample MGYA00454601_ERZ1284728 | MGnify/ENA primary metagenome ERZ1284728 (study PRJEB36292, sample SAMEA5787382) | metagenome | biome: Arctic soil; feature: perennial spring outflow channel; material: sediment | place: Canada | collected 2017-07-08 | depth 0.05 m ...
TGTTCAGGTTAGTGAGGATGGAACTCTTATTAATATAGGTTATACCAATGCTGACGAGTGGGCCAATTATACTGTAAATGTTGCAGAAGCCGGAAGTTATGACTTTGATTTCCAGGTGGCTTCGGGAGGTGATATGGGAGGTTCTTCTATTAAATTACAACTAGTAAACCCTGAAACAGGGGCGGTGGCCGATTTAGGGGAAACCGGAGATTTTGCTAACACTGGCGGATGGGGAACCTATACCTCTGCTCCCATAACCGGGGTTAATTTAGCCCAGGGAATCAATACCCTGAGAGTGTACTTCACTGGTGGTGCTACAAACCTTGATAAAATCAATGTAGCGGTTGCTTCCACAGGGGGTGGTGGTGGACCAATTGGTCCTCTAAAAATTGCTTTCTCTTCGAACAATTTGGCTAGTGATGCCGGTTTTATATCACTACTTGAAGATGCCGGTCATACCGTTGAAGCTGAACAAAGTAAATATGAAAACCTTGATGCTGCGGGCGCAGCAACTCTAAATGGTTTTGATTTAGTAATTATCTCAAGAAACAACAATAGTGGTGCTTATGGGACAGATGCAGGTGTAAGAGCTGCCTGGATGTCTGTTACTACTCCAGTTTTGGTTATGAGTGCTTTCATTGCTAGAAGTTCAAGATTGCAATTATTAGATAACAATAGCACAGTTAATGAGTCCAATGGACTTTCACTTGACGCTACACAAGAGGGTCATCCCGTCTTTACAGGTATAACTTTAACTGGAGGAAGTACCGGAGAGATCAGTACTGGTGCTCTGCATACTCTAACTATCTCAAATTCCGGTAATGGGGTATTACTTGCTACCGCCACGGGTGAAGTTGCCCTTGCTGAATGGACTGCCAACACTCCATTTTATGCAGGTTCAGCTACTCCCTCCAGTAAATGGATGTTTTTGACGTCTGCTCCTGGTTACAAATTAAACGATGTAGGAGATCAATTACTTTTAAATGTAGTGGAGTATATTGTTTCCGGCGCTGTTGGGGGTGGAGAGAGTAGTGGGCCTGTAGCCGGTTTAGGTTTTTACACTGAACGTGCAACTACGGCATCTAATCCTGCAGAAATTAGATCACCTAATACAATCCCAGCATCAAACAGTGGTAATTTCAACCTCTCAGAGGTATCAGATGCTGCCGAAGGAAGCAATGCTATCTATGCTAATTATGAAGCTACAGGCACAGGTAACGAAGTTACCTGGGGAGCAATGGTTTCGATGTTCCCTACAACATCGCCTTTAGATGTAAGCGATTACAGTTATTATAATATCAGCCTGAAAGCACCGGCAGAAAATCAGAAAGACTTAAGACTTCGTTTGAGAACTGCTACTTCAAATTACTGGGTTATTATTAAAACAGATGGCAAATATGGCTTTGCCCGTGATGGCCAATGGCATAATCTGAAAATTCCTTTTTCTGACATTTTATTAGATGGAACAGGTGCCTCTCTTGATGGAACCAGTGCTGAAATTACTGAAGTAATTTTTAGGTCTGATACAGATGCTGCCAATTTGGGCGAAAATTTTGATTGGTATATTGATGATATTTATTTTACTAATTAGATTTTATATTTGGTTTTTATAGTTTTAAACTTTGATGACAATTAAGATACTTTCATTTAAGATAAATTCTATTTGTCCAAATAAATTTTGTTAAGTAGCCGAAAAGGCTGTAGGAAAAGGAAATTACCTATTGGGGAGCCCTTTTAGTTGGGGGCGTGCTTCCCTCGATCTGTATTTCTGACAGGAATTCACTTTCTCTCTTATGGCCTTTTTTTACATATTAAGAATAACTAAATTTTTTTTTAGTATGCATGTTTTAATAAGCGAAAAAAGATTAATGACAAATAGTTTATTTAGTGTTGAAGATAAAGTTGTACTTATTACCGGCGGAGCCGGGGTTTTGGGAGGTTCTATTGCACAACATCTTCTTTCGGAAGGTGCAAAAATTGTAATTCTTGACCTGCATCAGGAAAAAGTAGATCAACGGATAACGGAATTGAAAGAGACTGGTGCCAATGTTACCGGTTTTGCCTGCAATGTTCTGGACCAAAAGAACCTGGAACTGGTAAGAGAAAAGATCCTTAAAGAATATGGAAAAATAGATGCATTGATAAATGCTGCCGGCGGCAACATGGAGGGTGCTACTATTGGTGAAGACCAAACTATCTTTGATCTTAAAATAGATGATTTCAGAAAAGTATCTGAACTCAATCTAGACGGTACTGTACTCCCTTCTATTGTTTTTGGAGAAGCTATCACCAACCAGGGTAAAGGCAATATTGTCAATATTTCTTCAATGACAGCAACCAGGGCAATAACCAGAGTGGTTGGATATTCTGCTTCCAAAGCTGCAATAGATATTTTCACCAAATGGCTCGCAACAGAATTTGCATTAAAGTTTAGTGACAAGGTCAGAGTGAATGCCATAGCGCCCGGATTTTTCATTGGAAAACAGAACCGCAGTTTGCTGTTAAAGGAGAATGGCGATTATACCTCCCGTGCAGAAACAATTATTCGAAATACTCCCATGAAACGATTTGGGGAAGCTCAAGAATTAAATGGCACAATACAATGGCTGCTTAGTGATGCTTCAAGTTTTGTCACCGGAACCGTGATACCAATTGATGGCGGATTCAGCGCTTTTAGCGGAGTTTAAATTAAATTATATTTATGTTACAAACCTGGAGATGGTATGGCCCTAAGGATACCGTTACATTAGGGGATATAAAACAAACCGGAGCTTCCGGAATCGTAACTGCGTTACATCATATTCCAAATGGAAAGGTGTGGCCGGTGGAAGAGATTTCCAAAAGAAAAGCGGAAATCGAAGCAAAAGGTTTAGTATGGTCTGTAGTTGAAAGTATTCCTGTACATGAAAATATTAAGACCCGTTTGGGTAATTATCAGGAATATATAGATGCCTATAAGCAGAGCATTAGAAACCTGGCCCAATGCGGGATCAATATTGTTTGTTACAATTTTATGCCGGTACTTGACTGGACCAGGACTCAACTTGATTTTGAGCTTGAGGACGGAAGCCGTGCCCTTAGGTTTGAAGTATTAGCTTTTGCCGCGTTTGAATTATTTATTCTGAAAAGACCAGGCGCTGAAAAAAAATACACGGAACAGCAATTAAAGGATACTGAGGAATATTTTCAAAAAATGGATCCTTCTGCCGTTAAAAAATTAACCAGGACAATAATTGCCGGCCTTCCCGGAGCCGAAGAAGGCTATACTCTAAAGGAATTTCAGCAGGTTTTAGATACATACAAAAATATTGGCCAAAACGAACTGAGGAGTAATCTGGTAGAATTTTTACAGGAAATTATTCCCGTAGCTGAAGAATGCAAGGTCTTAATGTGTATTCATCCGGATGATCCTCCATTTTCTATTTTAGGGTTACCCAGAGTTGTAAGTACAGAAGAGGATTATGCCTTTTTATTTGATTCAGTTCCTTCTCTTTCCAACGGAATTACTTTCTGTACAGGTTCTCTGGGAGTAATTAAAGAGAATGACCTTTCCGGAATTTTTAAAAAATTCTCTTCCAGAGTGCACTTTCTTCACCTTAGAAGCACTCTTCGCGATGTTCAGGGTAATTTTTATGAGGCCGATCATTTAGAGGGAGATGTTGATATGTTTGAGATCGTAAAACTGGTGGTAATTGAAGAAAGGCGAAGAAAGGCGGAAGGACGAAAAGATGATGTTATACCTATGAGGCCTGATCATGGGCATTTGATGCTCGACGATCTAAACAAGAAAACAAACCCCGGATATTCCTGTATTGGAAGACTTAAAGGCCTTGCTGAACTACGGGGACTGGAATTAGGAATTTTAAAATCTCTATAATGGAATTTAAAAGTGATAAAGGATTTATAACTGAAGATTTCCTATTGGAAACAACTGCAGCAAAAAGGCTTTATCATGAGTATGCTAAACACATGCCCATTATTGATTACCACAACCATTTATCTCCTGAAAAAATAGCAGCAAATCTTCCTGTTAATAATATAGCAGATGCATGGTTGGCAGGAGATCATTATAAGTGGCGTGCTATGAGAGCCAACGGAGTTGAAGAAAAGTTTATTTCCGGAAATGCTTCCAATGAGGAAAAATTTAAAAAATGGGCCGAGACGGTTCCTTACACAGTAAAAAATCCCTTGTTTCACTGGACTCATTTGGAGCTGAAAAGCTATTTCAAAATTGATAAAATACTTCAGCCATCAACGGCTTCTGAAATTTATGTTTCAGCAAATGAAATTCTAAGCAAAACTACTCCGGAAGATCTTTTTCAGGCCATGAAGGTGGAAGTGGTTTGCACTACAGATGATCCTTTAGATTCTCTTGAGCACCATCAAAAGATCTCAGAAAGAGCTTTTAAAACAAAGGTATTACCAACCTTTCGACCTGATAAGCTATACTTTATTGAAGACCAGAACTTCCTTAATTATATAGCAAGACTTTCAGAAACAGTTAATGGAGAAATAAAAGATTTAAAAAGTCTTCTGGAGAGTATAGAAAAGCGGGTAACGTTTTTCCATAAAAACGGGTGCCGGATTTCAGATTTTGGTTTGGGCAATTTAGATGTTGAAGACTTTACTGATAATGAAGTAGATTATATTCTGAAAAAAAGACTTCAGAAAAAGGAATTACTTCCTATTGAAATTCAAAAATACAGGTCCTGCCTTCTCCTCGCACTGGCAAAAATGTACCATAAGTATGATTGGGTGCAACAGTATCATTTAGGAGCAATAAGAGATACAAACCAAAGACTAAAAAATTTAATAGGAGCAGATGCGGGTTGTGATTCTATAGGAGAAAATGTTGCTGCTACAGCGATGGTTAAATTTTTTGGAACTCTCGACCTGGAAGAAAAATTAGCAAAGACTATTACCTATAACCTGAACCCTTCTCAAAATGAAGTATTTGCCACTATGATGGGCAATTACGCAGGTGATGTTCCCGGAAAAATGCAATGGGGTAGTGCCTGGTGGTTCCTTGATCAACAGGACGGGATGGAAAAACAAATTACCACCCTTTCAAATTTAGGACTGCTGAGCAGGTTCATAGGAATGTTGACAGATAGCAGAAGTTTTCTTTCTTTTCCACGTCACGAATATTTCAGAAGAATTTTGTGCAATGTGATTGGGAATGACATGGAACATGGTTCAGTTCCCAACGACCCTGAGTTTTTTGGAAAACTGGTACAGAATATTTGCTATTACAACGCTAAAAACTATTTCAGTTTTGAAAATTAAGAGAAACATAGAGAAATGCATTTGAGAAAACTGCTTTATTCCATATTGTCAATTATGCTCATTTCTGGGTGTAATATCAATAGCGACAGTAAAACAATAAAGCTTGGCCATGGTTTAGATACCAGTCACCCTGTGCATAAATCAATGGTTTATTTTGGAGAACAGCTGGAAATAAAAAGTGGCGGCAAAATGAAGCTGGAGATGTATCCCAATCAACAATTAGGAACTGAAAGGCAATTATTGGAGCTCCTTCAAATAGGAAGTTTAGATATGACCAAGGTATCCATAGGTGTTCTTGAAAGTTTTTCTCCCGATATGAAGGTTTTTGGAACTCCTTTCTTGTTTAGAGATAAAGCTCATTCTTTTCAAATTCTGGATGGAGAAATAGGAGATGAATTACTTGCAGGGACAGAAAAATATTGGCTGAAGGGACTCGGATATTATGATGCCGGAAGCAGAAGCTTTTACATGAAAGAAAAACCTATACAAACTCCCAAAGATCTGGAGGGTTTAAAAGTTCGGGTAATGGAAAGTGAAACAGCTATTAATATGGTTAAACAATTAGGAGGTGCACCAACTCCTATAGCCTGGGGTGAATTATATACTGCACTTCAACAGGGAGTTGTAGATGGGGCCGAAAATAATCTTACCAGTTTTTACCTTTCCAGGCATTATGAAATTTGCAAATATTACTCTTTTGATGAGCATACCGTGATTCCCGATGTTCTATTGATGAGTACTCATTTTTGGAATGACCTTAATGAAGAAGAACAAAAGTGGGTGCAGGAAGCAGCAGATGAATCAATAATCTTTCAAAGAAAATTATGGGAGGAATCTGAAAAGAACGCAATGGCAGAATTGGAAAAAGCGGGGGTGATTTTTAATTCTCCCGATAAATCTCTTTTTGCCGATAAAATATCGTCTCAGGGTAATGGTGGGGACAATGGAAAAAGCATAGATCTCCTCATTGAAAGAATTAAACGTACCCAATAAACTATAAATGAGAAAAAAAGTAGATAAAGTATTGGAATACGCGCTGGTGATCATAATGTCTGTAATGGTTGTTAATGTATTATGGCAGGTATTTTCAAGATATGTACTTGGAGCTCCCGGTTCCTTCACAGATGAGCTTGCCCGTTATTTAATGATTTGGATAGGTTTACTTGGAGCTGCATACGCTTCAGGAAAAAAAATACACGTGGCTATAGATATCATTCCGCAAAAATTAAATTCAGTAAATCAGCGCAGGATCAATAAGAGTATCAACATCACTGTAGCATTATTTGCATTTGTATGTTTTGTAATAGGAGGTTTAAGATTGGTTTACATTACTTACATCCTTGACCAGTTTTCTCCTGCGCTCAATGTGCCATTGGCAGGAGTTTATATGATACTTCCAATTACCGGTTTGCTGATAATTTATTATAAACTGGAGGAAAATTTCAGAAGTATCCATGGTTGAATCTGCATCTATAATAGTTCTGATCTTTAGTTTCCTTGTCTTATTGGCAAAAGGAGTTCCTGTCGCATGGTGCATTGCCATCTCATCTCTTTTGAGTATGTTAATTAGTATTCCATTATTACCAGCAGTTACTACCATTGCCCATAGAATGGCCACAGGCCTGGATAGTTTTACTTTGCTCGCCATACCGTTCTTTATTCTCTCCGGTCAATTAATGGATAAAGGAGGAATAGCCCATAGATTAATAGCTTTTGCCAAAGCCCTTGTTGGCGCACTTCCAGGAGGATTAGCTTTAATCAATATAATTTCGGCAATGTTGATGGGAGCAATCGCAGGTTCTGCAATGGCATCAGCCTCTGCAATGGGAAGTATTCTTGGGCCGGAAATGAAAAGGGAAGGGTATTCTACAGAATTTAGTGCTGCAGTTAATGTCACTTCCGCAACAACAGGATTAATAATCCCTCCCAGTAATATTTTAATTGTTTATTCCCTCGCCAGTGGCGGGGTCTCAGTTGCTGCCTTATTTTTAGCAGGGTATATTCCAGGAATTCTTACGGGGCTTTTATTAATGGTTGTGGCAATGATATGGGCAAAAAAGAAAAATTACAAAACCGGTAAAAGATCTTCAGCAAAGCAGATCTTCAAAACTTTTATAGAAGGTTTTCCGAGTTTAATGCTTTTAGTAGTTGTTATAGGAGGAATTGTTGCGGGTGTTTTCACAGCCACCGAAGCCTCTGCAATTGCTGTTCTTTACACACTGATCCTTGGATTTATTTACAGGGAAATCAGCATCAAAAATCTTCCGGAAATAATTTTGAGCGCGAGCGCCACAACGGCTATTGTTATGTTGTTAATCGCCGCTTCAATGGGAATGTCCTGGATCATGTCTTATGAAAATATACCGCAGGACATCACCACTTTCCTTTTAGAAATTAGCAATAATCCTTTTGTGATACTGCTAATTATTAATCTTATCCTGCTCATTGTTGGGACTTTTATGGATATGACTCCTGCCGTTCTCATTTTTACTCCCATTTTTCTACCTGTGGTTACTGCATTGGGTATGGATCCTGTACATTTCGGGATCATAATGATCCTTAACCTTTGTATTGGTCTTTGTACACCCCCCGTGGGATCGGTTCTTTTTGTTGGAGTTGGTGTTGCAGGAACAACCATTCAAAAAGTGATAAAGCCTTTGGTTCCTTTGTTGGCGGCTATGATATTGGCTTTATTTTTAATTACTTATATTCCACAAATAAGTTTATGGTTGCCTAACCTTTTTGATATTTAAGCAAAAATTGCAGATGAGTAAAGTAGTTTCTTTTGGAGAACTTTTAATGCGTCTTTCTACGGAAAGTAATGAGCGATTTTCACAGGCACGAACATTCAATTGTAATTATGGAGGTGCTGAATTTAATGTTGCTGCTGGCCTCTCCGGTTACGGAATTAATTCTGAATATGTGACCCGACTGCCTGAAAATGAGCTGGGAGAAAATGCTTTATTTGAATTGAGAAAACTAAAGGTGCAGAATTCAAATATTCTTCGTGGGGGAGAACGGCTGGGGATTTATTTTTTGGAGACAGGTTCAGGATTAAGAGGAAGCAAGGTTATTTATGACCGTGCCTACAGCTCTTTTTCGGAAATTCCAAAAGGAATTTTGGACTGGAAAGAAATTTTAAAAGATGCTAATTGGTTTCATTGGAGTGGGATCACTCCAGCCATTTCACAAGATGCAGCTGATGTTTTAAAAGAAGCTTTAGTTGTGGCTAAGGAAATGAATTTAACCATTTCGGTTGATCTAAATTACCGGTCTAAGCTATGGAATTACGGGAAACATCCTTCCGAAGTAATGCCCGAATTGCTGCAGTATTGCAGTGTGATGCTGGGAGATTTAGACACTGCTTGTTTTATGCTGGGAAAAGAAAAATTGGATCCGGATTATACTAAACCTGAAACTTTATCAAGTCATTACGGTCAACTCTTCAAGTATTGCCCAGGCTTAGAGTTTGCCGCTACCACCTTACGATATTCTATAAACGCATCTCATCAAAAAATTGGAGGCGTCTTATATGATGGCAGTACAGTTTTTTTAAGTAATTTAATAGAAGTTTCCCCGGTTGTAGATAGAATTGGAAGCGGAGATGCTTTTATGGCTGGATTAATATACAGTCTTCTCAAAGAAGAAAAGCAAATGCAGGATAAGCTGGATTTTGCTGTATCAGCATGTTGTTTAAAACATAGCATAAAAGGAGATTATAATTTGGCTACTGTAGCTGAAATTGAAGATCTGGCTTCCGGAAACAGCTCCGCAAAAGTTAGTAGATAACTCATAAATATAAATTTATCGATTCGATATGGCTTTACTTTCAAGATTTCACGTAGCTGCATTAATGGAATTTCAGGGAATTATCCCACTATTTTATCATTCTGATCCTGAAATTTGTAAGAAGGTGCTAAAGGCCTGTTATGAAGGTGGTTCCCGGATATTGGAATTCACAGCAAGGGGAGATTTTGCCCACGAGACATTTTCAGAACTTAATAAATATGCGCTTCAAAATCTTCCTGAAATGTGCCTTGGAGTAGGCTCTGTGACAGATGCCGCAGCCGCCTCTCTTTACATGCAAATGGGTGCCAATTTCATAGTTACTCCTTCCTTTAGAGAAGACATTGCTATAGTCTGCAATCGCAGAAAGATCCTATGGTTGCCGGGCTGTGGTTCCTTACAGGAAATCAACAGAGCAGAAGAATTGGGTTGTGAAATTGTAAAGTTGTTTCCCGGGGATATCTACGGGCCAAGATTTATTAAAGCTATAAAAGGCCCTCAGCCATGGACCTCTGTTATGCCAACGGGAGGAGTTGAGCCTACAAAAGAAAGCCTGGAAGAATGGCTTTCAGCAGGAGCATATTGTTTAGGACTGGGATCAAAACTCATTTCAAAGCAAATAGTGAATGAAGAAAATTATGAAAAATTAAGTGAGAAAGTTGCCGAGGCCTTAAATTTTGTAAAAGAAATCAAAGACGATTTTAGGGTACATTAACAAATCTATAATTAAAAATTGCCAAAAAAATATTAAAGTATTTCTTATCATTTCCCTATCTTTAGAGTTGTACAATATTTGAGGATAACAAATATATGAAACCCCTACCAAGGTCTTTTCTTTTAATTTTCTTCCTTAGCTTCTGTGCAAGTGCACAGGATAATGCGATTAATTTCCAGCATTTTAACGATAACAACAGTTTTATACAAAGTCCCATCTCTTCTTTAATTCAAAGCAAGAAAGGATTCATATGGTTGGGAACGATGAATGGTTTGATGAGATTTGACGGGTATGAATTTATTAAGTATTCCCGAAGTAAAAATGTAGAAGGAAGTATTAGCAATAATCATATTAATACTGTTTTTGAAGACAGCAGGGAAAACTTATGGATAGGGACTGAGAATGGAGTAAACTTTTTCAACAGGAATACAAATTCCTTTGTCCCAATTGATATACGTGTTATTAAAGGAGGCAGGAATTACATTTCCTCTTTCATTGAAGATCCGTCCTCCAATATTTGGGTAGGAACTTTTGGTGGATTAAAATTACTGGATCAGGAAAACCAACTTCTCCTTGATCTTCCTGAAACCGCAAATACCGAAAGTTTAAATAATAGCAGAATACTATCTCTTTTTTTAGATAGCGATAACAAACTGTGGGTAGGAACTGCAGGTGGTTTGAAAATATTTAACCCCATTACCAAAAAGCTTGAAGTTCTTCCAAAAGTTATTCAATCAAATTCCTCCTTGTTGTCGGCAAAAGTTTGGAAGGTTGCTAAAGATAGTGATGGAAATCTTTGGTTTGGAACAGAAACAAAGGGTGTTTTTAAATTTAATAAGAAAGATAATTCTATAAAGCAATTTCAGCACCAGAGCAATGATGAAAGTAGTCTTGCTTCAAATTGGATAAATGATATTTTGCAGGTTGACGAAAATACATTGTGGTTTGCCACCAACGATGGTTTAAGTATTCTGAAAAAAGGATCGGAAAAATTCACAAATCACATCCATAATCCAATTAATACTTCCAGTATAAGCGACAATGCTATTAAAACCCTTATGAAGGACAGCAATGGAAGCGTTTGGGCTGGGACGGTTGCAGGGGGTATAAATTTTTTCAATTCTGCAAATTCCAATTTCAGGAATATAGGGGAAACTGTACAACCCAATTTTGGTTTAAACAATTCTGTAGTCAATGCTATTTGCCAAAATAGTGATGGCTCCTTATGGCTAGGGACTTATGGTGGCGGCCTTAATTATTTAAATCTTAACACTAGAAAAAGCGAATTTTTTTCAATAGAAGCAGGAAACAGTAATCGAAAAAATAATATCGTTACTGCCCTTTCCAGCAACAGGGAAGGCCAATTGTGGTGTGGGACGATAAATGGATTGTACCTTTTTGATAAAAGTAAAAAAAGCTTCAACCAAATAAATCTTTCTGAAAATCCCGAAGATGTTCCAAGGCCAGTATCGAGTTTAGTAGCAGATAGTATCGGAGTTTGGGTAGGTACAGATGGAGATGGGTTGAAGTTTGTGCACAAGTCCGGGATTATAGAATCTTATAAAAGTAGTGACAGCGGAAATTCTCTAAGCGATAATTTTATTACAGATCTTGAGAAGGGAAAAAATGGGATGTGGATAGCAACCCAAAATGGACTAAACTTTTTTGACCGTAACCTAAAGGTGGTAACAAAGAGGTACCACCAGGAGGAAATATTCACATTAACAAATAACAATCTCACCACACTTTATACTGACTCTCAAAAAAATCTCTGGATTGGAACCGACTACAGTGGTCTAAATATGTTTGATGAAAAATCAGGGAAATTTTTTGTTATTGATAAATCATTAGGACTTACAAACGAGGCAATAAGAAGTATTCTAGAAGATGAGTTAAAGAATCTTTGGGTAACAACAGATGAAGGATTATACAGGATTAAATTTTTAAAAAGACAACTTCCTTTTAAAAGTGAGGATCTTGAGATCACATCCTATTCAAATAAAGACGGACTGGCTGTTAAACAGTTTTCTAACGGAGCTTCCCTTAAAATGAATTCAGGGCAGTTAGTTTTTGGAGGATTAAACGGCCTTGCAATTTTTGATCCTAAGAATATTATTGAAGCACCTTTTCAAAGCAGGATTTACCTTACAAAACTGAAAATAGATAATGAAGAAGTAAACTTAAAAGATCCCAATTCTCTATTACAAAAACCGCTTTCAGAAACTTCGGAAATAACCCTTAACCACGATCAGGGTTATTTAGGGATTGAATTTAGCGCGCTTAATTTTATCAATACCAGAAATATAAATTATGCCTACAAACTGGATAAGGGAAATTTTAAGGACACCTGGCATGAACTTGGCCCCCAGCACTCTGTAAACTTTACCGGTCTTCAACCGGGAACCCATCTCTTTAGCGTAAAAACCTCTAATGATGTTGATGATGCGAATGTTCAAAGCTTAAAAATTATCATACTTCCGCCCTGGTGGCGAACTAATACAGCATACGCCATTTACCTGTTGATTGCAGCCTTTATCTTATGGTTGGCCATACGAATTGTAAAAATTAGAATTCAGCTAAAAAAGGAGATCTACAAAGAGCATATTGAAAACGAGCGCCAACAGGAAATGTACCAGATGAAACTCGATTTCTTTACCAATATCTCCCATGAGATAAGAACTCCATTAACCCTTATTAATGGTCCTCTTGAAGATCTTATAAATACTGCGGAACAAGAGAGCCCCTCCCAAAACAAGTTGCTGGTGATAAAACACAATTCAGACCGGTTACTGAAGTTGATCAATGAGCTCATGGGCTTTAGAAAAGCTGAAAAAGGTCAGCTGAAAATCTACTGTGCCAAACAAAATATTGTACCATTTTGCCGGGATATCTTTGAATCTTTTAAGGGAATAGCTGTAGAGAAGAACATTGAATATACATTCCAGTGTGAACAAGAGGATATTTATCTCTTTTACGACCAGAATCAATTGGAAAAAGTGATTTATAATCTTTTGTCAAATGCTTTCAAATTCACTGAAAAGAACGGAAAGATCACATTTGTAATAGAGGAAGCTAAAAAGCGTAAATGGATCAATATTGAAATTAAGGATAATGGTATTGGTATCCCATTTAAAAATCAGGATGAAATTTTTCAAAACTTCTTCCAGGTAGATGATCCCCGTATTCAGAATATGGGTAGTGGTGTAGGACTTGCCCTATCCAAAAAGATTGTGGAATTGCACAAGGGGGAAATTGAAGTGAAATGTGGCAATGAGGAAAGTCGCAACACAACTTTTACCATCGCCCTTCAAAAAGGAAAAAAACACTTAGCTAAAAATCAGATCCTGAAAAGCAAAATGCTGGAAGATAATTTTGCCAGGGATTTTTCCAAAAGTCTTACCGACGGACCTCAAAATTTCAAACCCTTACCAAATAAGAAGCCTAAAGAGCATCAGGATTTGCTATATATTGTAGATGATAATGATGAAATAAGGGAATTTCTAATTGATATTTTACAAGATGATTATGCCATACAGGAATTTTCCAATGCTTTTGAAGCTCTTGAAGCTATGGAAACAAAAAACCCAGACCTAATTATAAGTGACATCATGATGCCCGATATGGATGGTTTGGAATTTTGTCAAAAAGTTAAGACCAATCCTGGAACAAATCACATTCCGGTGGTTCTTTTGACGGCAAAGGCTTCTGTTCTCAATCAGGTAGAGGGATTATCTACCGGTGCCGATGCTTATATTTCCAAGCCCTTCAGCATAAAAGTATTGAAGCTTAATATTATCAATTTGCTTTCAGCACAGGAAATCATGCAGGAAAAATTTTCCGGGCGTTTTGTTTTGGATTCGCACATTTCAAAATTAACCACCCCTGAAGAAAAGTTTATCAAGATCCTTATGCAAATTATTGAGTCAAATATGGAGAATCCAGATTTTGATGTTAATGTATTGGTGAAGGAAATTGGAATAAGCAGAACCGTCTTGTACAAGAAAGTTCAAAGTCTCACCAACCAGTCGGTAGCCAGTCTTATCAAGCAGATTAGGTTAAAAAAAGCTGCCGAGATCTTCGAAAGCACTAGTTTTCCGGTTTCAGATGTGGCTTATATGGTAGGATTTAATAACCGTAAACACTTCAGCAGGGAATTTAGGGCTGCCTATACCATGTCTCCTTCAGAATATAAGAAGAAGTATACATCCGAGGCGCAAAAAGATCTATCTTCTAATGAGGTTTAAGTTCCCAACTCATTTACTAGCTATATAAAGTGTACAAATTTTTATCCTTGATATTTCGAAAACGATATAGTGTAAGCCTTTAGTATTTCCAAGTTTTTAACGCAACTTTATTTTCATAGCACCAAACAAGGGCCAGATTTAACAGTTTAATCCTAAAAAGCACATCCGCACCCCTAGATTGGAATAAATCAACACCCTGAAACTACCTGTAGATATTCATATTTGTATCCAGTAATCTATAATGATTAGATAATCCTGGTACTAACTAATATAAATTTCAAATGAAAAACAGAAATCAAGGAACCCAATTTTCCCACGTAGGCTCCTCAATGAAAACCGTACTCTTTTTGATGCTGTGCATTT